>Ga0157374_10004214_pt1 | contig 12085 bp, 10 predicted proteins | sample M25metaG_FD_115308 | JGI IMG/M metagenome (GOLD analysis project Ga0157374, IMG submission 115308) | Miscanthus rhizosphere microbial communities from Kellogg Biological Station, Michigan, USA - M2-5 metaG | ecosystem: Host-associated > Plants > Roots > Rhizosphere > Soil | place: USA: Michigan...
AGTGAACAGCCCTTCCTGCAAGTTTTTATTCGATATGTACCACATGCAACGTAACGAGGGTAACATTATTAACAATCTTGACGCAGCATGGGAAGAAATTGGTTATTTGCAAATCGGCAACAATCCCGGACGCAATGAACCCGGTACAGGTGAAATGGATTATAAAAATATTTTCAAACATATATATAATAAAGGTTACAAAGGAATTTTAGGAATGGAGCATGGAATGGCCGGTAAAGGAAAAGAAGGAGAAATGTCTTTAATAAAAGCATACAGGGAAAGTGATGGGTTTGTATGAAATTTGACGGTTAAAAATGTTTTCTGTCAAGATAATTTTTGTGTTCAGTTATTAAATTTTATAACTTGTTACTGCAAAATTTAAGATGATTGCTTGCTAAATAAAAAATTCTAAAGTACAAGAGTGCCCCAAAGGGGCTCCTTTGGACCGACGCAAGGGACGATGGCAGAAGCACAAAAGCCGGTAACATAAAAATTTCATTATTTTTTGATAACGTGCTGCCTTTCAGAAAACCATTTATAATAAAATAAAAAAATTCTTTCTTGAAAATCAGCTTTTATATTACTTTTAAATTTTACTATAACCTTCAAACTAAAAAAAACCCTGTATGAGAAAATCTGACCTTATCAATAACATTTCAGACAAAACCGGGATTCCTAAAGTGGATGTACTGGTAACAGTAGAATCACTGATAAAAGAAATAAAGGAAAATATTTCTAAAGGTGAAAATATTTATATCCGTGGTTTTGGAAGCTTTATTACTAAAAAACGCGCTGCAAAAATTGGAAGAAACATTAAGAAAAATGTGGCAGTAACTATTCCTGAACATTACATTCCTGCATTTAAACCTTCTAAAGAATTTGTGAATGAGGTAAAACAAATCAAAGTTACACAATAACTTTGCGGTTTAATTATTATTCGTGAAAAAACAACAACTTGTTCTTCTTAGCGGAGGTTTAATTTTATTGGTATTATTATATTTCTTTGGAAATACTACGCCACCCTCTACAAATTCTACTGTAGTAAATTCGGGCAACACTACTTCGGGTACAATTACCACTGCTGATGTTTTAAACGCAGCCAAGAAAAATTTGTCTGCTCAACAATTATCTCAACTTGTACAATTAGAAAATAGCGTAGTGCGTGGAGATGTGAAGGAGCAAAAGATAAGAATTTATAGACAGTTAGCTTCTTATTGGCAGGATTCTTTACATAACCAGGAAATTGCTGCATATTATTTTGGAGAAAGTGCGAAATTGGAAAATTCGGAAAAAAACATCAATTTCGCAGCCCGTTTGTTGTTACAGTATGTAACGTCCGAGGAAAATCCTGCGATGCAAACATGGCTTGCAACAAACGCAAAAGCTCTTTTTGAACAATCTTTACAGATCAATCCAAATAATGATTCTGTACAAGTTGAACTTGGTGCTTGTTATTTGTTTGGTAATATTTCAAGTACGCCCATGGATGGCATACTTAAGATAAAACAAGTTACAGATAGGGATTCAAACAATATGTATGCACAATTAATGCTTGGTTTGGGTGATATCAAAAGCGGTCAGTATGATAAAGCCATAGAACGCTTACAGCTTGTTGCAAAAAAAGAACCGGATAACCTGCAGGCCGTTTTTAATCTTGCGGAAACATTTGAAAGAAAAGGTGACAAGTCAAACGCTGTTGCCTGGTATAGAAAAGTTGAAAATATGATCAATGTTCCTGAAGCGAAGCAGGAGATTGAACAAAGAATAAAAACATTAGAGTAACAATTTTTAATAACACTAAAAATTATTGGGTTATGCCTTGTGGCAAGAAAAGAAAACGTCATAAAATTGCAACGCATAAGCGTAAGAAAAGATTAAGAAAAAATCGTCATAAAAAGAAGAACAAATAATTGTATTTCTTTTTAAATTTATAATGCCGGTAATTTTTACCGGCATTATTCGGATTAAGTACACGAACTGCCAAACAACTTACTCTTAGCAACTTTTACCTTTCCTCTTATCGCTGGCAGCATAAGTGTGTTTATTGAAATTGTGTGTAAAAGCATGGTCGTTTAGTTGCATTCGACCATAAATTAAAAGTTGCATTTGTGAACAAAGAACTTATTATTAATTCAGCGCCTACAGGTGTTGAGATTGCCTTGCTTGAAAATAAAAAACTGGTAGAACTGCATCACGAAAAAGCCGATGCAAGTTTTGCTGTAGGTGATTTGTATCTTGGAAAGGTAAAAAAATTGATTCCCGGCTTAAACGCCGCATTTGTAGATGTGGGTTTTGAGAAGGATGCTTTTTTGCATTATACAGACTTAAGTCCTTATGCAAAATCATTACTCAAATTTACTCAGACCTGCATCAATGATAAATCCGATTCAATTTTCGATTTTTCAAAGTTTGAAGTTGAGCCGGAAATCATAAAAACAGGGAAGATAAATGAGGTGCTAAGTGGTAAACCAAATATCCTTGTTCAAATTCTGAAAGAACCAATCGCGGCAAAAGGACCTCGTTTAAGTTGTGAGATTTCTTTGCCGGGAAGATTTGTAGTTATTACTCCTTTTAATGATATTGTAGCGGTTTCAAAAAAAATTCATTCCTCAGAAGAAAGAAAAAGACTGCAAAGGATTGTTGAAGCGATTAAGCCAAAAAATTTTGGAGTAATTGTAAGAACCGCCGCTGAAGGTAAAAACACTTCCGAGTTACACGAGGATTTGGAAAATCTGGTAAATACATGGCGGAGTATTCAAAAAAATTTAAAAAATGCTACTCCTCCCACTAAAATATTGAGTGAGCAGGATAAAACAACCAGCATATTAAGAGACCTGCTTACGGAGGATTTCAACCGGATAATAACAAACGATAAGAATATCTATAACGACACCATTAATTATATTCAAAAGATAGCCCCCGGAAAACAAGAAATAGTTTCTCATCACGCAAACGGTTTGCCGATCTTCGATCAATTTGGTATTACGAAACAGGTAAAAGGCTCTTTTGGTAAGACGGTTAACCTTCCTAGCGGTGCTTACTTGATTATTGAGCATACCGAAGCTTTACATGTTATAGATGTGAACAGCGGGTATAAAAGCATCAGCAACAACCAGGAAGAAAATGCCCTTGAGACTAATCTTGAAGCCGCCGAGGAAATTGCAAGACAGTTACGCCTTCGGGATATTGGCGGAATCATAGTTGTTGACTTTATCGATATGAAACTTCCGGAGAATAAGAGGAAGGTTCAGGAGGCAATGGAGCGGTTTATGCAGGCGGACAGGGCGAAGCATGCCGTTCTTGCTATTTCGAAGTTCGGATTAATGCAAATTACCCGTCAGCGTATGCGACCGGAGATGAACATTAACACTTCCGAAATTTGCCCGGCTTGTAATGGCACCGGTCATGTAACCTCAACATTATTACTAGTGGACGAGATCGAGAAACGCATGCATTACCTTATTACTCACCAACATAAAAACCTGACCATTTTTATTCATCCGATCGTCTACTCCCACCTCACAAAAGGATTTTTGCACTACTTTTCCATAGCAGGCAAGTGGAGGAGGAAGTTCAAGACAAAAATCAAGGTGAAGCCCAATTCGGACTATTATTTTACCGAATTTCATTTCTTTGACGCAAATGACGAGGAGATAAAATTCTAAAATTTCGAAACTGTTCATTTTTTATTTGGAAGTCAACTACTTAGGCAAATTTTTTTTTTTAATTAATAAGCCCGAAAGCAAATTTTTTATAATTCGAAATTGAGAATCAATGCATTGTAAAACATAAGCTAAAATGGTTATGGGTCATAAAGTTTTCAACAAGATCAAAAAATAATTTTGTAATGTGACCCATTATTGTAATTTAGTGGCAGAATTTAATGGGTTAGTAAGTAAAGGGTTGGCATTTTTGCCGACCCTTTTTCTTTGCATATCATCATCTCAAAAATCAAAATCAATTTGTTGAAATCATAAACATGTTCAAACAAATTTGTTGAATAAAGTCATGAACGATGAAGAGTGCGACGCAACAGAAGCATCATTTATGTTCTGTTGTTAGGTACATAAAAAATTTTTAACCAATCATCGTTACTACTATTAAACTTTTGTTGCGTCGCACTTCTTTCATCTGCAATAATTCTATTCAACGTTTTATTCTGCATCGTTTCTGAAACTATCTTTATGTTATGAGTAAAATTAAAACTGCATTCTTTTGCAGTAACTGTGGTTATGAAAGTACGAAGTGGTTAGGCAAGTGTCCTGCGTGCAGTCAATGGAATACTTTTATCGAAGAAGTAATTGATAAAGGCACGAATAAAAATGGCGAGACGTGGAAGAATTATCACGCTGAAAAAAAATCAACATCAACAGTCGCGTTGCAAGATGTGAGTTCGAAAGAAGAAAGCAGAATTGTAACGCGCGATCCTGAATTGAATCGTGTGCTTGGCGGCGGCATTGTTAGCGGAAGCATTATTCTTCTTGGTGGTGAGCCGGGCATTGGTAAAAGCACTTTGCTTTTGCAGGATGCGCTTGAATTGAAAAATGTTGTTACACTTTATTTGAGTGGTGAAGAGAGTGAACAACAAATAAAAATGCGTGCTGACAGATTAAAAATTTCAAATGGAAATTTTTATATTCTTACCGAAACATCAACGCATGTTATTTTCCAGGAGATAAAAAAGCTGCGACCCGATTTAGTGATCGTTGATTCAATACAAACGCTGCAATCAGATATCGTTGACTCAACACAAGGCAGCATTTCTCAAATACGTGAATGCACTGCTGCGTTTCAACGATTTGCAAAAGAAACTGATACACCTGTTTTTTTAATTGGTCACATTACAAAAGATGGAAGCATTGCAGGACCAAAGCTGCTTGAACATATGGTTGATACAGTTTTGCAATTTGAAGGGGAACGACATTACAGTTATCGCATTCTACGCACGTTAAAAAATCGTTTTGGAAGTACAGCGGAGCTTGGCATTTATGAAATGACCGGAGAAGGCATGCGTGCTGTGATAAATCCTTCTGAGATTTTGATCAATCAAAAAGAAGAGCAACCCAGCGGAAGTGCAATTGCTGCAAGCATGGAAGGTTTAAGACCTTTGTTGATTGAAGTGCAGGCGCTCGTAACGCAAAGCGTTTATGGAACACCGCAGCGAACTGTAACGGGTTTGGATTTGCGAAGATTACAATTGCTGCTTGCAGTGTTGGAAAAGCGTGGAGGTTTTCATTTTGGTGTGAAGGATGTTTTTGTAAATATTGCCGGAGGATTGAAGGTTGAAGATCCTGCAATTGATCTTGCAGTCGTTTGTGCGTTGCTTTCTTCGTATGATGATGTTCCGCTTCCTCATAATATTTGTTTTGCCGGCGAAGTTGGATTGAATGGCGAAATAAGAGCAGTGAATCGCATTGAGCAGAGAATTGCGGAAGCTGAGAAACTTGGATTTGAAAAGATCATTGTTTCAAAATTCAATAAGAAAGGATTTGATAAGAATGATTTTAAAATTGAATTGGTTCCTGTAAGTCGTGTTGATGAAGTATATCGTTATCTCTTTTAAAGTTGCAATAACAAAATGGATTGATTAATTTCAATTATGTTCAAAACCCTGACCTCACATCTGAATGACTTTGCTCATCTCTTCTTCCCTCATGTTTGTGAAGGATGCGGCAACGATGTACTTGGCAACAATTCTCTTCTTTGCGCATCGTGTTTTCTAAAACTTCCTGAAACCGGTTTTATTAAAGAAGCCAACAATCCGGTTGAAAAAATATTTTATGGTCGCATAAAAGTCGAAACTGCAGGCTCGGCATTTTACTTTACAAAACATTCTTTGTTACAACATCTCGTCATTCAATTGAAATATCGTGGCAATAAAGACATCGGTTTTTATCTTGGTAAATTACTCGGTTATCAATTGCTGCAAACTGAGCGCTTTAATGATGTTCATGCAATTATTCCTTTGCCGCTCAATCCGAAAAAAGAAAGAAAGCGTGGATATAACCAAGCTGAGATAATCGCTGAAGGAATTACATCGGTTTGGTATAAACCGATTTTAAAAAATGCAGTCAAGCGAATAATCTTTACAGAAACACAAACACATAAAGATCGCGTTTCGCGCTGGCAAACGATGGAAGGAGTTTTTGCAACTGCTGATGAATTTTCTTTAAAAGGTAAACATATTTTGCTCGTTGATGATATTGTTACAACAGGCGCAACGCTTGAAGCTTGCGGAGAAAAAATATTACGAGTGCCTGAAACAAAACTGAGCATTGCTACAATTGCTTATACGATTTAATTTTTTTGTTTTAACTGTAGCGCTTTAGTCATCGCCTGTTGTGTCACTCACTTTAACGTTCCAATCTTTACTCGTCATTGATTTCTCTTACATTTGAAGAAATGAAACTGCTTTATTTATTTTCCTTCATTACTTTTTTCGCGGTTACCTCCTGTAAAAAAACCTCTTTCATTACAAGTCCTGATGCGTTGCTTTTTACTTCCACCGACACTTTACATTTCGATACTGTTTTTATGGAAACCGGTTCTATCACTCAATCATTCAAAATATTCAATCCGAACGACCAAAAACTTTTGATCAGTAACATTCAACTTGCAGGCGGAGATAATTCTTCATTTAAAATAAACGTTGATGGTTCCCCCGGAGTAAATTTTTCAAACATTGAAATTGCACCGAATGATAGTATCTATGTTTTTGTTGCAGCGAATATTAATCATAACTCAACTAATCTTCCGTTTCTTGTGCAGGACAGTTTGCAAATAAACTATAACAGCAATGTTCAATGGGTACAGTTAGATGCTTATGGACAAAACGCACATTTCCTTCGGAATGCAATTGTGACAAAGGATACATCATGGAGTAATGATCTTCCTGTTGTTATACTTGGTTCACTTACAGTTGCTCAAGGCAAAACGCTTACTATTTCAAAAGGTGTTCGAGTGTATTGTCATGCTGATGCAAAATTTATTGTGAATGGTTCCTTGCATATCAATGGCGAAAATTCTTCAAGAGTAATTTTTACTAGTGACCGGCTCGATGACTATTATAAAGATCTTCCCGGCAGTTGGCAGGGAATTATTTTTAATCAACCAAGTACAAACAACTTTATCAATTACACTGATTTCAAAAATGCTAAAGATGCAATAGTTGTAAATGGTTTTTTAAACTCTTCACCAAAACTCAACTTAAATGCTTGTATCATTAACAATGCTTCAGGTTCAGGAATCTTAAGCAATCACAGCGGCATCAATGCCGTGAATTGTCTTATTTATAATTGCGCAAACAATATTCAAATTACGGCAGGCGGTAACTACAACTTTACGAATTGCACCGTCGCCGGATATTCAACAAACTTTGTCTCTCATTCAAATCCTGTTTTGAGCATCAGTAATGCAGACAGTTCTAATCAACCATTTCCGTTCTATGCTAATTTTATCAATTCAATTTTTTATGGCGAAGAAGGAATTGTAACAGATGAAATTGCTGTTCAGCAAACAGGTAATACACCTTTTACCGTAAATTTTGAGAACGACCTTTATAAAGGAAATTCTCCGATTGGAGATTTTGCAAATTGTATTCAAAATGCAGATCCTCTTTTTGTAAACATTGATGCAGGGAAAAATGAATTTGATTTTCATTTGCAGCCAGGCTCACCTTGCATAAATACAGGAAAAAAAGTTGGTGTTTCGATTGATCTCGATGGAACTTCAAGAGATGCAAATCCTGATATTGGCTGTTACGAGCGGCAATAAAACCTTAATTATTTATTTAGAGCAAACCTTTTTAATTTTGATACGTTTTATTTAAAACAAAAAACTATCAAATATGAAAATCATTCTTGCATCTGCATTACTTGTATCCCTGACTGCCGCCACACCTAAAAACAATATTGCCGTGAATAATAATAATGATCCCGATAAGAATATTTATAGTTTCCAAATAAAATCTTTGGATGGAGGAACGATTGATTTCTCTCAATTCAAGGGAAAGAAAATACTTATTGTAAACACCGCCTCACACTGCGGCTTTACTCCTCAATATACCGCTCTTGAAAAATTATACCAGCAATACAAAGACAAATTGGTGATAGTTGGTTTCCCTTCTGCTGATTTTGGAGACCAGGAATTTCATGACAATGATTCTATAAAAGCATTCTGTCAAAAAAACTACGGTGTTACATTTCCACTTACCACACGTGTAGATGTAAAAGGCGACAACACAACACCTATATATAAATATCTCTGCAATAAAAGTGAGAACGGTGTGCTTGATGCAACAATCAGTTGGAATTTCAACAAATTTTTAATTGATGAAAATGGGAATCTTATTGCTCACTTCGACAGTAAAGTAACTCCGGACAGCGAAGAGATAACGAAATATCTCAACTAAAATTTTCTTTCAGTAACATGTGAAGAGGGGTTGATGAAATATCAGCCTCTTTTTTTATAAATCATTTCAATCATTCAAATCATTTTTAATCATTGGTTCATTATTTTTGTTTCCATGCAATTCAAAGATGTAATTGGTCAGCAGCAGGTGCAGCATCATTTGCTGGAGATGGTTCAGCACAATCGCCTTAGTCATGCTTTATTGTTTTTGGGAAAGGAGGGAAGCGGCGCACTGCCACTTGCTAACGCTTTTGCTCAATATGTCGTTTGTGAAAAAGTGCAGAGCAAACAAAAACCTGTTCAAGGTCCATCACTTTTTGGATTTGATGAACCAGCACTGCCAACTGCCAACTCTCAACTGCCGACTGATTCATGTGGCGAATGTCCTGCATGTATCAAAGCATCAAAATTTATTCATCCTGATATTCATTTTTCTTATCCGGTTATTCCAAGAAAGCCTGGTGATAAACCTGTAAGCACCGATTACATAAAAGAGTGGAGAGAATTTATTTCTCTTTATCCTTACGGAAATGATTTTGATTGGCTGCAATTCATCAATGCCGAGAATCGGCAGGGAAATATTACAGCAGAAGAATGCAATAACATCATTCATCAACTGAGTTTAAAAAGTTTTGAGAGCGAATACAAAATTCTCATCATGTGGATGCCCGAGTATCTTGGCAAAGAAGGTAACAAACTTTTAAAACTGATCGAGGAACCACCTGCCAACACATTATTTATATTGGTCGCAGAAAATGATGAACAGGTTTTGCCAACGATTCTTTCGCGTTGCCAGTTGGTAAAAATTCCTTTGCCTGAACAACCGGCGATAAAACAAGCATTGATCGAAAGGGCGGGAGCATTAGAAGAATCGGCTTCACAAATTGCAGCGATCGCTGAAGGAAATTATCGCGAAGCACTGCAACTATTGCAGCACGCAGAAGAAGACTGGATAAGTTTTCTTAAAGATTGGCTAAATTTTACCATAAAGAAAATGTTGCCCGAACAACTCAAATGGATCGAAGACACCAGCAAACTTGGTCGCGAAAAACAAAAGCAACTCTTGCTTTATTTTAATCATTTGCTTGAACAGGGCATTCGTTTAAAAGTAATGGGCGAACGTCTCTCACTTTCAGAGAAAGAAAAAGATTTCGCACAACGTCTCAACAAAATCGCGTCAGTCAGTCAGCAACAAGTCATCATCGAAGAGCTCGACAAAGCCATCTACTACATCGAGCGGAATGCCAACTCAAAAATGTTGTTCCACGCACTCACAATCAAATTGTATCACATCATTGCCGACAAAGCCTTAATTTTGACGGATTGAGTTTGAAGGATATATGAGCGTATTGCTCAAATGTGTAGAATGATTATGGACCCAACTGCAGTGCTGTTATGATACTGCCGTTGCGTCGTACACTTGTACTAAAGAACAGAAAGCAGCAATTCAGATTCACAAATACTTTTTAAAACTTAGCTTTCATTTATTGATTGCTTTTAATGTGATAAAAAATTTTTAACGACTTGCCTTCTTTCACTGCTCAGTAACGAACAGAACGTACAAGTGAGTGACACAACAAAAGCCTCATAGTAATTCCGCAGCTTGCAACAAAAAAATTCTTCTGCTCAAAAAGGAAATCTAAAATTTGAAAAATCATAAATCGTAAACAGCATGGGATGTGGAAACTGTGGAACGGGCAAGCCTAACGGTTGCAAAAGCAATGGTGGTTGCAGCACGGGAAGTTGCAACAGGATGAATGTGCACGACTGGCTGATGAATTTGCCTTTTAGCGACCCCGAGAGTACGTGCAAGGTGATTGAAGTAAGTTTTAACCGCGGCAGCCGCAAAGATTTTTTTAGAAATAATACACTGCAATTTTTTGAAAAGGGTGATTACGTTTCGGTGGAAGGCGTGAGCGGCTTTGACGTTGGTGAAGTAAGCCTGACCGGTGAACTGGTGCGCCTGCAAATGAAAAAGAAAAATGTTGATGAATATAATCCCGACATGAAGAAGGTGCTGCGCCGCAGCAACGACAAAGACCTTGAACTTTTTGATCATAATAAAGCGAGAGAACAGGAAGGGTTAATAAGAACAAGAGCGATTGCAAGACAGTTGAACCTTCAGATGAAATTGACTGAAGTGGAGATACAGGCAGATGGAAAAAAAGCAACATTTTTTTATACGGCAGAAGACAGAGTTGATTTTCGTGAGATGATAAAAATACTTGCCGGTGAGTTTAAAGTAAAAGTGGAAATGCGGCAGATAGGTATAAGACAAGAAGCGGGAAAAGTAGGTGGCATAGGCAGTTGCGGTCGTGAGTTGTGCTGTTCAACCTGGCTCACCGATTTTAAAAGTGTAACAACAACCGCGGCGCGTTATCAAAATTTATCAATCAATCAAACAAAGTTGAGCGGTCAGTGCGGAAGATTGAAGTGTTGTTTGAATTATGAACTCGACACTTATCTTGATGCACTGCAACATTTCCCCGACAATGCAGATGTTTTGCATACAACAAAAGGTTCCGCAACATTAATTAAGAAAGATATCTTCAGAAATTTGATGTGGTATGTGCTTCCTGAGACCACAAAACAATATCCGTTAACGATTCAGCGTGTGAAAGAAATTCAACGTTTGAATTATCGCGGAGAAAAAGTGGATGAACTGCAACCGGTAGAACTGGTAAGCAATAAAGTAACAGAAGTTGAACATGCTTTTGTTGATGTAGTTGGACAAGTAAGTTTGCGAAGCCTTGAAAAAACAAGCAAGCGCACAAAAGAAAAAGAAAGAGAACAGCAACAACAAGCAAGAAGGGACAGAGAAAAACAACAGCCCGAAAGAAGGAATGAGAAGCAACCGCCTCAACAACCAGAAAGAAAAAACATCGAAAAACAGAATAGACCTCCGTTTCAGCCGAAGAAACCGCCGCAGGGAAGGAAGTAATTTTGAGATTTTGGGATTTCGAGATTTTGGAACTTGTGGGAACGTTGCTTAAATCAAGAAATTACTAAATCGCTAAATCAGAATTCATAAAATAAAAAATCGCTTCGAATTCGAAGCGATTTTTTATTTAGAGATTTATTTGATGTGTACCATCAGATAAAGCAACGACATACATTTCAGGATCTATGTTGAATTGCTTTTTATATTTCTCCATTATTTTTCCAGTAACAGGATTAACATGATCTTTCTGAATGATGTTGATTGTGCAACCGCCAAAGCCTCCGCCCATTAATCTTGAGCCGATTATTTCCGGAAAATGTTTTGCTTCTTCAACAAGAAAATCAAGTTCAGGACAACTTACGTTGTAGAGTTTGCTCAAGCCTTCATGCGTTTGATACATTAGTTTGCCAAAACCTTCCATGTTACCGGATTTCAAAAATTTTGCAGCTTGTTGTGTGCGCTCAATTTCCTGTGTTACATAAAGGCAACGCATATATACTTCTTCAGCAAGTGAATCTTTTTGTTCTTCTACCTGTTGAGGTTTTATATCGCGGAAATTATGTGTGCCCTGATATTTTGATTTTAATATTTGCAAACCTTCTTCGCATTGTTTTCTTCTTTTGTTGTATTCGCCGCCTGCAAGCTCGTGATGCACTTTCGTATTGATGAGCACAATGCTGTAATCTTTCATGTTGAAAGGAAGCGTTTCATATTGCAGCGTGTCACAATCAAGCA
>Ga0157374_10004215_pt1 | contig 12084 bp, 16 predicted proteins | sample M25metaG_FD_115308 | JGI IMG/M metagenome (GOLD analysis project Ga0157374, IMG submission 115308) | Miscanthus rhizosphere microbial communities from Kellogg Biological Station, Michigan, USA - M2-5 metaG | ecosystem: Host-associated > Plants > Roots > Rhizosphere > Soil | place: USA: Michigan...
CACCGCGAGCATCGCCGCCGCGCAGACGGCGAATGCGCAGTTCGGCGGATCGGTGTCGTATCCGGTCCGCGTCATCACCGCCAACTACACGCTCGCCAACGACGACTACACCGTGCTGTGCAACAACGCAGCCAACGTGGCAGTGGTCACGATCACGCCGCCGGCTCCGGCAGCCACGAACAGAGGACGCGTATATGTAGTCAAGCGCATCAATCCGAGCGCCGGCGGAACTAACGACAATTGCGCGCTGGCGAACGTCGAGGGCGTCGCACTCCGCCTGCTCACCGAGCCAGGCGGCTTGTCCGCCGGAACGCCGTCGGGATTGATCATCCAGTCGGACGGCAGTGCGTGGTGGATCATCGGCCTGGCGCCCTAGCCGCGGGCCCAGGCGCTCGACTCGGGGACGCGACAAAAAAGGCGATTCCGACCGAAAAGTATAATGGTGCGCTCTCGCGAGGAAACCATGAGCACGCTGGTCACTTTCGAAGCGCTGGTGCTGATGACCTGGACCGCGTACCGGTCGGTAAGGCCGCGAATGGTCGAGGGTTGGTAACGATGCCATGACGGTCCCATTCGCAAAGCGGCGCCGCGCGCCGCAGACGTAGCAACGCGCGATGCCGCACTGCCCGATCTGCGCGACGCCCGCGCATCAGCGCTTCGGTGGCACACCGTACTGGATGTGTCCGAACTGCGACGCGTGGTTCCAGTCGCCGCTGCCACCGAAGGTGTACGAGGCGGCGCACGAGAAGGACTCCTCTGGCGGATTCGCGGGACATCTCATGTCCACGCACGACCAGGCGGTGAATCGCGCGCTCGCGGAACACCTGTTCGCGACGGTGCTGCACGGCGCACCTGCGCGCACACTCGACATCGGCTCCAAGTACCCGTACCTCGCGCATTGCCTGCGCGAGCTTGGCTGCGAAGCGTTCGGCATGGATAACATCGAGGTCGTGCCCGACTACTCGCGGGCGCTCGGCGTGCCGATGCTGATGGCCGATTTCGAAGCCATCACCGATGCGCAGATCCGCGAGTGGACCGCGACCGAGCGCTTCGCGTTGATCACGATGATCCACGTGTTCGAGCACATGTACGACCCGCTGGCGGCGCTCGCGAAACTGCGGCGGCTCGTCGCCGACGATGGGCGCGTGTTCGTGCGCCTGCCCGACCACGGCGTCGCCGGCTTCGAGCGCGACCTTACGCCCGGCCATTTCACGATCCATCCCTATTTCCACGCGCTACCCAGCCTGCTCGAGTTGTGCGTACAGGGTGGCGACCTGTTTGACATCGAGACGACCGCGCCGATGGAAGGCGCGGGACAGCGCGATGTCGTGCTGCGCCCGCTTGCGCGCAAGCCGGTCGTCCACGCCGGGCTGATCGTCAAGAACGAGGAGCGCGACCTGCCGCGCAGCCTCGCGTCGCTGGCCGGCGTCGTCGACGCGGCCGTGATTGTCGATACGGGCTCGACGGATGCGACGCTGGCGGTGGCCGCGGCCAGCGGGCTGCCGGTATTCACGCAGGTCTACACCGGCGCGTCGCGGCAGGACGCGAGCGGCGACTGGAAGCTGTGGGACTTCGGCAAGGCGCGCAATGTGTTCGTCGATGAAATCGACCGTCGCGGCGCTGACTTCGTGCTGTGGATGGACGCCGACGACGAACTGCTGACGCCGGCAAATCTGCGCCGCGCGTTGTACTGGGGCGTGTACGACGTCTTCGGCGTGCAGATCGAAAGCAACGGCCAGCGCTGGACTCATCACAGATTGTGGCGCGCTGGTCGCGGAATTCGCTTCGAGGGGCGCTGCCACGAGTACCCGACGATCGGCGGGCATCGGTCACTGGTGTTGACGGATAGCGTGATCCGGCACGACGCAGCACCCGGCGTCGGCGAGTCGTCGAACCAGCGGAACCTGCGCATCCTGGCCGAAGAGTTCGCCGAACAGCCGAAGCCGCGCACGGCGTTCTACCTCGCCACCACCCATCGCGATGGCGGTCGTTGGCGCGAGGCCGCCGACATGTTCGCGTGCAGGATCGCAATGGGCGAGGGATTTCGCGACGAATGGCTATTCGCCTACCTGTATCGTGCGCGCTGCGAGCGCGCGCTTGGCGACTTCGCGGCGGCCGAGAAGACGCTGCTCGAGGCAGCGAGCCGCGAGCCTGGTTGGGCCGAGTTCTGGATGGAGCTCGCGTATCTTGCGTACGACCAGCGCAGATACGCGCATGCGATCGGCTACGCGCTGCAGGCGGCCGACGCGCCGGTGCCGCCGACGCAGTTGTGGCGCGAGACCAACAAATACACGGACCAGCCGCCGCGGCTCATCTCCTGGTGCCATGAACACGGCGGTGATCTCGTGCAGGCGCTGGCTTGGGCAAGGCGGGCCCGCGAGCGCATCGGAACGACCGACACGGAGTGGGACGCGCGAGTGCGCGGGCTCGAGGCAGCGATCACACCGAACACCGGTCCCGCCATAGCGCTACACCGGCCCGGTGCCATCGGCGACATCTTGATGACGCTCAACTGCCTGCCCGCGCTGCGCGCCGCGCACCCCGGACACGCGATCCATTACTTCTGCGCACCGGCATTCGGCGCGGCGCTGGGAGACGTGATGCGCGCGGCCGGCGTAGACGTCATCGCCAACGCGGCGGACTATCCGGCGCGTGCGCAGCGCTACGCGCTTGCGATCAACCTGGTCGGCTACCCGCTGCATGAAGGCTATCCTGAACGCCCTATGCGGAGGCACCTGTTGCAGTATTTCGCCGCGGAAATGGGTCTGCCATCGGACGTGTTGAACGAGCTCACGCTGCCGCGCCCGGCGCGTCCGGCGGGTTTGCCCGCACACTATGCAACGCTGCAAGCACAGGCGGGCTGGTCGGTCTACAAGAACTGGCCGCGCTCTCGCTGGGAATCGCTGCTCGGCGCCTGCGCCGACATCCCGGTGTTCCAGCTTGGTACGGCGGACGAACCGCCGATCGCCGGAGCGCGCCACGATTTTCTCGGCACCTCGCTGTCGACCGCCGTGGCGCTCGTGGCCAATGCCACACTGCACATCGGGGTCGATTCGTTCGCCAACCACCTCACACATTATCGCTGGCGCGGCAACGACGGCGCGCTGTCGCGCACTCGCGGCGTGATCGTCTGGGGATCGACACAGGCAAGCGCCGCTGGATATCCGCACAACGTCGACATCAGCATCGGCTTGCCTTGCCAGCCGTGCTTCCGCGAGGATCCGAAGTTGTCGCGGATGCCGCGCGGGCCGTGCATCACACCACCAGGACAGACGTACGACGCACCGAAGCACGCGTGCCTGCACGGACTTCCTGGCGAGCGTGTGCTGTCGGACGTTCGCCGCGCGTGGGACGAAGCCACCGCTCCCAACCACCATTCCGAGGTGTCGTTTCACGTCCTTTCTTCGAGTTAGGCCGCATAGTCCTGTCGGAGGTATTTGCGATGGACCTATCCGAGTTCGAAAGCAGCCTGAAGGTCTACTTCCAGGCGTTTGCCGAGAACGACAAGACACGACGGATTGGGTTGCTGTCGCGCTGCATGACCGAAGAAGGCGAAATCTATGCGTCCTGACCCGGCGGCCAACCGGACGTGCCGATTCATGGCGTGTATTTGGCGCGCGTCAGCGCGGCGTGCCGTTTACCTGATTCGCTAGGCGTCGAAGGAACGTTCGGAGGCGCTCATGTCGTTACCCAAGACCAAACCCACAGAAGTCAGCGTCGAGAGTCATATTGCTGCCATCGCGAACGAGCAGCAACGGAATGACGCCCAGACGCTGGTTGCGCTCATGCGAAGAGTTGCAAAGCAAGAACCAAGGATGTGGGGTCCAAGCATCGTCGGATTCGGGAGCTACCATTACAAGTACACCAGCGGTCACGAAGGGGACTCCGCTCTCGCTGCGTTCGCCGCACGGGGACGCGAGTTGGTTGTTTACAACGAGGCGGCCTTCGAAGGTCGTGACGTCTTGTTGGCCAACCTGGGAAAGCATAGAACTGGAAAGGTGTGTGTCTACATCAGGCGCCTGGCCGACGTCGATCTGAAGGTCCTGGAGACGTTGGTAGCCAAATCGGCAGCAGAGACGAAGCGTCGCTATCCGCAACGCGATGAAAGCGACGCCTAACCCGGCGGCCTTCGCTTGATGAGCGTGGCGCCCTCCTCCACCAGGAAGTCCTTGAACGCGACCGCGACCGGCGGCAACCGCTTGCCGTAGCGCTGGACGATGTGCCAATTCCGCAGGAACGGGAAGCCCTGGACGTCGAGCGCCACGAGCGTCTTGACACGCAGCTCGAGGTCGACGGCGTGTGCTGAGAGAAAGCCGGTCCCGAGCCCGGCCATCACCGCCTGCTTGATGGTCTCGTTGCTGCTGATCTCCATCAATATGGTGAAGCCAGCCAGGCGGCGGCCGAATGCGGCCTCCATCGCATTCCACGTATCCGATGCTCGCTCGCGAGCGACGAACGGGTAGTCAGCGAGCACGCTCGCCGGGATGCGTCGCTGGCTCAGCTATATCGCGCCCGTACAGGCTTCGAGTTTTGACCCTTCGGCGCAACAGCTCAGCGAGGCGATTTGGGAAGGCTCTTCACTGTCAGCTCGCCGACCTTCTGGCCCATCGCGGTGCCAATCTCCGTGGAGTTGCGATAATGCACCCCGTCGTAGATGCGAGCCACTGCGACTTCCTGCGTGAAATCACCGACGGTGTTCCACGTGCGCACCGCGCCGGCCGCGGTTGGACTGGACGAACTCAACTGCGGCGCGGCGCCGCTGCCGATCTCCGCTTGCAATACAGCGCCGAGCGAGGCCGACACGATGCAATGTGCACACGGATACTCGGGATGCATCGGCGTGTCGATGAAGGGCGTCCAGCCAGGATCGCGGGCATCGCCCTCGGCGTTGCGTATCGCCGTAACCGGTCTCCAGAAGTTATAGGTGTACTTTGCGTCGAAGACGGCGATCAACGCATCGTCCATGGCCATTGCGGCTGCGGCCAACAGGCGTGCGTTGTCGGTGATGTCGCGGCCGGGCATGTTCGCGACGGAGCGCGCGACGGGCCAATACACGGCCGGAGCCGTCGCTTCCCAGAACTTGGCGACGGCGGTCTGTTCCGGCGTGCGCTTGGCACTGTTGATCCCGCCGAGCGCCTTGATCTCGTCGAAGTCCCGCTTCCACACGTCGCTTGTCAGGCTGGGCGGTGGGCCCGGACGAAACTGGTCGCCGCTAGTCATCACCCACGGTCGGCGCTTGCCCCAGTGCGGCACGGCCGGAAACGCCGTTGGCACATAAACGCCGGCGACCGTGTAGGGGCGATAGGTGTTGGGCGCGGTCGCCCCGTCGCTGGCACATGACGCGACTACGGCATCCGCCGCCTGTTCGCCGACGGCGATGCCATCGGACTTCGCACGAACGTCGGGCAGCGGCCGCAAGGCGGCTTGGTAATCCGCGTCGATCGCGGCCTGCTGTGCAGGCACGAGCTTGAGCAGCGCGGTTCGCGTTGCCGCGGCAATCGCAGCGTCCACCGATGCGCCCGGCGCCGCCGTGATCTTCACACGCGACGTGGGGTAGCGCCCGCTGATCGCGTTCGCGGCCTCGAAGACCGACACTTGGACGATGGCCATCACCCTCACAGCGACCGGGGTCGACGGAATCTTGGACGCGATCTCGGCGGCTTTCGCGTTCGAATCGGTCACCATGTCGGCGTGGGCGCACGGTGCTGCGGCCAGTGCCACGCCGGCGATAGCTACCATCCATGCACGAGCTCGCCGGCTACCGCACGGTTCGTTCCTGGGATGAGGCATTGCGACGTTGCGCGCACTCGTGGCGCCTTGAAATTTGGGCATGATGTCCTCCCGGTCGCTCGCGCTCCGCCGTTGCGCGGGAAAGTATCATCAGACTGCCCATCCGGTAAGTCAATAGTCAGCGCACACCTTCGTGCGGACAGCGCAGGAAGCAGCGGAACGACAACTAGTCCGCATGCTGACGCCACGTAGGACGACGACGGGTTCCACAACGAGCCAACCGGGAGGGAACCGGCGTTTCGCAATCGATTCAAACCTTCACATGCGCTCGTCCGCATGGGAGGTGGGCCGAACGCCGGACCCGCAAATTTTAAATCGTTCAAGGAGACATCATGAGACATCCCAACGCATCCCAGGCCGTCGCACTCGCCGCCGCCATGTTCCTGTTCGCTGGCGGCGCTGTCGGCGCGGACACTTCTACCGTGACAAAGGAACGTACGACGACGACTGAGTCCACGCCGTCCGGTGCGACCACCACGACGACCACCACCAAGACGTACTCGAAGACCGATTCCCCGGAGGTCGTCTACAAATCGATCGACGTTGATAATCGCGGTTATGTGACACGGACGGAAACCCAGCGTATCCAAGGATTTGGTGACGCGTTTGACAAGGCCGACAAGAATCACAGCGGCCGCCTGACGCGCGAAGAGTTCAACAGCGCGTGGACCGAATACAAGTCCATGAATTAATGCTCCGCCGCACCCCAACGCCTCGGCGCCGCGTTGCGACCCGAGGCGTTGGTTCGTCCGTGGTTGCGCGCTATACCTGTTCGTAGCAGCATGCGCGGATGGCCCCTCCGGTTCAACCGCCTGAATCGCTATTATTCGATCTCGGCGGCGTCATCATCGACATCGATTTCAGCCGAGCATTTCGGGCGTGGCAGCCCATTTCAAACCTGTCCTTCGACAACATTGCCGAGAAGTTCAAATTCGATGCTCAGTATGAAAGGCACGAACGGGGCGAGATCACGTCTGCCGAGTACTTCGAGCACCTGCGCTCGACGTTGTCCCTGAGCGGAGACGACGCGCGGATTTGCGCAGGTTGGAACTCCATCTACGTTGGTGAGATCCCGGAAACCGTGGCATTGATCCGATCGGCACGCGAGGGCCTGCCATGTTATGCCTTCACCAACACAAACGCCGCGCACCAGGCAGCTTGGTCGGCACAGTTTCCCGCAGTCACGCGTTTGTTTGGCCGCATATTCGCGTCGCACGAGATTGGACGCAGGAAGCCCGAGAGGGAGGCATTCGAACACATTGGACGCGCACTTGGTGTGAGGCTTGATTCGATCATGTTCTTCGACGACCTGATTGAAAACATCGAAGGGGCGCAATCGGCTGGACTGCAAGCCGTTCACGTTCGCTCGCCGCGCGACGTCAGGAATGCGCTTCAGGCTATCGGTTGTGTACGCTAATCGGCACTAATCGTTGGGCAAGGGCGCGCGTCGAGTGCTGAGGGGGAAACATGCTGAGAGGCGGATGTCTGTGTGGCGCAATCCGATACGAGATCGTCGGTCCGGTCGGAAAAGCCCTGTACTGTCATTGCTCGATGTGCCGCAAGGCGCACGGTACCGCTTTTCGGGCGAGACTTTCGGTTCCACTGTCGTCGTTTCGCTTTGTTCAGGGCGAGGATCTGTTGACGAGTTACCGCTCGTCCGCGGACACGATAAGGAGGTTCTGCCGGATATGTGGTTCACCACTCGTGAACTCCTGGGACCCCGAGCCGGACAGCTATGGATTGGCCATGGGCTCGCTGGACGATGACCCTGGGGTAAGGCCGTTGTGCCACGAGTTCGTAGGCTCGAAGGCGCCGTGGTACGAGATCACGGACAACTTGCCGCAGCATCGGGGGTTTCCGGAGTCCTGACGTGTCAGAACGCATGCGCGTCGCACTCGGGCTCAAGGCACGCACCGGCCGGGCGATTCTCGTCGCGATCGGGGCCCCAGATCCGGCGCGCGTTCTCCAGCGCACGGAACTCAAGCTGCTTCCTTCGGGAGACTTCGCGCCCTACCACGCGGCCGAAGGGCTCCCTTCGGCTGCAGCGCACAAGCGCGTCGACCGCAGCATCGCCGCAGCACATCGACTCGCCGAAGAGGGCATACGCAACGCAATCGAGACCTTGGCAGGCGCCGGCCACGAAGTGTGCGGTTGTGGAGTGCTCGTCGGAGGGGACATGCCACCATGGAGCATTGACGAGATCCTGGCCGTTCACGTCCGGATGCATCATGCGGAGGGTTTACTCTTCCGCGAAGTTCTCGTTGCAGGAGCACGCGCATGCGGGCTCGTCCCGACTACACTTCGCGAAAAGGCAGCGTTGGATGAAGCGACGTCCATGCTCGGCCTCAAGCGTGCAGACCTGGACTCCCGGCTCCTCGCGCTCGGCAAGACAGTCGGCGCTCCGTGGGGCAAAGACCAGAAGGAAGCGGCTGCGGCTGCACTCGTTGCATTCGCAAACGCACGCAGGTCTAGTGCCGCCTAGCTCAAATTGTCGCCACCTCGAAAGGATGTCCCTCATGCCCGCCTACCTGATTGCCGAGCGCATCATCACCAACAAGCAGAAATTCGACGAGTACCGCTCTTGATCACACCTGACCTCTCGCTTAAATGTCCCCACTGCGGACGTCCTGCGATGAGCCTTGGACGAAAGGCGGGCCTCAGCCCTGGCCGTGTCGTCGGTTGTCAGTCGTGCGGGAAGCCGGTAACGGCACATCCGATCGCTATCTTTGCAGCAATCCCGGCGTTTCTCGGTGGATTCGCGGCTCTTCATTCCGGATCGTTGCTGCCTGGATCTCTGTACGTCGTGTTTGGGGTTCTAGCGATGGCACTCATTCAAACCTTCCTGATTCCCCTAATCAAGAGCGATGCCTAGCACCACACGTTGACCGCGTTTGGCAATGGACGGAGGTGTACACATGGCGACGATTCACAAGGAAGTTGAGATCGCTCAAGACAGGGCCCTGGTTTGGGACGCGATCCGGGACGTGGGGGCCATTCATAAACGATTGGTCCCGGGATTCGTAGTCGAATGCAGGCTCGAAGGTGACTCCCGTATCATCAAATTCGCAAACGGCATGGTGATGCGTGAAGTGATTGTCACTGTCGACGACAAGTCATATCGACACGCCTGGTCCGCGCGGGGTGGGCCATTTACTCATCACAATGCCTCCGTTCAGGTCTTTGCGGAAGGCGCGACGAAGTGTCGAGTCGTGTGGATAGCGGATCTGCTGCCGGATGAGCTCACCGAAACTGTAGAGAAAATGATTTCGCAGGGGTTGGACGTGATGAAGCGAACGCTCGAAGGCAGCACAGCCCGTACGTAGCACTCGTCACCTCAAAGCCAGCTTTTAGGAAGTCGCCATGCCCAAGATCGACGTTTCTGCCGTACCGATTCGTGTGGGCACCGGTTATCCCGAGCCCTTCAACGACGCTTGTAGCGGCCGTACCCGTAAGCGCCTCGGTGACGCCGGACTGCTCAGCGATTTCGGCGTCAACCTGATGACTTTGCCTCCGGAAAAGTGGTCCAGTCAGAGGCACTGGCACAGCCACGAAGACGAGTTCGTCTTCGTTCTCGAGGGCGAGTTGACCCTGGTTGAGGACGAGGGGACAACGGTGCTGCGAGCCGGAGACTGCGCCGCCTTTCCCAAAGGAAGCGGAAATGGACACCACCTCAGGAATCTTTCCTCGGACTTGGCGGTGTACCTCGAAGTCGGTTCTCGCCACCCTGATGACCTGACAACGTGTTCCGACGTCGATATGATGAGTTCGAACAGGGACGGCCGGTTTGTCCACAAAGACGGGATGCCTTATGCAAATGTACCCAGCAAGTGATCTCGGCGCGTGCTGCTAGTCCGCACCCGGACTGCCTCGTTGCTCGCTTGCCATTGCCCAAGTCCATTTTTGATTGGAGTTCCATGCGCTACGGTCCGTTGATCCTCGCTCTGTTTCTCATCAGTCCGGGGAGCGCGTTCGCAGACAAGCCCTCGACGAACGCCGGCACACCACCGGGGCTGGCCAAGAAGGGCGGCGTACCTCCGGGTCTTGCGAAGAAAGGCGGGTTACCGCCCGGTCTCGCCAAGAAATTCGGGACGGCACCACCAGCGCGCGCCTACATCGCCCTCGATCCCGCGCATGATGATCGCGCATGGTTCCTGATCGACGGTCGCTGGATTCTCAAGCAGAAATTTGATTCAAGCGTTCGCGTCGAAGTTCGCAACGCCATGACCTTTGAACCGGTTCCGCCACCAGTGCCCTTGCCATCGCTCAATATCGCATTTCGCGTGGTGCTTTTTGAATAGTTTCGTGGGTTTGTTCGGGCACCGTGGCCCGGAAAACGCTGCCTTTATCGCTGCCGCCGCCATCGCGACCGCACTGGTCGTACTCGCGTTCATTGCCGCCCCTCGCGCGTGCGCGGGCGGCTTCGAGTCCTATTTCTGGTGTGGCGCCGCGGCCCTCCTTTTGCTCTCCGGCCTGCCCCTCGTTACGCACAGGAATCGCTCCACCCTGGTCCGCGTTGCGCTGGCATTTGGGTTCCTCGCCTTCGGCGTCGGCGCGTGGCTCGTTGGCCTGTTCGCCGCAAATGTCCGTTTCATTTGCGGGTTGGGCTATTTATAGCAGGCCGCGATGCTGCGCATTTTCGACGCTCACGTCCACCCGCTTAACCGCGAAACGGATACCCTCGCATCCCTCGAATATGCCTGACGACGAAGGACGCCTCGCCACGGCACTGGCGACTGCAATAACGCGGAACTGGCCACCGCAAGTTGATTGCCGCGTGTGCGGCGCGCGAATCGAGACCGGTGCCGCGCAACGCTTCACTTGTTCCGCGATGTTCACCACTGCGACGCTGGAGCGTTTGCAGTGTCCGGAGTGCGACGTGATCTTCGGGCCCTGGTCCTTGATTTCGGCCGACCCTGGAGCGCTCGGTGATCTTTATAACCTTCTTTATCGCGTGTATTCGGAAGGTACGACGATAACGTGGCAGGAAAAGGCCTTCTACTTGATGAATCCTGCCCGCCACGGCGTGTACATGAACTACGCAAGCGGAGAATGGCTTGCAGGAGTGCGCCGTCTACGGGCGATCGGCTGGAACGTGTGGGGTTATGAGCCTCACCTGAATACTGTGCGCTGCCGTCCCGATCGCGCGTCCGGTCTTGTCGACCGGATCGAGGACACTGGCACCACCGCGTTCGACGGAATCTTCACCCACAATTTCCTGGAGCACCCCCAGAATCCGCGGGCCTTCTTCACGGACCTGCACGGGCTACTGAAGCCTGGCGGCGCTATGGTTCACTCCACGCCGTGCTTTGAACTGCGCTTCGATGCCAGCCCATTCCACCTCTACTTTTTTGTCGGCCGGTCATTTGCAACGCTGTGCGCCGGAACCGGTTTCGATGTCGTCGAGCGGCTCGAAAGCGATCGCGAAGATCCCGGGTCTTTCGTCGCAATCGCGCGCTGCCGCAAGACATGAACTAACCCGTTGGCCGCCAAGCCTTGTGGGCATTTGTGATTCGTGGCCGACGTCGGTGCGGCGCGACGGTTACCTCAATCGATAGCTGAGCTCGCGTTCATGCGCACCGAAGGACTCGTCAAGTCATGGAATGATGACCGTGGTTTCGGATTCATTGAGCCGATCCACGGCGGTCAAGAGATCTTCGTTCACATCAAGGCATTTCCACCTCGGGCGGGACGGCCCCGTGTGGGTCAGTACGTATCTTTCGAGATCGAACAAAATAAGGAGGGAAAGAAACGCGCCAAGAATGTGGAGCTCCTCAGAGCTGTACGCAGCGGCGCGCCACGAAGATTCAACGCCACATCGGATTGGGGAACCGTTTCCCTGCTTGCGATTCCCGCCTTCCTCTTTCTATACGGCATTGTCGCCGTTCTTTGGCGTGTGCCAAATTTGGTGGCTGGTGCCTATTTCCTGTTAAGCGTCGCGTGCTTCGCTGCATATGCGGCAGACAAATCGGCCGCGAAGTCGGAAGGCCGGCGCACGCCCGAAAATACACTCCTGGTTTTGGGCCTGCTCGGCGGATGGCCCGGCGGACTACTCGCGCAGCAGCTCCTTCTGCACAAGTCACTCAAAGCCTTATTTCGGAACGCATTTTGGTGGACCGTCGCCATCAACATCTGCTCGTTCGTCGTACTTAGCTCGCCGCTCGTCAATGCGTGGTCGCATCTGGCAAAATGAGTCCACCGGGGTGCAGCAGGCTATGCGACATCTCATCACTGTAGTGTTCTTCGTTGCGGCAATCGCTGCGTACCTGGGCAGCGCTAGTCCTGGCTGGATCGGCG
>Ga0157374_10004216_pt1 | contig 12084 bp, 6 predicted proteins | sample M25metaG_FD_115308 | JGI IMG/M metagenome (GOLD analysis project Ga0157374, IMG submission 115308) | Miscanthus rhizosphere microbial communities from Kellogg Biological Station, Michigan, USA - M2-5 metaG | ecosystem: Host-associated > Plants > Roots > Rhizosphere > Soil | place: USA: Michigan...
GCATCGCTACCCGATCAGCAGATACATGCCGGCAGCCGCACCAATAACCTGTCAACAAACATATCTTACCTGGAACCGGTAGGCGAATACACATTTTTGCAGTTCAATTACGACTTCAATTTGTCCAAAACCACCAGCGACAGGCAGGATGATGTGCTGGATACCCTGAGTCATATCTTCAGGCCCGACAGCACGCTGAGCAACAATTACAATTATACTTTTATTACCAACCGGCTTGGCGTGAATTTTAACTATTCCCGCAAGGATAAGTATAATTATACCCTGGGCCTTGCTGTATTACCCGCTATACTCGAAGGCAACGTACCGGCAACAGGTCCGGTGCGCCGGGAAACTTTCGATATTGTTCCCACAGCGCATTTCACTTATCAATTTTCAAGAAATAAATCCTTCAGCCTGAATTATAGCGGCAGCACAAGCCAGCCCACTTTCACGCAATTGCAGCCGGTAACCGATTATTCCAACGCGCTGTACCCGGTTCAGGGTAACCCGGGCCTTAAGCCGTCGTTCACAAATAACCTGACGGCCTATTATAATTTCTTTGACTTTGAGAACAGCAGGACGCTTTTTTCCAACATATCGTTCTCACAAACGCAGAACCAGGTGGTCACCAATACCATTATTTACCCGGCAAATTATACGCCTAACCCGCTGCTGGACAACTCCTATTTCACCAAATATCTGAATGCCAACGGCTTTTATACGGCAAACGGGTACATTAGCTATAATACCCCATGGGATAAGCGCAAGTACACCCTTTCATTTAATAGTTCGGTGCGTTACTCAAACGGCATCGGCTACATTACTAATGTGGACCCCACAACTTACGACGAAACCACCGAAAAAAACACGGCCCGCACTTTGGCTTTCACGCCCGGTATGCGTTTCAGGGTCGATCTGCCCGATGTGGTCGACGCGCAGTTTTTAACGAACTATTCGATCAACAGGACCTTCAACTCGATACACAACGACCTGACCAACTCCACATCCAATATCCGTACGTGGAACATCGGCCTTAGCGGCAAAAACTATTTCCACGATTGGACGGTGAGTTACGATTACAGCAAAATGTTTAACTATGGCTATGCCGAAAGCGTACATGCCACTAACCCAAACCTGCTGAATATGTACCTGGAGCGCCGGTTTATGAAAGGGCATAAGGCTACCGTCAGGATGGCAGTATTTGATCTGTTCAATCAGAATACGGGCTTCTCAACCAGCACTACACCAAGCTACATCAGCCAAAGCAATGTCAACCGGCTCGGGCGGTATTTCCTGGCGACGTTTACCTTACGATTGCAGAAATTTGGGGGCCACCGTTAGTTTTAATCAGCAGCTTTTTTCAGCAACCCTATCGCCTGGTCTTTGTAGCTTTTGCCTATAGGTAACCCGATCCTTCCTGTTACAACGTCACTTGCAGTGAAGGTAGAAATGTGTTTTTGGCTGACAATAAGGACTTGTGCATGCGCAGGAAACCTACGGAGCAAAACGCATCGGGGAATTGAGCATTGCGGTGTAATTGGTGAATAAACTGCGGAAAATACGGCGTTTTCGGTCCGCAAAATTTAAAAAATTCTATAGCTTTCCTGTGTAAAAAAGCGTCAACCTTTCCGGCGCGGTCACGTATAAAACACGTAGTAAAAATTACGATAAGTGTTTTAGATATGAAACTTTTTTACTTAGTTGTTTTTGTTGGGATGCTGTTTATTTTGGCATTGCTGATGTCGTATTAAAGCGGCTATCGTCTACCAGGTAGCGGATAATGCCTTGTGCAATATTGGGTACGGCCCGCCCGGGCTACGCAAAAATTATCTCCTTCCGGGGTTTCTCATCCAAATTTTCCCGGAACAGGCTAATAGTGCTGGCATGGTCCTTGCAACCATTCGGGTAACTAATAATAAAGAATCATGAGCATACTTAAATACGCATTGATAGGCGCGGCTGTGGTATACGGCGTAAAATACATTACTAAAAAGAGGGCAGACGGCTCCTCAATACTGGACGATTTGACCGATAAGGCGCCCGAATGGTTTGAAAAGGGTAAAAATTATGTTGAGAAAACTATCGGCGAAGTTACGGACAGCGTAAGGCACGAAGCGCAGAAGGACGTTCATATTTAAAGCAGAGCCATTCACTTTTTTTAGGTCGGGTAGGTACCTAAGGGCAAAGGAGTGTTTAGTCCCTGTGCAGCAATGCACGGGGCTTTTTATTTTTGTGGCTTGCTGGACAAACGCTATAATTTTTTTCTTCCTGATTTTCAATATGGTACAAATTTATTCGTACGAAATTTACGGTACCTATTGTTTCGTACGAAAATTTTCCTACCTTTGATTTATGAAGTTAGAACAGGAAGACCAAAACCGCAAACAGGAGCCTACCAAAGCCGAGCTGGAGATACTCACCGTACTTTGGCAACACGGCCCGTCGACCGTGCGGCTGGTGAACGATAAGCTGAACGAACAACGCGATGTAAACTATACCTCCACGCTAAAGCTGATGCAGATCATGGCGGATAAAGGCATCGTCGTTCGTGACGAAAGCCAGATGAAGCACGTCTACCATGTAGCCGAGGAGGAGCAGAAAACCAAAAGCATGCTGCTGGATAAGTTCGTCGACTCGGTATACCAGGGTTCGGCCGGTAAGCTGGTGATGCAATTGCTGGGCAACAAAAAGGCCTCGAAAGAGGATATGGCCAGCATCAAAGAAATATTGGACAAACTGGAAAAGAAATAAGGCATTTACTTTAAATAGATAAAGACATGGCACCCCAACTGGTAAACAGCAATATAGCCGATAGCCTGCTCAGCGCGCTTTGCAATACGCTGCTGCATTCGCTGTGGCAGGGAATTATACTGGCCGCAATAGCCGGCATCATCGTTATTTCTACCCGCAAAGCCACTTCGGCGCTTCGGTATAATTTACTGGTTTCGGCCCTATTGCTTTTCACCCTGGGTGTGGTCGGAACCTTTGTGTGGCAATATGAACGCATAGAAGGCCCGGGCGCAGCATTTTCGCCTGTACAGCATACCAATGTTTACACGCGTCATGTAAATGTGCCTCATGTAAATGAACCTTACGTGAACGTGCAGCCGGTCCATATTTTCATAAACGGAAAGCCGCAATCGCTCCCTGGCTTTGGCGAGCGCTGGGGTAATTTCCTCGCGGATCATCATAATACCATTGTGTTCATCTGGTTCCTCATCGTTTGCGCACGCAGCCTGCAATTGGCTTTCGGCCTGTATGGTACCTATCGCCTCAGGAAGGTGCGCGTATTTGCGGTTGATAACCAATGGAACAGGCGTTTGCAGCAATTAGCCGATAGCCTGGGCATTAAACAAGCCGTTCGCCTGTTGGAGTCCGGCATAGCCAAAGTGCCGATGGTCATCGGTCACCTGAAGCCTGTTATATTAGTACCGGTGGGTTTATTGACCGCCCTTTCAGCCGAAGAAGTGGAAGCCATACTCATCCACGAACTGGCACACATCAAACGCCGCGACTATTTGGTGAACATGCTGCAAAGCCTGGTTGAGATCGTCCTGTTCTTCAACCCCGCTGTGCTGTGGGTATCCAGGCTGATCAAAACCGAACGCGAAAATTGCTGCGACGATTTGGCCCTGGCCCAGAACAATAATAAGATCAATTACATCCGCGCGCTGGTTTCCTGCGAGGAATACCAGGCCTCGGTGCCGGCCTACGCCATGGGTTTGCCCGGCAGTAAAAATACCTTGCTTCGCCGCGTGAAACGCCTGGTTAGCGACCGCAACTACTCGCTTAACCTGTTCGAAAAAACCGTGCTGGCCATTTGCCTGGTGGTATTGGGCTTGGGTGTATCGGCATTCACGGCGCGCGAGGATATTAAAAAGGTGCTCAACAAAGTGGCGACTTCCATTCATCATGATAAGGCACAAGTTAAAGAGCGGGCAAATCTGTCTTTAAGGGATACTACGAAAAAGAAACATGCAACTCATTTGAATGATGCGAACATACTGTTGAATGATAATAATGCAAGTGTATTGCTGAATAAACTACAGTTGCTTCACCCGGATACGCTAAGACTGAATAATGTAAATGGCTTGAATTTGATTAACCATAACCTGGATAGCCTGCTAAAATTAAACGGCAAACAATCGGCACTGATGTTGAACGGACTGAACGGAAAACTGTTAGCGCTTAACAATGACAATGCGAATAATGCCCTGCTGCAGTTGAGAAAGGCGGACACGAACCAGGTAAACCTGCTTAAAGGAAACTTGCTGTTATTGCAGGGAAAATCAGATAACAATCCATTAAAATTAATGGAGATGAACCCGGCCGCGTTCAGAACATTCAATAATATCGGCCGCGAGCTTTACCGCGAGCATTTGATAACGGACACCAATCATTTAGGCATCAGTCTCGATGAGCACAAACTGATCGTCAACGGCAAAACAATGCCAAAGGATCTGCACGACAGGATTTATAAAAAGTATGGCAGAGAAGGCGAAAATGGCAGTTACAGCAGCAACTATACAGACAATAATGCCAGGTTTGCCGACGACGATAAGACGAACAACATCATCAGCGATATGATAAAAGACGGCATCATTACCAGCGCTGACGACCTCTCGTTCAAGATCGGTACAACCGAATTTGTGGTGAACTATAAGAAACAGCCTGACGCGCTTTATCAAAAATACAAGGCCAAATATGTCCCGGCCCATAAAAAAGGCGACTGGATATGGTTTTACAAATTCGACACACAGAAATGGGACCATATGACCGGCCGTAAGAATAGCAGCGACTTTGATGGAACAGCAACCGGGGTTTTCCAGGGTAAGGAAGATGGAAATTCCGGCGGATATAAAACCGGATACAGCGGCGGATACAACGACAGGGATTACTACAATCCGGAAGCATATACCAAACAAACGGGCGAAGAACGGCAACGGTTGCGGGATGCGCGTGATAAAAAGCTTGTTGCCGACCTGCTGAAAGATGGGTTGATAACCGACCCCAAAAATGTAACGTTCACAATAACCGACAAAAGTGTTACCGTGAATGGCAAACCACAAAGCGACGAGATCTACAAAAAATACAAAGACAAATACATGCCCGATAACTCAGGCTCCGACTGGAACTGGACCTATTCGCATCATGAGTAGGTCGCCCTGCGCCCGCCTTAGAATCAAGAGTCAAGAATCATTACCTGTCTTCGCTCTTGACTCTTGATTCCTGGCTCTCTCCACCCCAAATGTTAAAAGTGCTTATCACACATGGTTTTTAGTAACAGAAGCGATATATTTATCGTCTTATCCAAAAACCATTCTTATGCCATTCAAATTTACAAGACCTTTAATCTTAACGCTTTTTGTTTCCCTGTTGGCTGTTGCGGCCGGTGCGCAGCTGCGCTTGCCCGAGGGCTATTACTGGAAACAACTGCCTAACGGCCTACAGGTACTGGTTATTGAGAATAACAAAGTACCGCTGGTAACCGTCGAGATCGCCGTAAAGAACGGCGCCTACACCGAGGGCCCTGAGTACAGCGGCCTGTCGCACCTGTTCGAACACATGTTCTTCAAAGCCAACAAAGATTATCCCAGCCAGGAAGTTTTCCTGAAGCGCACGCAGCAACTGGGCGCCATCTGGAACGGCACCACTGATGTGGAACGCGTGAATTACTTTTTCACCGTTGAAAGGGATAGCCTTGTACCCGACCTGAAATTTATGAACGCGGCCATCCGTTTCCCTATCTACCGCGAGGAGGATATGAAGAAGGAGCGCCCCGTGGTTGACGGTGAATTCCAGCGTGCAGAGAGCGACCCGGGCTTTCAGCTTTGGTACGAGGTGCAGAAACATCTTTGGGGCGACCAGATCACGCGTAAGAACGCAATCGGCATTCACGAGGTGATCAATACCGCCACGCCTGAGAAGATGATGGTGATCAAGAATAAATTCTATTTCCCGAATAACAGCCTGCTCACCATTTGCGGCGACGTGAAGCACGAGCAAGCCTTTGCCCAGGCTGAGAAAATATTCGGCGACTGGGCCAGCAGCGGTTTCGACCCGATACAGAAATACCCGATACCGCCTTTCAAGCCGCTCGATAGCAGCAGCTATTTCGTAAAGGAAATGTCGATAGCACAAACGCCATACATGCAGCTTTCATGGCAGGGCCCTTCCTATTTGACCGATTCGGCATCAACCGTAGCAGCCGATGTGTTTTCAGCTATTGTTGGCTTGAACTCATCCAAAATGCAGCAGGCGTTGGTTGATAAGAACCTGGCCTCAAATGCATCGATAAGCTACAGCACCTGTAAATATGTGGGCCCTATAGACATTTTTGTGGTGCCTAACCCGAATAAAGTAAAGGAATGCTACGCGGAAGTTATGAACCAGGTAAAGCACCTGGCGGACCCGGACTATTTTACCGATGAGCAATTGCAGGACGCCAAAGCCATCCTGCAGCGTACCGCCATCCACCGCAAGGAAAAACCGTCGACGCTGGCAAGCCAGGCCAGCTACCAGTGGTGCAGCACCTCGCTGAATTTTTATACCGACCTGGATAACAATTACCAGAAAGTAACCCGCGAGGATATAGACCGGTATATCAAAAAATATATCCTTGGCAAGCCTATGGTTGCCGGGATGATCGTCAGCCCAGAGATGAATAAACAGATCAATGCGGGTTCGTTTTTCGCAGCATCCAAATAATTAAACCTGACACACAATGAAGAAGAAAATAATCCTGATTATTGCAGCCGCGGGTTTATTGAACCTGCAGCTGGCAAACGCACAGGGCAAGCCCTACGAGATGACCGTGAACGGTGTGAAAGTGATCGTTCAGCCCAGCGGTAATGATATTGTTGAAGTAGAGGCCATCATCAAAGGCGGTGTACAAAATTACCCCGCCGATAAAGCCGGTATCGAGGCGCTGGCCATGAATGCGCTTACCGAATGCGGTACCCTGCGCCACGACAAGAACACTTTTAAAAATCAGCTGGATAAAATGGGCGCTGCTGTGTATGGCGCCTGCGGGAAGGATTATTCCCTGGTCCGTATGAATTGTGTTAAGCCTGATTTTGACAATGTTTGGTCCTTGTACACCGAAGCCATCACCATACCCAAATTTGATGCGAAGGAATTCCTGCGTATCCGCCAGGATGCCATCAATAGCCTGAAGGAACAGGATAGCCAGCCCGATGGGGCCATAGATAAATATGCCGATAAGGTGGCCTTTGCCGGTCGTCCTTATGCGCAGAACCCATACGGTACTATCGAAAACGTAAGTAAGCTGACCGTTGAACAAACCAAAGCCTATTACCAGGGCATACTTACCAAATCAAGGTTGCTGATCGTTGTGGTGGCCGATCTGGACAAATCTGTTATCGAGCAAAAGGTTAGCCAGTTGCTGGGTACTATTAAACAAGGGACGCCATATGAGCTGAAGAAATCATTTTTCCGGGTTTATAAGAACACCTTCTCGGCTGAAGAACGCGGCCTTGCCACAAACTACATCGAAGGCGTAGCCAGCGGCCCCGAGCCTGGCATGGACGATTACAACGCGTTCAACGTGGCCATGCGCATTTTCGCCAACAGGCATTTCCTGTATATCCGTACTAAAAATGGGTTGTCGTATGCTCCGCAGGCCTGGTTCAGCAGCGGCTCTACAGCGGTGGCTAAATTCTCAGTATCGACAACAGATCCTAATAAATACATCGACGTATTCGATAAGCTGGTGGATACCATCAAAATGGAAGGTTTTCAGAAGGATGAAGTGGAAAACATGAAAATGACCTATTTGACAGGCTTCTATTATCGCCAGGAAACCAACCAGGCCCAGGCCGCTTCAATGGCTGCCAACGAGGTGCTGTTCAACAACTGGCGCCGCGCGTTAACGCTGGTTGATGATGTGAAAAAGCTAACCACCGAAGAAGTAAGTGATGCTTTCCGCAAATACATTACCAACATTGTTTGGGTGTACCAGGGCGATCCTAAGAAAGCAACGCCTCAAAATTTCCTCAATGGTGTAAACAAAGGCGGAAACCCGGTTTCAAATTAAATAATAAGATCAATTATTATTTGAGGTGAAAGGATAAAGGTGAAAGGCTTTAAGCTAAGGTAACCTTTTACCTTTCGCCTTTTCCCTTTAACCTACGATACTAACGCAGCCTCTTCTTCTTTTACCACGCTTGCTGCTGTTGGTAAGGTAAAGAAGAATTCGGTACCGTGGCCCTGCTCGCTCTCGACCCAGATGCGGCCGTTTGATTTTTCGACAAGGTCCTTGCAGAAAAGCAGGCCCATACCTGTGCCCGACTCATTGTTGGTGCCGGTGCCGCTGTCAACCTTGCTTTTGAACAGCTTGTTGCGTTGCTTTTCGGTCATGCCAACACCGCTGTCCTTTACAGAAAGTAAAATGTTCTGCTCGTCCTGGAAATTAGCCGAAACCTGGATGGTATCATCCTGTTTAGAGAATTTGATCGCATTGGTGATCAGGTTACGGATCACGATGCGGATCGAGTTCGGGTCGGCGGTAACGGTCATATCGCCCGGTACGCTGTCTATCAGCTTAATACCTTTTTCAGCAGCCTGTTCCTGGTAGTTTTGCACCTCGAAGGCGGCTATTTCTTTTATGGTGAAATTTTTGGTTGCGGCATGGAAGTTATCCATCTGGCTATTGATCCAGAATAGCAGCGTATCCAAAAAGTCCGAAGTATATTCCAGTTTCTTCAATGCCTGCGGGATCATTTCCAGGAACTGCTCATGCGAAATACTGTCATCCTCAAGCAAACCGAACAAGCCACGTAAAGTGCTCAGCGGAGCGCGAAGGTCGTGGGCCAGGATAGAGATCAGGCGGTCCTTCATCGTGTTCAGCTCATTCAGTTTGTCGGCCTGCGTGTTCAGGTCGGTCTTTTGCTGAATTACCTCTATGTTTCGGTCTTCAAGCATCACATTTATCTTTTGCTGCTTGCGCCTGGCTTTGTAGTAAACGATCAACACGGCGATCATACCCAATATGATGATAAAGAATATGATACTCAAAAGGCCCTGCCTTTGTATTTTTTGCTGGTACTGCTCATCCTGGCGCGCGTGTTCTTCGGCCAGCAGGTGCTGCTGTTCTTTGAAATGCGACTCCATGCTGTAAGTAGTCAGCTTCTGCACGTTCTCATCACTCTTAAGGCTGTCCTTCAGGTCATCATAAACCATCCGCATCTGGTAAGCCTCGTCGTAACGCTTCAACCCGCCCAGGGCCGAACTTAGTTGCAATGCCGCGGTCGTCCTCAAACCCATGTTTCCGAGCCTGTCGGCTTCTTTCTTTGACATTACGCCATAGTTGAAGGCATTTTGATAGTCTTTCTTCAGGTTGTAAATAGTGGCGTAACCATTGTAAGCTACAGCCCTGTCCGCGTCCAGTTTATAGTCGACCGCCATTTTCAGCGACTTAGCCATATAGTTCAGCGATGCTTCGAACTGCTTTTTGTTGGCATAGCACAGGCCAAGGTCATTATAAAGCCCGCTCAACCCGTTCTTATCGTCCTGGGTGAGCGTCATTTTCAACGATTTGATAAAATATCCGATGGCCTGGTCATAATCTTTTTGCAGCATGTATATCTCGCCGATGTTCTGATAGGCGGTGCTGACACCCTGCACGTTCTTCGCAGCTTCCCATATCTTCAGCGCGTGCCTGTAATATTCCATCGACTTTGGATAGATATCCATAGCCTTCATCACCTCGCCAATGTTATTATAGTTGGATGCCGATGATAGTTTGTCGTTCAGTTTAAGATCGAGCGACAACGACTGGAAATAGTTATCCAGCGCCGAGGTCGATTTGCCCACGCCGTCGGCCACCATACCTATATTATGATAAGTATCTGCAATACCGGCGTCGTTTTTCAGTCGTTTATTGATCTCAAGCGCCAGGTTAAAATAGGATGAGGCGCGGTTGTAATTAGCGGTCCAGTAATAAACCCGCCCGATGGCGATATAGCAAGATGCCAGGCCGCGCTCGTCTTTGTTCTTGATGTACAGTAGCTTGGCGCCGTATAGATTTTTCTGCGCTTTTTCGTAGTCGCTCTTCAGGGTATATACCCGGCCCTCCTGCAGCATACCGTCGGCAATGCCCTTGTTATATTTAAGGACTATCGACTTATCGATAGCCATTTTGCTATAGTAAAGTGCACTATCAGGGTTAATGTCGATAAATTCTGCAGAAAGCTTGTTGATGCGGTTGATGGTCAGCGTATCTATCGGGGCATCTTTGCTGGTAAGCGAATTGCCCAATAGGTTTCTAAGGCTGTCAACCCGGTAGCTGGCCATATTGTAAGCCACACTGCCTTCGCCTTTTGAATATTCAGGGCGATAGTTAGCCGCCGATAATTTCAGCGCTGTTATAAGGAGAAGTAATAGTATTGATGTCCGCTTCAATGCTAATAGTTTTAATCAAGCACACGTTGTATTCCCATTCACAAAACACGCAGCGCCACAACGTGGGGTTCAGTTACTTATTGATATTAGGAAGCTTATACGGCTTGCGGCAAATTTTGGTTATGCCTTAGTGTATCAAACAAAAAAAATCCGCCCGTAAAAAAGCGAACGGATTGATTTTGTGTGTGTTAAAATACTGTTTAAACAGATAATACGTTTTTCCAGCTCACCAGGTCGCCGATAATTTTCTCTAATTGGCCGGCTGGTACACGTTCCTGCTCCATGGTATCGCGGTAGCGGATGGTAACGGTATCATCTTCCAAAGTCTGGTGATCAACAGTGATGCAAAAGGGCGTTCCTATAGCATCCTGCCGGCGGTAACGTTTGCCGATAGAATCCTTTTCCTCGTATTGCATATTGAAGTCCAGCTTCAGCTTGTTCATGATCTCCATAGCTTTTTCCGGCAGGCCATCTTTCTTGGTCAAAGGGAAAATGGCCGCTTTTACGGGTGCAAGGGCGGGGTGCAGCTTCAACACTACGCGGCTGTCCTGGCGTTCTTCGGTGCTCAGGTCCTGTTCTTCGTAAGCGTTGATCAGCGTCAGCAGGAACATACGGTCCAAACCGATCGAGGTCTCGATCACGTATGGCGTATAATTCTGGTTGATCTCCGGGTCGAAGTATTGTATCTTTTTATTCGAAAATTTCTGGTGCTGGCTCAGGTCGAAATCAGTGCGGCTATGGATGCCCTCCACTTCTTTAAAGCCGAACGGAAATTGAAATTCGATATCAAATGCCGCATCGGCATAGTGTGCCAGCTTGGTATGTTCGTGAAAACGGTATTTAGCCGCATCGGTACCCAAAGCCAGGTGCCATTGCAGGCGGGTTTGCTTCCAGTGCTCAAACCATTCCTTTTGTGTACCGGGACGAATGAAAAACTGCATTTCCATCTGCTCGAACTCGCGCATACGGATGATGAACTGCCGCGCGATAACTTCGTTACGAAATGCCTTACCGATCTGCGCAATACCGAAAGGGATCTTCATGCGGCCCGATTTCTGCACGTTTAGATAATTAACAAATATGCCTTGCGCGGTTTCGGGACGAAGATAGATTACGTCCGCATCATCAGCCACAGCACCCATTTGCGTGCTGAACATCAGGTTGAACTGGCGTACGTCGGTCCAGTTGACGGTACCGCTCACAGGGCAGGCGATCTTATGCTCGATGATCAGGTCGCGCAGGCGGGTAAGATCGTCGGCTTTCAGCGCTTTGTCCATTTCCCGCTGCAGTTCTTCGGCAAGGTCGGTTTTGCCTTCCTCGTCATACCTGGCAATTTTATCTTCTAAAAGCTGGTCGGCACGGTAACGTTTTTTTGAATCTTTATTGTCGATCATCGGGTCGTTAAAGCCCGCCACGTGGCCGCTCGCTTCCCAAATTTTCGGATGCATAAATATAGCCGAATCGATGCCCACAATATTCTCGTTCAGCTGCACCATAGCCTTCCACCAATAGGTCTTGATGTTGTTCTTCAGCTCGGCACCGTTTTGTCCGTAGTCATAGACCGCACTAAGGCCATCGTAAATTTCACTTGAAGGGAAAATGAACCCATACTCCTTTGCATGGGATACTACATTCTTAAAAAGGTTGTCTTCCTGATTTGCC
>Ga0157374_10004219_pt1 | contig 12082 bp, 10 predicted proteins | sample M25metaG_FD_115308 | JGI IMG/M metagenome (GOLD analysis project Ga0157374, IMG submission 115308) | Miscanthus rhizosphere microbial communities from Kellogg Biological Station, Michigan, USA - M2-5 metaG | ecosystem: Host-associated > Plants > Roots > Rhizosphere > Soil | place: USA: Michigan...
CGCCCAGCGCATCGCGCAGCGGCTGCAACAGGACCTCGTCGTAGCTGCCCGGCACGCTCCACGAGGCATGGTTGAGGAACTCGGCGTGCTGCGCCTCGAATGCATAGGTTGATACCGGCGAGTCGTATTTCCCGATCGCCTGCTGGTCCGAAAACCAGTATGTCTCGTAGCCGGCTTCCTGCATCGCGCGCAGCACCGACGCCTCCTTCCACCAGGTGAACTCGATGTCGGTGATCGGTTTGCGGGTGAGGATGTTCGGGATTGCGGTAATCGATTCCGGCCACGAACTGTCCATGTCGGTGATCGGTACGAGGTTCTGGACGCGCACCAGTTCCGGATTGGTCGCACGCCCGTAACCGAACAGCTGCCAATTGGCGCGGCGGCTGGCTTCGCCGATAACGAGGACATACACCTGGCGCCGGGCGATGTTCGCGACGCGATTCGCGTGAAAATGGAAGGAATCCAGCCGTGCGACATTCTCGCGCATCGCATTCCATTCGTTGCGATAGTCGACGATGCGCTGGATCAGGCCGAACGGATAGCCATACTGAATCGCCGAGCCCAGCGACGAGACTTTCTGGGTGCCCGCATGCAAGCGCTTCGAGAAATCGCCTTTGGCCGTGACGCCGGCAACGATGCCGGTACCCAACAGAGCCGTGGTCCCCAACGTGAGCAACCATGCGCGGATGCCACGTCGCCATTGCAACGGCGTGCGACGGCTCCACCACGCCGCGAGCAGCGCCACCAACAATGCGGCGATAACGCACAACACTGTCGGCAACAAGGTAACGCCGAGATATTCGCGCATCTCGCGGGGGTTGGTCGCGACCAGAGTCGCGATGATCTCCGCAAATGTCGGACGGTGGTAAGTGAAGATGTAGAACGCTTCCAGCGGCGCGAGGGTAGCGAATGGAGCCAGCAACAGGCAGGCGATCCATTGACGATTGCCGAATAGGGCAAACAGCGTGAACAACAGTACCGCGGGAATGACCAACGCATCGCGCCACATGTTGGTGCCGGTACCCAACCATAACCAGAGTACGTTGGGCAGCATCAACAACAATACCAGTGTTGCGATCGCGCCCACGGCGAGGCCGCGCGTGCGTGGCGAAGAGCTTGCGTTCATCGCAGTCCAGAGAGACGCAGGTACCACGTGATCAGCTGCTGTCCCCACAGCAGCTGTATCCAGCCCGCAACCGCGAGATAGGGTCCGAATGGGATCGGTGTTGCGCGATCGCGCCCGCGGAGCAGTAGCCAGGCACTTCCGATCAGCGCGCCGAGGACGGCCGATATCAGCACGATCGGGAGCACGCCCTTGATTCCGCACCAGGCACCAAGGGCGGCGAGCAGCTTGAAATCGCCGCGTCCCATGCCTTCCTTGCCAGTCAGCAATTTGAACGCCCAGTACACCGACCACAGGCTGAGATAGCCGACCGCAGCACCAATCACGGCCCCCGCCGGATCGACGAACACGGTGACGGTGCTCAACAGCAAGCCGAGCCACAGCAAGGGATAGGTTAGCTGGTCGGGCAGTAGCTGGGTGCGCAGGTCTATGCCGGCCAGCGCGATCAGGATCCCCGTGAACACCAACGCCGAAAAGGCTTGCCAGTCCGGACCGAAATGCCAGGCGCAGGCCGCGAATGCGAGGCCAGTCAGCAGTTCCACCGCCGGATACTGCCAGGAAATCGGTGCGCGGCAGAACCGGCAACGACCGCGCAAGGCGAGGAAGCTGATCAAGGGGATGTTGTCGAAGGCGCCGAGCCGGTGCGCGCATTTCGGACAAAACGAGCGTTCAACCACGATACCTGGCGGCGGGGCAGCGTCGGATTCGTCCAGTTCGAGCAATTCCCGGCTGTCGCGTCGCCATTGCCATTCCAGTCGGGCAGGCATACGCAGGATGACGACATTGAGGAAGCTGCCGATCAAGAGGCCGAACACGAAAGCGCAGCCGATCGCAAGCGTCGGCTGCTGCAATATTTCGATCAGCACGTCGGGCGTCAGACCGTGGCGGCGAGTTTGAAGATGGGCAAGTACATGCCGATCACCATGCTACCGACCATGGTGCCGATGACCACCATGATCAACGGCTCAAGCAGGCTCGCCAGCGAATCGACCGCGTTGTTGACCTCTTCCTCGTAAAACTCCGCCGTCTTGAACAGCATCGCATCGAGCGCGCCCGACTCCTCGCCGATCGCAACCATCTGCACCACCATGTGCGGGAACAGATTGACCTGCTTCATCGCAAGATTGAGCTGGTAACCGACTGCGACATCGTCCCGGATCTTCTTGACCGCATCGGAATAGACCACGCTGCCGCACGCGCCGGCCACTGTATCCAGCGCCTCGACCAGAGGCACACCTGCCTTGAAGGTTAGCGCGAGGGTGCGCGCGAAGCGCGAGATCGCCGATTCGTGCAGGATCTTGCCAATGATCGGGAGCTTGAGCGCCATGCGGTCGACGAAATGGGCGACTTTTTGCGATCGCTTGATGGAGAAAATGATTGCGGCGATCGTGCCGGCCACGATCCCCAATACCATCCACCAGTAAGACACCATGAAGCGCGACATATTCACCAGGATCTGGGTAAAAGCCGGCAGGTCCGCGCCGAAGGTCTTGAAAACCTGCTCGAATTGCGGCACCACGAAGATGAGCAGGATCGCACTAACGATGATCGCCACCGCGATCACCGCCGCCGGATAATACAGTGCCTTGCGAATCTTTCCCTTGAGGCTCTCGATCCGTTCCTTGTAGGTCGCGACCGTGTCGAGCACGGTATCGAGCACGCCGGCGCCCTCGCCCGCCCTTACCAGGTTTCGGTAGAGCTCGTCGAACTGCACCGGATGCTTGCCGATCGCCTCGTGCAGCGTGGAACCGCCTTCGATCTCGCCACGGATCGATTCCAGCAAGGTCTTCATGCGCGGATTCTTCTGGCCGCCCGCAAGAATCTCGAAAGCGCTCACCATCGGAATGCCGGATTGCATCATCGTGGCGAGCTGGCGACTGAAGACCGCGATCTCGCGCGCCTTAATGCGGCTGCCCGTGTTGCCGAAGATGGACTTCCCCTTCGGCTTGACCATCGTGGGGTTGATGCCTTGGCGGCGCAGGTCGGCGCGGAGCAAGTTGGCGCTCTTGGCCAATTGCTCGCCTTTCATTTTCTTCCCACGCTTGTCGGCGCCTGTCCAGACGAACATCGACATCGGATTGGGATTGCGCGGAGCTTGTGCCTGGGCTTGCGCACGTACTGCGGCTTTGGTGGCGGCCATGGGTTATTCCTTCGTCACTCGGTTGATTTCGGCAAGGCTGGTGGCCCCGTTCTTGGCCTTGAGCAAGGCCGATTGACGCAGGTCGCGGATGCCCTCGCGCTGCGCGGCTTCGGCGATCGCGATGGCGTTACCGCCCTCAAGAACGATCTTCTGGATTTCGTCGGTCATCGGCATCACCTGATAGATGCCGACCCGACCCTTGTAGCCTTCGTTGCAGTCGGCACAGCCGACCGCTTCGTACAGATGCAGACCGCGCCTGATGTCGGCTTCGCTGAAGCCTTCGGCGAGCAACGCGTGCTCGGGCAGCTGGACTTCGCGCTTGCATTCGTGCAGGCGCCGCGCGAGGCGTTGCGCGATCACGATCGTGACCGACGATGTGATGTTGTACGGCGCGATTCCCATGTTCATCAAGCGCGCGATGGTCTGCGGCGCATCATTGGTATGCAGCGTGGACAGCACCATGTGGCCCGTTTGCGCAGCCTTGATCGCGATCTCGGCAGTTTCCAGGTCGCGGATCTCGCCAACCATGATCACGTCCGGGTCTTGGCGCAGGAACGCGCGCAGGGCTACGGCAAATGTCATGCCCTTCTTCGCGTTCATCGCCACCTGGTTGACGCCAGCCAGGCGGATTTCGACCGGATCCTCGACGGTGGAAATGTTGCGTTCGTCCGTGTTGAGGATGTTCAAGGCGGTATACAGCGACACAGTCTTGCCCGATCCGGTCGGGCCGGTGACAAGCACCATCCCGTATGGCTTGTGCATTGCCTCGATGAACAATTCCTTCTGGTCGTCCTCGTAACCGAGCTTGTCGATACCAAGCCTGGCTGCGGCGCTGTCGAGGATGCGCAACACGACCTTTTCGCCGAATAGCGTCGGGCAGGTGCTGACGCGGAAATCCATCGCCCGGGTTTTGGATAGCACCAGCTTGATGCGCCCGTCCTGCGGTACCCGCCTCTCGGCTATGTCCAGCGAGGCCATGACTTTCAGGCGTGCGGTGATGCGTGCATTGAGCTTTATCGGTGCCTTCGCGACCGAGCGCAGGATGCCATCCATGCGCAGGCGCACGCGAAAGTCGGTTTCGTAGGGCTCGAAGTGGATGTCAGATGCGCCACGTTTGATCGCGTCGACAAGGACCTTGTTGACGAACTTCACGACCGGCGTGTCGTCGGCCTTGGTCGGGTCCGCGGCCTCCGGCTCGTTGGTATCGATGTCGCCGACTTCGAGGTTTTCCAGACCCTCGGTGTCCTCTCCGCTGGACAGGCTGTCGCTGACGCTCAATGCCTTGTCGGTGACGCGCTTGAGGGTTTCCTCGTCGACCAGGATCGGCTCGACGGTCAGATTGGTCGCAAACTTGATTTCGTCGAGCGCGCGAGTGTTTGTTGGATCGGAAATTCCGATGAACAGTCGGTTGCCGCGCTTGAACAAAGGCAGCACCGCGTGTTTCTGGATGAGTTCCTCGCTGACAAGCTTGGTCGCGGCCTGTGCCAGGTCGAGCACGTTCGCGTCGAACAGCGGTATGCCGAACTCGACCGAATTTGCGGCCGCGATCTGCACCGGAGTGATCAGTCGCTTTTCCAGGAGGTAATGCTGGACGGGCCTTTTCTCCTTCAGCGCCTCGTCCATCGCCTTGCGCGCATCGGGTTCGGCCAATACGCCGTCCAGCACCAGACGCCGGACAATGCCGGTGATGCCGACCAGATTGGCTGTGACTGCCGCGTTCATCCGTCCCCCGCGTCCGGAACTACCGCTGAATCTACCGCAAATTGGCCTCTGGAAGTAGTCTGTGGGTGGATCGAGAGGATGGGCGGGACGGGCACGGCATGGCTGCGTTACGCTGAGGTCTGTTAACGCGATCCGGGAACGTCGGGGAGAATGCGTGGATAACGAGCTGAGCATAGTGCTGCCGGCCAAGAATGAGGAGGCGGGCCTTGCATTGTTGTTGCCGCGGCTGCGCGCGCAGTATCCCCACGCGGAGATCCTGCTGGTCGACGATGGTTCGACCGACAAGACCGCGCAGGTCGCCGCCAGTGCTGGCGTTGAGGTGGTCGGGTCGCCTTACAGCATGGGCAACGGCGCGGCGATCAAGCGCGGCGCCGCATTGGCGCGGGGTCGGGTGATCGTGTTCATGGACGCCGATGCGCAGCACGAGCCCGAGAACATCGCCGCTTTGCTCGCCAAGCTCGAAGAAGGCTACGACATGGTGGTCGCGGCGCGCGATGGCGATGGCCAGGCCAGTCGCAGCCGTGGTCTCGCGAATGGCTTCTACAACAGACTATCTAGCTGGATGACCGGGCACGATATCCGCGACCTGACCTCGGGCTTTCGCGCCGTGCGTGCCGACAAGTTTCGCGAATTCGCGCACCTGCTGCCAAATGGATTTTCCTACCCGACCACGATCACGATGGCATTTTTCCGCAGCGCCTACCCGGTCGCGTATGTGCCAGTGATGGTCAAGCAACGGATTGGCAAGAGCCACATACGCCCATTGCGCGATGGCGTGCGCTTTCTGCTGATCATCTTCAAGATCGCGACCCTGTATTCGCCGCTGAAACTGTTCGCCCCGGTCGCGGCGACGTTTTTCACGCTGGGGATGGGCTACTACGGCTACACGTTCATCTACGAACACCGTTTCACCAACATGAGCGCTTTGCTGTTCAGTGCTTCGGTGATCGTGTTCCTGATCGGGCTGATCTCCGAACAGATCACCAACCTGACATACACCCGGGACCGGAACCCATAAGATGATGAAGATCGACGATTCGATGGTTGGCTTGCCGGGGAAAGGGGGTATTCCACTGACCAGGACGGCGGATAGCTCCGCGACCGGCCAATGAAGGAAATTCGTAACCATCGCGATCTGGCGATTAATGGCGCGCAACCTGCCTTTCCCAACCCGCTGCATGTGGGAAGGCCGAACGTGGGCAGTCGCGAAACGTTCCTGCAATTGACCCGCGAGATGTTCGAGCGCGCCTGGTTCAGCAATAACGGGCCGCTGTTGCACGACTTTGAACAGCGGATCGCCGCTTACCTCGGGGTCAAGCATTGCGTTGCAATGTGCAATGGCACGATTGCGCTGGAAATCGCCATTCGTGCCGTTGGGTTGACGAACGAGGTCATCGTGCCGTCCTACACATTCATCGCGACGGCGCATGCGCTTTACTGGCAAGGTATCACACCCGTCTTCGCCGATATCGATCCCCGCACCCAAAATCTCGATCCTGCTGCCGTGTTGCGAATGATCACCCCGCGCACGACCGGGATCATTGGCGTACACCTCTGGGGCCGGCCGGCGCCAGTCGAGGCATTGCAGTCCATCGCTGACGAGCATGGCCTGCGACTGATGTTCGATGCGGCGCACGCGTTCGGGTGCAGTCACGGCGGCAGGATGATCGGCGCGCATGGCGCATGCGAAGTGCTCAGCTTCCACGCAACCAAGTTCTTCAACACCTTCGAAGGTGGCGCGGTCGTTACCGGCGACGATGAGCTTGCGGAAAGGATGCGTTTGATGCGCAACTTTGGCTTCATCGGATACGACAACGTCATCCACCCAGGCACGAACGGCAAGATGATTGAAGTCTGCGCAGCGATGGGACTGGCCAACCTCGAGAGCATCGATGCCGCGATCGACGCGAATCGCAGGAACTATCACGCCTATCGCGAAGCCCTGGCGGAATTGCCCGGAATAACCGTCCTGGAATACGACGAATCCGAGCGCAACAACTTCCAATACATCGTCCTGGAAGTCGGCGACCGCTGTCCTGTCAGTCGCGATGGGATCGTTCGTGCCCTGCAGGCGGAAAACATACTGGCGCGCAAATACTTCTGGCCCGGTTGCCACAAGATGTCGCCCTACCGCGAATTGTATCCGCATGCCGGGTTGGTATTGCCGAACACCGAACGGGTCTCCGAACGGGTTGTCGTTCTGCCGACGGGGATGGCGCTCCCGGATGGAGCGGTTGCCTCCATCGCAGAGATACTTCGTGTGCTGGTGCGTGAAGCTGGGTGATGCTGGTCCGGTGCCTGGTCGATCGATGATCCATGCGGCGTCAAACGAGGCGGTCCGTCCTGCCCGGAGCGCTGGCTGTACGGAGTGCGTGGCACATGCGCACGGTCATCCTGGATCGGGACATCCCGATGTTTGATAGGAATGCCACATGAGCCTCAATGTCATTGAATATTTCGAGAACGGCGCGGCGAAAGATTTCCCCGGAAAAGTGGCCATCGTCGATCAGGACCGGTCGTGGACCTTCGCGGAAGTTGAAGCCCGTGCGAAACGCTGCGCCATCCTGTTGATGCGGCGAATCGACGCGATCAATCGCCCGATCGCAGTCTTCCTGCCCAAATGCGCGGAAGCCGTTTTCGCCAATCTCGGGATCGTCTACAGCGGGAATATCTATACAAACCTCGACGTCAAGTCGCCCGCGCGGCGCATCTGGAATATCCTCGACAACATCAAGCCAGAGCTGACGATTACGTCGCGCGCGTTGGCTCCAACGCTCCTGGAATCGGGTGTCCGCGAGGGGGAGATCTGCTTCATCGAGGACCTCCAGGACGATGCGCTCGAGGTGGATGAGCAAGCGATACGCGCACGCCTGCATCGCATCATCGATACGGATCCGCTGTGCATCATCAACACCTCGGGATCCACCGGCGTCCCTAAAGGGGTCGTGCTGAGCCATCGGGGGACGATCGACTTCATGGATTGGGTGTTCGACACGTTCGAACTCGATAATGGCATGCGCATGGCGAGCCTTTCGCCGCTGTATTTCGACATCTATACGCTTGAACTCAACCTGTGCCTGGCCAAGGGCGCGACGCTCGTGCTGGTTCCCGAACAGCTGGCCGCCTTTCCGGCCAAGCTGATGGAGTTCCTTGCCGCGCAGGCAATCAGCTTCCTGTTCTGGGTGCCATCGATCATGGTGACCATTTCCAACATGGGCCTGCTGGAGAAATTCGACCTTGGCGCCCTGCGCACGGTGTTCTTCGCCGGAGAAGTGTTCCCAATGAAGCAGCTCAATCACTGGCGGAGGGTGTTGCGCGGCGCCCAATTTGTAAACGTGTACGGACCCATCGAGATCCACGTCGATTGCACCTATTTCGTCGTGAACAGGGAATTCCGCGATGACGAGGTGTTGCCGATCGGGTTTCCGTGCCGCAACACCGACATCCTGATACTAGGCGACGATAACCGGCCGTGCGCGCGCGGCGAGCGCGGCGAGTTGTGCGTGCGCGGCAGTTCGCTTGCGCACGGTTACTGGAACGACCCAGAAAAGACCGCAAGGGCGTTCGTGCAGAACCCGCTGCAGTCGCATTACCCAGAGTTGATCTACCGAACGGGCGATGTCGCCTATCGTGGCGAACGCGACGAGATATTCCTCGTCGGGCGCCGGGACTTCCAAATCAAGCACCTGGGCTACCGGATCGACCTGCAGGAGATTGAACACCAGGTGCACTGCATTCCCGGGATCGCCAACGCATGCGTGCTCTACAACCAGCCGCGCAAGGAGATCACGGTCTTCTACGAGGTGTTGTCCGGTGAAGTGGCGCAGACGGACATCCGCGTCCATCTCTCGAAGATCTTCCCGAAATACATGGTGCCGACCGTGTTCCGTCTCCTAGCGGCTTTGCCGAGGAATCCCAACGGCAAGATCGATCGCAACGGCCTGTCCACGCTGCTGCTCGCGCCGCAATGATCCAGGCAGTGACCGATGCCGGCCAGCTTGCCGACGCCATCGGAAGGGTGGTGCGATCGGGCAAGGGCTACGCGACGAATCTATTCGCCTCGCCGGCGGAGAAAGCAAGTTGGATTGCATCGCGTACGTTGTCGCTGCTGCAGGAAGAACAGGCGATGCTCGTTGTTCGTCGCGACACGGGCTTCCATCGCCTCTACCATGTGGCATCCGATGCGGCTTCGCTATCCGCTGCGCTGCAAGCGCTGTGCGCGGCCATGCCGGAGGCGACGCTCGTCGCCGACCTGGTGGGCAAGCGCGGGAGCACGGGCGCCGTCGTGGATGCGTACCTCGGCCATGCGTTCGTTCGCCACGAACGGTTGCAGCGCATGTATCGCCTGGCGGAACACCCTTCCGCGCACGATGGGCGCATCGATGCGGAGGTGGTGCAAGCGGGGCCGGCCGACGTGCGCCGCATCCACGCGCTCATGCAGAGGCAACTCGATCCGTTCTCGGAGCAAGTGCCAGACCTCGACGAGTTGCGCGACGCAGTTGCGAAACGTTCCGTCCTCGTCGTGTCGCGGGACTCGGAACTTGCCGGCGTGCTGGTCTACGATACGGTCGGATTCACCAGCACTTTGCGCCACTGGCACGTCGATCCGCGCTTCAGGAACCAGGGGGTTGGCGCCCGGTTGATCAGGGCCTTCTTCGATCTTTGCAGGGACAGCCAGCGCATCCTGCTGTGGGTCATCGCCGGAAACGACGATGCAATCGCGAAGTACCGACACTATGGCTTCCGCGACGATTCGCTGGTCGATGATATTATGCTGAGACAACCGAGGCTCGTGCAGTGACGAACAAGATCCTGGATGTCCTTGCGGGCATTCGCCCGGAATTCGATTTTTCCGCGTCTTCGGACTACATCGCCGACGGCATGCTCGATTCGATCGACGTGATCACGCTCGTGTCCGATCTCGACAAGGAATTCTCGATCTGCATCGAAGGCGTGGACATCCTTCCAGAGAATTTCCGCAACCTGGATGCGATCCGCCAACTCCTGCAGAAATACGGCGCAGGCCAGTGAATCTTGTCTTCGGACAGCGAAGGATCGAAGGCCTGCTGGCCGTCCTGCCCTCCAACGAGCGCAGGTTCATCGACGAGATGGAACAGTTCGATTTTCCCATCGAGCGTTCCATCAAGCTCAAGGAAATGATGGGCTACGACAAGCATCGGATCGTCGACGGTCCGGTCTGCGTTTCCGATCTTGCCGTGCACGGATTCGAACACCTGTTCGCGGCCGGGACGCTGCGGAAGGACGATATCGACGCGCTGGTCCTCGTGACCCAATCGCCGGATTACTTCATGCCACCGACCAGCAGCGTCATCCAGGGCAGGCTCGGGCTCAAGCACGACATGTTCTGCATGGACATAAACCAGGGTTGCGCTGGGTTCCTGATCGGGCTGATCCAGGCATTCATGCTGCTCGACCAGCCCGCGATCCGGAAAGTCGTGCTGGTCAACGCGGACGTGCTCAGCCGCAAGGTGTCCTCGCGCGACCGCAACAGCTACCCGCTGATCGGCGACGCCGCCTCGATCACGGTCGTGGGCCGTGCGGACGACGCAATGCCGATCCATGCCAACCTCAAGATGGATGGCACGCGCCGCGACGCGCTCATCATCCCGGCCGGCGGATTCCGCGAGCCGTCGGGGCCGGCGACGTGCATCCGCGAAGCCGACGCTGAAGGCAACCTGCGTTCCCGCGACGACCTGGTGATGAACGGCTCGGCGGTGTTCAACTTCGTGCAGGTCGAAGTTCCGCCGATGATCGCCGCGCTGCTCGAGACCGCGCAGGTCGACAAGGATGCGGTCGATGCGTTCGTGTTCCACCAGCCCAATCGGTTCATGCTGCAGAAGCTGGCCGACAAGATGAAGATTCCGTACGCGAAAATGCCAAGCAATATCGTCGAGCACTTCGGGAATTCCAGTGGAGTCACCATCCCCCTCGCGCTCGCCTTCAACCTGCGTGATCGGATCCTTGGCGGAACACTGACCACGGTGCTCGGGGGATTCGGCGTCGGGCTCACCTGGAGCTCGATGCTGTTGCGACTGGGCCCGCTCGACTTCTGCGACATGATCGAATACCCATAGGTGAGCCGCATGGATGAGTTCCTCAAGGAAATGGCCGATATCCTCGACGAGGAGAGCGTCAACGAGTCCGACCGCCTCGAGGATTTCGCGGCTTGGGATTCGCTTGCGATCCTCTCCGTGATATCGATGGCCGATTCGCGGTACAACGCGATCTTCTCCGCACAGGACATCAAGGGCGCAGCCACCCTGCGCGACCTGCATGAACTGCTGAGCAAGGGCGCTGGCGCCGCTGGCGCGGGCTGATCCAGGCATGAGCCAGCCGATGCCCAACCCGTTAGACCTGACCGGGCGGCATTTCCTCGTCACCGGTGCGGGCTCTGGCATCGGGCGCGCGATCGCCGAGATGTTCGCGGCCCTCGGCGCGAAGCTGAGCCTGGTCGACCGCGACGAGGCATCGCTGGTCGAAGCCCTCGCCGGCCTGGCGCCGGGACATCATGCGTCCCGAGTGTTCGATCTCGAGGATGTCGAGCGCATCGATGCCCTGGTGAAGGACATCGTGTCGACCAACGGTCCACTGCACGGACTGGTGCACGCAGCCGGTACCCAAGCGATCATGCCCGCGAAGGACATCAAGCCCGAGACCTGGCGCCGGATACTCGCCGTCAACTGCGAAGCCGCGCTCGCGCTCGGGCGGAACATGGGCAGGAAACGCGTATATGCCGGAGGCGACGGTTCGATCGTCTTCATTTCCAGCATCATGGCGCTGGCCGGCAATCCCGGCTCGGTGGCCTACTCCATGAGCAAGTCCGCCTTGCATGGACTCGCTCGTTCGCTTGCGCTTGAGCTGGCGCCGACGGGAGTCCGGGTCAACTGCATCGCTCCGGGCTTCGTGCACACGCCCATGCTCGAACGGCTGGCGAGGACGTGGGACGCGCCGCAGCGCGAGGCCGTCGAGCCAGCGTCGCGGGTGGCGGAGGTTCCGCGCGCCCGCGGCGAGGCCGAGCCGCCACGAGGGAATGGCAAGGCCGTAGCAGTCGCGAAGCTCCACCAGGCGGAGGAACA
>Ga0157374_10004220_pt1 | contig 12081 bp, 11 predicted proteins | sample M25metaG_FD_115308 | JGI IMG/M metagenome (GOLD analysis project Ga0157374, IMG submission 115308) | Miscanthus rhizosphere microbial communities from Kellogg Biological Station, Michigan, USA - M2-5 metaG | ecosystem: Host-associated > Plants > Roots > Rhizosphere > Soil | place: USA: Michigan...
ACCAAGCGGGCGCGATGTCGACGCTGTGCATCTCCGACCTGCATCTCGACGAGAGCCGGCCGGAGATCGTCGACGTGTTCGAGCGCTTCCTCGCCGGGGAAGCGCGCGGCGCCAAGGCGCTGTACATCCTCGGCGACCTCTTCGAAAGCTGGATCGGCGACGACGACGATTCGCCGATGGCCGATCGCGTCGCACGCGCGCTGCGCGCGTTGAGCGACAGCGGCGTTCCGATCTACTTCATGCGCGGCAACCGCGATTTCGTGCTCGGCAAGGATTTCGCGCGGAAAGCCGGCATGATCATCCTCGACGATCCGACCGTCATCGATCTCGACGGCAAACCGGTGCTGCTCATGCACGGCGACACGCTGTGCACCGACGACGTCGCGTATCAGAAATTCCGTCGGATCATGCACAACCGCTGGTTCCAGCGCGTCGCGCTGGCGCTTCCGTTGAGCATGCGCAGGAGAATCGCCGGACGTCTGCGCGGACAGAGCCAGAAGCACATCGCGCGCAAGACCGAAGCGATCATGGATGTGAATCAATCAGCGGTCGAAGCCGCCATGCGCGCACACGGCGTGCGATTGATGATCCACGGGCACACGCACAGGCCGGCGACGCATCGCTTCGATGTGGACAGCCAAACCGCCGAGCGGGTTGTGCTTGGCGATTGGTACGATCAGAGCCAAATTTTAAAGCTGGGATAAGGCCTGACGCGGCAAATTCAAATTATTCGCGACTATTTCGCGATTACCTTTTGCGGACTTGTAAGGCGTTGTTTGTGGCCATCGCCATACACAATGCCGATGTAATACCAATATTCTTTCCCGGCTTCGGCGCTGTCGTCGCGCCATTGATATGTTGCAGCGGCTTCGTCCGTCGCCTTGCTGTGCACGCTCGTTTGATTGAGCAACACGAATGGACCGTTCTCACTCGCACTCCGAAAAATTTGAAATCCATGGATGATCAGGCCATTCGCCACAGTCCACTTCAATAGCGGTCCGTGACCTGGCGGAGTGGCTTCAGCAGCCGCATCAACGGCACTTTTTATGGCTTTACTGACATCGACGGAAGACGAGGCAAGCGACTTCCCGCTGTTCTGCATCGCTTCGTTCGGGTCAAGGGTCTTCACCTTGAAATCCTTGTCGACGAGCAGGCCGCGCAAGGCGATCTTCAATTTCTTGTGCTCGTTACCCAGGTCGACAAAGAGATTGCCCTTCAACGTGCCGAGTTGCTGCTTGTTCGAAACGACAAGCGTCACCCATTTGCATCCGACTTTGTCGGGAATGCAATTTCCAACTTTTACATCGCCTTCCACGCTGTCGAGCGTGACACGTTCGACCGTGAAAGGTTTCCCGGAACGGCTTGTCAAGGGAATCAGAAATTCATTCTTACTGTTCGCCCGCAGCAGACCCATGACGATGGGGTTCGACTGGGGAACGACATCGCCATGGATATCTGCGGCAACAGAGATCCATGCAGCGGGCTGAGCTCGCGCATTGAGTTCCAGTTTGATGAAGTCTGCATACAAGCCCAGCGGGGCGTCGTCGCGAATTCGCGCCGTAAGCATGCGGCCGTCTCCGCTCAGATGCGCATCGAGCCATGCAGGAGCGGAAATTATCCTGACCGCGCGGAAGTCAGCAACGTCGTGACTTTCGATTTCGAGCGACCGCTCTGCTCTGGGTTGCGTCATGTCGACGACCCCAAACTCGATTTCGGGCTTGGCATCCACCATGGAAAGACCGAAGTTGTAAGCGGTTACTCGGACTTCGGGTCGCCCTGATTCATCGGTGCGGAGTTTGAAGAAGTGCTTTTTCGGACCGATCGAATGATCAAGTTTGATATGCACCTTGAGGTAGGCGCGGCTGTGTGGGGCGACGACGAGTTCTTTTGCGCCGGGACGGTCGTCGGTATTCTCTCCGACGATGTCGTAGATGCGCACCGATTTGTCGCCGGGATTTTCGATACCGATCTCGCACTCTGCGGCGGAGAAAACATACGCTTCTCCAGCATCACAGGTATCGAACGCGAGCGAAGACGACGGCGCCTGACCAGACGCGAAAAAGAAAGTTGCCGCAAGAATTGCCGAAGCGAACATTTAGAGTCCCAAAAAAAAACCCACTCGATCGAGTGGGTTTTTTATGTCACAAAAAGAACCTTACTGCACGGAGAAATCTTGCAGCTTGACCGGAAGCGTGCCGGCGATCGTGAGGTTATACGCACCACACTGCGCGCCCGTCGCCGTCGAATCGGTGACGACCAGGAAGTACGTACCACCGGGGTTGCCAGTGACGGCAGCCGAAGTCGCCGTACCCGTACCCGTGCTGTAGTCCGTACCGTTCACACACGTGGCGTTGTCAGCGCACGAACCGCTGAGAAGCGCGATGTCCGGGGTGAAAGCCGCGCTGGTGACGCTGAACGTGAAGTTCTGGGCGGCGCCCACGCTGACCTGCCACACGTCCGTTCCGGTCGTGCTGAACGAAACGCCGCCACAAAGTGCAGCGGAACCACTGTAGTTCAGGTTATTGCCGCAGTCGCTTCCACTAAACGGACCGGCAGCGGTGATGGGGCCAAGCGTCGAATTACAGGTCGCTGCGAACGACGGTACTGCGAAAACGCAACACACGGCCGCAATCAGGACGGAGGGCGCAAAGTTCTTTTTCATATTATCTCCTAAGAAGTCGCTACAAAAATTCAATTACTGTCCGATGAACGTCTGTCTGCGAGAATCGAACTCATCAAAAACGAGCGTAGCGCCGGCGTGCGCGGAACGATATCCCGGCGAGCCACTCGACATGCCGAGGAACAATGTCTTCGCACCGCTCCATGCAGCGTTGTTCACTGTTGCCGAGGCGCTCGGCGTGTTGTCGGCCGTCGCAGTGCCGGCAAGCGAAACCCAAACGCGCAAGCAGCCGCCCGTGGCAGGCATCGCGTCGCAGCCATGATTGGCGTTTGTCGTGCCCGTGCCAATCTGCAGGTCAACTTCGATGCGGTAGTTACCGGAATTGTCCGGAAGCGGTACCGCGACCTGCGTAGCGCCGCTGGCTGAATTGCTATCGGAAACGAAGAAGCGGATCGTCGGCGTCGCGCCGCCAGCCGTCTTTACGACGAGCTCATCGGACGTGAACTGCGCCGGACCGGTCGTGTCGTTCACGCGCATCAGATTGATCGTCTGATTGGAAACCGTGAAGCTGGTGAGACCCGCAGTGTTCAAATAGAAGCGCGCGCGATAGCGCTGCTCGTTCTGCGGCGAAGAATCGCTGACAAACGCGCGGCTATTGGAAAGCGCGCCGGTCGAGAGCGTCAGTGCGCAGTTGGTGCCATTGAGACCCGGCGACGTGATCGCCAGCGTCGCATCGGTCGCCACGGACTTCGAACTCCACGCACCACCACCCGACTGCGCCGGATCCGTCGGACAGGTCGCAGCAGACGCAACACTCATACCCGCCATGCCGAGAACCGCAACAGCAAGCGCTTTCATCGTGAACGATTTCATCAAATTTCTCCCAATCGATTGGGTGAGAGCGTGAGCCCCTTACCCGTTTACTCACACCCGAACGCGCCGAGTCTAGGCATTCGTACGAGCCTCGTCAACAGGTTATGTGACGATCTTGACGAATCCATGACGAGCTGTCGGAACCGGAAAAGCAGTGCTTTTTTCGCACTCGATACCTTAAACGGAAGCGGCTCGGAAAACCGGACACGGGTCGATCTTGCACCGTGTCTTTCATTGACACCGCTTTCGGCCGGCCGGGACAATGTGCGATCCGCCCGACCCGTATTCCTTTCGTGCTCCGCGACAGACCCGCCCATCTACCCGCCCTTGCCGTAATTCCCGCGCGGAATGAAGGACTTACCGTGGCCGACGTGGTCGCTGGGGTGCGTACGAACACGTCCTGCGACGTGCTCGTCGTGGACGATGCCAGCAACGATGCGACGACCGCCGCGGCCGAAGCGGCCGGCGCCAGGGTGCTTTGTTTGCCCAATCAGCTCGGAGCCTGGGGGGCGACGCAGGCCGGAATCCGGTTTGCCCAGCGGCGCGGCTACCGCACGGTGGTGACGCTGGACGCCGACGGCCAGCACGATCCGCTCGAATTGCCGGCCTTGCTCGCCGCCCATCGCGAATCGGGTGCGAACGTGGTGATCGGGACCTGCTCGGAGCGACTGAGCGACGCCAAGCGGCTGGCTGCAGGCTATTTCCGTTTCATCACCGGGATCGCTGTGCAAGACTTCACGTCCGGATTGCGCGTGTACGACCGCCGCGCCATCCGCACGCTGGCCTCGCGCGAGGCGAGCCTGCTCGATTACCAGGATCTCGGAGTGTTGATGCTGTTGCGCAAGAAAGGACTCACGCTGATGGAAGCACCCACGCGCATGTCGCCACGGCGCAGCGGCGGATCGCGCGTGTTCTCGTCATGGCGCATGGTGGCGCGCTACATGATGCATACCACAGTGCTGTGCTTCGCGCAGATCAGCGCGCGCGGCCGCATCGGCCGACGCCGCGCCGCCAAGGCCTCGGCATGACCGCCGCAATCACCGCGGGCATCATCGGCGTGCTGCTCGCCGGTACGATTCTGTTCCTGGTACGGCGCGATCACCTGCACGGCAGTTTCGCACTGTGGTGGTTCGCGATCGCGGCGGCCATTTTGATCCTCGGCCTGTTTCCGCCTGTGATCGACTGGCTCGGCACCGTTACCGGCATCTACTATCCGCCGATCCTGCCGATCGTGATCGGCATCGGCATGATCCTGCTGCGGCTGCTCAAGATGGACGTCGACCGTTCGCGCTACGAACGGCAGATGCGGCGCCTGACGCAAAAGCTCGCCATCGTCGAGCAGGAATTGCGCGAGACGCGCGACGAACTCGCCAAGAAGCGCCCTGCGGAAATTTCCGAGACGCCGGTTGCGGCGCAACGCGTGGTCGGCGGCCGCTGAGACGCGATGCGCGTCCTGCATGTCGGCAAGTTTTTTCCGCCGCATCCCGGGGGCATCGAAAGCGTCAGCGCCGACCTTTGCGCCGGGCTCGCCGCGCGCGGCATCGAAACGACGATGCTGGCGCACGCCGATCCCGGCACGGCGCGCACGTCCCGGACGACGGTCGACGGCGTCGATGTCACGCAAGCAGCCTGTTTCGGCCGCGCGATGTATGCGCCGGTGAGTCCGACGTTTCCATTTCATCTCAAGCGCCTGGTCGCCGAGCACCGGCCTGACCTGCTGCATTTGCATGTGCCGAACACGTCGGCCTTCTGGCCGCTGCTTTTCCCGTCGCTGCGCCGCATCCCATGGATCGTGCACTGGCACGCGGATATCCCGCGCGACAGCCGACATGCCGGCCTGCGCTTGGGTTATGGCGTCTACCGGCCCTGGGAACAGGCGCTGTTGCGACGCGCGTCCGCCATCATCGCGACGTCGCCCGACTATCACGATTCCAGCGAAGCACTTGCGCCGCATCGGGGCAAAACGCACGTGATTCCGCTCGGCGTCGGCGAAATCGGCAGCGATGCGCACAATGATACAAATATACAATGGCCGTCCGACGGACTGCGCATCCTCGCCGTCGGACGCTTGAGCTATTTCAAGGGCTTCGATGTGCTGCTGCGCGCGATCGCCGCGACGTCCGGATGCAGTCTCGTGCTCATCGGCGGCGGCGAATGCGATGCCGCGTTGCGCGCGCTGGCGCGGGAACTCGGCATCGAATCGCGCGTGAATTTCGCCGGGCGCATCGACATGGACAGCGCCGGCCGCAGGCGCCTCGCCTCGATCTATGCGGCCGCCGACGTGTTCTGTCTGCCCTCGATCGAGCGTGCGGAATCGTTCGGCATCGTTCTGCTCGAAGCGATGCGGGCCGGGTTGCCGACAGTCGCGAGCGCGATCCCGGGTTCCGGCATCAACCATGTCGTGCGCGACGGCGAAACCGGTCTGATGACGTCGCCCGGCGACGCGGCGAACCTGGCAAGCGCCCTCGCCCGCTTGCGCGATGACGGCGCGCTGCGGCAGCGTCTCGGGCGAGCAGGCCGGCAGCGCTGGCAGGAAGAATTTACGCTGCAGACGAACGTGGCGCGGACGATGGCGCTGTACGAATCGGTTCTTGGTAAAGCGGCAGGTCGCGCAGCAGCAACGCCAGCAACGTGATCACCGCCGGCACGAGGTGCATGACCAGACGGTTGATCGCCGTGTAACTCTCCGCCCATTGCGCGGCGTCGGTGAACAGGAAGAGAAACGCCAGGAATGCGAAACTGACGGTCAGCAAAGCGCCGAGGCAGCGCAGCGCGCGATTAGCGCGGAATTCGCGCCAGCGCCACACGATCACCACCGGAACCAGCCACCACAGCAGATTCCAGCTCGGCTGCAGGAACAGGCTGCCGAATGCGCCGCCGAGCGCCTTGGCGTGGAACACGATGGACAGCGTGCCGATGACCGGCACCTCGATCGAATGCCAGCCGATGCTGACCCAGCCGAGTCCGAACAACGGCAATTTGATGTGACCGACCGTGGCGACGATCGCCGCCAAGATCGCCAACGCCGCGATGAGGGCGTGGCGCGCACGGCGCGGCATCTCGCACGCGATCGCGACCGCGACCGATAGCAGCATCCACACCGCACCTTCGAGTTTCAGCCATGGCATGACCAGCACGCACGCCGCGGCGAGCGCGAGCTGACTGACGTCGCGTTGTACAAGCCAGCGTATCCACGCCAGCACGGCGAAGCCGAACAATGTCGCGATCCACAGATCGGCGTAGCCGGCCAGCGCCACGTGCACGGTGAGCAGCGGCAGCGATGCCAACACGTACGCGAATGCCGCCGCGCGCAGCGCCGAGAAGCCGATCGCACGCCATTGTCCGTAATGCGCCAGGAGCATCCCGACCCACAGCGCAATCCACGGCAGATTCACCAGCGGCTCGATCCATCCGCCGGCCGCGCTCGCGAACCAGATCTGCACCCAGGCCAGCGCCGATGGATAACTCCAGGCCGGGCCTGTGAAGCTCGCGCCCGCGGCGGCATCGATCCAATGTGTCGACGAGACGAACGGCACGTAATGCCCGAGCAGGAACCAGGTCTTGGACTTCACCGCCCAGGCGTCCCAGGCGTCCCACGGAAAGGTCGGACGCAGCAGGATTTCACGCAGCGCGAGGTAGCCGCGATAGACGACGGAAAGAATGCCCGCGGCAAGAAGTATAATTTTCCACCTTTCCAGACGCGGCGCGGCGGTGACGACGGCAGTCGACGCGCGCCGGCGCCAGAACGCAAACGCTGCCGCCGCGATCGCAACGATCGCGAGCGGCAACCACCCGTGGCGCAGCGCATGATCGGTATCTTCGCGCGCGAAGAGATCGGCCATCGCACCTGCGAGCAGCATGCCGAATACCAGACCATGACCGGCCGCCGACACCCGCCAGCCCGGCCCGCGCCGCGTGTCGAACACGCAATAGACGGCCGCTCCCGCCGCCCACGCCAGCAACCATGCGAACACGAGCGTCACGGCGGCGACGCTCCCTCACCGCGGCGCACGTATAGGTGCAGGTCGCCGTTGTCGAACACCGGATCGACGCGCGCGGGATGTCCGAAGCCGCCGCTGAACACGTCGTCCTGCGCCGCGCCGACGCGGTGTCCGGCGCCGTCGACGATCGCGGCGCGCTTGCCGTCGTAGCGCCACGGCGAATCGCCATACAGCAGCACGAACATCTCGCCGGGCGGCCACACCATGTCCGCCATCTGCTGCAAAGGCGCAGCATCGAGAGGCAGCAGGTCGTAAATGAGTTTCAGGAACACGTATTTCGACTCGGCGCCGACCAGCAAGCGATGCGGCCCGGGTTGCGATCCGAAATAGGTGCGCACACGTTCGGCGGCCTGCGCGATGTCCTGGTCGGGCACGAGCTGGGCGCGTTCGCTCCACGGCTTGTCGGCGTAGACGGTTTCGGTGAAGGCGTGCTTCTTGCGCAGATCATCCAGCCAGGCCAGATCGAGCACCACCCACAGCGCGCCGAGCGCGAGCGCGCTGCGCACGACCGCCATCCGCCGCGACCAGCGCAGACAGATTGCCGCCGCGACGAGACTCAACACGGTGGCTAGCAGCAGCAGCGGCCCGAGCGGCACGGCTTGCGCCACTTCGCGTTGCGGCCCGAGCGCGCTGATCGAGAGCAGCGCCCACGGCGTGTACGTGAACCACGACGTCGACAGCGCCGCGAAACTCCCCCGCCACGACCGCGACCACAATTCCACGCTGTCGAACCGGAACGGCTGGAAGGCGACGCTGGTCGGCGCGAGTTGCGGCGTCGGGTATTCGGAGAAACCCATTTCAATGATTTCGCCGCGCCATCCAGGCACCTTGCTCAGATCGACGGTCTGCCAGCCGCCATCGGGCCACGGCACGGTCACTGCCGGCTGTACGTCGTCGGGCGCATCGGCGCGACGAAAGAAGAACGACAGTTCGAGCGTGCGCGGAAAGCCGTCAAAACGATAGCGCAATAGCGGGAATTCGTCGGCGTGCAGATGATCGATCGACACCGCCTGCAACGCGCTGCCGTCGTCGCCAACCGAACCGATGCGCATCGCCGAACCGTCTTCCACGCCGGCGCCCTGCACCACGCGGAAGTCGCGCGCGGCGATCGGGAATTGCGTCGCGGACCCGAACGGCGAGGTCCACACCAGACCGGCCGCGAATCCCAGGACGATCAGCCAAACACCCGCGATGATGACGGCGCAGACGACGCGCCGCATCATGCCGCTGCTCCCAGGCGCTCCAATTCGGCGAGCGTGAAACCGGCGGCGATGCGCGCATCGGTGTTGAACGGTCCGCGCACGGAACCGCGCGCGTGCAGCGTGATGAGTTCGTCGAACGTGCGTTCCGGATCGCGACCTTCGCGCGCGCAGCACCACGCGAACCAGCGCGAGCCGGCGGCGACGTGCGCGACTTCTTCGCGCAGGATGATCTCCAGGATGCCGGCGGTCGCATCGTCCTGCGCATGACGGAAACGCGCGATCATGCCCGGTGTGACGTCCAGCCCGCGCGCTTCGAGCACGCGCGGCACCAGCGCCATGCGCTCCAGACATGAATTGGACGTCTTTACGGCCATTTCCCAGAGGCCGTCGTGGGCGTCGAAATCGCCGTAGTCGTGGCCGAGTTGATTCAGCCGCGCGCGCAGCAGGCGGAAATGGCGCGCTTCGTCGTCGGCGACGGAAATCCAGTCGGCGTAATACTCGACCGGCATGCCGCGAAAACGGTACACCGCATCCCAGGCGAGATTGACCGCGTTGAACTCGATATGCGCCACGGCATGCACCAGTGCGGCACGGCCTTCGGGCGTGCCGAGTCCGCGTTGCGGAAGTTGTTTCGGCGACACCAGCGCCGGGCGCGATGGACGTCCAGGATCGCCGATCGGCTCGACCGCTACCGCATCGTCTAAATCGAGTTCACCGGCGCGGAACGCAGCGGCGGCACTTTCCGTGGCCGCGATTTTTTCAGTCGGATCGGCACGGCGCAGACATGATTCCGCGCGGGCAAAGACGCCCCGTTCCGAACTTCCTGTCGATTTCACGTCCAACTCCGCCTGCGAAAGCGCCGGTATTGTGCCAGATGTGCCACACGGCTACCGTTCGATGCATTCTAAATACGCAAAATGGCGGAGTTTCTGGACACCCGCTGCAAACGGGCGGGATTTTTTTACGATCCGGTGCGACGCTGCGTCTTGGCTTCGTCGGAGCGGCCGAGTTCGAGTTCGCGCAGATACGTTGGCTCGACGCCGGTGACGTAGTTGCCGTCGAAGCACGAGGCGTCGAAGCGCGTGAGCTTCTCGTTGCCTTCGGCGACGGCGGCGATGAGATCGTCGAGATCCTGGTAGATCAGCCAGTCGGCGCCGATGAGCTGCTGCACTTCTTCCTCGGTGCGGTCGTGCGCGACGAGTTCGTCGGCGGCCGGCATGTCGATGCCGTACACGTTCGGGAAGCGCACCGGCGGGGCAGCGGAGGCGAAGTATACTTTTTTCGCGCCGACGTCACGGGCCATCTGGATGATCTGCTTCGAGGTGGTGCCGCGCACGATCGAATCGTCGACGAGAAGCACGACTTTCTTGCGGAACTCCAGCTCGATCGGGTTGAGTTTGCGCCGAACCGATTTCACGCGCTCGCTCTGGCCCGGCATCATGAACGTGCGGCCGATGTAGCGATTCTTGACGAAACCGTCGCGCATCGGCAGTCCCAATTCGGCGGCGAGCGAAGTCGCCGCGGTGCGCGAGGTATCGGGAATCGGGATCACCGAATCGATGTCGTGATCCGGACGCAGTCGGCGGATTTTCGCCGCGAGCCGCTCACCCATGCGCAAGCGCGCCTTGTACACCGACACGTCTTCGATCATCGAATCCGGCCGCGCGAGGTATACATATTCAAAAATACATGGCGCGTGCGGGTAACCGTCGGCGCAATGGCGCGAATGCAGTTGTCCGTCGGGCGTCAGCAGCACGGCTTCGCCCGGCGCGACGTCGCGCAGACGCTTGAAACCGAGGATGTCGAGCGCGACGGATTCCGAAGTCACCGCATATTCCTTGCCCGCCGCCGTCTCTCGTTCGCCGAGCACGAGCGGGCGGATGCCGTACGGATCGCGGAACGCGAGCACGCCATAGTCGAGCACCAGCGCCACCACCGCATAGCCGCCGCGCGCGCGCGCATGCACGCCCGCGACGGCCTTGAAGATGTGATCGGGCGTCAGGTGATGGCGATCCTGGATCTGGATTTCGTGCGCGAGGATGTTCAGCAGCACTTCGGAATCCGAATCCGTATTGATGTGGCGGCGGTCGCCTTCGTACATCTCTTTGCGCAGCGAATCGGTGTTGACCAGATTGCCGTTGTGCCCGAGCGCGATGCCGTACGGCGAATTCACGTAGAACGGCTGCGCTTCGGTCGAGGATTCGGAACCAGCGGTCGGATAACGGCAATGACCGATGCCGACGCGTCCGCGCAGCTTGGTCATGTTGTCGGAATCGAAGACGTCGCGCACGAGTCCGGCGCCTTTATGCAAGCGCAGGCGGTCGCCGTCGACGGTGGCGATGCCGGCGGCATCCTGACCGCGATGCTGCAAAACCGTAAGCGCATCGTACAGAGACGACGCGACGTCGGATTTGCCTACGATGCCGATGATTCCGCACATGGTCAGTGATGCTCCGGGGCGAAGTATAACGTCATGGACTGGATGCCGGTTTCGGTGGCGGATTCGGCGGATTGGAATTCGCGGGCGGCGCCTGTGGAATCTGCGGTGCGATGTTGCGGAAATCAAGGTAGTGAGTGACTTCCGGCGGCAGTTTGGTGGTCAGCCATTGCGCGGCGTTTTCGAATGTCGGCAGCAGTTTGGATTCCTTCCACCACGGATCCTGCGGCAGCGGCGTGAATTTCAAAATGAGCACGGCGATGGTGACGATGGCCAGCCCGCGCAGCAGGCCGAACAGCATGCCGAGCATGCGGTCGCTGCCTGACAGGCCGCTCGTCGCGACCAGCTTGCGCATCAGGAAGCCGACCAGCGCGCCGGCGATGAGCACGCCGATGAAACAGATCGCATAGCCGAGCAGCAGCCGCGCCGACGGCAGCGTGATCGCCGTGAACTGCGTGGCCAGCTGTGCGCCAAACGTCCACGCCACCCAGAAGGCGAGCACCCAGCACGCCAGCGCAATCACTTCGCCGATGAAACCGCGCCACAACCCCATCAATACCGACAAGGCGAGCGCGATGATAATGCAGTAGTCGGCCCAGTTCATGCGGAAAACGGGAAACGTGCTATGCGATCGATTCCCGTTTCGCGTTTTGTTGCCGTCATGGCTGCGTGACGATCATTCCGTCGACTTTGAGCTTCTGCTTGATGGTGCCGCGCGCGCTGTCGGCGCCGTTGCGGTCGGAATACGGGCCGGCGCGCACGCGCCAGAGTTGCGCATCGCCGCTGCCGGTCTTGTCGACGAAGCTGGCGATGTTGGCGCCGCGCAGGCGGTCGCGCAGCTTGTTCGCTTCGGGTTCGGACTTGAACGCGCCGAGCTGCACCGCCCAGCCACCGGCGCGGTTCGATGCGATGGCTGTCGCCGGCGCATCGGCTGTCGGTTGTTCGCCG
>Ga0157374_10004221_pt1 | contig 12080 bp, 8 predicted proteins | sample M25metaG_FD_115308 | JGI IMG/M metagenome (GOLD analysis project Ga0157374, IMG submission 115308) | Miscanthus rhizosphere microbial communities from Kellogg Biological Station, Michigan, USA - M2-5 metaG | ecosystem: Host-associated > Plants > Roots > Rhizosphere > Soil | place: USA: Michigan...
ATCCGCGCCGCCTTCCCCGGCCTCGCGGTGACCGGCCGGCCCGGCACGCAGCGCATGACCGTCACGATCAACGGGGGCGGCGAGAAGATCGGCGTCCGCACGTCCTCCGGAACGATCCGGCTCCGCAAGGCGGTGGGGGCCCCGTGACGAGCCCGGGCCGGGGGATGTATTAGCTCCGGCTAATACGTCGGGCGCTCAGCGGATCCGGAGGACGGCTCTCCTCGCGATCTCGACCTCCTCGCCCATTCCCGAACGCGGGTCGTGCCTCCCGTGCGAGAGGTACTCCCGAATTCCCGGTCCGAAGCGGCGCCACTCGCCGGGAAAGTCGGCGACGGTCTGAGAGACGTCGCCGGTGTTGTCCCGCGAGAGGCTGCGGAGCTGGTCCCGGGTCAGGGGCGGGCTCTCGAGGACTCCGCGGCGCGCGAGGGCCTCGAACGCCGAGGCCAGGAGGCGTCCGTACCAGAGCGGGAAGTGGAGAAGGGGCTTGCCCGGTTTTCCGACCGCGACGGCGATTTCGCGGTACATCTCGTTCAGAGTCAGCGTCTCGGGGCCGCCGATCTCGTAGGACCGGCCCCGCGCGTCCGGCTTCTCGAGCGCGTCGGCGAAGACCCGGGAGACGTCGGACACGGAGACGGGCTGGAGCCGGGTCGTGCCCGGGCCGATCACGGGGATGAATCCCGGGTTGTTCCGCACGATCGGGGCGAGCAGGTTCACGAAACCGTCGCCCGGCCCGTAGATGATCGACGGCCGGAAGATCGTCCAGGCGAGGCCCGAGGCGCGGACGACCTTCTCCCCCGCCGCCTTCGTGCGTGCGTACTCGGACGGCGCGTCCTCGGAGCTGCCCATCGCGCTCATGTGGAGGTATCGCTTCACCCCGGCGCGCTCGCCCGCGAAAACGGCGTTCTCCACCGCCTCGCGGTGCATGCGGTCGAACGTCTGCGGCCCGCGCTCGTGGATGATCCCCACGAGGTGAATCAGCGCGTCGCGACCGGCGGCCGCGGCCGCCAGCGACTCCCGGTCGAGCACGTCTCCCGCCACGGCCTCGACCGGATGGTTGTAGCGGTTGCGGGTCTTCGCCGGAGTGCGCGCGAGCACGGCCACCTGGTGGCCGCCGTGAAGGAGACGGTTGACGACGTGCGTCCCGACGAACCCGGTCCCGCCGGTGACGAGGATTTTCATGGCGCGGCCGGTTGTATCACGGAGCGGAATCGAGACCTGAGAGTCGAGCGGTCGCGAATCGACGATTCCGAATTCGCGATTCTCGCGTTCCCCTCACGGATACCCGAACAGATCGCTCTCCACTTTCTTGCCCTCCGCCCGCATCGCGAGCACCTCTCCTCTCGCCTGCGCGAGGCGGCCGAGGTCGATCAGCGGATCGGCCACGCGCAGCGCGGGCAGGCCCGACTGACGCTGCCCGAGCAGGTCGCCCGGGCCGCGCGCCTCGAGGTCTTTCTCCGCGATGACGAACCCGTCCGCCGTCTGCTCGAGCGTGGCGAGGCGCGCCCGCGCCTCGGGCGTCGCGGCCCGGCCGACGATCAGCGCGCACCAGGACTTGCGGTGACTGCGGCCGATGCGGCCGCGGAGCTGGTGGAGCTGCGCGAGGCCGAAGCTCTCGGCGTTCTCGACGATCATGAGCGTGGCCTCCGGCACGTCCACCCCGACCTCGACGACCGTCGTCGCGACGAGGACCGGGCGGCGTCCCGCCGCGAAGTCCGCGAGCATCTGCGACCTTTCCGCGGGCGGCATCCGACCGTGGAGGATCCCGACGGCGATCCCGGGCAGCGCCGCCGTCAGGCGGTCGGCGGTCTCGCGCGTCGCGGACACCTCGCGCTCGCCCTCCTCGATCGCCGGCACCACGACGTACACCCTCTCCCCCGCCGCGGCCCGCTCGCCGGCGAACCGGTACACGCGCTCTCTCGCGTCCTCCTCTCGCACGCGCGTGACGACCGGGGCGCGGCCGGGAGGCTTCTCGTCCAGGATCGAGACGTCGAGCTCGCCGTACACGGCCCACGCCAGCGACCGCGGAATCGGCGTCGCCGTCATCACGAGGACGTGGGGCGAGTCGCCCTTGCCGAACAGCTTCGCGCGATGCGCCACGCCGAAGCGGTGCTGCTCGTCGACCACGACGAGCCCGAGGCGCCGGAACTTCACCGGCGACTCGATCAGCGCGTGGGTCCCGACGAGCAGGTCGAGCTCGCCCGCCGCGAGCGCCTCGAGGAGCCGCCGGCGTGCCGGTCCGCGCACCCGGCCCGTCAGCAGCCCCATCCTCACTCCCGCCGCCGACAGCCACGAGCCGAGGCTCTCGGCGTGCTGCTCGGCCAGGATCTCCGTCGGCGCCATGAGGGCTCCCTGCGCGCCGTTCTGGGCGGCGATGAGGAGAGCGAGGCCGGCGACGACGGTCTTCCCCGACCCCACGTCGCCCTGGAGCAGCCGGGCCATGGCGCGGCCGGAGGCGAGGTCGTCGGCGACCTCGCGCACCGCGCGCTTCTGCGCTCCCGTCAGCGGGAACGGGAGGACGTAGCGCGCGAGCCGCTTGATCGCCTCCTCGGCGGGCAGGACGATTCCCCGGCGCGAGCGCAGCCTCGCGCGGCGGTCCTCGATGCGCGCCGCGAGGACCATCAGCTCCTCGCGCGCGAGCTGCCAGACGCCCGCTCGGGCGGCGTCGACGTGGTCCGGGAAGTGCGCGGTCTCGAGCGCCGCGCGGATCCGGTCCGCGGCTCCGGATGCGGCGGCGAAGTCGGGGGCGAGCGAGTCCAGCGTGCGCCGCACGAGGGTCCGCCACACGCGGGGCGCCACGTCGCCGACCCGGCGGTAGACGCCGACGATCCGGCCGGTGTGGATCGGATCGGACCCCTCGTCCTCGTCGAAGAGCTCCGTCTCCGGATTCTCGATGCGCATCTCTCCCTTCGTCCCGGGCTCGGGCGCGCCGTAGAGAGCCGCGCGGCGCCCCTCGAGCGACTTCGCGAACGACGGGTACCGGTTGTGCCACACGACTCGGACGGCCCCGGTGCCGTCGTCCGCGATCGCCTCGACGCGCATCGTGCCGCGGCGCATCCGGGTCGACCGCACGCCCGAGAAGTGCACCAGCACCGTGGCGGCGGTGCCCCACGCGAGCGCGGAGACGGGGACGAAGTGGCGGCGGTCTTCGTAGCGGAACGGGAGCGAGAGCAGGAAGTCCGCGACGGTCGTGATGCCCGCGGAGGCGACGCGGGCCGCGCGGGCGGGGCCGAGCCCCGGAACGCGAGCGACCGGGTCTCGCAGTCGCAGGACCCCCGCGGGCCGGTCGGCGCGGCTCAGCTAGCTCTCGGGCGCCTGGAACGTGAGGGACACGAGTCCGAACTTGAGCACGTCGCCGCTCGCGACCGGCACCGGAACGCCGGTCGTCAGGCGCGTTCCGTTGACGTAGGTGCCGTTCATGACTCCGATCTCCTCCATGACGTAGTACCGCTCGCTCATCTGGTAGAGCTTCGCGTGGCGCCGCGACGTCGACCGCTGGGGGTCGAGCGGCGTCAGGTCCACGTCCGGAGTGATGCCGGTGACCGGATCGCTCCGGCCGACCAGCGTGTCGCCCTCCCGGTTAAGGAAGAACTCCGCGGACGGATCCTCGTTCGTGAGCCGGCAGGCGTCGCGCTCGGGCTCGACGCGCCGCGGCGCCGGCTTCTCCTCCTCGACGACGCGCCGCCCGAGGGACTCCTCGAGCATCGCGGTCACCTCGCGGAGCCGCCGGGAGAGCTTGCGCATCATGCGAATCGCGATCTCGGTATTTCCCTTGAGCATCGCGTCGAAGGTCGCGCCGTTGATGCGGAGCAGCTCGACGTCGGTCTTCGCGCGCGCGGAGGAGGTCCGGGCCACGTCCTCGAGGACGCTCATCTCGCCGAAGAAGTCGCCCTTCTCGAGCGTCGAGAGGACGCGTGTCTCGCCGCCGATCGCCTTGAGGAGCTCGATCGTTCCCGACTGCACGATGTACATGTCGGTTCCGATGTCGCCCTCGGAGAAGATGATCTCGCCCATGAGGTGCTGGACGAGGAACTTCTCGTAGGGATTCTTCCCGCCGCCTCCGGTCCCGGACTTGAAGACGGCCTTCACGGAGGTCATGGGCTCAGACGACGGCCGGCTGAAGGAACTCGACGGTGCGCCTCTCCGTGTCGACCCGCACCGGCTGGCCGAGCGGGAGGGTGCGGCTGCCGCGCAGGTGGCCGGCGGGATAGCCGCAGACCACCGGAAACGGCGACCCGCCGAAGCGGTCGCGCAGCCAGTCGGCGACGAACTCCGCAGGTTCGCCGCCCACCGAGCCCGGCGTGATCGACCCGATGATCATGGCTTGCAGTCCCTCGAGGGTACCCGACCGCTCCAGCTGGGTCAACATTCGGTCCAGTCGATAGGCCTTCTCCCCGACGTCCTCCCAGAAGAGGACCGCGCCGCGGCCGTCCACCTGCTCCGGCGTCCCGGCCAAAGACGCGAGCAGCGAGAGGCAGCCGCCGACCAGCGGGCCCTCCGCGACGCCGGGAGCGAGAACATCCGCATCTTCGAGCGCGTGCGGATCGGGTCGGGCTCCCGTGAGGACCGACTCCCAGTCGAGTCCTTCCTCTCGGCCGATCGCCATCGCCGCCATGGGGCCGTAGAAGGTGGTCAGCCCGGCGTGCACCGCGGCATAGGCGAAGAGCGCAGTCAGGTCCGAACCACCGAGGTGGATCCGCGGCCGCTCCGCGAGCTCGCGCGGCTCCAGGAGCGACAGGATGCGTCCGGCGCCGTAACCTCCGGTCGCGAAGAAGATCGCGTCCACGTCCGGGTTGCGGAGGAGCTCGCGGTAGCCTTCCGCGCGCTCGGCGTCGGAGCCCGCGTGAAGCGCGGTGCGCGACCGCGCGTGGATGTTCGGCGCGCAGACGACGCGGTAGCCTCGGGACTCCAGGACGGCAATCCCATCGGTCAGCTTGTCCGCCTTGACCGGGCGCGAGACCGCGGCAATCCCGATCGTGTCCCCCTTCTTCAGGCGCGGGGGGCGGACGAAGGCTCGGCCGGTCAGAGCCGGGCTGCGAATCTCCGAGCCGAGCGCGGTCATGCGCCCGACCCGAAGCGCGCAACGCGAGACGGGAAGCCTCCGGTAAGAGGCTCCGAGCGGGCCGATAAGCCGAATTCCGTCCCGCCGTAGGCGGTCGCGATCATTCCTCTGGTCCCGAGGTTACCCTCGGGCTCGAGCAGCCGACCCGGAGGCAGAACCCCTGACGGGGTCGCGGGACGGGCGCCCACTGCCTCCCTATTTGGCCTTGCTCCGCATGGGGTTTACCGTGCCCCCGCCGTTGCCGGCGGAGCGGTGCGCTCTTACCGCACCGTTTCACCCTTGCCGTCCTCGCGGAAGGCGGTTTGATTTCTGTGGCACTTTCCTTCGCGTCGCCGCGACCGGGGGTTACCCGGCATGCCGCCCGTGTGGAGTTCGGACTTTCCTCTCCGGTTCTTCGAAACGAAGCCCGGAGCGATCGCGTGGCCCGCTCGGGGCCGCGTTCATTTTACAACGATCTGCGGACCGCGCCCCCCGCAGCCTCCATCTACTTCCCGCGATTCTTCTCCTCTCCGAACCACTCCATCCACTCCTCGACATCCACGCGGCCGGGAGCGGGCGCTTCGGCCTCCCCCGCCTTTCCGAACCTCTGGAAGAAGTCCCCCGGCGCGCAGACTTTTCCGCCCGCGTCCCGCACGCGGCGCGAGAGCTCCCGGTCCGCCGTGACGACGGTCATCTCCCCGGGCGCCCGGGCCTGCGCGACCGCCCGGACGATGGCGGCGTCGGCGCCTTCCGAACCGGAGCCTCGCACCGTCAGCGCTCCGAGCGAAACCGCGCCCTCTCCGGCGGGGCCGTCGAAGTAGATCGTCGCCCTCGCCCGAGTCCGCCGGAGCCGGTCCGCGATCTCCGCGACGAGCGCCTGCCGGTCCGCGGCCGACGGACGGGAGACCCCGAGCACCTTCCCGATCAGGTTGTTGCCGTCGAGGAGGTAGGCCATCAGGCCGGACGGGCGCGCCGCGGATGCTTCAAGCGGAAGAACATCACCGCGAGGCTCCGACGGACGCGGCGCCGCTCGACGGCGAGCAGGAGCACGAGGCTCCCGAGCAGGATCCACGAGAACCAGGGCACGAAGAAGACGAGCGCCCCGAGCGTGACCGCGACCAGGTCCTCGGCGAGCGACAACGCGAGCTGCGCGAAGCCGCGCGTGGCCGCGGTCGACGTCAGGCGGGTCGTCGTCTTGACGAGGTGCGTGAGGAGCGTCGCGGCGGCCCCGGCGGCGGCGAGACCCAGCCGAGCCGCGGGAGACGGGTCCGGAACCGCGGAGAGCGCGAGCAGCGCTCCGACCACCGGCCTCAGCAGGGTCTGCACGAGGTTCCAGACGTGGTCGACGATCGGGATCTTGTCCGCGACGAACTCGGCCAGGAACAGCACGATTGCCGCGCTGAGGACCGCCTGGCTCGAAAGGAACGTGACGCTCGGCCCTCCGAACTCCTGCGGGAGCACGAGGTAGAGGCCGTGGAAGAGGAGGAGGACCGCCCAGGCGTTGAGTCCAGCCGCCGCGGAAAGCCCGAGCCCGATCAGGACACCGGTGGCCACCTCAGCCGCGGTGCCGGAACAGGCGCGAGAGCAGACCCGCGGGCGGAGCGGCGGACGGCGCGTCGACCGGCGGCGGTTCCAGTTCCGCCGCAGGGCGCTCCTCTGCGGAAGAGCCGGGGACCTGCGCGGCCGCGTCGAGCACCTTCTGGAGGAGCTCTTCGTTCTCCGGGGAGGGGTCGAGCGCCACGGCACGCCGCGCGAAGGGCTCCGCCTCGTGCGGACGGCGGTGGTCGAGCAGGGCGCGCGCCGCCTCGACCGAGAACGCGACGCGGCGGGCGTCCAGCCGCGCCGCCTCCTTGAGATTGGCGAGGCCCTGGTCGATCCAGTTCGGATTCTTCAGCTCCACCTGCGAGAGCACGTAGCGGTACTCCGCCTGGTCCGGGACGAAGCGCACGGCCTCCCGCAGCATCTCCACCGCCGGGTGATAGTCCTTCTCCTCGATGAGCTGGCGGGCGCGGCGGAAGTTCTGCGCCGCGATCTTCTTGCGCATCTCGGGATCGGCGGAGGGCCCCTCCGTGACGAGCAGCGGCGGCGGCGCGGCGTCGAGGCTCTGGTCGTAGAGGGCGCGGCTCTCCGCATCCGACAGAGACTCGTAGGCCTTCTTCATCCGCTCGAACACCGCGGTGAGCTCGCGCTCGAACTTCGCGAGGTCCTCGCGGTGCCGCAGGTCCGGGTGGAAGAGGCGGCTGCGCTCGAAGTAGGCCTCGGAGATCCGCTCCGGCGGCGCGTTGCGCGCGACGCCGAGCAGCTCGTAATGCGTCAGCCAGTCGATCCGCCGGTAGGTGTTCTTGACGAGCTCCGCGTGCCCGGGCGATCGATCCGTCGGCTCGGCGGCGAGCTCGACGTTGAGCCCGTGGAACCCGCCCCGTCCGCTCGGCGGCCGCTCCGCGCCCTCCTGCTTCCACTCGACGATGCCGCAGGAGATCAGGCCGTACAGGATCTTGCCCGTCGCCACTCGCGACGCGCCCGCGATCTTCAGCAGCGAGTCCACGTCGAGGATGCCGTCGATGCGCGAGAGCAGGTAGGCCTCCTGGGGCGTCAGCGGGAGGTACTGGTAACGCGACATCGGGTCCGTCGCGAGGATGGGAACGCGGTGACCGTCCCCGAGGCGCTCGCGGAAGACCTCGCCCTCCGGGAGTCGGCGAATGCCCTCCACGATGACGGCGGCCGTCGACAGCGAGAGGGCCACGTCGGGGTCGAGGACGCCGGAGGAGGACTGGAATCGATACTCCCCCGTGTCCCACGCGAACGTGGAGAAGACGATCTCCTCGACCAGGCGGCGCATCTCGGCATCGAGCACGGTGCGCGAGATCAGGCCGCGCTCGACGAGGAGCTTGCCGAGACGCGTCCTCCCCTGCTTGGCGACCGTCTCGAGCGCCCAGGTCAGGTCGGCGTCGCTGATGGAGCCGCGGCGCTTCAGGAACGCTCCGATGCGCTGCGCCTCGCGGGAGGAGGTCGCCGTGCGGAGCTCGCCCTTCTCGAAGAAGAGATGACGCGTCTCGTCGCCGTGAACGAGCGTCAGCGTCCCCTTCAGGCCCTCGAGGAAGATGCGCCTCAGGACCTGGGGAAGGGGCGTCTCGGACAGGGATCCCCGAAAACCGGGGGTCGTCGTCTGTGTCGTCATGAGGCTGCCGTGTGGCGGCGAATCAGGGTAACACCCCTCGGGGGCCTATCGAATCGGCACGACGGCCGGGTGGTTCCGCGGGGTCGAGAAGAAGGACGGGGCGCGCGCCAGGCCGCGGGAGGCCTCCTCCCGGGTCGAATAGCGCCCCCAGAGCACGCGGAAGCAGCTCCGGCCCTGGTAGGGGGTCGCGAGCAGCCACATCGAATTGGCCGGCCGGTCGTGCTGAAAGGCGTCGGCGAGCGAGGGGACCTCGCAGGCGAGCTCGAGCTGGACGGCGAACCGCGCCTTCCCCTCCTGCACGTACCGTCTCTGGTCCCGCTCCGCGCGGTCGACCCAGGCCTGGCGCGATGCATCGGAGCCCGGCACCGGGGGCGCGGACGAGCGAGGCCGGGGGGCAGGGGGTGCCGGGACGGTCTTCCCGGCCGCCGGCGCCGGAGACATGGCATGTCGCGCGGCAGCGGGCGGTGGAGCGGCCGTCGGAGGCGCCGTCGGGCGTGCCGGGGCGGCCGATGGAACCGCGGCGACGGCCGCCGGCCGCGCGGTCGGCCCGATCCGCATGGCGGTGGGGCTCGGCGCGGCGGCCGCCGCCGGCGCCGCGGCGGTGGCGCTCAGCTCGACCGCGGTCGGGACCGCCGTCGGACCCGCCGCGGTCTTCGCCGGCTCGGCCGGTCCCGCCTCCCGCGAACGCCAGAGCACCGCGGCGATGACGGCCACGGCGAGCAGCGCGAGGACCCACAGCCACACGCCGCCCGAGCGCGGACGCGGACGCTCCGGGCCGCCGACTCCGGTCATCGTGTCCAGCGGACGTTCGAAGGGCAACGGAGGCGACGGAGCGGCCTCGTCCAGACCGAGCAGGTCCGACGGAGCTTCCGCGGGGCTGTCCTCCCTGTCCTCCCTGTCGTCCCCTTCCAGGCCGGCCTCCCTCGCGGGGCTGGCCCCCCGGATCGGCTCGTCGCCGAGATCCCTCTCGCGATCGCTCCCGGTCTCCATCGCGTCGAAGCGCGGCGGCCCGGCATCCATGGACGGAGACGCAGGTGCAGCGCCGCCATCGTGGTCGAATTCCCGGTCGTCCAGCGACGAGTCCTCGTCGCCCGGCTCCGGCTCATCCTCCTCGTACTCGTCGTCGTACGAGTCGGCCGCCGCGGCCTCTTCGAAGCTTCCTCCGGCGAGAGATTCCTCGGCATCGTCCTCCGCGATCCGGAGATCCGAGGCCGGGGCGGACTCCGTCGGCGGCTCCGGCGCGGCCGAGTCGGGCTCGGATGGTGGGAGCTGGGGGGTTGGCGCGGCGTCATCCGCATTCCGATCCGCCGAGAGGGTGCGCGCTTCGACGTCCTCATCACCCTCGTCGTCGTCGCCGTGTGCCGGCGCGGCGTCGGGCGCGGGATCATCGGCCCTCGCGGCGTCGTCGGCGTGCCCCTCCGGGAATGGCGGGGCCGCGGCGGGCTCCTCGCCCGGAGCGAACTCCGGGTGCACGAGCCCGAGCGTGACGAGCGCGGCGAGCAGCTTCTCGACCGCGAACGCGTCGGCGGGCGCCTCGCTCGCGATCTCCTCCGCGGTTCTCTCGCCGTCGATGAGCTGGACGACCGACTCGGCATCGGCGGTCAGGCCGAAGCTCGGGAACTCCGCGTCGAACGCGGCCGCGCGCGCGAGCGGGACGTCCGCGCCGCCGAGGTAGTGCAGGATCAGGTTCCGGTCCCGCGAGCGCAGGAAGAGCTCGAGGACGAGGCGCGGGATCGTCAGCCGGAACTCGCTCGCGTCCTGCGCGCCCGTGCGGAAGAACCAGTAGTCGCCCTCGAGCCACGTGAGGAGGTCCGAAAGGACCTCGACCGCTCGGATCTTTTCGCCCCAGCGCCACTCGCGCCGGGTGAGAACGCCCGTCTGCAGGGCGACCGCCGCCCGGTCTCCGCCCTGTCCGACCGGCAGGCGCTCGAGCGTCGGCTGGTCGAGCTTCCCCGCCCGGACGAGAATCGCGGCCGTGTCGAATCGCGAGTCCGACGATGCGGTGCGGACCACGTCGCCGGCGGCGATGTCGAACCCGGCGGTCGCTCCCGAGCGCGAGAACTGGAGCGTCCCGCTCGCGCCCTCGCGCCAGAGCGCGACGAGCGCGGCGAGCAGGTCGGTCCCGCGGATCTCCCCTTCGGCTTCGAACGCGTTTCTCATCGGATCAGGCGCTCGGCCGCGAGAGGAACGCGGCGACGCGGCGGGCGGTCGTGGGACCCACGGCGGCCTCGATCTCGCGCGGATCGGCTCCGCGCAGCCCCTTCACCGAGCCGAACTTCCGGAGCAGAAGTCTCGCCCGCGCGGGCCCGATTCCCGGGATCTCCGTCAGACCCGTCGTCCGCATGCGCTTCCCCCTCCGGCTGCGATGCCGCGTGATCGCGAATCGATGCGCCTCGTCGCGGACACGCTGGATGAGCTGGAGGGCCGGGTCCTTTCGGGAAAGCCGCACGGGCTCGGGCCGCTCCGGCACCCAGATCTCCTCCTCCCTCTTGGCGAGACCCACGACCGGCAGCTCGACCCCGACGCGGTCCAGCGCCGTCAGCGCCGCCTGCAGCTGCCCGCGGCCGCCGTCCACGAGCACGAGGTCGGGCATGAGGCGCTGCTCGTCGTGGACGCGGCGGTAGCGGCGCTCGACCGCCTCGGCCATGCTCTTGAAGTCGTCGGGCGCGAGCAGCTCCTGCGAGGCGATGTTGAAGAGCCGGTAGTCGGACTTCTTCGGCACCCCGTCCTCGAAGACGACCAGGGACGCCACGCTGTCCGTGCCCTGCAGATGCGAGATGTCGAACGCCTCGATGCGATGCGCCGGCAGGGGCAGCCCGATCGCCCGCGAGAGCCGCTCGACGGCGATCGCCGCGTCGCCGCCCGTGCGGCGGAACCGGACGCGGTGGCGCTCCCGCGCATTGACCTCCGCCATCTGGAGACGCTCCGCCGCGGCCCCGCGCTGCGGCACGCGGACGCTCACCTTCGCGCCGCGCCGCGCCGCGAGAAACTCGGAGAGGAGCTCGGGGCTCGGAATCGCCACCGGCAGGTGGACCTCCGAGGGCAGGAACGGGTTCGCGTCGTAGAACTGCGGAAGGAACTCGTCCAGGAAGGACGCGGGGTCGATCTCCTGCGACTTCTCGAAGAAGAAATCGCGGCGGTCCTGGAGGACTCCTCCCCGCACGACCAGCACGGCGACCGCGACGTCCTGTCCGGACTCGAAGAAGCCGAAGACGTCGACGTTCTCCCCCTTGAGCGACTGGACGACCTGATGCTCCGACACGTCCCGGACGGTCCGGAGGGCGTCGCGGTAAGCGGCGGCCATCTCGAAGCCCTCCGACTCGGAAGCGGCGAGCATCTTCTTGCCGAGGCTCGCCTCGAGCTCCGCGTTGCGGCCCTGAAGGAAGAGGACGACGTCGGAGACGGCGGAGTCGTATGCCTCCTTCGTCGTCAGGCCGGCGACGCACGGGCCGAGGCACGCGTGGAGGTCGTAATAGAGGCAGGGGCGCGGCAGCTTCCCGTCGATCTCGAGCGTGCAGGTCCGGATCTGGAAGTGGCGCGTGATCATGCGCATGATCCGCCGCGCGAGCCCTCCCCAGAAGGGTCCGAAGTAGGAGTGGCCGTCGTCCTGCACCCGGCGAGTCACGAGCGCGCGCGGCCACGCCTCTCCGGTCGTGACCTTGATGTAGGGGTAGGTCTTGTCGTCCCGGAGGCAGACGTTGTAGCGCGGCCGGTGCTTCTTGATGAGCGTGTTCTCGAGGAGCAGCGCCTCGAGCTCGGTCCGCGTGACGATCGTCTCGATCTCGCGGAAGGACCGGAGCAGGGCCTCCGTCTTCGTCGTCTCGCCGCCGGCGTTGAAGTACGTCGCGACGCGTTTGCGCAGGG
>Ga0157374_10004222_pt1 | contig 12078 bp, 14 predicted proteins | sample M25metaG_FD_115308 | JGI IMG/M metagenome (GOLD analysis project Ga0157374, IMG submission 115308) | Miscanthus rhizosphere microbial communities from Kellogg Biological Station, Michigan, USA - M2-5 metaG | ecosystem: Host-associated > Plants > Roots > Rhizosphere > Soil | place: USA: Michigan...
CAGACTTACGAAGTTTTCTAAACTTCGTAAGTCTTTTAACAATTTCGACCTTTCAAACCAATTTAGGCCAGTATTTTCCAAACTTACCATCGAGCCCAAAAAACAGTCCTCCTTTACCGAGCAATAAAATTAGTGCGATAAAAAACACAGCTGCATCTTCGCTATTGGGCGACCAAAACCAACTTCCTTTTGCCAGCATGTAGTTCAGAAACAATAGCATGGCAATGATAGCGCATACACGATTGAAAGCTCCTAAAAGAAAACCCACGCCGGCAATAAGTTCGCCGGTCATGACCAGGTAACTGACTAATTTGGCGTTGGGAATAACAACAGACTGAAGGAAGCTAACATAGAAAGCCGACAGCCTGCCTGACTTGATCTCGAAATTTAAAAAGCCCAGCATTTCCTCGACAAAGGGGGAAGAACCTGTGAGTTTACCAATAACGGTATATAACAATATCACGCCAAGATAAATACGAAGTATGGTTAAAAGGTAACCGGGAACCTGTTGTTGCTGCTCGCTCATTTAATTTTTTCTTTAAACCCTATAAAATTAGATAGGCGTTGCAACCTGTAAATGTGCCTGTTTCACCTTTATTTACGATATCTCGCGATTTTGGGCGCAAGTGAGTAACAAACCTATTACAAGCTTTTTTTCGTTGCCAATTTTCTAATTTAGTTGCATGAAGCTCGTTACAAAACCTATAGCCCTTTGCGGCTTGCTTGTGGCAGCGCTGGGGACAAGCGCGGCACACGCCCAAACTCAATCTCAATCCAAAGATCCGGTGATCGACCAGATCGTTAAGGAAGAAACCGATAATTCGCAACTGCAGCAACTGGCGCACGAACTGTTCGACGGCATTGGTCCGCGTTTGGTGGGCACCCCGCAAATGCAGAAAGCCGGCGAGTGGGCCGTAGCCAAGTATAAAAACTGGGGTATTGATGCAAAAATGGAAAAATGGGGCGACTGGCGCGGCTGGGAACGTGGTATATCACACATCGACATGGTTTCGCCGCGTGTGAAAACACTGGAAGGCACCCAATTGGCCTGGAGCCCGAGCACCGGCAAAAAAGCTGTTACGGCCGAGGTGATCATCCTGCCTGAAGTGGCCGACAGCGTTGCATTTAAAGCATGGCTGCCATCTGTAAAAGGTAAATTTGTGATGATCAGCATGAACCAGCCTACCGGCCGTTCGGAAGAGAACTGGAAGGATTACGGAACCAAAGAAGAGATAGAAAAAATGCATGAAGAACGCACCAAGGCAACCGCTGCCTGGCGCGAACGCATCCGTAAAACCGGATATACCATGGGCGTGGTTAGCGGCACGCTGCCTCATGCGCTTGAAGAGGCAGGTGCGGTTGGTATAGTGACCAACACCTGGTCGGCCGGCTTTGGTGTAGACAAAATATTCAGCGCGAATACCAAAAAGGTTCCTACCGTCGATATCGGACTTGAAGATTATACGCTTTTGTTCAGGCTGATCGAATCGGGGGAGAAACCGGTTATTTCTGTACAGGCCGAGTCGAAAGAATTGGGCGCTATGCCTACTTTTAATGTCGTAGGTGAGATCAAAGGGAGTGAAAAACCCAACGAATACGTAATCCTTTCGGCGCACTTTGATTCGTGGGACGGCGGCACAGGTGCTACGGACAACGGCACGGGCACCATCACGATGATGGAAGCGGTCCGTATACTGAAGAAGGTATATCCTAACCCGAAAAGAACCATCATTATAGGCGACTGGAGCAGCGAGGAAGAAGGCCTGAACGGCTCGCGCGCATTTGTTGAAGATCATCCCGAAATAGTGCAGCACATACAGGCACTGTTTAACCAGGATAACGGTACCGGGCGCGTGGTGAATTTATCCGGCTCCGGCTTTTTGAACTCCTACGAATATCTTACACGCTGGTTATCGCATGCACCATCCAACATCCGCGATTCGGTTAAAACCACGTTCCCCGGAGCACCGGGCCGCGGCGGATCAGACTTTGCGTCATTTTTACCGGCCGGGGCACCTGCGTTTTCGCTGGGTTCGCTCAGCTGGGATTACGGTGTTTACACCTGGCATACCAACCGGGATACGTATGACAAGATCGTTTTCGACGAGGTAAAAAAGAACGCGATCCTGGCCGCTATCATGGCGTATGAAGCAAGCGAAGACCCGCAAACCACTTCGCGCGACAAAGCCGTATTACCTGCCGACCGCAGGACCGGCGAACCGCAAAAATGGCCTGAGCCGGTTAAGGCGAACCGCCACGGCGGGTTTAATTGATACGCTGAACTATTTTACTTTGTGACGGTAAAACTTATCGTCGTTATAATACTCGTGTTTGTAGAATTCGTCCTGATCATGATGGGCGCCTGCAGGCTCGAGTATTTTTCTTATAGCCATCTCCAGGTGCAGCGACAGGTGATTCTTCTCATAAAGCGGCAGTGCATCCAGTTGCTCGGCGCTTACGCCCGGCAAGAAAACCACGTTGCCATCGCGGGCAGGATCGTATGATTCAAACGCCGGGTCGATATTGCGATTGTGATGGTTATCGCCTGATTTGGTGTACAGTTCGGCGATCCCGATGGGGATCAGCACTTCGCGGTCCTCTTCCATTCCCAGTTCATTATCGTCCAGGTCGACCACCAGGTACCTTACCTTGCGTGTGCTCTGTTCAAAAAGCATGTCGGAAACTTCTCCCGCTTTTTTGCCGCTGCGCGTTTTCACGTTCCATCCCGTGATGTCCGGTTGCCCGTCGATCACTTCATAACCGCTGTCATGAAGCTCCTCCAGGCGATGCATAACTTTTTCCTGCGTTGCCATAATTTTTTCGTTTAGTAGATGATCGTTTATTTGGTTTTAGTGGAATCGATGACTGTTTTGGTGGTGTCGGTGACAGTTTTTGCAGAATCGGTATGGGCGCCGAACAGCGATTTACCCACGCCATAATTTTTCCATGCAATAAATGCAACGGCGAGAACAACAAGAATAATAATGATCCATATCCAGGCGCTGCTGCGGCTCCTGGGCTTTACTTCTAAATGTGCCATAACCTGTTTTTCAATAGTGATGTACTATTTAAACAAGCCGGCACCAATAAGTTTTAAATTTTTTGAGGATCACTCAGTTATCTGGATGTCTAAGGCAGCCGCGGTGAGCGCGCTTACTTCGCCGTCGGGGTTCAGGCCTACGGAATCCTGGAACAGTTTCACTGCGCGGAGCGTAGTTTCGCCGAAAATGTTGTTGACTCCGTCCGTATCAAAACCGCGCCTGGTAAGAGCAGCTTGTATCCGGCCCACATCGGGAGAAACCATGTAGGGGTGTGTGAGGCGATAAATAGTGATAGATGGCGGACGATAGGCTATGATCGGGTTTGCATGATATTCGACACCGGGCACCAGGATACCCATATCCCAGCGCCGGCCATCTACTACCGAATTGGTAATGCCGTCTGCTTTGCCGTGTGCTTCGACCGTGCCGCCGTTACCGTCTGAAATAGCGATATGCCCTACCTCGCCGGTACCCGCAAAGCGAAGGATAGCAGCGCCGGGCGTAGCTTTGGCTTGTTCCACCGTGATGATGTGCCCCAGCTGTTTGGCATCCCTCGCCCACGATCCGCTGTAGGTTTCGGCGTTGTGCGGGTCGCCGTTATCGTCATCACAGCCGTAAAGAATGCCGAAAACCTGGTAATAGAGCCAGGAAACAAATTCGGTGCAGTCCCAGGGGCCTTTATGGCCGGCGTCGTCTTTGGGCACTTTCGCGCCTAATTGGTAGGGCTCGCCAACGTGCTTATCGCCTAACAGAACAATGTCGTCGCCTGTCATTAAGGGTGTGGTTTAATTATTAAAGATAAATAATTTTCGGGTGACAAATTTATGATTAGCTAAGTAGTATTTATAATCTATTTAAGCAGGCATTCAATAAAGCAATTTCCCGAAACAAAAAGCGTTTATTAATTATAGATTAAGAATATTTGCCGATATTGCCGTTTCCAGCCATGACACCGAATAAAAATATACCGTTTTATTTTGCAGTAAAACATATTATAAAACCCAATACCGCCAAACTGATCTACAGCATTCGCTACAATGAGAACGATTATTTTATCCTGAAAACACCCGGTGTGAATGATGCCGAGCAAATGGACAGTCACCCTAAGGTCGACCTTTATGCCTTCCGTAAAATATCCTATGTGCTTTCGGAGATAGAAAAGGAATATAAAACCATCCCGCCTATCGAATTCATCAATATGGATGTATTTAAGGTGCTGGCGAAGATCAGGAATTCGCTTAGCGGCAACGAATTGAAATAGCAATATCTAGCTTAATATCTCGGCTATCTCGGCGAAGCCCTTTTCACGCGCCATGTCTGACGCGAGCTTTCCGCCTTCCATGCGCACATTGGTTTCGGCGCCATGTTCGAGCAGGAGTATCAGCAGCTCGAGGTTGCCGTTTTGGGCGGCGGAATGCAGCGGAGTGGCCCCCGCCTGCTGCCGGACATTGACATTGGCGCCGCTATCAATAAGCATCCGGACAATGTCGTTATAATTACCCGCAGCGGCCGAATGTATGGGGAATACGTTAAATCCGTTGTTCGATGGCAGGTTGACATCGGCACCTTTCAGCACCAGGTAACGCGCCACCTCGAACTGCCCGAAGTAACAGGCCAGGCCCAACGGTGTAAAACCATCATCGGCATATTCGTTAACGGCATCGGGGTTGTTATAAATCAGGTGCGCCACTACATCAAACTTGCCCGCCGCCGAGGCTTCGAACAGGTTGATCTCATCGGTATGTTTCAGCAGCAGCGCGGTAACATCAGGCTTTTTATAATAGCAGGAAAGCATGAGCACCGAGACCCCCTGTGACGTTTTGGTCTTGGCCAAAGCGGGATCCTGCTGCAAAAGGGTGTTTATTTGTCCCAGGTCGCCCGATGCGATGTATTCTTCCAGCAATTCGACACTCATACTCTTCAATTATACTAAAAAAATCGGGCCTGAAAGGCCGTTTGGTGGATAAATACCGGGGTTGTGGATAAAGTTTAAAAGGAGTCCGAAAGTCCGGAAGTCCGCATGAGTCGGGAAGACTAATCGAGGACAAATTAGTTATGTATATCCAGAACATGCTTTCGGACTTAAGCGGACTTCCGGACTATCCCAATAATTCTTAATAACAATTCACATTATTTGTTTAATCTGCTAACTTTACCCATGCGTTAAGAGCGCGAATGTAAGGATGCCGGCTAAAGGAAACCAGTTTAAAACCAATACGATAAGGGACGAGAGCAAACCCGACCGTTCCTCGTCAAAAAAAGAAAAGGAAAAGCAGTCGGGTCAAAAACAGGAAAGACTTCCCGCTTTTAACTTTGGCGACGGTCGTTTGGTGAAAATCGGCGGCTTGTTCCTGCTGATCCTATCGGTGTTTTTCCTGATCGCTTTCACCTCCTACCTGTTCACCTGGCAGGAAGACCAGAGTTATGTATCCACGGCCAACGGCGGCTGGCACAACCTGTTTAAAACCCAGCAGGAACTGATCGATAACGGCATTAAAAACCCGGTAGTTGAGAACTGGCTGGGTAAGTTCGGCGCGTTGCTATCCAACCAATTCATTTTTGAATGGTTCGGCGTGGCATCGTTCCTGTTCGTTTTCGTATTCTTCATTGTCGGCTACCGGATGTTGTTCAAGGTGAGGCTTTATTCAGTAAGCAAAACACTGGGCTACAGCTTTTTCCTGCTGATCTTCATTTCGGTTACGCTTGGGTTTTTCCATGCTTTTATAAGCGATGTGCCGCATTACCTGGAAGGGAATTTTGGTTTCTGGAGCAATCGCTTGTTAGATGCACAAATTGGGGAAGCCGGGACCGGGGGTATCATCGTTTTTGCGGCTTTAACGGCGTTGATCATCACTTATAATATCGATTTCAGGCTGCCGCGTTTGCGGGCCAAAAAGCTTGCGCCGGATGTGGTTGAAGAAGTAGTGCCCGAAGTGTACGAACGCGAGGAAGATTATCTTTCAAAACCGGTTGAATGGCCCCGAAACGGCAATAAGCGCCGGGAGGATGCCGAACCGGAAACCGTATTGGAAACCCCCGTTTTCCACGAGCCGACCGTATTGAAACCCGATCCCCTGGCGGTGCATGAACCAGAAATGGAGGACGAAATTCCGCTTACTATAGATACCACCCGCCCTACAAACGAGCTAAGCATAGAAAAAGAAGATGACGAGAAAGCCAAAAGTTTGGTGGAGCAATTCGGCACTTATGATCATAAACTTGACCTTGCATCCTATAAATATCCAACCCTCGACCTGCTGGAAAACTATGGCTCGAATAAAATAACCGTCAACTCGGAAGAGCTGGAGGCCAATAAGAACAAGATCGTCGAAACGCTGAACCATTACAACATCGATATCGACAAGATCAAAGCTACCATAGGCCCTACGGTGACGCTGTATGAGATCATCCCGGCGCCGGGTGTGCGTATCTCCAAGATCAAGAACCTGGAGGATGATATCGCCCTTTCGCTGGCTGCATTGGGTATCCGTATCATTGCGCCGATGCCGGGCAAGGGCACCATCGGTATCGAGGTGCCGAACCAGAACCCGGAAATGGTTTCGATGCGATCTATCCTAACCACGGACAAATTTCAGAATACCACGATGGAATTGCCTATCGCGTTGGGGAAAACTATCGCTAATGAAGTGTTTATTGCAGACCTGGCCAAGATGCCGCACTTACTGGTTGCAGGTGCCACCGGTCAGGGTAAATCTGTGGGTATCAATGCTATATTGATCTCGCTGTTGTATAAAAAGCATCCGTCGGAATTAAAATTAGTTTTGGTCGACCCCAAAAAAGTGGAACTATCGCTGTTCCGCAAAATTGAAAGGCACTTTTTGGCAAAGCTGCCTGATGAGGAAGACGCAATTATAACCGATACCAAAAAGGTGGTGAATACGCTGAATTCGCTTTGTAAATTAATGGATCAGCGTTATGACCTGCTGAAAGATGCCGGTGTGCGTAACCTGAAAGAATACAATCAAAAAATTACCAACCGCAAGATCAGCAATCCTGAAAAGCATGGCTACATGCCATTCATTGTGTTGGTAATTGATGAATTTGCCGACCTGATGATGACCGCGGGCAAAGAGGTTGAAATGCCGATAGCGCGCCTGGCACAGCTGGCCCGTGCGGTGGGTATCCACTTAGTGATCGCTACACAAAGACCTTCGGTGAATATCATTACCGGTACTATTAAAGCCAACTTCCCGTCGAGGCTGGCTTTCCGCGTGCTGTCCAAGATCGACTCGCGGACCATCCTGGATGCCGGGGGTGCCGATCAGCTGATAGGACGTGGTGATATGCTGTTTTCAACCGGAAGTGACCTCATCCGCCTGCAGTGCGCTTTTGTGGATACACCGGAAGTGGAAGCCGTATCTGAATATATCGGAAGTCAGCAAGGATATGCGACCGCCTTTGACCTACCGGAATATGTGGGTGAAGGCGAATCGTCAAGCGCTAAGGATTTTGACCCTGCGGACCGCGACCCTATGTTCGAGGAAGCCGCAAGGTTGGTTATTATTCATCAGCAGGGTTCAACCTCGCTTATTCAGCGCAAGCTAAAACTGGGCTATAACCGCGCAGGGCGCATCATCGACCAATTGGAGGCCGCAGGTATTGTAGGCCCGTTTGAAGGCAGCAAGGCGCGTGAGGTGCTGTTTGCTGATGAGTATAGCCTGGAGCGCCACCTGGAAACGATCCAAAAAACGATTTAACTGGTGAGTGGTGAATGGTAAATTTGATTGGCTTCGCTATTGGCAAAACGATATTTACTGATTAAAAATTAAACAAGTTCGTTAGTCGTGCGTCTAATGACAAATGTTTATTACTGATAACCATGAAAAAACTATTCGCAATACTGCTCGCTGCCCTGTCAACCTGTTCTGCCTTCGCCCAAAAAGACGCCGATGCGCAAAAGATATTGAATGCGGTAAGCAAGAAATATAAGGGCTACGACATGATGAAGGCCGACTTTAGCTTCACGCTGGACGACCAGATGTCGGGCATGAAAGATACGCAGGTGGGCACGCTGATCACGCAGCCTAAGGCCAACAAATTCAAGGTGATCATTTATAGTCCGGCTGATAAAACCACGGTTGCGCAGGAGATCATCAGCGACGGCAAAAGCCAGTGGACCTATGTGAAAAAAGATAAAGAGGTGGAACTGAACAACGTCGACCACAGCGAAGATAACATCAACCCGGCACAGCTATTCACCATTTACGAGCACGGCTATAAATACATCTACAACGGTGAAGAAAAAATTGACGGCAAAGTATGCCAGATGATCGACCTAACACCCATAGATTCAAAAAAGCAATTTTTCAAAGTCCGCCTGGCTATTGATAAAGCGAAAAAGCAGATGTACAGCGCGCTGATATTCGATAAAAGCGGCGCCAGATATACCTACGTGATCCGCACATTCACACCAAATCCAAAGCTGCCTGAAACGCTGTTCACGTTTGACAAAAAGAGTTTTCCGGGCGTTGAAGTAGTGGACCTTCGCTGATCAATGCGCTTTGTTTAACTTGATCTGTTCATAATATATGCCGCCGGGTGTGATGCCATAAGCGGTTAAAACAAGCGAAGTAGTTGTCAGATTTGAGATAACGTATCGCGCTGTTGAAACCGGCCCCCTGGTATACCCGCCCCCCTGGGCTAAATATGAACTTACCCAGCTTACCGTATCGTGCGATATTTTATATACACCTGTATCTACAAAGCTATTCAACGTTTTACTGGCGTAAAGATTCCCATATTGCGTAAAAGTATAATGGTCGCCGGGTTTACCCAGGTACATGGTGTCCGCACGAAATGACACGGTATCGGTAACCACATTCCAGGTCCCGACAAGCGAGGTATTGGCAATAAGCGTTGTGCTGGTATCGCTTGTGTTTAGCACCCTGCTGGTGTCGCTTGTTTTAGACGTTGATGTTGTCTTTTTCTGCGGGCTTACATTGTTCTGTTTGCAGCCTGAAAATACTATGATCAAAAGTGCGGAAAATGCGAGTAGTGCTTTGGTTTTCATATCGTTGAGTTTTAATTACCGGGCCGATAGATCACCACCAAATCAAATAAAAAGATAAGGTTTAGATTTGGTGACCTAAAGTTATAAAAAAATAACTAATAAAATAGTTGTTATTTAAAAAACTGACTAATTAGTCGTTTTTATCTTTACGAAAGCTTTAGTTGAAGTGTAACAGGCGGCACAAAAATCAAAACGTTATTTCTTCAATAATCACAGGATCATTAAAGTTGCTATACCGCAGCCACTTGGGTGTGATCTTGAAATGCACCAATCCTTCCCATTTTTCAGTTCGTTCGCGACCGTCGGGCCAGTTGGTATAATAAGTTTCACGATATTGGTCTGAGGCGGCGTCATCAATCAAGAGCATGGCTTCGCCTTCATACTGAACGGTTGTTTCATTGTCCCAGCCTATTGTGACGGCAACATGCGGGTGATGCAGCAGGTTTTGATATTTGCGGGAACTTTTGACGGTATCGAACACGATCTCCAGCCCGGGCGTGACCGCAATTCCTACCAATGCCGATTCCGGCTTACCAGATTCGTTTATAGTTGAAACTACAGCAAGCTTGTTTTGACTGACGAAGCTGTGAACAATATCCTTCATTTAAACGATAAGCTATTTGCTCAAAGTTATGGTTTCCTGCTCCCATCCGGCGCCGGATTGTGCCACACCCGCGGTAAAAACCATCTTATGGGCTGTCAGCACAGTAACTTTCCATGGATTATTAAAGCCGTACCATGGCTCAGGTGACCCCTGAATCATTTTAGTAAGTGTCACACTCGTATCGCCATTAACTGTATAGCTGACCGTATCGCGGCTGCCTTGTCCGTTACCTTGATTCACGTATAACTTGCCATCAGACGCAAAATTATAGTAGTCGCCTGAGACACCCTGATATGCCCAATCCACTTTTCCGCCGATAACCAAAGTATCTGACGCCAGTTTCCAGTTCGACTGGACGGCAATCTTCGCGGGTGGGGCTACAGTATTTTTCTTGCAGGAAGCAATAATGAGGGCCGATAACATGATCAGCAAACAGGGGATAAAACTTTTCATGATACTAAGAATAAGGTGAGTAGAATAGTAGTATGAATTTAAATAAAAAAACTAATCAATTAGTTATTTTTTTGATGTACAAGATTTGACAACTTTCAAAAAGTTGTCAAATCTATAGAGGCACGGCAAATTTCTTTAGCTTTACGGCAATGGCTAAACTGCAGTTCAGCGGGAAATGGGTATTGGTTACCGGGGCATCATCGGGCCTGGGGGAAGAAATTGCCCGCCAGCTGGCGCAAAAGCATGGTGCCAATTTGATATTGCTCGCACGACGCAGGGAGAAGCTCGAGCAGTTAAAAGCCGAACTGGAAGGAACGGTACAGGTAAAGATCATTACTGCTGATCTTACCAAATTGGATGAAGTGGATAAAGCCCTGGATGAGCTATTAAAGAATGACCTGTATGCCGCAGGTTTGCACGCCGGCGTGACTTATTTCGGTCCGCATGAAGAACTGGAATGGAACGCCTTTGAAACCATGCTGCAAACCAACGTGGTGAGCACCATGCGCATGACTAACCGGCTGGTAGGTCATTTTGAAAAATCCGGGAATGAAGGCGGCCTGCTCATCGTTTCCAGCCTGGCGGCGGTGATCCCTATCCCCTACCAGGCGGCCTATTCGGCAACAAAATCGTTTATCCTGACCTTTGTGACGGCTTTGCGCCACGAGCTGAAAAACAAGCTATTTTCAATTACGGTTTACACCCCCGGCGGCATTGTATCCGAAATGACGGCCGGCGAGAAATTCAACGACCTGCGCACCTGGCTGATGCCGGTGGATGAAGCAGCGAACGAAGCCATCAACGCTTTGATCAAACGGAAACACACGCATATACCCGGCTTTGTGAACAAACTCGGCGGCCTCGCTATCAGGTTTCTGCCAAAAAAATTCATTCTTGGGAGGATGAGTAAAGTTTATGGCCATTCTTTATTCAAAAACACGAAAACCTAATCGTAAATCGTAATTCTAAAATCGTAAATCAGCCGTTTTCTTGCTATTTTTGAGTCGATGCTTACACCGACTACCCATACGCTTGAAAAACTCGAAACACTCCTTCGCAGCGGCGGCTATAAAGTACGGTACGAGAAAGGCAATTTCAAGACAGGCGCATGTATGCTGCTAAGCAGTAAAGTGGTGGTGGTGAATAAGTTTTCGAACCTGGAAAGCAAGATACACGCCATTGCCGAACTTATCCGCGAGCTGGATATCGATCAAAACCAGCTGGACGAAAAGCAGGTTGTATTCCTGCTGCAGATCAAACAAACAAGGCTTCAGTTGTGACCGTCACTTTTTTAGGCACCGGAACATCACAGGGCGTACCCGTTATCGCCTGCAACTGCGAGGTATGCACCTCGCCCGATCCGCGTGACAAACGCCTGCGTTCGTCTATCATGATCGAGGCGGATAACCAGGTGATCGTCATTGATTCGGGGCCCGATTTCCGCTACCAGATGCTGCGGGCCAAAGTGAAGCATTTGGATGCCATCGTTTTTACGCACGAGCATAAGGACCATATCGCGGGCATGGATGATATCCGCGCTTTCAATTATCGCCAGGAATCCGCAATCGATATTTATGCTACGACAAGGGTGCAGGAAGCATTAAAAAGAGAATTCGCCTACGTATTTGCTGAAATGAAGTACCCCGGCATACCCGAAGTGAAACTGCACACCATCGACCTGAAACCTTTCAATATCGGCAATATCAATTTCAAGCCCATCGAAGTGATGCATTATAAGCTGCCCGTGCTGGGTTTCCGTATCGGCGATTTCACTTACATCACCGACGCCAAAACTATTTCGGACCACGAGAAGCAAAAGATAAAAGGCACCAAAACGCTGGTGATCAACGCGCTGCAGATAGAAAAACATATCTCGCATTTTACTTTTGTAGAGGCCATTGCCTTCGCCAAAGAGATCGGAGCGGAGCAGACTTATTTTACGCATATCA
>Ga0157374_10004226_pt1 | contig 12075 bp, 8 predicted proteins | sample M25metaG_FD_115308 | JGI IMG/M metagenome (GOLD analysis project Ga0157374, IMG submission 115308) | Miscanthus rhizosphere microbial communities from Kellogg Biological Station, Michigan, USA - M2-5 metaG | ecosystem: Host-associated > Plants > Roots > Rhizosphere > Soil | place: USA: Michigan...
GAGCTATAGTGAGCCGTCCCAAGCGCCGCGCCACGATGATCCACCACGCGCACGGACGCTCCGGGCCCGGCGCCGCCGCTATCAATAACATCGGATGCAAAGATCCATAGATGACCGGAGTGGATGCGGTCCGCCGCTTTTCGATTCACTCGTACGGTGGTTGCGGAAGACACCCAATCATTTAAGCAGAGACCTGTTACGCTCAAATCGCTTGCACGCTTTACGACAAGACATCCGGTACGCCCTGCGGATCTGGCGACAAAATCCGCTTCCCACCCTGGCGGCGTTTGTAGCACTCGCACTCGGGATCGGCGCCAGCGCCGCTATCTTCAGCGTGGTAAACGCGGTCCTCCTGCGGCCCTTGCCGGTCCGGGACCCTGATCGCATCGTCCGTATCTTCGAATCCGAGACACGACGCCGAACCGATGCGGTCAGCATGCAGGATGTCGCCGACTGGAAGAAACATCTGCACTCTTTCGAATCGCTGGCTTTTTACCGGCCGGGCTTAGCCAACATGACGTGGTCGAAAAATGCGGTGCTGGTTGCGACGCTGCAGTGCGACGCGGACCTGTTCGATGTTCTGGGAGTGCAGCCCGCGCGCGGACGGGCCTTCACGCCAGAGGATAATCAGCCCGGGCATGACCAAGCCATTCTGTTGAGCTGGGCTTTCTGGCAGAGCCAGTTTGGCGGCGACGACGTACTTGGAAAAACGCTGGAGATCGATGACAAGCCGCGCACGATTGTCGGCATCCTGCCGGAGAACCTAAACATTCTGGGGCATAAGGATGTTTGGCTGCCGGCGGTTGTGGATTTTACGAACCGGCAGAATATGCGCGGTTACCACTCGTACCTGGCGCTGGGGCGGCTTCGTCCCAGCGTCACACTCGAGCAAGCTAATGCCGAACTAGGCAAGGAAGCCGCCAATCTCGCAATGGCGTATCCGGCGGAGAACCAAGGCGTCGGCGCTTCAGCGATATCGCTGCGGGCCTGGCTTGCGGGTGATCTGCGCGGTCCGCTGGCGCTGCTGCTCGGTGCGGTTCTATGCGTGCTGCTGATTGCTTGCGGCAACGTCGCAAATCTTTTGCTAGCCAGAACGTCGGCCCGGATGCGGGAGATCTCGACACGGCTCGCTATCGGCGCCGGCCGCGCGCGGCTCTTCTCGCAGATGATGACCGAAAGCTTTGTTCTCGCGACCGCGGCGGCGCTTACCGGCGTGGCCCTCGCTGCCGCAGGGATTCGTGTGATCAAGCATCTTCCTGCGACACGCATTCCCCGCCCTGAAGAAATTACGCTCGACTGGCGCGTGCTGGCATTCGCTGTCGGCCTGACGGTGATTACAGCCATGCTGTTCGGTCTTGTTCCCGCGTTCCGGACATCGACGGCGGCCATGAGCGAAGCGCTCAAACAGGTCAACGGCCGGGTGAGCGAATCCAAGGCGCAGCAATGGATGCGCCGTACTCTGGTCGCAGTAGAAACGGGTGTCGCGACGTTGTTGCTCATCGTGTCGGTGCTGCTGCTCAAGAGTTTTGAGAAGGCGGCGGGAGTGGATCCCGGATTCCAGCCGGACCAGGTAATGAGCATGTACACCTCGCTTCCACCAGCGCGCTATGGCAGCGATTCGGAGCTGGGCGCGCGGTTTGCCGATCGTGTACTCGAACGTGTGCGCTCTATTCCGGGCATCAGAAGCGCCGCTTTTGCCGGCGATCTTCCCTTTGCCAGCCGCTTAGGCGGGGGTCCTATCGTGATTCAAGGTAAAGCGGCGCCCAAGAATATTTGGGACGCTCCATTTGTCCTGCGCACAGCTATTACTTCGGGCTATCGACGGACGCTGAGCATCCCTTTGATTCAGGGCCGCGATCTCGACCGCCACGATGACGCGCCTGGCGCTAAGGCCGTGCTCGTCAATGAAGCGTTTGCGCGGCAGTTTTTTCCGGGCGAGAATCCGGTGGGGCGATTTCTTTCCTATGTGCCTGGTCCGCCGGACTGGCATCAGATCGTGGGAGTGCTCAACGATGCGCGCCAGCAGGGGGCCGAAGCGGCCATCTTGCCGCAGCTTTACGTTCCGCTTTACCGCTACGTCGAATTGTGGCCGGCGTTGGTGGTGCGCACGGAAGGCGATCCGCTTGCGTATGCGAAGCCGCTCTCCGATGCAATCAAGAGCGTGGATGCGGAGGTGCCGGTGTTTCTTCCGCGCAGCATGAGGCAGATCATGGCGGAACAGCTCGGCTGGCGGACTGTTCATACTTCGCTCATCTCACTGTTCGCCGCTGTCGCCTTGACGTTATCGGCAATCGGAATTTATGCAGTGATCGCTTACTCGGTGACGCAACGGACGAGCGAAATCGGCGTCCGAATGGCCTGCGGCGCCGGGCGGCCGCAAATCCTGCGCATGATCGTAAAGCAAGGCATGGCGCCCGCACTGATCGGGACACTGGCCGGCGCGGCCGCAGCACTGGCCACCGCGAGATTATTTTCGCGTCTGCTCTACGGCGTCCGCTTTACCGATTATTCGGCTTACCTTTCCGCAGTCGCGTTTCTCATCTTTGTAGCAGCAGCGGCGAGCTATTTCCCCGCCCGCCGCGCGGCAGGTATCAATCCCTGGCAAGCGCTGCGGCATGAATAGCGGTATGAGCCTGGATTTGCCGCAGACACCGCCACACGAAGCGCACACCTTCGACGATCAATCCGACAAGCAGACAGTAGAACAAGATCTGATTTAAAACTCCCACCACGCCGCTGTAACGGCCCATATCCTGGACGCCGGGAGCCATCACCACCCAAACGCCAGCGCGCAACACGAGGCAGAGCAGGATTAAGCCGGCTGCCTGAACGGCCAAACGAACCTTGCCACGCCAGGGCGCCGATTGAGGACGAGCCAAGTCGACGCAAGCTTGGGCTACTCCAGCCGCGACGAGAAGGAGGATGGGCCAGTGCAAATCTGCCCATATGGGAGCCGGCGCGATAATCCCGGCCGCTGGGCCAAAAAGCAGAAATGGCGCATGAGGCACGGCTTGCCACCAGGCGATAAAGGCGGCGCCGAAAAGAATCTGCGCGACTGATTCCGTGCGCGAGACAGCAGGCGAGTGCGTTCCAATTACAGGAAGAGAACTCGGGCTCCAACCCTTCTCACACTTCAACGTGAAGAATGAAGAACAGAGTTCGAACGCGGCAAAGGTTGCGGTCACCCAGAAGAACACCGGTATCAGAACGGAGGGGATCGCCAGCAGGGCGGGCAGAATCGCGTGCGCGGGGTCGGGACTGAGCAGCGCCATGATCACCTCGACGACAAGGCGCACTATGAGAGCACCGACAGCGGCGATGCGCAATATGAGCCAATAGAACGGGAAAACCGTGGGCCCGATGAGATAGTGCACGCGGCCGTAACGTGCAGCGACTGCGACGGGATGCCCGTACTTCTTAATCAGTTCTTCCTGTTCCGCAGTGGTCAACGGCCGCCCCAGATCGGCTTCCCGTTCTTCCATCTGGTAGCGGATATTTTCCGCGAGCTCGCGCAGAACATCGTCCTGCGTCTTGTGGGGCAGCAGCGGCTTCACAGCCTGTAAATAGCGTTCCAAAAGATCCACAGGTTCATACCTCCATTGGTTGGCAGTGATTTAGCAGGGCGCCGAGCGACGAGTTGAGGCTTCGCCATTCTTCAAGCAACCGTTCCAGGATGGCTGCGCCTTCCGGCGAGACGCGATAGAACCGCTTATGGCGTTTTTCCTCCTCGCGCCATTCGCTGACGAGCAGGCCCTGCGTTTCGAGCCGCCTCAAGAGCGGATAAAGAGTGCCTTCATCGATCACTAAACCTTGGTTGGCCAATGCTTTGCGCAGAGTATAGCCATAGTGTTCGGTGCGGAGCTGGGCCAGCACGGCGAGCACGAGGCAGCCGCGGCGCAGTTCCAGGCGAAAGTTTTCAAACAGGTCGTCCATACTGTGCGACATTCACTGTACGGAATATAGTGTGTGGCACACAGTATATCTTGTCAAGAACTTTTTGTCTTTAAAGATGAGCTTTCCGGGTACTGGCGACTTTATTAGATGGGAAAGCCAATGAGATCGGCCGCGATTGCGCAAAAACTCGATGAATTGCTTCGGTTCGCTAAACAGACACGAACGACAACGGAGGAGATCCACCACGCTGTAAACTCGCCGGCAACCTGTCCGTCAGGCTCGAGCCCGGCAGAGTCGACTGGTTCGGATAGGCGAATAGCAAGTTCGAAGCAACCATGGCACACAAAGGATGCGGCGCTGCTGGTCCAGGCCTTGCTCGCTTTGTTCACCTTAGGCGCGTTGATCTTCAGCGCCGCAAGTTACAATCTGTCGCGCTCTATGGGTCATAAGCAACTCAGGGCATGGATCACCATTTACGGCATCAGGCTCGTGAGGGATTTCAGCACCACAGCGCCGACGGCGGTTGATATAAGCGCCAAAAACACTGGTCAGACGCCAGCGCTGAATTTAGAATGGACCTTCGATACCGATTCGGCTTTATCAGGTGGTCACTGCTATCTGAAAGCCGATACTATTGTCAGCGCTTCCAGAGGCGCCATTGGTCCGGGTGAAGTCATTGCCAATGCCGGTGTTCGCATAAATCCGTTGCTGCAACCATGCTTGGATGATTTAGAGACCGGCGCGAGTGTATTTTCGGTTCGCGGCACCATCCGATACGAAGACATTTTTGGCGAGCGCCACTTTACCAATTTTTGTTTTCATACCACCAAATTTTCAACGCAAGTCCTCACAGCATGTGAAGATCACAATGACTTGAATTGATATGTCAGTGCCAGTGAAAGAGCTTAACCGAAGTTCGTCACTTTGAATGTTGAAGACCGCTCCCTCGCGGTCGCGGCTCGGTAACTTGTTGAAAGGTTCGAGCAGCTTTCTGAGCCACGGCCGCAAGGGAGTGGTTGTGACGACTTAGGTTAACTTTAGACGTCCAGGTTGCGGACGTCGAGCGCGTTTTCTTCGATGAACTTGCGGCGGCTTTCCACGTCTTCACCCATGAGGGTGGAGAAGATCGGCTCGGTTTCGGCGAAGTCGTTCAGGTCTACCTGCAGGAGGGTGCGGGTTTCGGCGTTCATGGTGGTGGCCCAGAGCTGTTCGGCGTTCATTTCGCCGAGGCCTTTGTAGCGCTGCACGTTCACTTCGCGCATGCCCTCGCCTTTGACCGTCGCAAGCAGCTCACGCCAATTCGGCAGCTCCGCACGATGGTTGTCCTTGACCAGAGTGAATGGCGGCGTGTTGAAGCGGGCCACTTGCTTGACCTGGGTGCGTGTCTTACGAAACTCCGGTAGCGCGAGGAACTCGGTGTTGATGAGGCGGATTGCGTTGGTGGGATCGCGATAGCCGATCATCCAGGCCGAATGCTCTTCTTCGTGTTCGACGGTCACTTCCAGCTTGGTCTTGCGCAGGCGATCGGCGATCATTTTGACGCTCTGCTCATTTTGCAGATCGGCTTTGGAGTCGATGGGCAGCGAAACGTCGGTAAGGACATCGACCACACGCGGGTCACGCACGCGGCGCTCGAGCCGGCGGGTGATTTGCGATAGCTCGTCAAGCGACATGAGGAAGGTGCGCAGCTCGGCGCCTTCGAGCTTTACGCCGCCGGCGGCTTCTACAGTTAAATTCTCCGTGGCCCGGCGCAGGATCTCGCGTGTGAATTCCTTATCGTCTTTGATATATTTTTCGCTCTTGCCCTTCTTGATCCGGTACAGCGGCGGCTGGGCGACGAACACTTTGCCCCGGGTAATGAGCTGCTGCATGTGCCGGAAGAAAAACGTCAGCAGCAAAGTACGGATATGAGAGCCGTCCACGTCGGCGTCGGTCATGATGATGATCTTGCCGTAGCGGAGCTTGGCGAATTCGAAATCTTCCTCTTTCCCGATGCCCGTTCCAATGGCCGTGATCATCGCGCGGATCTCTTCGTGCGAGAGCATTTTGTCGTAGCGCGCTTTCTCGACGTTCAGGATTTTTCCTTTGAGCGGGAGAATGGCCTGATAACGCCGGTCGCGGCCGGATTTCGCGGTACCGCCGGCCGATTCGGCTTCAACCAAAAACAGCTCACAGCGATCCGGATCTTTCTCCTGGCAGTCAGCGAGCTTGCCGGGCAGGCCGCCAGAATCGAGCGCGCCTTTGCGCCGCGTGAGGTCGCGCGCTTTTCGAGCCGCTTCGCGCGCGCGAGCCGCGTCGATCGCCTTGCTAATGATTTTCTTGGTGACGGACGGGTTCTTATCGAAGAATTCGCCCAGCTTCTCGTTGACCAACTGAACCACATAGCCCTGAATATCGGAATTCAGCTTGCCTTTGGTCTGCCCTTCGAACTGCGGTTGTGGAAGCTTTACGCTCACGACGGCGGTGAGTCCTTCACGAACGTCGTCGCCAGTCAGGTTTTCTTTGGCGTCCTTAATCAGGCCGGTCTGGGTGGCCGCGTAATTGATGGTACGAGTCAGCGCGCTGCGAAAACCGCTGAGATGCGTGCCGCCGTCGACGGTGTTGATGTTGTTGGCAAAACTGAAAATGTTTTCCGAGTACGAATCGTTGTACTGCAGAGCAACTTCGGTAGTCAGCTTGCCACCGCCCGGCAACTCGCGATCTCCTTCGAAGTGGATCGGTTTATCGTGCAGCGCGGATTTGCCGCGATTCAGGTGCTTAATGAACTCGGCGATGCCTCCGCTATAGAAGAACTCTTCGGAGCGGATATCGTCGCCGCGCTCGTCGGTCAGAACGATCTTCAGGCCTTTGTTCAGGAATGCTAATTGGCGCAGGCGCTGGGCCAAGGTATCGAAGTTGAACTCGGTGGCATCCATGATAGTGCCATCGGGCTTGAACGTTATCTTGGTGCCGGTTTTGTTGGATTTCCCCGTCTTGGTAAGCGGGGCTTTCGGAATACCACGCTCGTAATCCTGCTCCCAGGTCGCCTTATCGCGCCACACTTCGAGATGAAACGTCTCGGAAAGCGCATTGACGCAACTCACACCGACGCCGTGCAGGCCGCCCGATACTTTGTAGCTATTGGAATCGAATTTTCCGCCGGCGTGCAGTTTCGTGAGCACGACCTGCGCCGCGGAAACACCTTCTTCGGCGTGAATATCGACGGGAATGCCGCGGCCGTTATCGACAACCGTCAACGAATTGTCGATATGAATCGTAACGCCGATATCGGTGCAAAAGCCGGCCAGCGCTTCATCGACCGAATTGTCTACGACTTCGTAGACCAGATGGTGCAATCCCATTTCACCGGTGGAGCCGATGTACATGGCGGGACGCAACCGAACCGCTTCCAAACCCTCCAAAACCTTGATACTGCTCGAATCGTAATTCTCGTTATGAGGCATCGTAGCCATAATTTTCGTTGCTCGCAATCAGATGCGCATCGGCATGACGACGTACCGGTAAACCGTGTCCGCGGCCTGACCGTGCGGACGTAGCTCACCGGCGCTGTTGGCATCTTTAAAGTGAAATTCCACTTCGCCCTGCTCGACCGCGCGAAGAAAATCCAACATGTACTGAGCGTTGAATCCGATTTCAACTTCCGGGCCGCCGTACTCTATCGGAATCGTTTCCTCGCTCTCACCTGTCTCTGAAATGGACGAGTACACTTTTAATTCCCCTTTACCCGCACGGACCCGAATAGCCCGCGAGCGCTCGTCGGCGAATTGCGCTACGCGTTCAATCGCAGCCTTCAGTTCGTCGCGCGCCACGATAACGGTATGGGGGTGTTCTTTCGGCAGCACGCGCTCGTAGTCGGGAAAATTTCCCGTCAGTTTGCGGCTCAAGAGCAATCGCTTATCAATGCGGAAGAACAGGTGATTTTCATTGCCGGAAAACTCGATCTGCTTCGACGCATCGTCGCTTGCCAGCTTCTGAATCTCGTTCATGGCTTTCTTCGGCAACAAGGCGCGATAGGCCACATTCAGGCCGGTCAATGGAATCTGTTTTTCGGTCAGCGCCAAGCGATGTCCGTCGGTGGCCACCATCACCAGCCCTGTGTCACGCAGAATCAGCAGAGCTCCATTCAGCGTGAAGCGGGATTCCTCGGCCGAGATCGCGAAGATCGTGCTGGCGATCATCTGCGCCAGCACGCTCAACGGAATTTCGGCAAGGGTCTCCGGCATCTGCGGCAATTCCGGAAAGCTTTCGCGCGACATCCCGGCGATACGCGTCCGCGAACGCCCACAGACGAGGCTGGCCCATTGGTTGTCGCCGACCTTGACCTGCACTTCGGCGTCGGGCAACAGGCGGACGTAATCGAGAAGCCGCCTCGCAGGAACCGTTCCAGCACCTTCTTTCTTGACCCGCGCCGGGCAAGCGCAGCGAATTCCGAGTTCCAGGTCCGTAGCAGTCAACCAGACTTGGTCCTGATCGGTCTCCACCAAAATATTCGAAAGAATAGGGATGGTAGTCTTTCTTTCCACTACTCCCTGAGTCAATCCAAGCTCCCGTACCAGATCAGATTTGCTAACCGAAAATTCCATGGCGTAGTTGTTTCAAAGCTCCCGATGCTTGCGTTCGCTATTACTCTTCCTAGAACCTGTTTAAAGTACTAGAAATTAACCGTATTACTAGGAACTGTGGATATGTTGAATTCTCTCTAAATTATAGCAAAAACTACCAGTTTCTGCTTCGAGATCATGTGAATTTCGTGCTACGAAAAGTGTGTCGTCATCGCTTGGGGCGTTCGCCCACAGCGGTTCACAGCCGGTTGAGAGAGTCTCTGTGGAAAACATCCCTAAACCTACTGGAGCGAATCCATTAGGGAGTGGATAACGTTGTTCAAATGCTCATCACGCTGGCGTAGCTCTTCGATTTTCTGGACAGAGTGGAGCACCGTGGTGTGATGCTTTCCTCCGAAGTAGCGACCGATTTCGGGAAGCGACGCGTGGGTCAGTTCCTTCACCAGATACATGGCAATCTGTCGAGGATAGGTGATCTGCCTGGTATTGCTTTTCATCTTGAGCTGAGCCGGAGTAAGCGAATAACGCTCCGCGACGGTGCGAAGGATGGACTCCACAGAGATGCGGCGTTCGCCGGAAGCGTTCAGATGCTTGAGCGCCTGTTGCGCCATAGCCATCGATATAGGCTGGCCAGTCATGGAAGAGACCGCAATCAGGCGGGTGAGCGCACCTTCGAGTTCCCGCACGTTTGATTTCGTCTTGGTAGCAATAAAGATGCGCACGTCCTGCGGCAAGATCACGCCTTCGGTTTCCGCTTTCTTGTCGAGGATGGCCATCTTCGTTTCCAAGTCGGGCGGCTGCACGTCCACCATCAAGCCCCATTCGAAGCGGGAGCGCAGGCGTTCCACCAGTCCGGGTAGCTGGTTGGGCGCCGAATCGCTCGAGATGACGATTTGCTTCTGATGATCGTAGAGGGCGTTGAACGTATGAAAGAATTCTTCCTGCGTGCGCTCCTTGCCGGCTATGATGTGGATGTCATCGATCAGTAGGACATCGGCGCTACGGTAATGGCGATGGAATAAGGGCATGCGGTCGAGCTTGATCGAGTTGATCATCTCGTTCATGAACCGCTCGCTTGACGTGTAGACCACGTTCAGCCCACTGAAATTATCGAGCAGGCTGCGGCCGATGGCATGCATGAGATGGGTTTTACCGATGCCGACTCCGCCGTAGATGAAGAGTGGATTGTAACTACGGGATGGCATGGTGGAGACCGCGCGTGCGGCGGCATGCGCCAGTTGATTGGAAGTGCCAACGACGTAGGCATCGAACGTGAGTCGCGGATTCAACCAGGCGGCCGTGTTCTCGAACAGCGTGTCGGTGGCCGGGGCGGGACCGGAAGAGATGCTTATCGAGGAAGCGCTCTGCGCGCCCGCGGCGGCGGCGACCACAGCTTCGCTAGTGAAATGAATTCTCCGGATCGGAAGCCGGAGTTCGTCGATGGCCGCCTGCACTTCGGAACCGTATTCCTGCCGGATCCAGACCTCGGTGGTTTCATTCGGAACCCGAACAGTGAGTTCACCGTCTCGCAGAGAACTAAACGCGGTGCGCGAAATCCAATTCTGATATGCGCCCTCGCTGAGCTTAGCAGCCAGCGAGCTCTTGATCCGATCCCAAGCGTCAGCACCCAAACTGTGCAACTCCTTCGCCAAAGAAAAAGTGACGCCCAAAACGGCAGAAGTTTCCCACATCTTTTCCAATGCTGTGGAAAACGTCGAACTGTATCCGTTTTAGTGAAGCTAGCTACTAAAGCTGCAGTGTGCAGGCAGTCAGTCGCGTGATTGGGGGAATCGTTTTCGTCACTTCGGAAACCTCAGTCTATCACAGGGGGGATATTTGCCAAGAGAATTCTGTAATAATTCTAATTGGCTTAGAATGAGTTTCTTAGAGACAAGTAACTAAGATCGACAGCGGTCTGAAAAGAGCGCGCGACGGCGTATGACACAGGTAAACTTCAAGCGTTACAACCACATGAATTGACTTCGTAACAAACTCGTCGGAGAATGTCGTTTAGGCCCTCCAAGCGGGAGTAACTCAGCTGGTAGAGTGCAACCTTGCCAAGGTTGATGTCGCGGGTTTGAATCCCGTCTCCCGCTCCAATTGAATCAATTACTTAGCCGATCTTCGCCCGAAAAAGAGTGTCGCGCTTAATGGAGTATCGCGCCCTCTTATTGGAGTAATGGAATCAGTAAGTCACTGATTACAAGAGCTTTCACAGCTTCGACATCAAACGGGCTGAGTCTGGCTATCGTGCGCCTACGAAGGAACGGGTTCTTGCCGGCGCGTTCAGCATGATCAGCGGTCTTTCTCGCGTTCTCAGCTTCCACTTTTGCCGCGTGTATTTAAGCACAATTTGATCCCCGTGAACGGTGTGGAGATGTTCTCGCGCTTTTGTTTCTCCACTTCGAGAGGTCACGTGCTTGCATGCAGGTCTACCTTTCAGTCCCTCTCGTTTGGGCTTGGCTTCAGGGCAATTCCCGCGCTCGGCGCTGGCACTCGACAGTTCCAGCCCTGGCGGGTTTCGGTCTCCATCGCAGATTGCCGGCGGCGCCTTTTTTAAAAAGCACAAAACAATCTGCGTTGGACCCTCCGAAAAAACTGACGTCGCTTGCTTGAGAGCGGCTCCCTTCGCTCCGGGTCGCCCCAATCGATCGGGGCAGAAAAGGAAGACAAAAAAATGCTTTGCAAAAATCGCATCACTCTCATCGGGTTTGTTGGCCAACACGCCGAGACTCGCACCACGCCGAACGGTAATCAATACACACGCTTCTCGCTCGCGACCAACGTAAGTTGGAAAGAGAACGGCAACGGCGAGTACAAGACGCGAACTGAGTGGCATCGCGTGATCTGCTGGAATAAGCTCGCATGTTGGGCGAGCAATCTGCACACGGGCGCCTATGTAGAGGTCGAAGGCGAACTCCGGTATCGCGAATACACCCCGACTGAGTCCGATCGGAGAGAGCGCGTGGCAGAAATCTATGCGAGTTCCATGCTGGCGTTAGATCGTTCTGCCGCACAGAGTGGTTCCAGTTCTGCTGATGCAAATCCAGTCGACGAACCAGCCGAGTGATCGCATTGCCGGGCATCGAACCTGTCGATCGGTGCCCGGCTCTTCGCTCGTTCTCTAGGGCCGACGGTATAGGCCCGTCCCCATGATTCGCAACGATAAGTCGAGAACTCTGCCGAAATCGCAAATGCCCAGGGATTGCTGGACGCCAAGCGGCTCGAATGTAACGACGGCTCGCGACCTCGAAATAAAAAATCCATATCAGATAATCGGACAAAGTAACGTGTTCCTATTCGCGACCTGTTGAAAATCATCTCTCGGTTGTTGACTTGCCAATTTCGCGCCCGGCCAATGTACCGCAGGCAGCAGAATCGCAGCCGAGCATTGCAAGGGCAGCCCATGTGTGAGCGCATCCAAACGCCTCGTTAGGAAAGCTCTGCCACGAGCCGGTAGCACACCGGCCGAGCCCGCGAAAAACCATCCAGCCAACATCGCGGACTGTGGTAGCGTTTCAGAACGGGAACCCAAGCGCAATTGCGTGTTGTGTGGTCTTCCACAGAAGGACTATGATCCGAACCATCCCAACCTATATCACCCTATCTCTTCTATTGA
>Ga0157374_10004228_pt1 | contig 12070 bp, 10 predicted proteins | sample M25metaG_FD_115308 | JGI IMG/M metagenome (GOLD analysis project Ga0157374, IMG submission 115308) | Miscanthus rhizosphere microbial communities from Kellogg Biological Station, Michigan, USA - M2-5 metaG | ecosystem: Host-associated > Plants > Roots > Rhizosphere > Soil | place: USA: Michigan...
CCGTCCCCCAGCGGACCCGCTCAAGTTTCGAGTCTCAAGGATTTATGCGCGATCCACGCAAGCGAATGCACGTGCGAAAGGTCATGGGACCAAGGCACGCGCCGTGGCCGCCGGTAGGCGAGAATCTCCGTCCACGCCTTGGGTACCCAATTCGTAATCATGTCCGCGAGGGTTGGTTGCAAATAGCGACGGGCCTGTCAAGGCTCGAGGCTCACGAAGAGGCGGCCCAGTACGCCGGAGCCTCGCCAGTTCGGTGTATCCAGACGCGCACGTTCATCGAAAGTGAGTTGAGCCCGGTGTCGAAATTCGGCGCACGGACGAATGGCGCCGAGGATTTGGGCGAGGAGCATATTTCGGTAGGCAGCTTCAAAAGCGTCGCCACCAGCGCTGGCTTGCTCAAGGATTCCCCGCTGCTGTTCGCGCAGTTGCAGGTGCAACAGCTCGTGGCCGCAAATCGTCGCAAAGATGAGTTCCTGGCGTTTCTGGCCCATGAGCTGCGAAGCCCGCTCGGCGCAATCGGCTATGCCGTTGGACTTCTGCGTAAGGACTCGACCGACAGCGGCCGGCAGCAACCTTTGCAAGCACTCATCGAGCGGCAAGTTTTGCGTATGACTCAACTTGTCGATGAGGTGCTGGACGTCTCCCGCATCACCAATGGGCTGCTGAATCTACACAACGAACGAGTTGATCTTCGCGTCGTAATAATTCATGCGATGGAGACACTCCAGTCGGACATCAAAGGACGTAAGCAGCACTTGAGTAGCTCTATGCCAGAGGTGCCTGTATGGGTAATGGGCGACGAACGTCGCCTGGAGCAGATCTTCGTGAACCTGCTTGCCAACGCCTCAAGATATACGGACAACGGCGGGCAGCTAACGACATGGTTGTGCACCGAAGGAGCGGCAGCGGTGATTCGCATTCGGGACTCGGGAATAGGAATGGCGCCAGAGTCGCTATCCGGTATCTTCGAGCTCTTCAGGCAGGCAAATGAAGCCGATCCGCGCTCAAAGGCGGGACTGGGCGTCGGACTCGCGCTGGTGCGTCAGCTTGTTGAACTGCACGGAGGCACGGTGACGGCTGCGAGCGAGGGGATTGGCCGCGGTAGTGAGTTCACGATTAGCCTTCCGATCCACCCCCATCGGCTGCCTGTCACGGTTGAGATGGGCGAAGAAAGTGTCATAAGTCCGGCAGGGCGCACGAGCCATTCTGCATCTCAAGCAGAAAAAGGATGTAGGGGATAAAAGCTCTCGTTTACCTGGGTCCGGATAAGAAAGCTCTACAGGAGCGTCCACAGCCGAGCATCGGCGCGGCCACGGATGCAATCGTCAGGATTACCATAACGACGATCTGCGGCACTGATTTGCATATCCTCAAGGGCGACGTCCCCAGTTGTCAGCCTGGCCGCATCCTGGGTCACGAGGGTGTGGGAATCATCGAGCAGGTGGGCGCAGCCGTGACGGCTTTCAAAGCGTCGGACCGGGTGCTGATCTCCTGCATCAGCGCCTGCGGCAAGTGTTATTACTGCCGCAAGCTCATGTACTCACACTGCACAACCGGCGGATGGATTCTGGGCAACCGCATCGATGGCACGCAGGCGGAGTTCGTGCGCATTCCCTACGCGGACACCAGTCTCTATCCGATTCCAGAGGGAGCGGACGAGGAGGCACTCGTCATGCTGAGCGACATCCTTCCGACCGGCTTCGAGTGCGGCGTACTCAACGGGAAGGTCCAGCCGGGGGCCACCGTGGCGATCGTTGGCGCAGGCCCGATTGGGCTTGCGGCCTTGCTTACGGCCCAGTTCTTCTCGCCGGCGCAAACCATAGTGATCGATCTTGACGACAATCGTCTGGAGGTGGCGACGCGCTTTGGCGCCACAGCAGCGATCAATAGCGCGGACGGCAAGGCCCTGGAAAGTGTTATGAAGATGACGGAAGGGCGCGGGGTGGACACGGCTATTGAGGCGGTCGGTATCCCGCAAACGTTCGAGTTGTGTGAGAAGCTCGTCGCTCCCGGGGGTCAGCTCGCCAACATCGGCGTTCACGGAACGAAAGTGGATCTGCATCTGGAGAGTCTGTGGGATCGCAACATCACGATCACCACGCGGTTGGTCGACACTGTGAGCACGCCAATGCTGCTGAACACCCTTCGGTCTCACAAGCTCGACGCGAAACGTCTTATTACTCATCGCTTCAAGCTCGACCGCATTCATGACGCCTATGAGACCTTCGCGCACGCAGCCGATACGCGAGCATTGAAGGTGATCATCGAAGCCTGAGCACCCAGACGCGGGAAATCTTGAGTCCGCGCTGGCCGAGAAGGGATTCAGCACGGGACCCTAAAGCGCCACCCGCGCGATTTAAGCGAGGTTACTGAGCTTATCCGCCGGGATTGAACTGCCTTGAATCGGGCGCGCCAGGAAGCCTGGTGGACTTCGACGCGAGAATCCCAGGTGTTTCTTGGGCTGATGAAGTCTGTAAGTTATTGATCGTAAATGGTCGGGGTGAGGAGATTTGCACTGTTCCTGCAATCCCCGTACGGATCCGCGTCAGGTGAGTCCACCGAAGTGACCCGGGCGCTTGTTGCGGGAAATCTGTTAGCGGGGCCCGCTTCTGAATTGGAAGTCAATGAAAACCAAGGACATTCGCGTGCGATGAGACAAGTGTCGTCCAGAGAAATTGAGCACAGGAGCCGTTATCGGCTTCGCGTGGAACCGGCAGTGGCTCAAAAGGCCGACGACTTCGGCCGCACATCGGCGCGTTGCCACGCCGCCGTGAATTCCCCGCGGGCCTTAGCGGCTTCCGCCATCTTTCCCTGCACGGTGAGCGCCTCGGTTAAACCGAACAGCGACCAGCCATTGGAAGGGTTCTGCTCGAGGTCCTGGAGGTAAACCCTCTCCGCATCGACGGGGGCGCCGGCGCGCAGCAGCTCCGCCCCGAGCAGGTGACGCACCGGGAAGAACCAGTCCTTGGGCTCGTTGTAGGCGAGACGGTCCTCGCGCTCGACTGCTTCGCGCAACAGCCGCACCGCATCAGCGGAGCGGTGCTCAGCGGTGGCAATGCGCGCCTCGACGATCGGTATAGCGATCGCAAGTACGTCACCGAGCGTATTCTGGCCCGCCGCGACCTGCGCCAAGGGACCGACAGCAGTTGCGTGCAGCTTCTGTAGAGTTGATCGCGCCTCGGTGAGCTGCCCGGTCGCTGCCTGCGCCAGCCCGCGAGCATAGAGAAAGCCGCTACTTAGAGCAGTGAGCTTCGGATTCGGTGCCGGCAGAGCGAGCAGCTCCGACCATAGTCCGAAGCGCACGCGTGCGGAGTAAGACTCGGCGACGTACCAGTCGCATCCAGGCATCTCGGCCAGCATCGCGTCGGAGACAGATTTGCGGGAGTTGTCCACCGCGGTGATGGTCTCGGCGCGGCGACCCTCCATTGCTGCAGCGTAGGCGAGAAACTGGTAGTTGTGGGCGGTGTACATGACCGGGTAGTAGTCGGGCGGCTGCGCTTGTGAGGCGTACGTGAGATCCGCGATCGCGCCTTGTCGGTTTGCCTCCGCAGCTTCCTCGTAGCGTCCGATCCGCCACATAATATGGGCCGGCATGTGCACGAGATGGCCGGCGGCGGGCGCCAGAGTCTTCAGCCGTTGCGCCGCGGGCAGGCCGTCCTCGGGGTGCGGGGACGCCTCGACTGCGTGCACGTAGTAGTGGTTTGCGCCGGCGTGCGTCGGATCGAGTGCCAGCACGCCCTTTAGCGTGGCCACGATCTCTTCGGTGCCCGGGCTCGGATTGCCGTCCGGGCTCCACAGCTTCCAGGCATTGAGGTTCATCAACGACTCGGCGTAGAGCGTCTGCACGTCGAGATCTTGCGGAAAGCGTTGTGCCACGGCGTGCATAGCTTGCGCAAACGCCGTCAGCACCGGTAGCGCAGCCCCCGGATCCAGCGGCTGCGGGCTCGGATAGCGCTGCGCGAGGGCGGCGATCAGCGCCTGCTCGACCGGTGCCGTTCCTGCGGCATTCCGCTCTGCGAGCGCGCGCGCCTCGTAGGCGACCTTGGCCCGCTCGGCGCTCAGAAACGGCAGGTTGTAGTTCGGTCCCACAGTCAACGCCACGCCCCAGAAACAGGAGGCACAGTGGGAATCGAGCAGCGCCGCCTTAGCGAACGAGCGGGTTGCTTCGTCATGGTTGAAACCCCACATCAGGCGCAGGCCCTGATCGAAGTACCGCTGCGCTTCGGGCGAGGCTGTCGTGACAGTTCGGTGACTGCTGCCGAGTCCCTCAAAGAGCTGCGCACCGCGCGCCCACGCGACCGTGGAACCAGGCAGCGCCTCCATTGGATGCGGCGCGGGGGCAGCGGCCGAAGGCGCGACGGGCGTACCGCGGCCCCCCGGTGAAGCCGACTGGCCGCACCCGTTCACAAGCGAAACGAACACTGAGAGCATCAGGACGCCGGTTCTCATCCGTACTCCCGTCACTGCAGCTGGCGGCCTACTGATCGCGCCCAGCTATCGTAGCACCGGCCCTGCACCCTTTCTGTGGCCAAGCGTTGGCATATCGCGGCGTTGCGCGACGATGGCGACACTACTAATAGTCAAGCGCAATAAGCGCCGGACCGACGCGGCCAATGAGGCGCGCAAGCGCCACGCAGCCGTCGAGCGTCGGCCGTTTGCGTGGAGTGTCACTCCGTTGTATCGAGTGGGCTTGTTTGCGTCCGGCACAGGGCTCGTTCCACACGCAGGCGAGCAGCCTGTCGTGGGATGCTGCGCGTGCGTTCTCTATGAGCCGGTCGTATCCGCTGGTGGCTGGACACCCTTGATAACGAGCCACAGCATGAACGCTAGCTCGCTGAAGAAGGCGGGTTGGGAGCGTGGGGCTGCGAGGCCCTGTCGGTGCGTCCGCAGACACTGCGGGCCGCCACGCATGCCAGCCGGCTGGCATGACGCCGGGGCTCCCGATGCTGTGCGTCGCTGGCTGTGCTCACTTGCCGACGGCCCCGGAGAGCCAACCCGCGCCGGTCACCTCACCGGCAGCGGCGGTCCCGGAGCCCCCTGCCACGGTCCCGCCGTTCCGGACGGCCGCGGAAGACCCGAAGGACGGTCCCTGCATCAGTACGACGCACGGCTGCATAGCCCTTAATCCAGACGTGGACGAGGACACGATCGACGTGACGATTTGCATGTCCGGCTACACCAAGTCCGTGCGCCCGGCCACGAGCTACACCAACGGAGTGAAGAAGAAACTGATGCGGGAGGCAGGAATCGATGCGGCGCGGATCGGCGACTACGAACTCGACCACATTGTGCCCCTCACCCTCGGGGGCCATCCGCGCAAGCTCTCCAATCTCATGCTACAACCTTGGGAGGGCGAGCGCGGCGCAAAGGCGAAGGACGTCCTGGAGGTGCGCCTGAAGTCACTTGTGTGCCACGGCAAGCTCGACCTCACCGATGCGCAGGTCTGCATAGCCAAAGACTGGGAAGCGTGCGCGGTGCAGTACCCCGGGCGATAAGCAAGTCCTCGGTCATTGCGCTGGGACTGTTATGCGTCACAATTGGGGCAAAGAAAGGCGACACTTCGGTCGCCTAAATATAGTTAGAGCGCGAGAGCTGACTTGCCGTAGTTACGTAGTGTAGCTACAATAAGCGATGTTCGCTTGGGACGAGACGAAGCGAACGCGCCAACCTAAAGAAGCACGGCATCGATTTCGTCGATGCTGAGAAAATCTTTAGGGGCGCTACCTTCACTGCGGAGGACACGCGTGAGGACTATGGGGAACAGCGGTTTCTTACACTGGGTCTCTTAGACGATCAGGTCGTATCCGTCACGCACACCGAGCGGGGTAACGACATTCGCATCATTTCCATTCGCAAGGCCACGAAACATGAAGCGCGCTACTACTTCTCGCAAATCGTCAACTAACCTGTCCAGGGTGCGGAAAATGATCGACGCCGACATAGTGCGCGACGGCGACGCACCAGAGTGGACGCCTGAGATGTTTGCGCGCGCCGTCGCGCGTAAAGGCCTGAAACCCGCGCCAAAGAAAGCCCTTCTGTCCCTTCGAATCGACTCTGACGTTATTGAATGGTTTAAAGAGCAGGGTGCCGGGTATCAGTCGCGAATGAATGCGCTGCTTCGCGCGTATATGGAGGCGCATAAGTGACTCGCGCTCTAACCATGCACTCCAGGCGACGCCCCGGCACCTGCTGCGCGTGCCGGGTCCCCTCGCTCGCAAAGCCTCACTCGGCGCGCCTGAGTGCGAACGTTAGACGGCGGAGACATGAGCACCACGCGTCACGCAACGACACGCCCACGGGAGAGGCTCCTACCCGCGTTGCTAATCGGCCTCGTTGCCGGACTCATGGGCAGCCTAGCCCTAATCCAACTAAATCCCCAGGGAGCTCTGGGCACCACTGCAACAATTTACGGTGGCGTCTCCTTTGCCGCCGCGCTCGCAGCTGTCCAGTTCGCGCCGTCGAATTTCCTGGAGGTTGGGGGATTAATGTGCGCCGGCGTCGCCGTCGGCGTATTTCTCAGCGTCCTAATCCACCCGATGGTTGGGGGCGGAGAAAGGAATCTATGGCCATTCGAAACACTCCTATTTTGGCTCGTGGGAGCCATTCCGATGTGGTTGGGCCTTGTTATTGGGCGATTCGTAAACGCGAGACGAAAACGTGCTCTTGAACGCGCCGTCTAACCAACGCTTGGAGCGGCCGTGATGTTAAGTGGGAAGCGCGCCATGGGCGCGCTGCGCTATGTTGCGCCCATGACGCGTAATCATCGGCAGTGACTATCGACGCAACCACGCCAGCACCAGACGACGCCCGTGCGTAACACGTCCGCATCCGCTGTAACCGTCGGGGTTGATGTGGGTGGGCCCAGGAAGGGCTTCCACGCTGTGGCGCTCCACAATCGCGTGGTGCTCGATCGCCGGCAGTTCTTCGACGCAGGCCAGGTCGCGCGGTGGTGTCTCGAAGTCGGAGCAATAACGGTCGGTGTCGACGCACCTATCTCATGGAGCCGTTCGGGCCGCGCACGACCCGCCGAGAAACAATTGATGGCATCGCGTATCCAGTGCTTTTCCACGCCCTCGGAAGCCGTAGCCGTGGCTCATCCGACCGACCACTACGGGTGGATGCGCAACGGGGCTGCTCTCTACGACGCCCTCAAGCAAAAGTTCTCCCTCTACGACGGCCGGAATCGCGCTCAACGACCCTTGGCGTTCGAGACATTCCCGCATGCAATCACCTGTGCGCTTAGTGGTGAAGTTGTCAGCGCGAGACACAAGGGCAAGACCCGCCGTGCGCTACTCGCGCAACTTCATGTGTCCTGTGACCGGCTAACAAATATCGACCTAGTCGACGCCGCCCTCTGTGCGATAGCTGCCGAGTGCGTGGCCAGTGGTTGCTTCACTGAGCATGGCGATTTAGACGAAGGCTTTATTGTCATTCCATCGACCGGGCGGGCGTCAGGCTTTACCTGATCGGATGGGCTGCGCACGCGATCGACACGCGCACCGCCGGCCGATCCTGAGCCGCGGCCGGCGGCGCACCCGCAAGAGGCTGGAGAGCATTTCGCGCGGGTGCCCGGTCAAGTACTGGAGAGCACATCAAAGCCTTCGGGCATCACATCTTTGGTCCGGCGCGCCATCATCCCCTCATATGCCACTTCGATCTGTCGGGTGGTGCGCACAGTGTCGAACAGGGGAAGCCGGGCAGGTTCGCCGATGAGACGATCGCGATAGGATTGGAGCAGCACGCGGTCCTCGGCCAGCTTAAGCGCTAGAGACTCATACTCGTCCAGAGTGTCCGTGATCAGTTCGGGAAGGCCTACGGCGCGCAACAGGCTGGCCGCGACACGTCCCGCGAAAGCCTTGCCCCGGCAGGTGAGAAGCGGAAGACCTGCCCACAACGCGTCGCTGGCGGTGGTATGGGCGTTATATGGCAGGGAATCCAAAAACAGATCGCCCAGCGCTAGGCGCGAGATATGCGCGGAATTCTCCATCGGCGGAGCAAAGACCAGCCGGGCGGGATCGAGGCCGGCCCCCGCAATTTCCCCGCGCATATTCGCGGCGAACAGCGCATTGCTTTCCAGAAGCCAAAGCACGCTCGACGGGACGTTCTTGAGCAGCCTCAGCCACCGCGCGAACACCTCGGGCGTGATCTTGTAGGCAGAGTTGAAGTGGCAGAAGACGAAATCCGTCTCCTTAAGGCCATGCACGGCTCGGGTGCCAGGTGCGGGCCGAGACCGCGCGCCATCATTGATTTGATAGGAACCCGGAAGCCGCACTACTCGCTCGCTATAGAATTTCTCTTCGCCCTTGGGAATAACCTCGGCATCGGCCAGGATGTAATCGATATAGTCCGCTCCCAGACTTCCGGGAAAACCCAGATAATTGACCTGGAGCAGTGCAGGTCGTTGGGCGAAGACGCCCATGCGCAGAGCCCCGAAATACCCGTTCAGATTGATCAGTATGTCGATCTCTTCCCTCTCGATCAGGTGCGCAGCGTCGCGGTCCGAAAGCGTCTGGATGGGCATGAATTTGTCGAAGGCGGCGATCACGCGCCGGCGCATGCCGCTCCCGTCATCGCGGCTGTTGTCGAAGCCGGTAACCTCGAAGCGAGTGCGATCGTGATGCTCGAACAGGCCGGCAGCCAGATACATCGTGGCTTGCGCTCGGAATTCGCCGCAGAGATAGCCTAGGCGGATTTTCCCCTCCCGGCGGCGGCGATGCGGAGAAGACCGTGCGGGATAGTGGTCCTGGGCGTAGATTTTCGCTGACGTCAGAAGATCGGCGGGCGAGGATGAGAAGCCCTGATAGACATAAGGTTCGACCACGCGCTTGCCCGCACGCACGCCCTCGTCCAACGCGGCGCGCTCGCGCGCCAGATCGCGCCAATCTCCCACGTGCATCTTCAGATGCAACAGATTGCCTCGCGCATAAGGATAGTTGGGCCTGATCGCCACCAACCGTTCCAGGTCGGCGATCGCGCGCGCCACGTCGTTCTTGCGCGTCCAAAGGCAATTAGCGCGGCTGGCCAGCGCTTCCGGCATGTTGGGCTGGATCTCCAGCGCGCGGTCATAGCTTTGAAGCGCCTGATCCACCTCGCCCATCGATCTCAGCACGCTGGCGCGGTTGACTAGAGCCCCTGCATGGTCGGGCTTCTCTTGAAGCACGCGGTCGAATTCAGCGAGCGCATCGCGCGCCCGTCCCATCGCCATCAGCGCCAGCCCGCTATTGTTGCGCGCCTCCACACGATCGGGCCGAAGCTGGAGCACGCGGTGATAACTTTCTAGCGCCTCCTCGGGCCGGCCGAGCGCCACCAGGGTCAGGCCGCGATTGGTCCAGGCGTCTGTATTGACAGGATCGTGCACTACCACGCGGTCGAAATCGACTAGCGCCTCCTCGTGGCGATGCAGCTTGGCGAGCAGGGCGCCACGATTGCTCAAGGCGCCGCTGTCGTTGGGACTGAGCTTCATGACCGTCTCAAACGCCTCCAACGCTTTTCCGTAGCTGCCGACACCGTCCAACGCGATGCCGTAGTTGGTGATCGTTTCCGGTGTCCCGGGCTGGAGCGCGAGCGCGCGCTCGATATAGGGCAGTGCCTCGGCGGGACGGCCTTGATGGAGCCGGAGGAGGCCCATCAGATTCAAGGCGGGATAGAGATCCTTGTCTGCCGCCAACGACTTCAGATAAAGCGATTCAGCCTCGGCAAGGCGTCCCGCCCTATGCAGCGCAAGGGCCTCTTGTACCCACTGGATAGCCATGAGAGCGCTTCTCATTTCCCCTCGTCTAGCGTCTGAGTGGCGGTTGGCGCTGCATGGTACAGCGCCGCACCACAACTCTCCGCCCAGCGGGGCGGCGGCTTCGTCGCAGCACGCGCGGAAGCTACGAGAGTCGATCAACTTCTAGCGCGCAAACGTCGTCAACGCATTCCGCTAATATAGCCGCGTGGGCAAGGTAGTCGAGCTTCCGTTCCCGGAGTTCCCCGAGGGTACGAGGTTCTACGACGTCGAGGGCGTCCCCGTGGTGCTCAAGCACGATTGGGTATCGGTGGCGTTCGATCCAGGCCCGCGCTGGTTTCCGCTGACCTCGGTCTTCCACAACGGCACCGAGGTGTCCGAGGGCGACTTTAGGCGGGCCGTAGAGGCGGCGAAGGCAAACCCCAACAGGCCCTGGCACGGCGGCTGGCCGCGCGAGTGGCCACACAGCGGCCCTCGGCGCGATCCGCGAGAACGTCCTTGTTGAGTGGCCCAAGTGCGTCAAATGGTCGACAAAGCACGCTACCGAGATCCCCCTCGGTGGCCACAGCCTCGCCGACGACTTAGACGCGCCGTAGTGTCGGGATTGCGTTACGTCGGCGTTACAGCGCTGGTTTTGGGACTCGTCTATTGGTACGAAAAGCACTCCTGGTGACTGAGGTAAGGAGCAATCAGACTGACCATTCCGAGGTGTCGGTAGCCCTGATCCTGCGCGCCGCAGCGTTTGCCGCTGAACGGCACCGCGACCAACGTCGCAAAGGCAGCGCAGCCGCACCGTACATAAACCACCCGCTCGCCCTGGCGAACCTGTTGGCTGAGTGCGGCGTCGAGGACCCCACCGTACTTGCCGCGGCGTTGCTGCACGACACAGTTGAAGACACGGAAACGACGCCCGAGGAGCTCGTACAAACATTCGGCAGCGAAGTCGCGGCGATCGTCGTCGAGGTTACCGACGACAAGTCTTTGCCCAAGGCCGAGCGCAAGCGCATGCAGATCGAGCACGCGGCACACCTCAGCGACCAGGCCAAGCTGGTGAAACTCGCCGACAACATCTGCAACCTGCGCGACCTGAGCCAGTCGCCGCCGGACTGGCCGCTCGAGCGCAAGCGCGAATACTTTGACTGGGCAAAAGCCGTGGTTGAACAATTGCGCGGTACCAATGCCCGGCTCGAGGCGATGTTCACGGCGGCGTACGCGCGGCGACCTTGAGGGCGGCGATCGATGCGCGCCTTTCTAGCCACTGCTCACGCGAGCGCCAATTATCGAACAGCCGCGAAAGGCCCGCGCTAGATTTTCAGCAGAGGGACGAACTCGCCTAACGACATGATGCCGATCTCCCACGACCCGAACGCATCCGTGTGCGAGGCCCGGGCAGATACCAAAGACCCGCTCTCGAGGCCCAACAGGCGCACGTCGTTTGCAGATGGGAGTTGCACGACGATCAAGGGTTCGTCAGCAAGGTCTGCATTCCTTACGACAGCAGGTTGAGGTAGCAAGGAAGCCGACATTTAAAGACACCGCGCTGGCGCACGAGGGACTGTTGTCCACCGCTGAGGCCGGGCTGGCGGATTTGAAGAAGGCCAATATCGTGAGTCAGGAACGCGGGATCTATGACGCATTGCCAGCGAATTGCGCAGCGCTGGCGGACCTTCAGGCCAGCCGCGGTCCGATTCTCACGATGGAATGGCCCGGCCCGTAAGGCCAGCGCGCGCAGCTCCGGGGAGCGGAGAACTCGAAGTATGTCGCTATGGCGGTTCTAGCCTGTTGTGCTTCTGATGTGCTTCCACATATGCAAGGGGCAACTGAGTCAGCGTCAGAATACTTATAACAGATTGATTTAACTGGTCGGGGTGACAGGATTTGAACCTGCGACATCTACGTCCCAAACGTAGCGCTCTACCAGTCTGAGCTACACCCCGAAAGCGGCGCGTGATTCTACGCCACGGGGGCGCGGCTTCAATAAAGACTGACGTCCACAGCGTCGGCCTGGCGCCGCTAGTACGCGCCGCTGCGCCCCCGGAACCGCCCGGGCGGACGGGTTAGCGGGCTGCCGGGGCAATCAAAGCCTTGACAAAAACAGCCTAGGCAACTATTGTCGCGACAGTCCCCGAAGAAGGGGTCGCCGTCCCCCCAAGGGGAGATGCTCGGGAGCCATTCCATGGGTGATATTTACGACGTCGCGACGTATCAGCCGAAGAAGAGCCTGGGCTCACTGCTGAGTCGCGTGCGGGTGGAGATGCTGGCGGCGCTCGACAGGGAGCTCAGTGCCGACAAGCGGCTCGCGCCGCTGGAGCTGAGCGCGGCGCAGTTCATCATCATCGCGAA
>Ga0157374_10004232_pt1 | contig 12068 bp, 4 predicted proteins | sample M25metaG_FD_115308 | JGI IMG/M metagenome (GOLD analysis project Ga0157374, IMG submission 115308) | Miscanthus rhizosphere microbial communities from Kellogg Biological Station, Michigan, USA - M2-5 metaG | ecosystem: Host-associated > Plants > Roots > Rhizosphere > Soil | place: USA: Michigan...
CGAGCAGAGTTGGTATACCTTCGATATGGTCTATCACCAGACAAAAGATGAGTCTTGGAAGACCGAGCGCGACCACGTTGAGAATCTGACCATCACCTATGAGCCGAAGAACTTCATCGATGTCGCTTGGGAAATCATGCTCCTTTCGGAGATCGACCGCGAGAAATATTCAGCGGAGATCGACAAGCTGATCGCCAAGGCCTACGACTACGAAAACGCCGGGGGTGGCTGGCCCTATCAGTTTGATAAGGAAGCGAAGCCGGCCGACTTCATCTCCTACAACATCGTGCTTGCGCTTGCTGAGGCCGGACGCCGGCCCGAGGCCGATGCTCACATGGCGCTCGCAGTCAAGGCCATGATCGCGGCTCAGCGACCAGAAGGCAGTTGGGAAGGAGATCCCGTTTATCAGGGATTCAACACACCTTTCCGAGCCACCCAGTTTGCGGTCATGGCCTTATCAACGCTTTATCCGGGACCGACCAAAGAGAAGAACTGGAATGCGGCTTACCCTGCACCGCCGCCAAATCTCGACACGAGCGACTTACCTCTGCTGCTCGAACAACTCGACCAATTTTGGGATCTTGCTCCTGAGCAAGTTTTGCGCCAGATTCGAGATGTGCTTGTCCATAGCGATCAGCCTCTGGCTCGTGAAGCCGCTGCGCGAGCGCTGGGCCACATGGCAGACCCGGGTTCTCTCGGAGACTTGATGAAGGCGCTTGGCGACGAGACGAAGATGGTCCAGACAAGCGCTGCATATGCCGTCCGTATGATTCTCTCGCGACGTACTGATGTCGCACCCGATGGGCGCAAGATGCTGATCTCCGCTCTTGGTTCGCCGGACGCACGCACTCGCTGGGGAGCGGCACGCATCTTCAACCAGCACTTCCGCGATCTCACCAGTGATTCCGAATTACTTCGTGCGCTCGAAATGAACCTCAACGATCCGGTTCCCTATGTGCGCTTTGAAGCTGCTGCAGGCGTCTGGCGCTGGTACTACTGGCAGATCGATAAGCCTGAGATGCGTCGCAGCACGCTTGAGGCTCTGGCAGTTCGCATGAATCTAGAGAACGATCCGATGGTTCGGCGCGGTCTCGGAGAGAGCATCTACGACTTGCTCGACGAGAACACCGGCTACTTGTCCGCCTGGGTACGCACCGCTGGGGCAAACGAAGATAAAGAGCGTATCGACGCTGGGTACGAGGAGGTCGTTCGCGACCAGGCGCAGGTGCTGGCGAAAGTCTTGCGTGAAGCGACGCCACTCGGTCGCGCAGGCATTCTGAACGCACTGTGGGACTTCCATATCCGTCACTACGCTTTGCCGAAGCTCAAGGCAGATACGGTGTCGATCGGACTACCCGCAGTGTTGACGAAATACGTCCCTGGAGTGCCGGATCTTCATCGCGAAGGCTATGAATATCCGCCGTATCGCGAGGCCGTAGACTTCACCTACGACGTCAACAATGGCTTTTATCAGACACGCATCGGCAACGACAGCGATCTGATTCACTTCTTCAAGAGTTCAGGGCCAGAACTGGAAGAAGCACTGCTTCAGTGTCTTAAAAACGCAGACGACCCCATGAAGATCCAGGTTCTGAAGGCCGGCAGCACTCTCAGCGAGGCTGGCGATGCGCGCTTCACACTGGCTGCGCTAAATCTATCCGAAGATCCGAATCCCACCGTCCGCGAGGCTGTTCGTTACGTTTATGAAGGCGGCAGGCGCGGCATCCTCAATCTCGACTCTCCCGGAACGCCCGATCCGAAGCTCGTTCGAAAGGTGATCGAGATCCTCAAGCACGGAAATCCTGAGAGCCAGGCGGTGGTGCTGCCGCTGCTCGCTGCGCTGTCGGCTGAATCTAGATGGATGGGTGAGTCGGAGGTGGAGAAGGCCCTTGGTGTCATGCTTACAAAACAACCGCAGCCGGCAAATTATGCGCAGGTGCTTTTCGCGGCGTCTTCATTCCCGGCACTTATGCATCAGCCCGCCCTGCAGGCGCAGGCGCTCAGTGCTCTGAATTCACCAGACTCCGAGGTGCGTCGTGCTGCTGTAGACATTGCATTCGAACATTTTCTCAACGATCCAGAAATCGAACCTGCGTTAAGGGCTGCGATCTCAAAACTCAATCCGATAGCTCAGCGCACTTTCATGGACGAGGCTGCCAATCCCGAATTCCTGAAGAAGCGTCTTGGATTGTCTGGTGGTGCGGTTTCGCAAGACCAGGACTACCTGAACCGCAACGCCGGTATCAAAAAGCTGAAGACCCCGCTCGAATACCCGCTTGTAGTCGAAACAGTAATGGCCAACTTGCTCAGCCCTGACGCCAACGTGAGCGCGGCAGCGATGGACACTCTCGGCAAGGTCAAGGGAGTCGAGAAGCGTGAGGAGTTTCTTGCTGCGATGAAGAAGTTAAATCAATCAAGGAATCCGAGGCTCAAATTGATTGCATCGCGCATACTCGAAGGCAAGGTTTTGGGCGATGCTCTTCGAGATGTCCAGCCGGGCTCGGTCCTCGACTTCCGCTACTTCGAAAGTAAGGTCGAGCCGATCCTCGCCGCACGCGGACCCGACGGTCTGGCATGTGTTTTCTGCCATTCAAGCCATGTCATCTTCAAACTGCAACCGCCGAATGCCCAAGGCGTCTTCTCTGATCAGGACAGCGAAGAGAACTATAAGTACGCCATGCGTGTGGTCAACGTCGCCAACCCAGCCGAAAGTCTGATTCTGATCAAGCCCACCAGGCCGACCGACAGTGCTGGAGACGTGGGCAATTACCTGGCTACACACAATGGCGGGCAGCGTTGGCAATCGAATCAAAAGAGCCGCGAGTACCAGACCATTCTGGAGTGGATTCGTGGTGCCCGGCTTGAGACTGATCCGAATGAGAGCGGAATTCGATCGCGCGGCGAGAAACTTGGCGGCCGATAATCCCGGGTGACAGATTGAGGACGGATCGGACAAGGGACAATCCGTCCTCTATTTTTCACGTGCCTTGATTCAGAACTGAAGTTTTGCTCCAAATTGGATCTGGCGGGAGGTGGTCGATGTTGAAGTTATCAGCCCCGCCGTCGGAGAGATCCCGGATGTCGCGGAACTGTACACAACTTCATTAGGTGTAGAGAGATTTGTGTGATTCAGAATGTTGAAGAATTCAGCGCGGAACTGCAGTCCGAGACGCTCCGTGAAATGCGCGTTGCGGGAGACTGAGAAGTCGAGCTGAGTGAGGCCAGGGCCTATTAGAGAATCACGCGAAACGTTGCCGTATGTGCCGGTTGAGGGAGGCAGGAAGGCGGCGGGATTGAAGTACTGGCTCACGCTTCGGGGATACAAGTCGCCCTTGAAAGCGGGATTCCAGTTGGGGCGCACCGGATTGCGAGTGTCGCCATTTCCGGTAGGGTTGTAGCCGAGCTGCGGCGTGAAGGGGAATCCGGTCTGGACTGTGAAGATGGCGCTCGCCGTCCATCCGTATGCGAAAAAGCGGACCGGCCTCGAAGCGTGCTGTAGATACCGGCGCTTTGGACCAAAAGGCAATTCATAGCTGCCGTTGAACGATGCGGCGTGTCGGACATCGGTTGCCGCAGGCCCCCAGTCAAGCTTTGGGTTCAGCGGAAATTCGACAAATGCTGGAGTATTGCCGCTGACGCTGGTGTTCCATGCCGAGCCGTCGTCGAGATTCTTGGAGTAGGTGTAATTGCCGCGAAACTGGAATCCGCTGGAGAACGAGCGGCGAACGTCAACGACGAGCGAGTTGTACAGGCCTACGCCTTGTGAAACCCAGGAAGTAGTGTTCGCAAGCTCCGTATTCGCATTCTTCGATCCGGCTGGATAAAAGACCGTGCCATCAGCGAGGTTAGTGGGGACGGGTTCGTTCATGTCCTCGGACAGGATCTGGTGATAGCTGTGAGATCCAACGTAACCGACTGTGATCGAAGTGTGCGGCGCGATCTGCTGCTCGATGCGAAGGCTCCAGTTGAGAACAGCAGGCGTGTCGATGTCAGGTTGCACGTTGCTCGGTGAGATTTTGCTGCCTGCTGGTGGGGTGGCACCGGGCGTGATCTGCAGGCTGGAAACCGGAACGTTCGAAAGTGTCTGGGCGGTATTGAACGGTGCCGTCTGATCGAGGCGATAGTCGAGGGTATCGAGAAGGCCGTAGTAGAGACCAAAGCCACCCCGTACAGCGGTTTTGCCATTACCCCACACATCCCATGCGAAGCCCACGCGTGGTTCGGGAAGGAACTTCGCGTGATTTCTAGCGAGGGCAGAGGAGCCGATGATGGGGTCGGTTTGCAGGACGCCGTCTACGATCGCGTAGTTGGAGGCGCGGCCCTGCGATTCGTTCCATCCGTTGGTAGATTCGGACCGGAAGCCCGCGCGAAGCTCCAGACGCTTGTTGACCTTGAAGGTGTCTTCGATAAAGGCTGCTCCGGTGAGCATGCGCCAACCGAGCTCAGTAGGCGAGGGAACCACTGTGAAGGTTTTTACCGTGCCTTGGAGGAACGACTGCAGATTGCTGAACGACGCCTGTCCGTACTGATATTGCGCAAGGAGATCGTTGGATTGAATTCGCTGGAGCCAAGCACCGGCCTCGACCTGGTGACGACCGCTCGACCAGTAGACGTGATCGTCGAATGTGAAAAGATTGCGGGCGGCTTTGTTGTTCGACCCTACGTTGAGACCGGCCTGTGAAATTTGTGACGCACCGTTGGATGCTGTGCTGCCGCTGATAATGATCACGCCGATTGGCTTACCAGCAACCCAACCCGGCAGGTCGACCGGCGAGGAGCCGGTGAAGAAATAACTGGCGCGCGAGTAGCCCAAGCGCGCCGTGTTGAGAAGTGCGGGCGTGAAGACATGCTGCTCCTGGACGCTGGCCACCTGTTCGCGCAGGCTTTCGTCGATCAAGCTAAGCGGGTTCTGCGAGGGCGTCTTGGCCATGCTGTCGTCCACGGTGTAAACAGCGAAGAGGAGGTCTTTCTTGCTGAGGTTGGCATCGAAGCGTGTGGTGCCGAAATCTTCGCGTATGTGTTGCGGCGGATGAGAGAAAGATTCGGCGATGCCGCTGCCGAGTTCAGGACCATTTGCCTCAGGCCAGAGGGCGAGCAACGGTGCAACAGAGGGATCGACGCCAACATAGTGTAGATTTCCGGAAGCGTCAGGCAGGTAGCCTTGGCGCGCCTGACTGTTGGGCACGAGCGTGACAGAACTGAGTCCCCCGTTCTGCCGGAAGCACTCGTAGTTGCCGAAGAGGAATAGCTTGTTGGTTTTGATAGGTCCGCCGAGTGAGCCGCCAAATTGGTTGCGCTGGAAGACGGGTATTGCGCCCTGGTCGAAGTAGTTGCGCGCATCTAGCGCGCTGTTGCGGATGAATTCGAAGGCGGTGCCATGGAATTTATTAGTGCCACTCGTAGTGACGATGCTGACCTGGGCACCGTTTCGCTTGCCATAAGTCGCGCCATACGTATCGCCTGAGACGTTGAATTCGCGGACGGCGTCGACACCAAGGAGCTGTCCACTGGTGCCGCCGGGTGTCACGTTGATCAATGAGGCGCCTGTGTACTCGATTCCGTTGAGGAGGAAGAGATTATCCTGCGGTCGGCGGCCACTCACCGAAAACATATTTCCAACGGAAGAATTTGAAGTACCCGTGCTGCCGGACCGCTCGCTGGTGTAATTCACTGTCGCGGGATTCAGAGTGAGCAGACCATCGTAGCTGCGCCCGTTGAGCGGCAATTCTTTCACCTGTCTCTCGTCGACGAGGCCAGCGGTTTGCTGCGTGGTGGTGTTTACGGCGGAGCCGTCCGCGACGACTTCGACCGCCTGTTCGACGGATGCCACGCCAAGCACGAAGTTGAGTTGAAGACTCTGACCGACGACGAGAGTGGCAGCTTGCTGATTCGCAGCAAAACCTTCGTGCTCGGCAGTGATGGTGTAGGGCCCGATCGGAACGGAGGGGGCGAAGAAACGTCCCTCGGTGTCGGTTATGAGGGAGCGCGTGGCGCCAGTCTCAGATTGCTTCACAGTAACGGTGGCAGCGCTCAAGGATGCCCCTGATGAGTCGTGCACCGTACCTGTAATCGTCGCGCCGACTACCTGACCGTGAACCGTGAGAGCAGAGGAAACGAGCAGCAGAGATGCGATGGGGGACAGCCGGAATGAAAAGTCCACGTGGTCTCCTGAATATCCTGCAGATGAAAAGGGGCCCGGCTTTGTTGCCGGATGTGATGTGGGCGAAGAGCGGTTGCCCAACCTACTGAATCGAATGGACGGTTCAGCGACAACAACAACAGCGCAACGACACCAGGGCGGCGTCGCTTGAGAAAAGGTGCGTGTTGGTGGTCAGAGAACGCATAAAAATCGGAATTCAGTTCCAGAAATAAGAAAGCCGCTTCAGCGTTGCTGAGCGGCCGGATGGGATTGATTTAAGCCTGTTTAGCTCATCCACACGACCGGCTGCCTGCGTGACAACACGCGGGACAGCAAGCGAGTGTGGAGCAAATGCCCATGTGAGAAATATACCTATGGATTGTGCAAGCGTCAATCGTTTCGTGCGGCAGCGGTCATTACGGAGAGCCTGCCGAGCATCAATGACTTCAAATCATCAGCTTACTTGCAGAACATGCAACGTGTTACTTACGCGAGGTGCCGCTGCGCGATCGTATCCACGCGGCACATACGCGCAGCAAGGTTCTTCGCCGAAAGGATTCCCGGTGAGTGCGTAGGCCCGTGCTCTGGAACCCCCGCAGATCTGCTTGAACTCGCAGGCGCCGCATTTGCCATCGAGTTGAGTGGTGTCACGCAGATCGCGAAAGAGGGGTGACTCGCGATAGATGGTCTCCAGGCGTTGGCCTCGGATGCTCCCAGCGGAAAGCGGCAGGAAGCCGCTGGGGAATACTTCACCTTTATGCGAGATGAAGACGAAGCCTTTACCGTCGTTGAGACCGCGTGGTGCTCGGCCGATTTCGTCAGTCGAGACCGGAACGTCGACCTTAATTGCCTTTGCACGCTTATCTGCGACCTTCTTCTGGAGGATGAAGCGCCGGTAGTGCTGGGCCTCGGTGGTCTTGATGTCGAATGTGGCCGTCTTGGAAAGTTGATGGAGTTTTTCGAAGATGGCTTCGAACTCGTCGGCACTAAGAAGGTCGTTCAGCTTGCCCCGCCCGGTGGGCACCAGGAAGAAGACGCTCCAAAGTGCAATGCGGAGTTGCTCCATCAACGCGACGATCTCGTCGATCTCAGCGATATTGCGGCGGCTGAAGGTGGTGTTGATCTGAACAGGAAGACCTATCTCGTTCGCCCAGCGCACGGCGTCGAGCGTGCGGGCGAAAGAGCCGGAGAGTCCGCGGAACGAATCGTGAGTTGCGGCGGAGGCTCCGTCCATACTGACCGCAAGACGAGCGAGGCCGGCTTCTTTCAGACGAATGATGATCTCTTGCGTAAGGAGCGGCGTGGCACTCGGGGTGAGCGATACCCGGACTCCAACGGTGCGGGCATAGCTGATGAGCTCGAAGAGATCAGGCCGTTTGATGGGATCGCCGCCGGTAAACACAAAGACCGGAACCTTCCAGGTTGCGATCTCGTCGATGAGCTGCTTGCCTTCAGCTGTTGTGAGCTCTTCGGGATGACGCTCAGGCTGCGCCGAGGCACGGCAGTGTGCGCAGGCAAGATCGCAGGCCTGGGTGACTTCCCAGATGGCGATGAAGGGGCGCTCGTTGAAATCTACGGTCTGAATCTGCGGGTTCATATGCGTATAGAAACAGTGGATTGCCTGTTGTGCAGTGACGAAAGTCTCTCGATCTGAATTGCGGATTTCGCATCGAGTGACAAAAATCACTGTGGACGATCTGAAGGCAATCTAGGTTGGTTCCGTGGTCGACCGATGGACTTCCCCTCCAACCCGCGCCGTCAAGAGTTTGTACGTGAACGCAACAAGAGCTGGATGTTGCGTGCATGGATACTGAGCGGGATCTTCTTTATGGCCCTACCCGGGACGCTGCTTGGCTTTTCGAATCTGATGGCAATCAGCGCTCATCATGGTTTGGGCTCGATGCCCACGGCTTGGATGGAAGGCCATGGACATGCACAGATGTTCGGATGGATCGGGAGCTTCATTCTGGGCATCGGCTTCTATTCTCAACCGGCGCGCCGTTCTGGCCTTCTTGTCTCGATTCTATGTTTTGCGTTCTGGGTCTCTGGCGTGCTTCTGCGCTGGATCGGGAACATCTACGAATGGCACTGGCGTTCGCTGTTGATTGTTTCTTCAGCTCTTGAACTGCTGGCCGTCCTGCTCTTTCTTTCAGCGGCTTCGCATCACAAGAGACCTGATGCCGAGAAAGGCGCGAAGAAGGGCCTCGAAACATGGATGATTGCGGTCCTTTTCAGCACGGCTGCATTGACTGCCGCAGTGATCTTCAATTTTGTTGAGTGTTTCCAGCTCGCACGGATCGGAGCGACTCCTTCGTTTCCGCATTTTCTCGATCAGAAGTATCTAGTACTGCTTGGATGGGGATTCCTTGGGCCCGTGGTGTGGGGGTTCTCTGCGAGGTGGCTGCCGGCATTCTTAGCCATCAACGAGCCGCGCACTCGCGCACTGCAATTGGCCCTGGGGACAGACATCCTTGGAGTATTGGCAGGTGTGTCGGGATGGATGCCGGCTGCTACGCTGTTGTTCTTTGTTTCAGCACTCGTTGTGGTGTTCGCGCTGCATTTGACCGATCGCACGCATGGTCGGGCAAAAACGCAGGGGATTCATCCCAGCTTCCCATCCTTCATCCGGAGCGCGTATGGGTGGCTCGTCATCTCGGCTGCCATGAGCATCTGGGCCGCGTCCGCGGACCAGCATGGAGGCATTTGGGGCGCATCGCGCCATGCGCTAACTGTTGGGTTTGCGGCGACCATGGTGTTTTCGATCGGTCCGCGAATCCTGCCAAGTTTTTGCGGAGTTGCTCATCTGTTCAGCACGCGACTCATGTTTGCCAGCCTGCTGCTGTTGCAGATGGGTTGCACGCTGCGTGTGAGCTCAGAACCGCTTGCGTACGAAGGCTTTTCCTCAGTTGCATGGCAAGTGCTTCCGGTCTCGGGAATGCTCGAACTGACGGCCGTGCTGATTTTCGCCGCGAATATCGCTACGACCCTTCTCTTCGGCCGCTCAACTTTTCCGAGTGTGAATACCGATCAAGCATCTGCAATTTGACTAATTTCCAACGGTTGTGACTTTAGTCCCTGAAAGCTTTTTTTATACCAGTTAACTTTCAATTCAGTTAATCCGAACGGCACTCATTGTGCGAATTGAGGCAAGCAATGAACTACAAGCGCTATTGGCTGGCATTGGCCGTGGTCATTCTGGGATCGTTTGCGGTCCTTGGAACGGTAGGCCGGAAGATGATCAGCCAGGCTCCCCCTATCCCGGACGTCTATTCCACCGACGGGCAACTCCTTTTCACCGGTTCCACAATCACGGATGGCCAGGGTGTGTGGCAGTCGATAGGCGGCCAGGAGATCGGCACCATCTGGGGTCACGGTGCCTACGTTGCGCCGGATTGGAGCGCGGACTGGCTGCATCGCGAGTCGAACATCCTGCTGGATACGTGGGCGCAGCGCGATGGTGCGGTCAACTTCGCCGCTCTGGACGCGGAGAAGCAATCGGTTTTGAAGTCGCGGCTGGTACAGGCGATCAGGACCAACACGTACGACTCGGCGACAAATCGAGTGACACTTTCAGCGGACCGGGTGGCGGCGTACAGTCAATTGTCTGAGTACTATGCCGACGTATTCGCAGCAGGACGCAAAGAGTATGCGATCCCGCGGGGCGCCCTCACTAATCAAGCGAAGCAGCGGCAGCTCGCGGCGTTCTTTTGGTGGAGCGCGTGGGCGACAAGCACGAACCGGCCCGGAAAGAGTGTCAGCTACACAAACAACTGGCCGCATGAGCCGCTAGTGGCAAATGATCTGACAGCGGGCGCAGTGCTGTGGAGCATCGTGAGCGTTGTCTGCCTTATCGCCGGAATCGGTGGCTTGGCGTGGTGGAATTCGTCACGAGAGAAGGGAGTGGTATATGGACCATATCCTGTACGCGACCCATTCCTTGGATTGCAGCCGACGCCGTCGCAGCGGGCTACGATCAAGTACTTTCTGGTTGTGGTAATTCTGTGGGGTGTGCAGATTCTTATGGGCGCGATCACGGCGCACTATGGGGTTGAAGGCCAAGGATTCTATGGGATTCCGCTGGACAAATTTCTGCCCTATGCCATCACTCGCACGTGGCATCTGCAGATCGCGATTTTCTGGATTGCGACTTCGTGGCTGGCAACTGGTCTTTACGTCGGGCCGGCTGTCAGCGGGCATGAGCCGAAATACCAGAGGCTCGGTGTCAACGTTCTCTTCGCGGCGCTGGTGCTGGTTGTTGGCGGATCGCTTGCCGGCGAGTGGTTCGGGATCCAGCAGAAGCTTGGAAATCTATGGTTCTGGTTCGGCGCGCAGGGATTTGAATACGTTGACCTCGGCCGGTTCTGGCAGATACTGCTCTTCGTCGGATTGGTGCTGTGGCTGTTCCTGATGGTTCGGTCGCTGAAGCCCGCATTCAAGAAGAAGAGCGAAGACAACTCGCTGCTGGCGCTCTTTTTGGTATCGAGCGTAGCAATTCCATTGTTCTATTCTGCGGGCCTGATGTATGGACAGCGCAGCCACCTGGTTACCGCAGAATATTGGCGCTGGTGGGTAGTTCACCTCTGGGTTGAAGGCTTCTTTGAAGTGTTCGCAACGGTGGTAATTGCGTTCCTCTTCACGCGGCTTAATCTGCTTGAGATTCGCGGTGCGACGAAGGCGGTACTTTTCTCGACGACGATCTTTCTATCGGGCGGTATCATCGGCACTTTCCATCACCTGTATTTCGCTGGGTCAGGACCCGCGGTAATTGCACTGGGGGCGGTGTTCAGCGCTCTTGAAGTTGTCCCGCTGACGCTGATTGGCTACGAGGCCTGGGAAAACCTCCAGCTCGCTCGTCCGACAGAGAAGGCGCGATGGATTGCGAACTACAAGTGGCCCATCTACTTCTTCGTTGCTGTCGCATTTTGGAACCTGGTTGGCGCGGGTGTCTTCGGATTCCTCATCAATCCGCCGATCGCACTCTACTACATGCAAGGTCTCAACCTGACTCCAGTCCATGGGCATACCGCGCTGTTTGGAGTGTACGGAATGCTCGGGCTTGGTCTGACACTCTTCTGCCTGCGTGCATTGCAACCGGCCCGGCGGTGGAAGGAAGGCGTGTTGAAGAGTTCGTTCTGGTGCATCAATCTGGGACTAATCTTCATGGTCGTGTTGAGCATGTTCCCGATCGGCTTGATGCAGGCGCTGGCTTCCATCGAGCATGGGACGTGGTACGCGCGTTCTGCTGAGTTCCTGCAGACACCGACCATGCAGTTTCTGCGCTGGATGAGAGTGCCTGGAGACGTGTTGTTTGCTCTTGGCGCGGCACTTCTCGGCTGGTTCGTGCTTGGATTGCTGACCGGGCACTCCTTCGAGAAGGACTCCACAGAAAATGCGAAGGCGATCGAGGCCGAGGACAGGGAACTGGTCGCCCAATAAGGTCGGCTGGTCACCGATGACACGCGGGAAGTGGGTACACTGCGCTTCCCGCGTTTTTATGCCCGAATCAAACTGCAAGTGACCAAAGTCGCTGAGAGAAAGATCTGAAGTATCTACGATGAGATTAAAGGAGGTTGTAATGATCGAAACTTCGCAGACTGTCCGTGAAATCGCCTTAGAGAATCCGGCGTCCATTCGCGTGTTTGAGGCATTTGGCATTGATTATTGCTGCGGGGGACGTAGGCCGCTGGCGGAGGCTTGCGCGGCGAAGAACATATCCGTCGACACCGTAATCGCAGCACTTGAGAGTGGGAGCGAGGGTGAAGCTATTTTAAGTGAGGACTGGACAGCAAAGTCACTCGGATCACTCGTCGCGCATATCGTGAATACGCATCATGCGTACGTCAGAAGAGAACTGCCGCGTCTGGCGGAGCTGGCAGGAAAGGTTGTGAATCGGCATGGAGACACCCGGCTGGAATTGCCGAAGATCCAG
>Ga0157374_10004234_pt1 | contig 12061 bp, 9 predicted proteins | sample M25metaG_FD_115308 | JGI IMG/M metagenome (GOLD analysis project Ga0157374, IMG submission 115308) | Miscanthus rhizosphere microbial communities from Kellogg Biological Station, Michigan, USA - M2-5 metaG | ecosystem: Host-associated > Plants > Roots > Rhizosphere > Soil | place: USA: Michigan...
CGGCCGACCGGATCGACGTCGATGGAGACCCTCCCATCCACGTCGTCGCCGAGGGCGGCTTCCACGGGGACCGGTCCACGATCGGCACGGTCGTCAACGCGGTGCCGTTCATCGTCTCCGCGACGCCGGGGCTGCACAACGTCGTGACGCTGCCCCTCTTCGGCCTGCAGCCGCTCGGCTAGCCGGTCCCTCGACAGATTTTCGGGAAGACGTTGACCGGGCGATAGCCTCGCCCGGTGGCGTACCTCCTCCAGCAGTCCCAGGAGATCGCGGCCTCGCTCGACGAGGTCTTCGCCTTCTTCTCGGACCCGGCCAACCTCGCGCGGATCACCCCGGCATGGCTCTCCTTCCGGATCCACGGCGGTCCTCCGGGCCCCATGCGCGCGGGAAGCCGCATCGAGTACCGCATCCGATGGGGCCCGGCGAGGATTCGCTGGGTGACCCGCATCGAATCGTGGAATCCGCCGGTGGGTTTCACCGACGTGCAGGAGAAGGGGCCTTACCGGAGCTGGCACCACTCCCATCGCTTCACGCCGGCACCCGGAGGCGGCGGCGTCCTGATGGACGACGTCGTCCGGTACGAGCTGCCGTTCGGTCCAGTCGGCCGGCTCGTGCACGCGGTCCGGGTGCGGCGGCAGCTCGAGGAGATCTTCGCGTTTCGGCGGCGCGCGATCGGAGAGATCTTCCCGGATGGCGGACGAGCGCGGGCGCGCATCTCGTGAGCGCGATCGTCCACTGGTTCCGGCGTGACCTGCGGGTCCGCGACAACACGTCGCTGTTCCACGCCGCGCGCGACGGCGAGGGTGTCGTCCCGGTTTTCGTGCTCGACGATCACTATCTTTCGGGCTCGGACCAGGCCGCGACGAATGGAGCGGCGGGCACCGCAGGCGTCGGACCCGCGCGCTTCCGATTCCTGCGCGAGAGCCTCGAGGAGCTCGCCGCGTCGGTCTCGCGGCTCGGGGGGCGCCTCGTCCTGCGGCGCGGTCCGGCCGCCGAGGCCCTCCCGAAGCTCCTCGACGAGACCGGCGCTCGCGCCGTCTACGCGAACGCGGAGATCGGCCCGTATCCCGAGGGCCGGGACGCGGCGGCGCGCGAGGCGCTCTTCGCACGGGGGGCGCGCCTTCGCCTGTTCCAGGACTCGTTGCTCGTCGATCCCGAGAGGCTCACGACCGACGCCGGCGACCCCTACACGGTCTACACGCCATTCGCGAGGCGCTGGTTCTCCGAGGAGAAGGCCTCTCCCCTGCCGGAGCCCGCGAGCCTCGACGGGCCCCTCGCCGTTTCGGTGCCGATCGAGCGGGTCCGGGCATGGCGCGACCTCGGCCCGGATCCGGACGCTCCGCGAGGCGGCGAGGACGAGGCGCTGCGTCTCCTCGAGCGATTCCTCCGCGGGCCGATCTCGCGCTACGCCGGGGATCGCAACCGCCCCGAGCTGCCCGGGACGTCGAGGCTCTCTGCGCATCTTCACTTCGGGACGATCTCGCCGCGGACCCTTCACGCGGCGGCCGCGGACGTCTCCGGAATCGCGACGGAGCGCGGCTCGGCCCGCCAGTGGATCGGGGAGCTCGCCTGGCGCGAGTTCTACCACTCGATCCTCTTCCACTTCCCGCGCGTGGCCCGCGAGAGCTTTCGCCGCGGGCTCGACGGCCTCGCGTGGCGCGACGGCGGCGTCCGACTGGCGGCGTGGAAGGCCGGCGAGACGGGATTTCCGCTCGTCGACGCCGCCATGCGCGAGCTCACGACGACCCACTGGATGCACAACCGCGCGCGAATGGTCGCGGCGTCGTTCCTGACGAAGGACCTGCACGTCCACTGGCGCGAGGGCGAGCGCTGGTTCGAGCACGAGCTCGCCGACGCGGACCAGGCGAACAACAACGGCGGCTGGCAGTGGGCGGCGGGCACGGGCACGGATGCCGCGCCGTTCTTCCGGATCTTCAATCCCGTCCTGCAGTCGCGGCGCTTCGACCCGGCGGGGAAGTACATCCGCCGGTTCGTCCCGGCCCTCTCCCGCGTTCCCGATGCCCGGATCCACGAGCCCTGGACCATGTCGGCCGCCGAGCAGGACGCCTTCGGCTGCCGGATCGGGCGCGACTATCCGGCCCCGATCGTCGATCACGCCGCGGAGAGACGTGTGGCGCTCGGCATGTGGGAAGCGATAAAGAAAGGGGCGTGACCGAGCCGCTCTCGCCGTTCCTCGAGTCCCGGCCCGAGGGTCTCCGCGCGCCCGCGTTCGACGCGTGGATCGATCCCGCCTCCGCGTGTCCGCGCGCCATCCTCACGCATGCCCACGCCGACCACGCGGCCGCGGGTCACGGCGAGGTCTGGGCGACGCCGGAGACGATCGCCCTGTATCGGAGGAGGAACCCGGACTGGAGCGGCGTCGCGCGGCCGCTCGGCTACGGCGAGCGCGTCCCCGGCGACGGCGCGGAGCTGACGCTGCTGTCCGCCGGCCACGTGCTCGGATCGGCGCAGGTCCGGATCGAGACCGACGGCGGCTCGCTCCTCTACACCGGCGACTTCAAGCTGCGAACGTCGCGCACGTCGGCGCCCGCCGTCGCCGCGCCCGCCTCGGTGCTCGTCACGGAGACCACGTTCGGTCTGCCGGTCTTCCGGTTTCCGGGTCGCGAGGCGCTGGAGGGCCGCCTCGTCTCCGCCTGTCGCGAGGCGCTCGCCGCCGGGGACACGCCGGTCGTCCTCGCGTATGCGCTCGGCAAGGCCCAGGAGGCCGCGGCCGTGCTGACGGACGCGGGCATCGCGACGGTTCTCCACGGCGCGGCGTGGAAGCTGCTCCCGGCGTTCGAAGCGGCCGGCCACGCCTTCCCGTCCTCGCGACCGTACGACTCCGGTCCCGTGCGGGACGGCGAGGCGCTGCTGGCGCCGCCCTCCTGCTCGCGCACCGAGATGATCCGGAAGCGGAAGCGCCGGCGGGTGATCTACCTGTCCGGCTGGGCGGTCCGCGAGGCGTCGCGCTCGGAGCTCGACGCCGACGTGCTCGTCCCGTGGTCGGACCACGCGGACTTCGACGACCTCCTGCGCCACGTCGAATCCGTCGCGCCGCAGCGAGTCTTCACGCTCCACGGCTTCGCGGCGGACTTCGCGCGGATCCTGGGCTCGCGCGGTGTCCCCGCCGAGCCTCTCCCGGACCGCGAGGAGCGCCTCGCGATCCCCGACTCTGACACGAGCGCGAGCGCATGACGGCGTACCGCACGCTGGCGGAGGCGCTCGAGAGGGTCGCCTCCTCGCGCGGCCGGCTCGCGAAAGTCGCGGTCCTCGCGGAGGCGCTTCGCGCGGTCGGCCCCGAGGAGCTCGCCGTCGGCGCGCGGCTGCTGTCCGGCTCCCCGTTCGCCGAGTGGGATGAGGCGGTGACGTCCGTCGGTTGGGCGACCGTCGTGAAGGCGGCCGTCGCGGTGACGGGATGGGACCCGGACACGATCCGCGCCTGCGCCTCGGCGATCGGCGACCTCGGTGAGGCGGTGTCGCTGCTCATGCCGCCGCAAACGGAGAACGGCCTCGCCGTCGGCGAGGTGGACGCGCTCTTCCGCTCGATCTCCCGCGCGCGCAAGCCCGCGGAGCGGGGCGCGATGCTCGAGGAGGCGCTCCGCCGGTCGGGCGCGGTCGAGGCCAAGTACCTGCTGAAGACACTGTCCGGCGGGCTGCGCATCGGCGCGGACGTGACGACGGTCGAGGAGGCGATCGCGAGCGCGTTCTCCGCCGATCGCGAGGCGGTCGCACGGGCCCGGCGAGACAGCGGCGACGTCGGCGAGACCGCCGCGGCCGCGCGGACCGGGGCCCTCGACGCGATCGCGTTTCGCCTGTTCCACCCGATCGGTTTCATGCTCGCCTCGCCGATCGAGGAGGCCGAGGAGGTCGAGCCCGAACTGCCGGCCTTCGCGGTCGAGGACAAGTTCGACGGCATCCGCGCGCACGCCCACAAGGACGGCCCGCGGGTCGCGCTCTTCTCCAGGACGCTCGACGAGGTGACGGCGCAGTTTCCGGAGATCGCGGCGCGCCTCGGGCAGGGCGACGGGACGTGGCTTCTCGACGGAGAGATCGTCGCGTGGCGTGACGGCCGGCCCGACTCGTTCTTCAAGCTGCAGCGCCGGCTCGGCCGCAAGGCGCCGGAGCCGGAACTGCTCGAGGAGATTCCCGCCGCGTTCGTCGCCTACGACTGCCTCGCCGCCGGCGGGCGGCCGCTGTTCGAGTCGCCGTGGGGCGAGCGACGCGCGGAGCTCGAGCGGATCGGAGCCGAGTCCGGGATCGTCGTCTCGAAGGTGTCGTCCGCCTCGAGCGCGGCCGAGCTCGAGGCGCTCTTCGTCCAGGCCCGCGAGCGCGGCAACGAGGGCCTCGTCCTGAAGCGGCGCGATTCCGCCTACCAGGCGGGAAAACGCGGGAGGGCGTGGCGCAAGTGGAAGAAGGCGCTCGCGACGCTCGACGTCGTCGTCACCGCCGTCGAGCAGGGCCACGGGAAGCGCGCCGGGATGCTGTCGGACTACACGTTCGCGGTCCAGGACGGGGAACGGCTCGTCAACATCGGGAAGGCGTACTCGGGCCTGACCGACGAGGAGATCCGGCGCCTGGGAACGCGCTGGCGCAAGACGACGCTGGAGCGCTACGGCCCGGTGCGGGCGGTCGAGCCGACGCTCGTGATCGAGGTGTCGTTCGACTCGATCCAGAAGAGCGCGCGGCACAAGTCGGGGTTCGCCTTGAGGTTCCCGAGGATCGTGCGCCTGCGGGAGGACAAGCCGGTCTCGGAGATCACGACGCTCGACGAGGTGCGGGAGCTGTACGCGCGGGTGTCGGGGGAGGGGGCGGACAAACCGCGCTCGTCTGGATCGCCGTAGGGGCGGACCTTGCGTCCGCCCCCTCACAAAGCGACTGACGCGGCCGATGTTCCGACGAGAGGGGGCGGGGTCGAGCCCCGCCCCTACGCTCGTCGAAACGCGAAGCCGCCTTCAGGCGAAGCGCATTCGAATTTTCCGCCCAAAAAAAGGCGGCCCCGACTTAACGTCGGGGCCGGGAAGGAAGGTATCGCGTGCTGCCTTCAACAACGAGGGCTCCCCGGTATTTATTTCATTGTTTAACTGCTCTTAACATTCGAGTTAGCCGCGCTCGATCTCGAAGTTCTTCTCCCTCAGCGCGGGGTCCTCGACGGGCTCGACGCGGACTCCGAGGGCGCGCTCCGCGTCCGCCAGCACGCCCTCCTCGCCGAGGACCCGCGCGACGCCGGGACGCACGCGCACGCGGACCGTCTCGCCGGGCGTGAAGAGGTTGGGCGGAGCCAGGAGCGCCCGCCGCAGATCGAGGGCGACTGTCAGGTCGGTCTTCACCCGGCCGGCTCCCGAACAGCACGGACACGAACGGGTCAGCACGCGCTCGAGGTTTCCGCGGGAGCGTTGTCGCGTGATCTCGATCAGCCCGAACTCCGAGATCTGGAGGACGCGCGTGCGCGAGCGGTCGCGCGCGAGCTCGGCCTCGAACGCTTCGAAGAGCGTCTTGCGGTGATCGAGGTCCTCCATGTCGATGAAGTCGACCACGAGGAGGCCGCCCAGATCGCGCAGGCGGATCTGGCGAGCGATCTCCGGCGCGGCCTCCATGTTGGCCGCGAAGACCGTCTCCTCGAGGTCCTCCCGCCCCACGTAGCGGCCCGTGTTCACGTCGATCGCGACGAGCGCCTCGGTCTGATGGATCACGATCGAGCCGCCGGACGGAAGCGCGACGCGGCTGCGAAGCCCGTTCTCGATCTCCGCCTCGACGCCGAACCGCTCGAACAGCGGCGCGCCGTCGTCGTACAGCTCGACCCGCCGAGCGAGCGGCGAGGCCACCGACTCGAGGAACTCGACGATCCGGTCCCGCGTCGCGGGATCGTCCACGCGAATGGCGTCGACGTCGTCCCCGACCAGGTCACGCAGGGCGCGAAGCGGAAGGTCGAGCTCGCGATGGAGCAGCGCGGGAGGAGCCGCGCTCTCGCGGCGCCGGGCGATGCGGGCAGCGAGGGCCGTCAGATACTGCCGGTCCGGCTCGAGCTCGGCGGCGGTCTTTCGGGCCGCGGCGGTGCGCGCGATGAATCCGCCGTCCGCCGACAGGCCCTGCAGGATCTCGCGCAGGCGCTCGCGGTCGGCGTCGTCGGCGAGGCGCCGCGAGACGCCGATCTCGCGCGAGCCGGGCAGGAAGACGAGATTGCGCCCGGGCAGCGAGATCGCCGAGGTCACGCGCGGGCCCTTCGCGCCGAGCGGATCCTTGCGGACCTGCACGACGATCTCCTGCCCCTCCTTGACCAGGTCGTCGATGCGCGCCCGGCTCGCCGGCGAAGGCGCGGCGCCGGGCTCCTTTTCGGCCTCGTCCTCTCCGAAGTCGAACTCCGGCGAGGCGGCCGCGTCCTCGACGTACAAAAAGGCGTCCCGCTCGAGACCGATGGAGACGAAGGCCGCCTGCATCCCGGGCAGGACGCGATGCACGCGCCCGAGGTAGACGTTGCCGACGAGGCCCTGACGTCCCCTCCGCTCGTGCAGGACCTCGACGACCCTCCCGTCCTCGGTCAACGCGACGCGCGTCTCGGGCGGGGCCGCGTTGACGAGGAGCTCTTTCCTCACGCGTTGGCGAAGCGTCTGTACTGGACGCCGAGGATCAGCCCGATCCCGAGCAGCGTCGTGGCCACGGAGGAGCCGCCGTAGGAGACCAGCGGGAGCGGGATGCCCGTCGTCGGTGCGAGCCCGATCATCATGGAGGCGTTGATGACGACCGAGAAGAAGATCATCGCGGTCAATCCGAGCACGAGGAACATGCCGCCGCGGTCCCTCGCCGTCTGGGCGAGCTTCAACGAGCGCAGTATGAGCGTGGCGAACAGGCCGAGAACGAGGATCACCCCCAGAAATCCCCACTCCTCCGCGATCACGGCGAGGATGAAGTCCGTGTGCTGCACGGGCAGGAATCGGAGCTGGCTCTGCGTGCCGCTCCGGAATCCCTTTCCGGAAAAACCGCCGGAGCCGACGGCGATCTTCGACTGACGCACCTGGTAGCCCGAGCCGAGCACGTCGCTGTCCGGGTTCAGGAACGTGCCGATCCGCGCCTTCTGGTAGTCCTTCAGGACGAACCAGCCTCCTCCCGCGAGGACCGCCACGACGACGAGAATCGCGAGCCAGCCCTTCGCGGGCAGGCCGCCGAAGAAGAGGCCCACGAAGATGAGCGGCAGGAACGTCAGCGCCAGACCCATGTCGGGCTGGAGGAAGACGAGGAGGACGGGAATCCCGACGATCGCGCCGATCCGCACGAGCGTCGCCGTCCGCATCCGCGTCTCATCCTCGTTCTCGAAGAGGTACGCGAGGAGGAGAGCGGTCCCGATCTTCGACAGCTCCGCCGGCTGAAACTGGAACTTCCCGAACCGGATCCAGGACCTCACGTTCGCGATCGACTCGCCGAATACGAGCAGGTAGACGAGCGGGACGAGGCAGACGCAGTAGATCGCGAAGGAGAACTTCAGCAGCATCCGGTAGTCGAAGAGGATCGCGGCGGTCATCGCGACGAGGCCGATGGCGATGAAGATCGCCTGACGCCCGGCGAGGCCCTCGAACTTGGTGCCGATCGTCGCGGAGCCGATGAAGAGGACGCCGAGCATCGACAGCGCGAGGGCGCTCACGAGCACGAGTGGATCGATTCGGCTCACCCCGATGAGTCGGCGGATCATCGCGTCCCCCGCGAGGAGGCCGTCTGCAGCCCGCCCGCCGGTCCGGCGGCCTGTACTCCGGGAGGCGCGGGCTTCGGCGGGACGAAGCGCGCCTCGAAGAGCATCTTCGCCAGCGGCGCGGCCGCGAGGCCGCCGTGTCCGCCGTTCTCGACGAAGACCACCACCACCATCTGCGGGTCCTCCACGGGACCGAAGCCGACGAACCACGCGTTGTCCTGGAACTTCGACTTGTCGACGCCCGCGCGGAGCGTCGCATCCCGCCCGATGACCTGCGCGGTTCCCGTCTTGCCTCCCATCTCGAAGCCCGCCACCCGGGAGCCGTACGCGGTGCCGCCGGGCTCGTTGACGACCGCCCACATCCCGTCCTTGACGATCTTCAACTGCTCGGGCGTGATCGGCAGCGCCGTCGACGCGTCGGCGGTGTAGCGCAGCGGCGCATTCGTCCCGGGCGCCTGCGAGGCGTAGAAGAGGTGCGGCGTCGGGATGCGGCCGCCCTCGACCAGGCCGGCGAGCGCCCTCGCGACCTGCATCGGCGTGACGAGAAGCGGGCCCTGGCCGATCGACACCGAGATCGTCTCGCTCGGGTACCAGCGCGCGTGGCGGCGCTTCAGCGCCCAATCCTCGGACGGGACCAGTCCGGACTTCTCGAAAGAGATGTCGACTCCGCTCGGATTCCCGAATCCGAACGAGCCGAGGATTTCCGCGATCCGGTCGATGCCGAGCTTGCGACCGAGGGTGTAGAAGTAGACGTCGCACGACATCTTGATCGCGTCGCGCAGGTTCACGAGCCCGTGACCGCCCTTCTTGTGGCAGTGGAACTCGCGGCCGTAGAACTCCGCATGTCCCGGGCAGAAGATCTTCTGGTCCGGGTCGACCAGACCGAGCGACAGCGCGCCGTAGGCGAAGAATGGCTTGATGATCGAGCCCGGCGAATACATGTTCTGGATCGCCCGGTTCTGGAGCGGACGGTCGGGGTTCTCGAGCAGGGCGTTCCACTCCGCGGAGGTGACGCGCCTCGTGAACCAGTTCGGGTCGTAAGTCGGCGACGAGACCAGCGTGAGCACCTCTCCGGTCCTGGCGTCCAGGGCCACGGCGGCGCCGACGCGGTCCTTGAAGTAGTCCTCGGCGATCTGCTGCAGCTTCGAGTCGAGCGTCAGGAACAGGTTCTGTCCCGGCGATGCCTCGAGGCGGTTGTCCTCCCGGACCTCGCGGCCGTGCGAGTCGACGATCACGCGCCGCTCGCCGTTCACGCCGGCGAGAAGCCTCTCGTACCAGCCCTCGATGCCCTTCTGGCCGATCCAGTCGCCGACGGCGTAGATGTTGTTCGAGGCCTTGATCTGCTCCGGGGTCGCCTCGGAGAGGTAGCCGAGCGCATGCGCGGCGGAGCCGCCGCGGATGTACTGACGCCGCTGCGACACGGTGATCGCGAACTCGGGGTGCTCGACCGCGCGCGCCTCGACGGCCGCGACCTCCTCGATGGACAGGTTCTCGGCGATCGGGATCGGGACGAACTCCGGCGCGCGCTTGCCGCGCTCCACCCGCGACTTCACGACCTCGGGATTCAGGTCGAGGAGACCCACGATGAAGCGCACCGAATCGTCCAGGTTGCGCGACTCGCGCCGGTACAGGTGGAGGGTGTAGGCGGGCTCGTTCTCGACGAGCGTCGCCCCGTTGCGGTCCAGGACGTAGCCTCGCGGGGCGGTGATCTTCACCGCGCGGATCCGATTGTTCTCGGAGAGATTGAAGAAGTAGTCGCCTCGGACGATCTGGATGATCCAGTACGCGACCGCGAGCAGCGAGAGGAGCGCGCCGACCCCGACGCGGGAGATCTCGATGCGCCGGACCAGGACCTGACGGTCCTCGCGGGTCCTCAGCACGACGCCTCGGGCGTCTGACACCGGACGATCCTCTTCACCTCAGTCTCCTCAACCTTCGCCGCTTCCACCATTCTCCCCACTGGAAAGTCCGCGCCGCCTCGAGAGCCCCGCCGGCGATCCCGGTCGCCACGGCGCGCGCGATCGCCGCCCGCGTCAGGATCACGATCGGCGCGTGCAGCAGGAGGCTCGAAAGAACCGCGACGATCGCCTCGTTGGCGAGCGAGGCCACCGCGAGCGCGGCTCCCACGGCCGCCGCTCCCCCGAAGACTATCCGCACGGAGACGATCGTCAGCGCGTAGCCGAGGATCGCCTTGGCGAACGCGTTCAGCCCGACCAGCTCCTGCGACAGCACGTCCTCCACGAGCCCGCCCGCGGCGCCGGCGAGCACCGCCCGGACGAAGTCCCCGCCGCGCGCCACGCCCGCCGTCGCGAGGAGGAACCAGTCGATCGGGAGCCACCAGCGATGCGGCGAGCCGCCCACGAGGTACTCGAGGACCGCCGCCCCGGCGAGCAGGAGCGCGATCCGGCGAATCTTCACCGCGGCGCATCCGTCGTCGAAGCGGAGGCTGCAGCGGCTGCGGAATGCCCGCTCCGGGCCGTCGGCCCGGGACGGGGTGGCGCGGGCGTCGCCTCGGGTCCCGACGCGTCGGGCGTCGCCGTGGCCAGCGGAGCGTAGATCGTCGGCGTCGTGCGCACGAGTTCCCCCGCCGGCGTGGGACGCGCGCGGGGAGTGGACGCGATGCGCGTGGCACTCGGGGTCCCGCTCGTGACCGCGGAGGTCGGAGCGGCGGCCGGCCTCGCGGAAGCGGTAACGGCAGCGGCAGAGTGCGCGGGAGCGGGAGGGGAAGCGGAAGCGGAAGCGGAACCGGGAGCAGAAGCGGACGTCGAAGTCGAACCCGGCGGCGCCGCCGGCGGGGTGGCTCGAGGGGTTGCGATCGCCGGTGGCGGCGGAGCGGCAGCGGCCCGAGCCGCCCCCGCCGCGCCCGCGCGCTGCGCGGCCTCCGAGGTCGCCTCCGGGCTCTCCCGCACGGCCGGAGAGGGCGAGAGCAGCAGGACGTCGGTCAGATGCGAGAAGTCCGCCGAGGGAGTGACCCGGATCTCGAGGAAGAGCTTGCCACCGCGGGAGACCTCGGCGACCTTGCCGATGGCGACCCCGCGGGGATAGATGCCGTCGATGCCGGCAGACTCGATGAGGTCTCCGCGCGCGACCGTCGAGGCGAGCCCGATGTTGTTCAGCAGCATGCCGCCGCGTCCGTCGCCGCGCACGACGCCGAGCTCCCCCGTGCGCGCGATCCGCGCCCCCGCCGCCGCCGAGGCATCGAGGAGGAGCTGCGCGCGCGAGATGCCGCGTCCGACGGTCACGACCCGGCCGACGAGACCGCCCGGAACGGCGAGCGGCGAGCCGGGCACGACCCCCTGGCCGGAGCCCGCTCCGACGATCGCGCTGTACGTCCCCGACCGGCGCTCGACGAGGAGCAGGGGCACGCTGGCGACGACCTGCGGCAGCGCGGATCCGGCGACCTCCAGCCGTCGAGCCTCGTCCGCCTCCGTCGCGCGTGCGCGCAGGACGAAGAGCTCGCGCTGGCTCGCCTCGAGCTCGCGGCGCAGCCGCTCATTCTCGGTCCGGGCCGTGAACAGCTCCGCGGTGTGATCGATCGCGCCGGAAACGCTTCGCGACACCGCTCCGACCGCGGCCGTCAGCGGAGCCGAGCCGGTCAGGAGCCAGGACCGGAGGACGGTGCCGCGGCCGCCGCGGGCGGGCGCCTGCGCGGACATCATGAGGACGCAGGCGGAGAGCACGACGATCAGGACCGCGAAGCCCCGCTTGGGGTTGACGGCGGCGACCTCGGCGCGCGCGGAGGGAGCTCTCATGGAGTGTGAGCCGTGACCGGCGAGCCGTGGGCCGGTGCGTGAGGCGTGAGGCGTGGGGCGTGACGCGGGACCGTCATCGAGAACCTGATAACGCCCATTCGCGGTCCTGCGTCGCGCCTAACCCCTCACCCCTAACGCCTCACGTGATGCTGATCTTCCTCAGCAGGTCCATGTCCGTCAGCATCGCTCCGGTTCCGAGCGCGACGGACGCCAGCGGATCCTCGGCGTAGGAGATCGGGAGACCCGTCTCCTCCGAGAGCCGCCGGTCCAGGTTCCGCAACAGCGAGCCTCCGCCCGTGATGATGATGCCCTTGTCCATGATGTCGGCCGACAGCTCGGGGGGAGTGCGCTCGAGCGCGACGCGCACGGTCTCGACGATCGCCGCGACGACCTCCGAAAGCGCCTCGCGGACCTCCTCGTCGGTCAGAGTCAGGGTCTTCGGCACCCCCTCGACCAGGTCGCGTCCCTTGACCTCCATCGTCAGCGGCTCGTCCAGCGGATGCGCGGACCCGATCTCGATCTTGATCTGCTCCGCGGTCCGCTCGCCGATCAGCAGGTTGTACTTCCGCTTCAGGTACTGGATGAGCGCCTCGTCCATCTCGTTCGAGGCGGTGCGCACCGAGCGGCTGTA
>Ga0157374_10004236_pt1 | contig 12056 bp, 9 predicted proteins | sample M25metaG_FD_115308 | JGI IMG/M metagenome (GOLD analysis project Ga0157374, IMG submission 115308) | Miscanthus rhizosphere microbial communities from Kellogg Biological Station, Michigan, USA - M2-5 metaG | ecosystem: Host-associated > Plants > Roots > Rhizosphere > Soil | place: USA: Michigan...
CACCTTGATGTATCTCGGGGACGACGGATCCGCCTACTCCCCGGCGGCGCAACAGGAGATCATCGGTGCCCTCATGCTGATGATCTCCGAGTTCCCGCCGATCACCGCGAAGATCTTCGGTGCCGCGCACTGGAACGGCGACGGAGACACCCCGTCCTGGGTATGGTCCGTCGGTGACCAGGCTCCGCCGGACGGCACCCCGCCCCTGGAGGCATACCACGACGTGGCGTGCGAAGCGGTGTTCGTCGCGGCCCCCGTCGGCGTGACGATCCCGGCGCAGCATTGCCCGTGGGTCGCGCACATCTGTGCGGAGTACTCGGACGACCTCACCTTGATCAAGGAACTGGAGAAGCGCCTCGGGCCGGTGACGTTCGACCGGGTCCGCGTCTCGTTCGGGGATCAGGACACGGACATCCTCCTGACCGGGTCCATGACGGCGGCCGGACAGCTCCGACGGAAGCTCACCGACTTCGAGATCGCCTCGCGCGCCGACTTCGCCATGATCGACAAGCAGTGGGACGATGCGGTCGGATCCGCTTTGCACGACTACGTGATCGCGGAGGCGGAACAGAGGGCGGAGATCCGGGAACAGATCACGAAGGCCGTCGACACCGACAACCTCGCGTCTCTTGATCAGCTCCACGTCGACACGGACCACATGGCGGTCCTTCTCGCCGACCACATGACCCGGTACGCGGTCAAGGCGGGGAAGGAGATGCAGCGCGAGGCGGAGAGTCAGGGGGTGAAGGTCCCGGAATGGGACCTCAGCGGGGCGTTGCTGGCCAGCAGCGGGGCGGACGTCATCAGGTCGGTCGCCCGGGTCACGGCCCGTGCGCTGGGCCTCTCGCTGGTGCAGAGCGCCGGTCGGCGGGCCCTGACGTTCGTCACCGGCGGCCGGTCCGGGAAGGACGTCGCGGCGAAGGTCGACGAGGGCCTGAAGGATCTCTCCACCCGCACCCCGCGAGACTTCATCTCCTCCGCCATGTCCTCGGCGCAGAACACAGGTCGCATGGCGGTCCTCAACGTCGCTCCGCCCGGGGTCTACATGGCCTCCGAGGTGCTCGACAAGAACACATGCGCGGCATGCCGTGCGATCGACGGAACCGAGTTCACGTCCCTCGCGCAGGCGGCCGAGGCGTACCCGGCAGGAGCCGGTGGATACGCCAACTGTGCGGGCGGCGGCCGGTGCCGTGGCACAATGATCGCCGTTTGGGGATCAGCGGAGGTAGGAAGTGCAGCCCAGGAGGTAGGCATGACCACCGTTACCGAGACGCTCGGCGGTAAGCCGAACCCCGGGACCAAGAAGGACAAGCGACTCCACGAGAACAACGACTACGAGGCCGATACCCTCGCCACGGACGACTGCGAGGGCGAGGACTGCGACGAGAACATGTCCGCTCACCTCTCCGGCACCGAGACGGTGAACCTCGCATGGGACGGGTCGGCGTCCCGGTTCACGCCGGAGCAGTACCAGAAGGCGGCTGCGGCGTGCGACTCGGGGGACGGATCTCCCAAAGAGCGGTGCTTCCTCCCGCACCACGAGCCCGGCGGGGCGCTCAACGAAGACGGCCTGAGTGCGGCGGCCGGGCGGGTGAATCAGCTCTCCGGGCACGACCCGGCGGCCGTGGCGCGCGCCAAGTCCCACCTCCGTGGGCACTACAACACGTTGGGGAAGCCGGTCCCCTCGAACCTGAAGGCCACGAACGAAGAAGTGGCAGCGTTCGCGCTGGAGGACGATTACGACCTGATCATCTGGGGTGCGCCGGTGGAGGCGTTCGAGGACACCGGGTGCCCTCCGAACATGATGAAGGACCCGGCGACCGGCGAGTGCGGACCGATGAAGGCCACCGGCGAGACGGCGCCCTGGAAGGGCGTCCTGGCGGTGGAGGACCAGGTGACGGGAGACGGCCGGGAGTTCGCCGCCGGTGCTCTCACGTGGGCCGACCCGATCGAGCCCGGCGAGGTGCTCCTGCGCTGGAACAAGGAAGATTCCCACGGCGGGGAACCGCACACCACGGCGGTCACCGTCGGACGGATCGACCGTATCTGGCGTGACGGCAACATGATCATGGGCCAGGGCGTGTTCGACCTCGGGTCCGACGACGGGGCGGAGGCGCACCGGCGCGTGGAGCAGAAGTTCCTCCGAGGCGTGTCGATCGACGCCGACTCGATCGGCCAGGCGGACGTGGAGTTCGTGTGGCCGGAGGGCGCCATGGCGGAGGAGGGCGAGGAGGTCGACATTCTCGCGGCTCTGTTCATGGCACCCGAGAAGGTGGTGTACCACGGCGGCCGGATCCGCGCCGCGACCCTCTGTGACATCCCCGCCTTCAAAGAGGCGTACATCGCCCTCATGGACGACACCGGCGCGATCGTCGCCGGTGGCGCTCCGTCGGCGGATGAGATGACCGAGCGGGAACGGGAGATCGAGCGGAAGCTGATCCGGCCCAAGCCGGATCGTCTCGGATCCGCCCTTCTCGCCCATGGCGGCCCTGAATGGCGGCCCCCGGCGGAATGGTTCGAGAACCCTCAGCTCACCCAGCCGACCACGATCCACGTCACCGAGGACGGCCGGGTGTTCGGCCATGCCGCGCAGTGGGGTGCGTGTCACATCGGGTTCATGGACGTGTGCACCCAGCCGCCGCGCGAGGACGATTTCCCGTACTTCCTCACCGGCGAATTGATCGCCGACAACGGCAAGGTGATCACGGTCGGACAGATCACCGTCACGACCAACCACGCCGACCTCTACGTGGCGGCCGGACCGGCGAAGGAGCACTACGAGAACACCGGGAACGCGATCGCCGACGTCCACGTAGGCGCCGACCGGATCGGCATTTGGGTTGCCGGTGCGATCCGGCCCGGCGCCGATCCCGCCCTGGTCCACGAACTCCGTGCAGCCGGTGAGGTCTCCGGAGACTGGCGGCGTATCGGCGGACAGCACCGCCTCGTAGGTCTTCTCGGGGTGAACGTCGGCGGGTTCGTGGTACCCCGCATGAAGGCGCGCGTGGCCGGTGGCCAGGTTCAGGCTCTCGTCGCGGCCGGTCGTCTCTCGACCGCTCACGACATGCCGGTGAAGGTCGACATGGATCTCCAGACGGCCCGTAGGATCGTGATGGACGATCTTTCCCGCCAGATGAATGAGGGGAGTGAATGACGATGTGCGGTTGTGGTGGCCAGGTTCCCCCGCCCCCTCCCCCGCCTCCGGTCGGCGGCCAGCAGCCCCCGGCGGAGCCGGAACAGAAGTAGTCCCCCGGACCGGGGTCGATCTTGGTCGGTCCGGCCCCGTGAGAGCCCCCGTCGGCGTGTCCTCGTTCGCCGATGGGGGCCTCTCTGTGCCCTCATATGTGCTTTGACCAGGCCATTCGAAAGATACTCGATCTTTGGAAGATTCGTGATCAGGTGCTACGGTGCGGCCCGAACGATCAACGACAGCGTCTGCTCATTCCGGAGGTCATCGTGCCCGAGCAGCTCGAACGCATCACGGTCCCGGGCAATCTCATTCCGCTCGAAGACGACGAACTCCAGACGCTGCACGACAACGTGCTTGCAGCGTTCAACGATGTCCGGGACAAGGGCCCCGGTCACTACGAGGAGACCGACCTCTCGTACGCGTACGAACTGCGTGACGGTCTGTCCCGGGTGAAGGCCGAGATGTCCGCCCGGAAGGTGCGTGCCGAGCAGACGGCCGCCAGCCAGGCTCTCAAGGCCGAGCGCGTCATGAACGAGATCAACGAGTCGATCAACGGCGCGGCCGAGGGCACCCCCGAGGCGGTCGTCCAGCAGGCCAAGAGCGACCTGGAGCGCGAGAAGGCGATCGCGGCAGCGGCGGCCCAGGGCGTCACGGACGCCATGATCAAGCTCTTCGGTGACCGGCGTGGCAACTTCATGCAGGTCACGGAGCGGGCCCCGGCGTCTCTCGGTGCCACCCAGCAGAAGGCCCCGAAGGTCGACGTACCCAAGCCCACCCTCGGCGTGACGGCCGCCGGATCCGGCCAGGCCCTCACGAGCCTCGAAGCTCTCGGCGACGCGTTCACCCGCATGGCCGGAGACATCCCGACCACGAACCTCGGCCGCCACGCGCCGCGCCACAAGGTGGCGTCGATCGCGAACGACTTCAAGTACCGGGCCGACCGGGACACCTCGCCGTACGTCCTCCAGGAGTACATGGACGAGATGATGTCTCAGGACGGGTCCCCCGCCCTGACGGCCGCCGGTGGCTGGTGTGCACCGAACGAGATCCGTTACAACTTCTTCAACATCGCCGAGGAGCCCTCCGGCATCGTCGACCTCCCCACGGTCGGCGTGACCCGAGGCGGCCTCCAGTGGCCGGTCTCTCCCGCCATCGGAGACGTGTTCTTCCAGGCGGGCGGCTCCAACCCGGCATCCGGCTTCGGTGGCTTCGCGTTCAGCTTCGCGAACACCTCCGACCCGTGGCTGTGGTCCGAGACGGACGACATCCTCACCGTCACCGGCTCGGTCAACAAGCCGACCCTCCGCGTCCCGTGCTCGTCCTTCACGTCCGGTCGCCTTGAGGCGTACGGCATCACGCTGACGGCGGGCAACCTGACCGACTCGGCGTACCCGGAGCAGACGCAGAACTTCCTCCGCCTCCTCCGCATGGCGTACGCCCACGCGATCAACGCGCGCCTGATCTCCCTCATGGCGTCCGCGTCCACGGCCTTCTCGGGTCTCGGCGGTTCGGGCAAGCCTGCCTTCCAGACGATCTTGGACGGCGTCGAACTCGCGGCCACCGACTACCGCAACAAGTTCGCCATGGCGGACGACGCGGTCCTTGAGGTCATCCTCCCCCGGTACGTCCTCGCGGTGATCCGGGCGGACCTCGCCTGGAGGACCCGCCAGGAAGGCTCGAACTCCGTGCCGGACAGCACGATCCGGAGCTACTTCACAGACCGTGGTGTTCGTGCGCAGTTCGTCTCGGACTACCAGGTTCGCGGTTCCGGCCAGTTCGGCAACAACGTGACCACCCTCACCACGTGGCCGACCACGGCGGACATGCTGATCTACGCCCCCGGCACCTTCCTCCACGGCCAGGGCATGTCCCTGGACCTCGGTGTCGTGCGTGACTCCGTCCTCAATGCCGAGAACGACTTCACCGCCGCCTGGGCGGAAGAGACCCACATGATCGCCAAGGTGGGTCACGAGTCCCGCAAGTACACGATCACCTACGGTGTCGCGGGTGCCGGTACCGCCGACCTCTCGGCAGGTCCCCAGCTCTGATCATCGTCGTCCTTGTCGCCGGGTGGGATCACCGCCCACCCGGCGATCGACTTCAGGGAAGGCGGTGAATCATGGCCGGACCTCGCGTCGTCGTACCGGGCCCGTCCTTCACCCCGCTCCCGTACTCGCTGTGGGACGCGGTGCAGAAGCCGACGGCGGCCGACAACCACTGGCAGAACGGGATCACGTGGGTCGACCGGTGCGGCAACGGCGACACCCTGTACGAGGAGTGCATTGCGGTCACCGGGTCCGGCGGTTCGCCGACGGCGCAGGCGTCCATGGCGAGCAACATCACGCAGACGAACCGGGGTGCCACCCCCTTCGCCTGCTACGCCGAATTCGACTGTTCTCCGGTCGGCCTGGCCGACGCGCAGACGATCGCGGACGACTCGCTTGACAAGATCCGGAACTTCCAGCTCGAACGGGCCTTCTGGTCCGGCACCGCCGGTAAGACCAAGACCGGCAACGTCGCGCAGACCACCGTGTTCCCGCACCTCGCGGCGAACGCGACCCTGACCGACCCGAACGACTCCACGATCACCCTTCAACCGGTGGCCAACATGTCCGCCTCCGGCGGCGCGACCACGGACGTGGCCGACGGCCTCGGGCAGCTTCAGGGCGCTCTCGCGAGTGCGTACCACGGCGTCGGAGTGATCCACATTCCGACGGCTGCACTGCCGACGTTCGTTGCCTGGGATCTCGTGGAGGAGCGGGCGGACGGCGGCCTCTACACCGCCACCGGTAACCGGGTGGTCGTCGGCCACGGGTACCCCGGCACGTCTCCGGCCGGAGCGGCACCGGCGGCCGGAACCACGTGGATCTACGGCACCGGGGCCGTGTTCGGTTATCAGGCGTCGGTCGAGATGGGCTCGCTCAATGAGCTGTTCGACCGGTCGGAGAACACCCACCACATGGTGGCCCAGCAGGTCTACGTGCTCGGCTTCGAGTGCGCCCTGTACGCAACGCAAGTACAACTCGGCGTGCCCACATAAGGAGTTGAGACCGTGGCAACGACGACGTTCAATGCCGCTCCGATCAAGGGGCGCGTCTTCCGTATCGTCAAGCTGGACTCGTGCGGCAACCCAGTCACCGGTTCCGGTTCGGGTATGCAGCTCGTCCACGCGGCATTCACGCAGATCGGGCAGGACCCGCAGTACGAAGACGGTGTGGAGTTCTTCGAGAGGACGGCGTCCGGCGCCCTGTGCGTCAACCAGAAGGACGACCCGATCCTCAAGAGGATCAACCTGACCATCGACTTCTGCTCGATCAACGTCACCGGCGCGTCCTATATGGCGTCGGCAACCGAACTCACGACCGGGTCTCCCACCACCGGTTACGGCTTCGCCCTCTCCGAGGGCGCGTCCTCGAACCGGTACTCCCTGGAGGTCTGGCAGGAGGTCGCGGGATCCGGCGCGTGTTCGGCCACCGGCCAGCAGCAGTTCATCTATAACGCCTGGCCGAACGTCGGTGCGACCAAGGTCAACAACTACAACGTCGAACTTGCCCGGTCGACCCTCGAACTGATGGCGGAGACGCGCGCCGTGTCCGTGGCCTCGAACGGCTGGCTGGCCAAGAACGGATCCGCGTCCTGGCTCCCTGCCGGTATCTCCCTCGCGGGAACCGAGCACTGGCTGTGGAACATCACCACCACGGCGCCTCCGACGGCTGCGACCAACCCGACGGCGAACCTCTGATCATGAGAGGAGTCGTTCTCAACCCGGGACCGAGGCAGTGGGAATGTCCCCACTGCCCGGTCACCGACGTGACCCCGTGGGACACGCCGAACCGGTACCACCCCTGCTCCGGCCTGGCCGGGATCACCGCCCCCATGATCCAGGCCGGGTCGGGGGCCCGTACCCGGTCCGTGGTCCGAGAGGACTACGTGGGAGACGAGATCGTTCAGTACGACTGGTGGGGGCGGCCGATCATGTCTGTCGTCACCGAGCGGCCGGATGGATCCAATGATGTGACGGTCCTTGCGCCGACTGCGCGCATGATCACTCAGGCGGTGATGTGACGTGGCATGGTCCGCCAGCAACGTCTTCCAGGAGTGGGTCAAGAACCCCCTCTTCAACGGCTCCGGTGGTACGCCCCCGACCAGCTACACCGGGTACCTCACGGACACGATGAAGTGCGCGCTCTTCGCGAGCGGCATCACCCCGGACCGCAACGCGGCCGTCGGCTCGACCGGCTACAACACGGGCGTATGGGTCACCGGCAACGAGAAGACCGGCTCCTCCGAATGGGTGGCGGGCGGCCGGGCCCTCGCGTCCAAGACCAATGCGGCCAGTTCCGGCACGATCACCCTCGACGCGGCCGACCTCACCGGGTCGGCCTCCATCACCATGACGTCCGTGGAAGGCTGCCTGATCTACGACGACACGATCACGGCGGGCACGGTTGCCGACCAGGGCATGTGTTTCCTGTGGTTCGGCGGCGCTCAGTCGGTCACGGCCGGTACGTTCTCCGTCGTGTTCAACGCGGCCGGTATCGTCACGGCGACGGTGTGAGGAGTAGATCATGGCACGCACTCTCTACGTCGCCCCCGTCCCGCCGCTCAACACCGGTACGGGCACCGTGGCGAACACCGCTTCGATCACGGATGCGTCCCCGGCGCCTCAGATCATTCTCCCCGCGAACCTTCTCGACGTCGGGCAGATCCTCCGGCTGAAGGCGTTCGGGGTGCTGTCCACCACGGGCACCCCGACGATCATTCTCGGGTTCTACTACGGCGCGGTGGCCGGTACCGCCCTGGCCGCTTCCGCTGCGATCACTACCGGTTCCGGTGTGGCGAACGTCCCATGGGAGATCGAGTACGAGGGACGCGTGCGGAGTACCGGCAGCACCGGCACGATCATGGGGCGCGGGACCATGCAGCTCGGTACGTCCGTGTCTGCGATCACGTTCAACCCCATCCCTGCCACGGCCCTGGCCACGGTGACGATCGACACGACCACGGCCAAGCAGGTCACCGTGGGTGCCACGTGGAGCGCGGCGTCGTCTTCGAACACCCTGACCTGCCACCACTTCGGCGTCGAACTGATCGGCTGATCCCAGGGAGCAGTCTGGCCGGAGGCAATCATGGGCCTTGTTCAGACGAAACAGGGCTCTGCCGCCTCCGGTTCGCTGACCATCACACTGGACGCGCCGACGACGGCGGGCAATGCCCTGATCGTCATCCTCGCGTCGTCTGGCACCACGACCAACCCCACCTCGGTCTCCTCGATCACCCTGGGTGGCAGTGCCGGTAACTTTGTCTCGGTCAGTACCTTCGGGTCCGCGTCCGACGCGGCGATCGGCGCGACCTGGCTCGACCTGAACTGTGTCGGCGGACAGACGTCCGTCGCGATCACCATGACCGGCGGCTCCGGGACGATCGCGACTCTGGCCACGGTGTACGAGTGGTCAGGATTGGTCGCGGCCAGTGCGTTCGACAAGACGTCCGGCGGAGTGAACGCCGGGTCGACCTCGTGGACGTCCGGCGCGACGGCGGCCGTCTCCCAGCCGTCCGAACTCCTGATCGGCGGATCTTTCGTCACGGTGTCCGGAAGCTCTCCGACGATCACCGGGCCCACCTCTCCGTGGAACAACCTCTCCCAGGTGTCTCAGGTGCAGGGGTCGTTCAACGACGCATGGATGAGCGGATATCAGGTGATCTCCTCGGGAGGCACCGCCACCTACTCGGGCACCGTCTCCCCGTCGAGCCAGTCGATCTCCCAGGTCAACACGTTCAAGCTGCTGGTCGTTGAGCCCGCCCCCATGCTGCCGCTCTTCCTGCCCGGCGATGATCCCTTCAGCGGGATCAAGCCGTGGGGCGGGGTGGACGACTGGCAGCACGACGTGACCGTGATCGCCGGGGTGGCGTCGATCAGGTTCGAGGCCCCGACGTTCAACAACACCATGCTGCTCTTGGCTCTCGCCAATGAACGCGGCATGGGTGCGCGGGGAATCGGCGTCGATGATCCGGACGTCCGGCTCGATCCCCTCCTCACCCCGGACGACGTCACCGGCGGCATGGCTCCCTGGGGCGGCGCGCCGGACTCCGGCACCGTCTCGGCCGTGTCGGTGAACGCTGGAGTAGCCTCGGTCTCGTTCTCCGCCCAGGCGCCGACGGCGGGGATCTCGGCCCTGCCCGGCCAGGCGGTGATGACGATCACCGGGCAGGGACCGACGGCGGGCGTGGCGGCCCTCCCCGGCGCGGCGTCGGTTACCATCTCCTCTCAGGCCCCGGTCGTAGGTCTGAGCGCTCTTCCCGGATCGTCCGCTGTCGTCATCAGCGGGCAGTCGTCATCGGCGGGAATAGCTCCCACGGCCGGGGTGTCCTCGATCACCTTCTCCGCCAAGGACGCCCTCGCGGGTCCGGGTGGTGCCGCTGGCGTTGCGTCGATCACCTTCGCGGCCAAGGACGCGTCCACGGGCCTCGGGGTGAACGCGGGCGCGTCGGCCGTGTCGTTCTCCGCCCAGGCCCCGACGGCGGGCGTTACTGCCCTCCCGGGGGCCGCAGCCGTCTCACTCACGGGCCAGCAGCCCACGGTGGGCCTGGGGGCCCTCCCCGGTACCGCTGCGGTCACCACGGCGGTTCAGCAGGACACGGCCGGTCTCGGGGCGAACGCGGGTGCGGCGGCCGTCGCCTTCGCGGCCCTCCAGCCGACAGTGATCGCACTCGACGGGACCTACGACACCTCCCCGCCTCTCTTCCTGCCGGACGACCCGTACGGAGGGATCTTCCCGTGGGGCGGCGCAACAGACGGACTGGTCACCGGAGATCTTTCCGTAGGTGCCGGGGTGGCGACGATCACGATTACCGCCCAGTCGCCGACGGCGGGGGTCTCGGCCCTGCCCGGCACGGCAACGATGATCCAAACCTCTCAGTCGCCCGCTGCGGGCCTTTCAGCCCTGCCCGGGACCGGTTCCATCAACTTCACCGGAAACTCACCCACGGCGGGAGCTGGGGCGCAAGCCGGGGCAGCCACGGTGAGTCTCTCCGCCCGTGCTCCGTCCGCCGGTGTCTCCGCGCTGCCTGGGGCCGCTGCGGTCACCGTCTCCGGCCAGCAGCCGTCGGCGGGGATCGCGCCGGTGGCGGGCGCGGCGGCCGTCGCTTTCACCGGTCGTTCCGCCCTCGCCGGTCCGGGCGGGGCCGCTGGGGTTGCCAGCATCTCCTTCTCCGTTCCGGCGCCCCGCGTCGGCCTCGGGGCGGCCCCCGGCGTGGCGGCCGTCTCCTTCTCGGCCGTCAACACCTCCGTGGTCCTCCCGCAGAGCGGAGCACCCACGGTGATCTCGGGACGGCAGCCGCTCGGCCAGCTGTACGGACGGGAGCCGATCAGTCCTGCCACCGGCCGGGAGGCCGGACCGATCTCCGGCCGAGGAACGATATCTTCAACATCAGGAACTGAGCCCGACTCCACGATCAGCGGGAGGGAGCCATGAGCAAAGTAACGATCAGTGAACCGTATGTCGTCGGAGAGAAACCCTCCCCGCTGGTGTATCAGTTCCTCGACTCGAACGGGGCGGCGATCAACATCACCGGGTACACCGCGAAGTTCCAGTGGCAGGAGAGGGACGGTGCGGCCACAAGCGCCAGTGCCACGGTCTCGGACGGCCCGAACGGCAAGGCGCAGTACACGTTCACCGGGAACGAGTTCTCCACTGCCGGTCACTACCGCGCTCAGTTCTGGGTGGGCAACGGGACGAACCGGTACGCGTCCGTAGACATCGTCTTCACCGTCGTCCTGCCGGTCGGCACGGCGCCGAGCATCTGAGGGAGTGAATCATGGCCAACAGCAGCGTATCGGTCACCCCCGGCTCGGGCGTGAACATCGACTCACATCAAATCGGGTCCGGTGACCAGCAGCAGATCATCAGGACGGCCAAGGCCGACACGGTCAGTGCGGCGGCGAACACCACGTGGACGGTCTCGACCACGGCGGTCCAGTCGCAGATCGCGGCCGACGAGAACCGGGTCGGGATGCTGATCTACAACGCGTCCACGGTCCGGGTGTATATCCGGTACGACAACACCGCGCCCCTAGCGGCCGGAACCAACGCTCACTGGTACCTCGACGCCGGGGACCGGTACGAGGTCCCGGATGCCTTCTGCCAGCTCGCTGTGTCGATCGTGGCTTCCGTCTCCGGAACCGGCACGGTGAACTTCGCACTCGGGACGGAGACCTGATCATGCCCCTCGCACCGTTCCAGCCGTTCGACATTCCCGACTACTGGGTTGTCTTCGGCCACTCGTACATGCAGTACGCCTTCGGCACCTTCTATCAGACCGGCCGCGCCGATGCTCTGTTCTTCGCGACCATGGACACCGAGCCGTTCAACAAGCAAAACTGGGCGGTCAACGGGTCCCGGGCGTGCATCGAGGGGTACTCCACCGGCGGGTTCGCCCGGTTCTACAAGGGATCGAAGAAGCCGCAGCGCGGCGGCCCGTACGTGTCCAACGGCGGCGCCATGATGCTCTGCTGGGGGATCAACGATCTCGGCCTCGTCGGCAACACCACGCAGATCAAGACAGCCGTACAGCACGCCTTTCGGGCGATCATCAGCCGGTGGCGCGCGTCGGTGATCTACGAGAACGACTTCCAGGTGGGCACGAGGACGTCGTACGGCGCGGGCTTCGGGTCCATCGGTGCCACCGGCTACACCTCGAACGACACGGCCCACTGGTGCACCTCCACGACGAACGCCAACTTCACCCTCACCCTCCCGTCCGACTACAACGGTGAGACGGTGGCCGTGACGCTGGTCGGTGCGGGCGGTGTCTCCGGCGGCATCGTCACCTGGGGCGGCACGACCGGCGTATCCGGCACCACCTC
>Ga0157374_10004237_pt1 | contig 12056 bp, 9 predicted proteins | sample M25metaG_FD_115308 | JGI IMG/M metagenome (GOLD analysis project Ga0157374, IMG submission 115308) | Miscanthus rhizosphere microbial communities from Kellogg Biological Station, Michigan, USA - M2-5 metaG | ecosystem: Host-associated > Plants > Roots > Rhizosphere > Soil | place: USA: Michigan...
AGTCTAGCTTCCGGATGGCACCATTTCACTTGTGGCATACTACTAGTTCATGCCTGCTTACGCGGCCAGCTATTTTTGGTTTCGATTTTGGCACTCGCCAAGATTGTGCCGAGGGGCGTCCGCGAAATACTGAGACAGCGGCGAAACGGTTAAAGGAGGCCCACTCGGCAACGAGTGGGTCTTTTTATTTTGATGCGAACACTCGTGAGGGGTAAATGATTATTTCGATGAAGCTGCATGCGACGCGGGAGGAGATCGATGCGGTGTGCGACCGCATCCGGGAGTTTGGGTACAAGGTGCATTCGATCGCGGGCGAGGAGCGCGTGGTAATCGGCGCGGTGGGCGTGGGAGATGTCACGGCGTGTCTGGAATCACTGGAGGCGATGCCGCAAGTGGAAAAGGCGGTGCGCATTTCGGCTCCTTACAAATTTGTCAGCCGGGAGTTCCAGCCGACGAAATCGCGGATCGTGGCGAACCGGCGGGAAATTGGTGGCGACGAATTTATCGTGATGGCGGGTCCGTGCTCGGTCGAGAGCGAAAAGCAGATTCTCGATACCGCGCATTTTGTGGCGAAGCACGGCGCGACTTTCCTACGCGGCGGGGCATTCAAGCCGCGCACTTCGCCCTACGATTTTCAGGGAATGGAGCTGGAAGGGCTGAGGCTGCTGCAGAAGGCGAAGCGCGAGACCGGTCTCGGAATTATCACAGAAGTGATGAGCGACGGCGATGTAGAGATGGTCGCCGAACACGCCGACATTTTGCAGATCGGCGCTCGCAATATGCAGAATTTCGCGCTACTCAAGGCATTGGGCAAAGCGCAGCGGCCGGTGATGCTGAAGCGCGGCTTGAGCTCGACGATCAAAGAACTGCTGATGTCGGCCGAGTATATTGTGGCGCATGGCAATCCGAATGTGATTCTGTGCGAGCGCGGTATACGCACGTTCGAGACGGCCACCCGCAATACGTGCGACATCACCGCAGTGCCGGTCTTAGACGAGCTGTCGCATTTGCCGGTAGTGCTCGATCCGAGCCATGCGACAGGAAAGCGGAGCCTGGTGCCGGCGCTGGCGCGAGCCGGCATAGCGATCGGCGCGGACGGATTGATTATCGAAGTGCATCCGCAACCGGAAAAGGCGATCAGCGATGGAGCGCAATCGCTGACTTTCGATCAGTTCAATAAGTTGATGCAAGAGTTGAAGCCGTATGTAGCGCTTTGGAAAGCGTCGCGCGTGGCGGAACTCGCTCCGGCCTAATGCGCCGGCGGACGGTCTGGATCGCAATTGGATTGCTGGCGCTTGCCGGGGCGGCTATTTTTTCCGTAATCGATACGGAACGGCATCGCTTTGTGCGATCGAGCGTCGATCTGGTGAAGCAATTGCCGCCAGGTGATTTCACGAGATTTTATGCCGACCTGGGCGCGCTGCGACAAGCAGCTCTTCTCCATTTGCTGACGGGGGTGAGTCCGATTCAGGAAAGGGATTACCAGGAATTCGTCCGGCAGACGCAGTTCGACTATACGCGAGACATGGACGCACTCGCGGGCGCTTCGGACGGCGAGCAATTTTTCTTTCTGCTGCGCGGCCGTTTTCAATGGGACAAGCTGAAGCAGTACGCGGCGACGCATGGCGGAACCTGCCGGCGTCTGTCCTGCGTGGTTCCCACCAGCAAATCGGGGTATTGGGTGAATCTCGTGCGGGTGCAATCCGATGTAACTGGTTTATCGATCAGCGCGAACAGCGCGGCAGCGGAAACTCTGCGGCGAAAAGCGCCTGAAACGGAACACGCGTTTCCCACTGATCCGGTGTGGGTGAGCGTGTCGAGAGCAGTGCTGTCGAAACCGGATGCATTGCCTTTGCCGATGCGCATCCTGGCGATTTCGCTGCAATCCGCCGATCGCGTGGTTTTATCATTGGGCGCGGTGACGGACAAACAAGCGGCGTTCCAGGTCGAGCTGAAAGCGAATTTTCCGATCGAGGCGAGCGCCGAAACAGCGCGCGCGCAGCTAGAGATCGAGACCAAGATGTTGAAGCTCGGATTGCAGCGGGCGCACCGGCAACCCAACCCGGCGGATCTTACCGGGTTGATCGCGGCGGGAAGCTTTCGCAGAGTACGGAAAGAAGTCCTGGGAAGTTGGCCGGTCCGATGGGAACTGCTGAGGACTTTGGAGTGATTGGCGACGAGGCCGATCTCGCTAAGATAACGACACGGAGAGAGCGTCGCTCTCAGCGTTATGGCAAAGAATTTTAAAGACCTGTCCGAGCGCGAGATCCTGGCTCTGGCCATCACGCTCGAGGAAGAAGATGGGCGCATTTACGGGGAATTTGCCGAAAGTCTGCGTGAAAGCTACCCGGCGACGGCGAAGCTGCTCGATGAAATGCAGGCCGAAGAATCGCAACATCGCGCGCGTCTTATCGATCTCTATCAATCGCGCTTCGGAAATCATATTCCGTTCATCCGCCGCCACGATGTAAAGGGATTTGTCTCCCGGTCGTCGCCGTGGCTGGCCGGCCCGGTGAGTCCGAAACTGGTCCGGCGCACAATCGAATCCATGGAAGCGGAAACCGGACGTTTCTACACGCTGGCGGTCGAGCGCACGACAGACGCTTCCACTCGCAAATTACTGGGCGATCTGGCGGAGGCGGAAGCCAAACACACGGCGACGGCGGAGAGCGTCGAGAAAGAATATCTCACGCCGGAGGTGCGCAAAGGAGAAGACGAAGCCACGCGGCGCGCCTTCGTTTTGCAATATGTTCAGCCGGGCCTGGCCGGATTGATGGACGGTTCCGTTTCTACGCTTGCGCCGCTTTTCGCCGCAGCGTTTGCGACGCATCAAACGAGAGATGCATTTCTGGTCGGCCTAGCGGCGTCGGTGGGCGCGGGCATTTCGATGGCGTTCGCTGAAGCTCTTTCCGATGATGGATCGCTTACCGGACGCGGACGCCCGCTCGTACGCGGCAGCATCACCGGAGCGATGACCACGTTGGGCGGCATCGGACATACGCTGCCGTACCTGATTGGCGACTTCCGTGCGGCCACAACGCTCGCCGTTATTGTTGTCGGTGTCGAACTCGGGGTGATTAGCTGGATCCGCCAGCACTATATGGAAACGCCGCTGGTCCGCGCGGCGCTGCAAGTGGTGCTCGGCGGCGTGCTGGTCTTTCTGGCCGGCATTCTGATCGGTAATTCATAACATCGGAGAAATTCAAATGACAGTGCTAGTGGAATACGCAGATGCCAGTGCGGAAGTGCGGGCCGTGTACGACGACATCCGGGCGACTCGCAAAACCGATTTCATTAACAACTTTTGGAAAGCGCTGGCCAACCATCCCGCTACGCTGCGCCGCACCTGGGACAGCCTCAAACAGATTATGGCGCCAGGAGCGCTCGATCCGCTTACGAAGGAACTGATCTATCTCGCAGTGAGCGCCACGAATCAGTGCTCTTACTGCATTGCGTCGCATTCGGCATCGGCGCGCGCGAAGGGGATGACGGAAGAAATGTTTGGCGAGTTGCTGGCGGTGGTAGGAATGGCAAACCAGACGAATGCACTCGCTGCAGCCCGTCAGGTTCCGATCGATCCGCAGTTTCAAGCGGAGGAATAGACGCTTCGGGCTATGCTGCTGGCAAAAGTAGTCGAAACATCCCAGCGGATCTCGGAGACGAGCAAGCGTCTCGAGAAAACAGCTATACTCGCAGGGTTGTTGAAAGAACTCAAGCCAGAGGAGGTGGAAACGGTCGCGGGATTTCTGGCGGGGGCTCCGCGGCAGGGCCGCATCGGAATAGGCTATGCAGCGTTGCACTCCTCAATGGCTGCCGCCGTGGATGCTCCGAGTATTGAAATTCCGGATGTGGATCGTGTGCTGGATGAAATTTCGGCGGTTCGCGGCGCAGGTTCCGAGCAGCGCAAACGGGATCTGTTGGGCGGCTTGTTTGCGCGGGCTACCAGCGAAGAGCAGCATTTTCTGGTGAGGCTTCTTTCCGGGGAGCTGCGACAGGGAGCGCTCGAGGGCATTCTGCTGGATGCGCTCGCCAAAGCTTCGGCCATTTCTCCGGAACGCATTCGCCGCGCGGCGATGATGGCGGGCAGCGCCGCAGCGATTGCGCGGGCTGCGCTCGAAAAAGGAGAGAGCGGTCTGTCTCCGTTCGATATCCAGCTTTTCCGGCCGGTTCAACCGATGCTGGCACAAACCGCTGAAGACTTGGGCGCCGCGCTTGCCGATTTGGGTGAAGCTTCGCTTGAATACAAGCTCGACGGCGCTCGTATCCAAGTCCATAAAGCAGGCGACCAGGTTGCGATTTTCTCGCGCGGCGCAAACGATGTTACCGAGGCAGTTCCCGAAGTGGTTCAACTGGTCCGCGCGCTGCCGGCCCACGATCTTATTCTGGATGGCGAGGTGCTTAGCCTTTCGAGCGACGGTCGCCCGCAACCGTTTCAGGTTTCGATGCGGCGCTTTGGGCGGAAGCTGGACGTGGCGCGCCTTATGGACGAGTTGCCGATGACGCCCTTCTGGTTCGATCTGCTTTACCTGAACGGCAGTCCACGGGTTGATGAGTCACAAGCCAAGCGCTTTGCGGAATTGGCTCTTCTGGCACCATCGCAGAATGTTATTCCGAATCTGGTGACGGGCGACCCGGAGCGTGCGGAAGAATTTCTGCACCAGGCTCTCGCTGGCGGACATGAGGGTGTAATGGCCAAGTCACGGGCGGCCGGATACGCGGCCGGTGCGCGAGGACAAAGCTGGCTCAAAGTGAAGCGCGCTCGCACGCTCGATCTCGTCGTACTGGCGGCGGAATGGGGTAGCGGCCGGCGCCGTGGATGTGTGAGCAATCTGCACCTGGGCGCACGCGATACTCGCAAGGGCGGTTTCGCGATGCTCGGAAAGACATTCAAGGGATTGACGGATGAAATGCTCGCCTGGCAGACGCAGGAACTTCTGAAGCTGGAAGTGGCTCGCGATAGTTATACGGTGTATGTCGAGCCGAAGCTGGTTGTCGAAATCGCTTTTAACGAAATTCAGGGCAGCCCGCGCTATGTGAGCGGATTAGCACTGCGTTTTGCGCGGGTGAAACGGTATCGACCGGATAAGTCCGCCGCCGATTCGGATACGTTTGAGACTGTGCAGCGGCTGGCGGGGATTCTCGAGAAATCTGCGGGAGCGTAGGGCAGACAGGACTGCGCCCCTATCGCAGTCGGATTGCGAGGATTCCGCCCATGGCCTCATCACGAGCGCAAGAAAGCGTATGTGCCGGCCAGCATCAATGCGAACACAATACCTGTGATTAGAACAATTAAGAAATCCCACGCTGCGGGCAGGCTCTCGAAGCGTGTGAGGGAAGCGCCGGTGCTTCTGGTTTTCGGCGGATCGGAGTGGAGGTCCGGAGTGTTCAACCTCTCGCTCGGAATACGCACCGAATCCGGTAGCTGTTGGCTGAGAACTGCGTTCTCCACACCGAGCGCGTTGCCGATCTTTTCTTTCAGGTCTGAAGGATCGCTGGGAAGCCCGAGGCGCACGTCGTAAGGCAGCTCCGAGAGAACTTCTTCAATGTCCAGGGGCTGAAAGGGCTTTGCTACCCAGAATTCCAGCGCATCGGCCAAGCGACAACTCAGATGTGAGATGCGGAGGCTGTCCAGCTCAGTCGCCCCGGAGGGTCGATCATGGTGTCGACCTGCCACGACACAGAATTCGTGAGGGAGTTTCCACTGCTCGATCAAGCGGCGTCCGAGTTCACAATGATCCATCGTGAATAGTTGCCTCTCGAGTTCGACGAGCGAGGCTACGTTACGATCTGCCTTCCGAAGCATCAGTTCGTAATCATCAGGCCACGCCACCAGCAATCCCAACCGTCCGATATCGTGAAGCAGACCGAGGCTGTACGCCCGTTCCGGCTCTGGTGCGCCAGCGGCGGCTGCGATCTCACGGGAAAGAACTGCCGTAGCAATCGTATGTTGCCAGCACCTTTGAAACGCCTCCGTCCGGAGAGCCGCCCGTGAATAGTTGCGCATCGCCACCGACATGACAAGCGACTGAACTCGCTGGGCGCCCAGCAGCATAACAGCCTGCTGTATCGTGCTGACCTCGTACCTGAAGAGTGCAGAATTTGCCAGCCTGAGAACTTGCGCGGAAAGCGTAGCGTCCGACGAGATTTCGCGCACCAGCAGAACGAAATCGGCATCATCCTGCGATACCAGGTCCAGCACACGCAGGGCGACGGCGGGAAAGGCCGGAATGCTGGCCAGGGAGATGTCCTTCAGTGGGCAATCCTCTGAAACCTGCTGTGACATAGTTTGATAGTCTTATCGTCCGCAGCCAGCTAACTTTCAGGATTCATTTCTGGTGCGTGCGGTTTCTCCAGCATCCGTCGACGTCGTGATGTCAATCCGGCAAGAAGGATCATCGCCGCGCAAGGACCGCGAGCGCGTCGAGGACTCCATGCATGAGCATGCCGGGAATCAGTGTCCGCTTCCCAGCGGCGACAGAGCCGAATAGCAGGCCCAGAAAAAAACGGAAACTATTACCTGCCACGGTAACGCCGCGTGTGCGGCGCCGGAGACGGCCGCCTGAAGTATGATCGCCGTGAGGATCGATCGCGTCCCAGTCGGAGAATCGTTGGAACAGGTAGCCGCGGTAGAAATTCCTCACAGAAACGCGCGGAGAGCGATAGGGTAGTTCAGAGCACTTTCTTCGCAAGTGTCCGCGGCAGGAGGACGACGATGTTCTTAAATGCACCCGGACGCGCTGGGAGCACTTTCCCGAGCACACCACCGAGCGCACCCCACGCCACAAACATTGCAACGGCGATCAGTGCGTAGATGCCCCACTGCCGGAGTGTCCACAAGGATGGATCAATCAACTGGCGCATCGTTTTCACGTTAGAGCGAAGCCCCAGGAAAGCGTACGCGAAAAGAAACCACGTGCTGAATAGAGCAATGGCGTAGACGCGCACACGACCAAACTCCTCCAAGGTGGCCGCCGATTGGTTCCCTACCAAGACACGACCGGCGGCCGCGAACGCCAAGATTATCGCGATGAGCCCAACAATGTGCAGGTTGGAAGCAATTGTCCCGACAGCTAGGCCAGAACGCGAAGCCGATCCTGGGTCCGGCTTGAGCAAACTGGCGTCTAGCATAGCCTTGCAGATATGTAGTATACGATATTTATGTCTCCGCACCAGCTGGGGTCTAGGCGGTCACGATATATACTTCATCGAAGCAGTGTTTGCGTTAAACGCAACAGGACTTGCGAATGAAGAGACTCTTTCTGCCTTTCGTTATAGCCGCAATTCCTTCCTGGGCAACCTCGCCAAGTGGCTGGGGCGTACACCTGGGAGGACTCAGCTCTCCCCAATATTCCGCACTTTCGCAGATCAATAAAACGAATGTGGCGCGGCTGCAACGAGCGTGGTTTTTCCCAGCAGGCGATAACGGGTTCCGCTTCGGAGCGAACCCAATTGTGATTGACGGCGTGATGTATCTGGTCGGGGCGCATAACGCGGTTGTTGCACTGAACGCCGCCACGGGCGCCAAGATTTGGGAGCACAGCATCGGCGATGCGCAGTCCATGAATCACCGCGGCGTTGCGTACTGGGAAAACAAGGATCGCAGCGATCGCCGCATTCTTTTTACGGCTGGAGACCAGTTGCAGGCGCTGGATGCGACAACCGGCAATCCCGTGATGTCGTTCGGCGACAACGGCAAGGTGAATATCAAAAATGGATTGGGGCGCGATCCCGACACGCTGCGCAGAATGCAATCGGGTGATCCCGGTCGTGTTTTCGAAAACCTGCTGATTTTGGGTTCGGCTCCGGGCGAAGAATACGAATCCGCGCCAGGAGATTTGAGAGCATTCGACACGCGCACCGGCAAACTGATTTGGACGTTCCACACCGTGCCGCATCGGGGGGAGCCTGGATACGAGACATGGCCGCCCGGCGCATGGAAGTATATCGGCGGAGTGAACACGTGGGGCGAAATCTCCATTGATGAAAAACGAGGCATCGCCTACTTCCCGATAGGTTCACCGACATACGATTTCTATGGCGCAGATCGTAAAGGCGCAAATCTCTATTCAGATTGCCTGCTGGCGCTGGACGCGCGCACGGGCAAACACCTTTGGCATTTCCAACTTGTTCACCACGACCTTTGGGACTACGACGCCGTTGCAGCGCCGAAGCTGATGACCATTCAGCACGACGGGAAGAATGTGGACGTGGTGGCGCAGGCCACAAAGCACGGCTTTCTGTTCGTGTTCGACCGCGTGACGGGTAAGCCAATCTGGCCGATTGAGGAGCGGAAAGTTCCGCAAACCGACGTGCCCGGCGAAGAGACATGGCCCACGCAGCCGTTCCCAACTGCGCCGCCGCCCTTTGCGCGCCAGAAATTTACCGTTGACGATGTGAACCCGTACATGCTCGATCCGAAAGAGTGGGAAAAATTCAAGGAAGCGGTGGCCAATTCGCGGAATTTTGGGCTCTTCACTCCGCCAGCCATGGTGAACACGATGGAGATTCCGGGCAACAATGGCGGAGCGAATTGGGGCAGCACCGCGATTGACCCGAAGCGCGGCTGGCTGTATGTGGCGTCGAAAGAACTTCCTTCCATGTTGAAACTGGAAGAACAGAAAGCAACGCGATCGAACTTCTCGGTGTCCGATCCGCCGGCGCAAGTGGGCAAAGCGATCTACATGGCGAACTGCCAGCAATGCCACAAGGCCGACCTGACGGGCCAGATGCCGGAGGTGCCGGCTCTCACCGGTATTGTGTCCAAATTGGGTGCGGACCAGGTAAAGAAGGTACTTCATGACGGGCAAGGGCAGATGCCTTCGTTCGCGCGGCTTTCGGAGCTCGAAATCGACCGGCTGATCACATTTCTACGCGATCCGAAGGCCGCCGATAGAACGGGTGCGCCGCCGTTGCCTGTTGCGTCTGCACGCAGCGTACCCGCCGCGCCCAGGCCCCCACTCACTCCGGGAAATCCCAAGCGCTATTGGACCGGCTACAACTACATGAACACGGCCGATGGCTTCCCGGCCATCAAGCCACCTTTCTGGGCGCTGAGCGCATATGATCTGAACCAAGGAAAGCTGGCATGGCAAATCCCTATTGGCGAGGTGCCTAACCTGTTGGCGCGCGGTATTCGAAATACCGGCAGTATTCCTTCGCGCGGCGGTCCCGTGGTTACAGGGGGCGGACTGATTTTCGTGCCGTCACAGTCGGACAAGTCGCTCTATGCCTATGATTCAGAGACAGGCAAAACGCTTTGGTCGGGCAAGGTGCTGGCTGAGCCAGGCGGTGTGCCTGCGGTCTACGAAGTGGCAGGTAAAGAATACGTAGTGATTGCCGCCCGCGACGCCGACGCGCCGCGCGTGCGTCCGGGACAGCCCGCTCCACCAGCGGATCCTAAAAAGAAGGTCGTTCAGGGCTATTACGTGTTTACGCTGCCGAAATAAGCGCGGAAGGTTCGATGCTCAGGACCGGAACTTGACGCCTTGCTTTTCGAGATAGGCTTTGGCGATCTTGGCGTCCTCCACCGCGGGCACCGGTTGCGGCGGCGGCGAGTCCAGTTCCACCATGACAAGACCTGCGGTCTTACGGCCATTCATCCTCGATAGAATCGCGGGGATGTCCACCTTGCCTTGGCCGAGCGGGCAGTAACCAAGGTATTCGGCGCCGCCCGAATAGTCCTTCAAATGCATATGCTGGACGAGCGGTAGAAAATCTTTTACGACCTGTACCGGATCGGATCCGCCTTTCTGCAATTGCCCTATATCGGGGCCAAACTTCATCACGCGGGTGTCCATGGCCTCGAGCACGGCGTAGGTTTCGTCGCGCGTCTCCACGCAAGTCCCGGTGTGCTGATGCAGCACGGGCGTAAGCCCCATATCCGTTACGGCCTTGCCGAGTTCGTTGAGCGCGGCCACAATATCATGCTTATGGGCTTTGAAATCGTAGCTGTTGCGCTTCACGCCGTTTGGGCCGACAACGATCACTTTACCGTTGTACTTTTTCACTAACTTCGCCCATTCCAGCGTCTTCGCAATCGATTCTTTGCGCTGCTCGGGCGCCGACAGGTTTGTATTGCAGTACGCCGAGATCAATGGCAATTTGTGCTTTTCGAGAAGAGCGCCCACTCCGCCATTTGCTTCCATGGCCTCAATCTGATTGCCGAACAGCTCAATCCCGTAGAAGCCAAGAGACGCGATATCGCGAATGGCGGCTTCCACGTATTGTGGATCTTGCATGGGAGGCGTGGCGGGCCGCGGAGCAGCCGAAGGTCCCAACGGAATCCATGTCAGTCCCGTGTGGCCGACGTGCAATTTCAGTTTGCCGGCGGCAAATCCAGTCGAGGCCAATAGGGCCGCGGAAAGTGTTTGCGTGAAGATTCGTCGGTTCATGGTTTGCATAAGTTACTCCGTCCGGCGGCGCTTGCCGCGCGAGGAATTCATCTGATTCCAGAAAATGAATGTCCCCTTTACATCGGAGATCACAATGTCTGGCGCGCCATCGCCGTTTAGGTCGCTTACCTGAAATTGCGACCCCACGCCCGAGCGGTTGTTGATGAGTTCCGGCACGAATTCCGCTCCGCCCTCCGCTTTGGAGTTGCGCACCGTGCGATACCAATAGAGCACGGCCGGCCCGAAGGGATCCGGGTCGAGATGACTTTCCAGGTGCGAGTAGAGACGCTTACCGACGATCATGTCGGGAACGCCGTCACCATCGAGGTCCGCGAAAGCCACGCCATGCGGCTCTGAAAATGTGACGCCGCCTGCGTTCTTAGTGCTGAAATCTCCCATGATGTTGTGGCGCAGAAATTCGATATCGCCGTTCGGGCCGCGCTTTTGTTCGAACCATGCGAGTCCCAACCCGTGTGCGGCAATGGCAGTGACTACGTCATTGCGGCCATCGCCGTTCACGTCGTAGACGCCCATTTCAGCACCGCCTGTGCCGAATTCTGCAGGATGAAATTTCCAGAGGCCCTCGCCTGCGCCTGCGGCCGGTTGTTCCCACCAACCGCGGCTGTTGACGACGTCCATACGGCCGTCGCCATTGATGTCGCCCACTCCCATGCCGTGTGGAGGGGCAAGGCCAGGCTCGGAGATGGTGTGGATCTTCCAGGGTGCGGTCGGGTTTTGACGATCGGGCTTTGCGTAGGCCATGGTTGCGCCGGTGTTCGTGAACAGGATTTCCGGTTTGCCATCGCCATCGATATCGTGGAAAACTTCGATCTCTGAATTAGCGCTGGGCACGATGTTGTAGCGCTCCCAGCGCCGGGACTGGCCTTTCGGATTTATGTACAGATAGATGGGCCGCGAATACACGCAGATGATGTCACTCCACCCGTCGCCATTGGCATCGTATGGGAAATAGGTCAGGCCCTCGGGGAATGTGGCTGGTCCGTAGCTGCGCGCCGCCGTGAACTCGCGGTGCTCCGTGTAGTTCGGACCAAGGAAATAGAAAGGCCCGGCGATTACGTCGGGAATGCCGTCGTGATTTATGTCAGCCGCTGCGGCGCCCCACGAATACAGGAAATCGTCCAAATGCTGCATGCGGAAATGTGCGGACGTTTTTTCGTCTGGCTCGGTTTTCGGGTTCAGGTCTTTTGCTGCCACATCTTTGAAGCGAACCTCGCCGGCACCTCCCACGTGCAAGATGATTGGCCCGTAGCCCATCATGCGATCGTTGGTCGCAGAATTTCCACCGCGCCGGTCGTTCAATGTCACCCACACCATGTCCATGTCAACGATCACGTCCAGGGTGTTCCAATCGTTCGAACGAATTTCCGGTTGTGGAGGGCCGCGCCGCCCCGCGGCACTGGGCGGACGAGCAGGCGCAGCAGGCTTTGAGGCTTCCTCTTCCTGTTCCTCCAGCGTAGGGGCCGGCTCCGCGAAGCCTGGCACCTTCGATGAGTTACTAATGGACGGCCCGACTGAAATGCGCGTAAATTGGGCCCTTGAACGATCGAGCTTCTTGCGGCTTACTTCCTTGCCGTCCGGTCCAATCACCAAGTCATAGGAGCCCATGTCTCCTTCGCTTAGGGAGACGTAGACTCCTTTCCATCC
>Ga0157374_10004239_pt1 | contig 12055 bp, 9 predicted proteins | sample M25metaG_FD_115308 | JGI IMG/M metagenome (GOLD analysis project Ga0157374, IMG submission 115308) | Miscanthus rhizosphere microbial communities from Kellogg Biological Station, Michigan, USA - M2-5 metaG | ecosystem: Host-associated > Plants > Roots > Rhizosphere > Soil | place: USA: Michigan...
CAAGACCTGCTGCGCGAGTGCCGGCTATTGATGCTGGCGATGGTCGCAACCTGGCGTTGGGATCGACATGACCAACTCCCGAACGGGCGCCGAATGGGCATAGAGCTCGTCAGTCAGATACGGCAGGACTGGAGCTAGACAGCGCCTCGGCTCAGGCGTCATTCCGGAACACTGCCGCATGCGAGGGCAGGGCCGCTCACCCGAGCTTCTACGCGTTGATCCACAGCAGGCGGGACTTCGTTCGGCGTAGTGACGCTTCGGTGGCGTGCGCGTAACTTCACCCTATTTGGATGGGGAGGCGTGAGGCACCCATTCTTAGGATCCACGGCGCTGCGACATTCTCGAAATGCTTTGGAGGCTTCAGATGACAGACCCGGCCACCCGCGCCAATGCCCTCGACCATGTTGTCGTCGTGCTTTTCGAGAACCGATCGCTCGACAACCTGCTCGGTCATCTCTACGGCCCGGAGGATGGCAAGACCTTTGAGGGCGTGATCGGGAAGGGGTTGAATAACCCGATTCCGGAGTGGGCCGAGCATGGCGCCGATCGCAAGACGGTCCCGTACACAGTCGCGACCGACATGGACTCGCCCAACCCGGATTCGGGCGAGGAGTACTACCACACCAATACGCAGCTTTTCGGCGTCCTCGACGAGCACAATCGCTTCAAGATCGGCGAGGGCGTGACCGAGCCGTGGAACGCGCCGCCGTCCGGTGCGACGCCAACCATGGACGGTTTCGTCACTGACTACATCAGCACGTTCACCGGGGAGATGGGTCGTCAGCCGACCTATGAGGAGTACGCGCAGATCATGACCGGTTACACGCCGGAGCAGGTGCCCGTGCTCAATGGGATCGCACGCGAGTTTGGGGTATTCGACCACTGGTTCTGCGAAGTGCCGTCGCAGACGTTCATGAACAGGTCGTTCTGGACTGCGGCCACCTCGTCAGGCCTAGTCGTGAACAGCCCGGTCAGGAAGTGGTTCACCAAGAACGACACGGAAACGATCTTCGAGCGGCTCGAGCAGCACGGCAAGACGTGGAAGGTCTACGTGCTGGAGCCGATGCCATTGTCGTTCGCGGGACTTATGCACTACTCCCGGTTGAAAGACCGATTGGCGACGAACTTCGTGCCGTTCGCCGAGTTCGAGAAGGACGCCGCCGCTGGAACCCTGCCCAACTTCTCGTTCATCGAGCCGAACTTCATTTCCGGCCACGGCGACTACCACCCCGCGATCGGGCGGGCAATGGGCCCCAACATCGATGCAGCGATTGACCCCCCGTCCTCGATCCTGGCCGGTGAGGCCTTCCTGGCGCGCGTGTTTAACGCCTACCGGTCCGCTACCTCAGCCTCGGGCTCGAACGTCTGGAACACGACCCTCCTGATCGGGTGGGATGAACCAGGCGGAACCTACGACCATGTACCCCCGGGACCGGTCCCGCCGCCCGATCCTGCCGCACCGGCAGGAGAGTTCGGCTTCACGTTCGACCGTTCCGGCTATCGCGTCCCCGCGATCGTGGTGTCGCCCTGGGTCGAATCGGGCTCGGTCTACAACGAGGAGTACCGCCACACCTCCCTGATCGCGACGCTGCGGAAGAGCTGGAATCTCGGCGACGCCTTCACCCAACGCGACGCGTCAGCGCGCACCTTCGACCACGTGTTCACTCGCGAAACACCGCGTGACCCCCAGACATGGGCGACTTTCACCGCCTTACCTGTCTCGAAATGGCAGATGGACGAAGACGTGGTCGGCAAAACGCTCAGCACGCTGGGCAAGAGCGCTGCACCCGGACTCATCGAGCACGCCAAGGAGATGGGCGTAAAACTCCCGCCTCAACTCGACGATCCCAACGCGGAACTCACGCCACAGCTGATCATCGAGGTCCTCAGGGACATTTGCTGGCACTACTTCCCACTACTCGCCCCAGAGGGCGAAGTCCACTGAGATCGTCACCCCGCGCTCGGGAGATTCCCGAACACTGGCGCATGGGAGGCGCCTACCCTCGGAAGAACTCTTCAGGATGTGCCTCGATGTACGGCCCAAAGAGGACGGCGGGGTTCTGCGTTGGGCTCTCGAGGAGCGCATAGAGCGCATCGTCCAAGCTGGAGAGGAACGCGATCTCGTTGTCTGTCGCCTGCTCGAGGATTTCCTGGCGTTGGTCTAGATCCCGCAGTGCCTCCTCAGAAGGGAAGATGGATGTGGCGCGACGAATCACGTTCGCGTACTCGCTAGCGCCAAGCAACTCCGCGCCGGTGATCGCTTCGGGTGCAAGGTAACCAGTGGAGTTATAGAAGTATTGGTGGAAGCCGCCATTCGATACTTCCGAAATCGTCCAATGCAACGCGTAAAAGGCGCGTTGCCCCGGAGTCGCGACCGTTTGAAGCCGCTCATCTGGTTCGTATGGTGTCTTCAGGAGGCCCCACATTGGCTCAATCACCTTCCACGCGACCTCGGCCACGTCCGCGCCGTCGGCCACATCACTTCGGGCAATCCGAAAGTCCGTCATCTCAGCGCGAATCTATCGAGTCGGCATCGAGGGACACTTCCCAAACACTGGCGCATGCCACAGGTCGCTTCCGGTGCTCCTCACAACGAATCGCGGAACGGGCGCTCCCCGGCCGAGGTCAGGCAGCAGCCTCGGGGGACATTCCCGAACACCGGCGCAGGTCTCAGTCCTATGGCGTGAGTAGTTTCCAGTGCCCCTCGGAGACGACCTCGACGGTACCGTCGACCACTTTGAAGGCGGTCTCATCGTCGATCGCGTAAGCGGGGCCTGACAAGCCCGCCGCCCATTCTTCTGCGGTGGCCAACGTGTTCCAAGGCAGGTCAGGGTTGTCGAGGTGCGGGAAGATCGAGAAGTCGACGATCGCTAGGGTGCGGTCGTCTGTCGCGGACGACCATGTCACGAAGTCGTCTCCGATCCGGGGGGTCATCACCATGCTTCCGGCGCTCACCCCAACCCAGACCGTCTCCGGCAGCGACGGCAGAAGGTCTGCCAAGCCGGACGCTCGCATCCAGTGGCACAAGAACGCGGCATCGCCGCCCTCGACGAGCAGGACGTCAGTCTCTCGGACCAGCGGGACCCAGCGCTCCGCGTCGAGGCTCGGCAGGGCGGTGAGTTCCAGCACTCCCATGGACTTCCAGCCCAGCCCGACCGTGGGAGTGCCAGGCTCCTGGCCGCTGATGCACCGCCACGCCTGGCGAGGGCCCGCCATGGGATGCCCGTACAACGCCGTGGGGATACAGAGGGCGTCGCACTCGGCAATCGGCTTGCCCAGCAGTTCGACCAGTGCGTCGTGGATGCTCGCGTTCCTGATGCCAGCGGACGTAAGAAGAAGCTTCAAGTTGCCTCCCGAATTCGTTGGTGTAGGCGAGAACGTCTTGGGCGCTTACGGATCCGTACGCGGTAGAGACGGAGTGGCCAGCGAAAACTCATCGGTTCCGGCCAGATCCGGCGTCAGTTCTTCAGGAAACACTTACCGATCCGTATGCAGTAGAGACCGGCAGGGCGCCAAAGTTCATCGGCGATCTTTGCGATCCGCGACAATGACCGCGTGGCGCTTCAACGGATGGACAACGTGGGCATCGTGGTGGAGTCGCTTGACGCCGCGATCTCTTTTTTCGCCGAGCTGGGCCTCGAACTCGAGGGGCGAGCGATGATCGAAGGAGACTGGTCAGGGCGCGTCACCGGACTGCGCGACCAGCGCGTCGAAATGGCCATGATGCGTATGCCGGACGGCCACGGCGGGATTGAACTGTCGCGCTTTCTCACGCCGCCTCCGGTCGCCGATCACCGGAACGCGCCGGTAAACGCCCTCGGCTACCTTCGCGTCATGTTCGCGGTAGACGACCTCGACGATACGCTTGCCCGGCTCCGCGAGCACGGCGCACAGCTCGTGGACGAAGTGGTCCACTACGAAGACGTGTATCGGCTCTGCTACGTCCGAGGCCCGGAGGGCATTCTCATCGGGCTGGCTGAGCAAATCGGCTGACGTCCCAAACGCACTCGAGCGTCATTCACGAACGCTGGCGCAGCCGACTGCGGTCTAGTCGGGGCGCCGAATATCCGTGAAGTGGCTCGGGTTCCACGTGGACGTAAACGGCGAACGACCGGCACCGACGATGAGCAGGGTTGTTCCGGGGCGCACTGCGCTGGCGCTGCGGCGGACGGACGGTTCGGTGATCGCAAGGGCTGTCCCGCGACCGAGATGAGCCTCTTCCCCGTCGAGTTCGAACATAGCCTCGCCTTCGAGAACGAGGTACAGCTCTTGCTGGCCACTCGCGCCCTCGTCGTGTTCCTCCACAAGCGTTTGGCCTGCGCTGCTCGCGACGAAGAGGTTGACGCCGAAGGTATCGATCCCAAGCGCATGCTGGAGCGGGCACCACACTGCGTCGTCCGGATCGCCGTCTGGGACGATCGGCACCTCAGCAATCGCCTGCACCGTCCAACGCGCCACAGAGCGAGCTTACGCGCGCGCGACGAAGCCGGCTCGAGTGAATTCCCGCACGCTGGCCCATGGCTGCTCATGGGATGGCCTAATCGCGCTCTGACAAAACCAGGGCGAGCCAGCTCTCCGCTTCGTGGAACAGGGCTGGGTTGTTCTCTGGCGTGTAGTAAGCGAGGATCGCGACCGCCTGCGAGAGAACCCACCCGCGTGCCCGCTCCCAGGTCGCGTCATCTGTCGGCAGCGCGGCGCGGAACGCATGAAGAGCTCCAGGCGAGTGCAGCTTCCACGCGACCATCACGTCGCAGGCAGGGTCGCCGACGCCCATCGCTCCCCAGTCGACGACGCCGCTGATGCGGCCATCGCGGACAAGCCAGTTGCGCACGTCCAGGTCGCCGTGATGCCAGACCGGCGGCCCGCCCCAAGGCGGCGCCGCGAGCGCGCGTTCCCACTCAGCCGTCACTGTGGGATCACCGTCGAACCTCGCCAGCCAGTAGCGAGTCTCGGGGTCGCGATCGGCCAGCGGGATGCCGCGTCCGCGCGGCGCCCCGGCTGGGCTGATCTGTTGCATTGCCTGCACGAGTGCCGCGAGATCGCGCGCCGCCCCGATCGCGTCGATCTCCTCCACCGGCACCGTTTTGCCCTCGACCCAGGTGTGGATCTCCCAAAACCAGGGATAATCGCCGCTCGGGCGACCTTGCGCGACCGGGACAGGAACCTCGACGGGGAGTAGCAGAGCCAGCTTCGGTAACCAGTCGAACTCCGTGCTCCCTGGCTCCGTCGGCCCTCGACGACGCGGGAGCCGCACAGAGAGTTCATCACCCAGTCGAAAGATGGCGTTGACGGTCCCGCTCGGTTCGACCCGGCGGAGCGGCAGGTCGACCCACTCTGGGAACTGACCAGCGAGTAGGCGACGCACGAGCCCCTCGTTGATCTCAAGCTCATCGACGTGCATCCTCGCCATCTCGTTCAGTCCACTGTCACGTCCGAAGCCTAAAGGTCGTCGGGGGACATTCCCGTCACTGGCGCAGACAAGTGCAAGCGCCAGCGCGTCCTGAGAACGAGGCCACGGGGGAACATTCGCGAACGCCGGCCCAGGGGAGCGCGTCATTACCCAGCTGGTTCAAGCGTGCTCCCTGAGATACTGGTGCACGAAGGCGATCGCCATGCTGCCCTCCCCGACTGCTGCCGCGACCCGCTTCACGGGGCCGAATCGGACATCGCCGCAGGCGAAGATGCCCGGCACGCTCGTCTCGAGCAGATACCGATCACGCGCAAGCTGCCAGTCCCGGTCGTCGTGCACATCTGGACCGGTGAGGATGTAACCGTGCCCGTCGAGTGCAATCTCGGGCGGGAGCCAACCTGTCTCGGCGTCCGCACCAATGAACAAGAAGAGCCCTCCGGACGCGAGCCGTTTCGTCTCGCCGGTATCTGAGTTCCGGACCTCGATCGCGTCAACCGAGTCCGCGCCGTGTGCTGCGATCACCTCAGTCCGGTACAGCACGTCGACGTTGGGTCGGGCCGAGAGCTGGTCGATGAGGTAGCGCGACATTCCGCTCTTGCCGGTCTTGGCCAACGTGGCCGCGCGACAGAGCATCGTCACGCTCCGCGCGTGGTTCGCGAAGAACATTGCCGCCTGCCCTGCCGAGTTCCCGGCCCCGACGACGTGGACGTCGAGGCCGTGCGTGTTCGGCGCCTCGCTGCGCGCCGCTCCGTAGAAGACGCCCTTCCCAACGAGTCGATCGAACCCCTCGACGGAAAGTTGCCGCCACGAAACACCGCACGCGAGGATGATCGTCTTCGCCTGCAGGACGTCGCCGCCGTCGAGATGCACCTGACGGTTCGATGCGTCGATCCGCGTTATCGAGCGGGTGACGAGGATCTCGGCGCCGAGCCTGCGCGCCTGCTGCAACGCCCGACTCGCGAGCTCGTCGCCCGACACACCTGAAGGGAATCCGAGGTAGTTCTCGATTCGGGAGGACGTGCCCGCCTGGCCGCCGGGTGCCTCGCGTTCGATCACGATCGTCTTCAGTCCCTCGGAAGCGCCGTACACGGCGGCTGCAAGGCCGGCAGGCCCCGCACCGACTATCACCGTTTCGTACTCCGCGGCCGCCGGCTCGGTCGGGATGTCGAGGAGCTCGGCCACCCGCCGAAACGTCGGTCGCATGGCGGTCTTGCCGTTCACGACCCGAACGGCGGGGAGGTCACCATCTGCTGGCCGCGCGCCCGACCACTGCTCCGCATCGGCGGGCACTTCCGGCTGGAGCCATCTGAACCGGATCTGGTTGCGGTCGAGGAAACGCCGTAGCTCCGCACAGGAGGCGTCCCACTGTTGGCCAAGGACGATGGCTCGGACCGGGTCGGGTGCGGACGCTCGTGCCTGTAGACCTTTGGGCCCCCCGAGCCGGTGCAGCGCCAGGAGGCCCACCCGCTCCGCAACCTCGGGCGCAGCGGCGGCGAGCGCGTAGTAGTCCTGCAGCTCGATCCGAAACACGCGCGACGCCTCCGCTGCGCGGAATCCGCCCGGGTGGAGCATGCCGAAGGCGATCGACATTTCCCCGAAGACGTCACCAGGCCTCCGCTCGCCGATCACACTCTCCACGCCGTCGACGAGCCTGATCACCTCGAACCGACCCTCGAGAACGCCGAACAGTGCCCGCGCGTCACCCTCGTTCACGGCGGACTCGCCGGGAACGAGGGTAATGTCTGCCACTGCCCGGGAGAGCCGATCGCGTTCGGCCGGCTCGATGTCCGCGAACACTGCGACCCGACCGATCTCCTCCGCCGTCACCATGAAACGCACCACCTCTGCCGGCTTAGCATCGTGCAATCGTAAGTGGTCGGCGCTCCGGAACGACCAAACGGTATTCGCATCCGGTGCCGCTGAGCAAGGGCGCACGCTAGCTCACCGCGTTCATCTTCGCGTCTACCGCTGGGCAACGCGCCTCAAAGCCACCATCGGTTCATCCAGGGAGGATGAAGCCGCGTTCCGGGTTGCTTCGTAGACTGGTTGAGATGCGTCGTCAAACAGGTGACTGCGGAGTCGCGGGCCGCGTGTGAGCGAAGCAGTTACTGACAGCGTTCCGGAGGACGAGAGCTCCGCCGCCCAAACCAAGCTCTCCTTCTTGCTGGCGATGGCGATGTTCGTGCTCGTCGTGGACACCTCGCTGATGAACGTCTCGATCTCGGCTGTGGTCGAGGACCTCGACACGACCGTGAGCAACGTTCAAGCCGCGATCGCGTTGGAGGCGCTGGTGTCCGCTGCGTTCATTCTGATCAGTAGCAAGGTCGGCGATCTCATCGGGCGGAAGCGGGCCTATGTGCTCGGCCTCGCTGCCTACGCGATCGGAGCCCTGGCGATGACGCTGGCCCAGAGCCTGACCGCGGTCATCATCTTCTGGGCGATCATCGGCGGGCTCGGGGCGTCGCTGCTGCTGCCCGCGATGCAGTCCCTGATCCACGGGAACTTCAAGGGGGCGGCCCGGACGCGGACATACGCGCTGGTCGGGGCAGCTGCCGCTATCGCGGCAGCGGTCGGACCGCTCCTCGGTGGCTTCGTCACAACGTACCTCTCTTGGCGTGTCGGCTTCGGGCTCGAGGCCGTCGTGATCGCCGTCGTGCTGTCCCAGATCAAGCTCGTCCACGACGTGGCCTACACAGGGCCGCGGCAGATCGACCTGGTCGGCGCGATCCTCTCCGTGCTCGGCATGGGTGGCCTCGTGCTCGGCATTCTCGTCTGGCAGGAAGGCGGCGAGTTCGTCGGACTGTTGATCGCGATCGGAGCGGTCGCACTCGCGTTGCTCGCCTACTGGCTCGTGCGGCGGAAGCGGGAAGGGAAGCCGACATTGCTCGATCCAGGTCTGTTCAGGTTCCCGCACTTCACGAGCGGGATCTCCGGGCAGCTGCTGCAGAACGTCACCCTGGGCGGTGCGATGATCGCGCTGCCGATCTTCCTCCAGATGACGCTCGAGTACAACGCGCTGAAGACGGGATTGACCCTCGCGCCGCTCTCGCTCAGCATGTTCGCGGTCGCGCTGCTCGCGGGACGCAAAGCGGGTGGCCGGCGCCCGAGCGACATCATCCTGGTCGGATTCGCTCTCAGCACGGTCGGTATTGCGCTGATCATCCCGATCGTGCCTCGCACGCATTCGGGCTGGTGGCTCTTCGTCCCGTTGCTGATCACCGGCTCGGGGCTCGGCCTCCTCGTATCGCAGCTGAACAACTACACGCTTTCTCCGATCGAGGAGGAGCGGGTGAGCGAGGCAGCCGGAGTGAACTCGGCGGCCGGGTCCTTTGGCCTCTCGTTCGGACTGGCGGTGGCCGGCGGCATCATGCTCGCCGTCCTCGCTTTCTCATTCACCAACCTGTCCGAAGACAGCAAGGTGATCCCACCGGCACAACAGCAGCAGATAGCAGACTCGTTGGAAGACGATGCGGAGGTGATAAGCAACGCGCAGCTCGAGCCGCTGCTCGCCGACGAACCGAAAGCCGTGCAGGAAGAGATCCTCCACATCAACAAGGAGGCGCGCGATCGCTCCCTACAGGTTGCGCTGCTCGTACCGGTCCTTGCCAGCCTCCTCGGCCTGCTCAACGCCTTCCGCATGAGACGCCTCCCCGACCCGAAGCCGGCCAGCTCCGCCGAAGGCGTGGCGCTGGGCTGAGGTCGACCCGAGCGCGCCCCCGCGTGCTGTCGCTCCAACGGTTACTTGTTCGTCCTGAAGGGGTGATGTCTCAGGGATCCGATGGCGCGACGCTCTGGCCACCGGAGCGCGATCTCCGGCTCTAGCGCAGCTTTCGATCGGGAGGATCAGCGATGAGCAAGCCGTTCCAGGGCGTCATCAACGTCGACATCCGCGACTCGAAGCCCGACTGGGCTCCGTTCGAGCCGCCAAAAGCACCCGATGGGGCGCCCAGCGTTGTGTACATCGTCCTCGACGACGTTGGCTTCTCGGCTCTCGGCTGTTACGGCGGGCCGGTGGAAACGCCGCACATCGACGCTCTCGCGAAGAACGGTGTCCGCTTCACGCAGTGGCATACGACCGCACTCTGCTCGCCGACGCGCTCCTGTCTCTTGACCGGGCGAAATCACACCCGTAACAGCATGGCGTGCATCACCGAGGCGGCAATCGGCTTCCCGAACGCAAGCGGGACGATTCCGCCCGAGAATGGCGCCATCTCCGAGATTCTCGGCGAGCAGGGCTGGAACACCTACATGGTGGGCAAGTGGCATCTCTGCCCCGATGACGAGATGAACCTCGCCTCGACGAGGCGCAACTGGCCGACCGGCAGGGGTTTCGAGCGTTGGTACGGGTTCCTCGGGGCGGAGACCAACCAGTGGTATCCGGATCTCGTCTACGACAACCACCCCGTCGACCAGCCGAGTACTCCGGAAGAGGGCTACCACCTCACGGAGGACCTGACGGACAAGGCAATCGAGTTCATCCGGGACGCGAAGGCGATTGCGCCAGAGAAGCCCTTCTTCTTGTATTACGCGCCGGGCGCCTGCCACGCGCCGCACCACGCGCCGAAGGAATGGATCGAGAAGTACAAAGGTCGCTTCGACATGGGTTACGAGGCGATGCGCGAGGAAACACTCGCCCGACAGAAGAAGCTCGGGCTCGTCCCGAACGACACTGAGGTGCCGCCGATCAACCCGATCGGCACCACTGAGACTCGGACGGGGCCTGACGGCAAGCCCTTCCCGCCCCTCGACGTCACGCGGCCGTGGGGTTCACTCTCGGACGACGAGAAGAAGCTGTTCTCCCGCATGGCCGAGGTCTACGCCGGATTCCTGGCGCACGCCGACGACCAGATCGGACGCCTGCTCGGCTTCCTCGAAGAGTTCGGCTGGCGCGAAAACACCCTTGTCGTCTTGGTTTCCGACAACGGCGCCTCGGGCGAGGGTGGGCCAAACGGCTCGGTCAACGAGATGAAGTTTGCGAACGGGATCCCGGACACGATCGAGGCGAACATGCCGCTGCTCGACGAGCTGGGTAGCCCGAAGACGTACAACCACTACCCGAATGGCTGGGCAATGGCCTTCAATACGCCGTTCAAGATGTGGAAGCGCTACGAGTTCAACGGCGGCACAAGCGACCCGTGCATCATCTCGTGGCCGGCCGGCATGAAGTCCAAGGGCGAGATCCGCGAGCAGTATCACCACGCAATCGACATCGTTCCGACGATCCTCGACGTCCTCGGCGTCGAGGCGCCTGAGACGATCAAAGGCCACACCCAGACCGAATTCGACGGCGTCAGCATGCGCTCCGGCTTCGACGACGCAAAGGCCCCGTCGGAACGCAAGACGCAGTTCTACGCGATGCTCGGCTCGCGGGGGATCTGGCACGAAGGTTGGAAGGCGGTCACGAATCATCCAACCTTGAGCGGTTGGAGCAACTTCAACGACGACGAGTGGGAGCTCTACAACACTGACGTCGACCGCGCCGAGCTTCATAACCTCGCGACCGAGCACCCCGAGAAAGTCCGGGAACTCGTGAATCTCTGGTACGCGGAGGCCGGCGCGAACGGAGCGTTCCCGCTCGACGACCGCTCGGCGCTCGAGATCATGATCACACCGCGACCCGTGCTCACACCACCTCGCAACCGCTACATGTATTTCCCGGACGCCGCTGACGTACCCGAATCCCAGGCGGTGAACGTGCGTAACCGTTCCTTCGTGATCGGAGCGGCCGTCGACATCCCCGGACCGGGAGCACAGGGTGTCCTCTTCGCGCACGGCTCGCCGTTCGGCGGCCACGCCCTCTACGTCAAGAACGGTCGGCTCCACTACGTCTACAACTTCGTCGGTATGTCAGAGCAAAAGTTCGAAGGGACCGAAGAGATTCCGATCGGCGACGGCCAGATCCTTTCCGCCTCGTTCGACAAGAGTGGCGAGGACCCTCCGGGTGTCGCCACCGGGATCCTTTCCCTCTGGCACGGCGATACGAAGGTCGGCGAGGGTCCGATCAAGACCCAGCCAGGAAAGTTCATGATCGCCGGAGAGGGCCTCTGCATCGGCCGCGACAGCGGCGCCGGCGTCACCTCCGACTACCCGGGCGAGATGCCCTGGCGCTTCACCGGCGGCACGATCCGGCGCGTTGCGGTCGATGTGAGCGGCGAGCACTACATCGACCTGGAGCGCGAGGCCGCCGCGATGCTGATGCGCGAGTAGCGAATCCCTGAGGGCCACAGTCTCCTAACGCAGCGCGTCGATTGATGCAGTCTCGACGATCCCTTTGACGCTGCGCGCGAGCTCCTTGTCCAGAGTTATGAACGCGTCTGCCTGCAACTGGGTGAGTGCGACGTACTCGGCGTTGTAGGTCTGCGCCCAGCCCAGTCGATCTGCCAGCTCCCAGGCCCGGCGCCGGAGCACGGCGTCCCCGAGGAGCCTGATCGGCATCCTCCCGATGCGGGCAAGGTGGTCGCGCGCGAGGTTCGCCGGAATCTCGCCGCGCTGGACGGCCTCGTGCAGGTCCGACAACGTTTGAGAACGCAGGAGCGTCGGCGCAAGCAGCTTGTGCTTGGCCGGGACCTCGGTGTCTGCGCCCGCCAGGTGGAGCACAGCGCTGGAGTCGACGACGAACCTGGTCAACGGGCACCTCCAGATGGG
>Ga0157374_10004240_pt1 | contig 12050 bp, 11 predicted proteins | sample M25metaG_FD_115308 | JGI IMG/M metagenome (GOLD analysis project Ga0157374, IMG submission 115308) | Miscanthus rhizosphere microbial communities from Kellogg Biological Station, Michigan, USA - M2-5 metaG | ecosystem: Host-associated > Plants > Roots > Rhizosphere > Soil | place: USA: Michigan...
CTTCTTGAAAACCTATTATCCGGACAAAAGCGTAGAATCCGCTCAGCAACAGTTTATTACCCACTATGACCCTGCTATATTTAAGCAGCAAGTAATTCAACTACTGGCTGCGTAACTACTGATTTAAGAACCATTCACGGGAATAACAAGACCTGGAATGCACTTCAAATGCTCCATTATGGACAAACTGGTCTGATTGATGGTATTCCCGTACGCGGTAATCAGGTCATTACGCGACAAAATTTGGATCAATATTTACACGAACATAATATGACTTCACAGGAACAAATTGATGAGTTTCTGGAAAACCATCAGAACATTTTTAAAATCCCCAGCCAACCGTTGAAACAAGTTTTCAAAGACAGTTTACCGGAAAAGGTAAAATCTGTTTATCAGCCGATTCATACTGCTTTATTACAAAAAGACCAAGAATCGAAAACGGCTGAGCCAAGGATTCATACGCAGCCCAAAATATCTTTGAAAGCTGGAGAATTAAATGAACATGACAGCACCGACTCTAAAAAAGAAATAGATAATACAGGCGAACCAATTCCACAGCAAATGCATTTATATTCCAATGATAAACTAAGCTCTTATGCAATTTCCACAAATGGAAAAACTAACCCAAACTCTATTTTAACTAACGACACAATCTTTTATGGAGAAAGTGTAAATAGTAAAAATATCGGTAAGTTGAGAGAAAGTTTACTAGCACTGGATAGTAAAAAAGTTCAGGAAAATGATCCAAAACATATTCAACTCATCCTATCCTCCCCAGGTGGAGATATACACAGCATGCAACTTTTTAAAGCCCTGTTGCGCACACTAAAAACCCCAGTAGACATTCTCATTACCAACCTAGGTTGCAGCGCAGCCGCAGATATGCTTACTTCTGCTACTGGAATGCGTCTGGCTCTCCCGCAATCTACCTTGATGATCCATAAAGGTAGTACAAACAATATAGGGACAGGTAATGAATTGATTGAATATCGGGCCAGGGAGATTTCTGAGCATAGTGGTCGCTCATTTGAAGAGACAATGGAAGATTTAAAGCAGGATTATTACCTGAATTCTCTGGAAGCACTATGCTATGGCCCTAAAGGCTTTCTTGACGGCATTGTGATTGATGGCAACCGTATCATCAGCAGGGTACAAGCAATGGCTTATCTAAGTGAGCAATTGGGTTCTCCCGAAAAAGCAGAAAAGTATGTGGAAGAAAAACTACAGCAATTGCGCGATCCCAAACATAAACCCCATAAGAAGGCAGGAAGCGCTGATCCTTTTGCCAATCCGTTACAGACCATCCAGGAAATCGCTAAGCGTGGAACGGTAACTTTAGGAGAGGATCCATCACTATTACACAGTGGCGCAGACGCCCAAAGCTCTTATTTTGAACATCACAGTCTTAAACAAAAACCATCGTTAGACTTAAAAAAGCTTTTGGGGTTACCCTTTTAGGTGATTCTTCAATCAATTAAAGACCCCAACGAATTTTAGATTTGGCTACTTGTGTTTCATTGCACAGTGCATTAAAAATGTGCAATTGAATCATACTGTTTGGCAGGTATTTCATGCAAACCTGTCACAATTCCCTATACTCTGTAATTTTATAGATATACGACTGATTCTATAGAGTCAGCACCTCTAAACGGAAGATAGTTGGTGCTTCGTGGTAGTCTTACCCTCTATTATGCATATTAAATGTTTTTATTTTTATTTGTAATAAATATTCAGGGCAGGCATTCTAATTACCTGAAAGACTATTTTGTTACTGGCAAAACTGAGATTTATAAAATTGGGTAGCAACAATTACACAAGTTGGGGTTTATTCCGAATACCTGTGACAAGATTTTTAGTCTCAATCTATCTATTATCCTAAGTACAGTTTCTCCTCCTCCCATACCTGCCACATAATATAGTGTCCTAGGAGATTTCAGCATGTCTATTTATGGCTTCAGACAGCCGACCCTAAGCTATACGGCCTCTGTTAAGTTACCCTCCCGCATTGCACCACATTTTGGAACTCAAAGCACTACCCCAGTAGAAACCCAGCAACAATCAACAGAGGACCAGGTTCTCTCTTCTAAATTCGAGAAAAAGAAAATCCAAACGATGCCAGACATGGCTATAGATGATGAATCAGCCACGCCAAAATCCGATGAACAATTACTGAAAGTGCCTTCAGAGGACACAACTGAAGGCAGCAATATGGCTCCAGCTAAAGCAACGAAAATGGCGGAAAAAATCACCTCGGATACACCCAATGGTAAAACGGATACACCCGCATCCAAACCGGAAGTTTCTATTTTCAATACTAAATTCTTAGAGTCATCGTTTAAGTTATTTAAAGCAGATAAAGAACTCATTGAAAAATTTGCGGCATTTGAAGACCGGCTACCCTTTCTGCCCCAAAAAGGGTATGTTCAGAGCCTTAAAGATTACTTTAAGCCAGCCGCTCTCAGGCGACCCGGAGAGGTTGAACAGGCTGGACATCATATTATGGTGCACTATAAGCTGATTCAAGCCACCTTGACCAAAATGCGTCAACTTAGTCAGGACCCTTTACGGCTCGCTCAACTCAAGCGGAATGAACCAGGAAAATTGGAAGACCTGGTTCATGTTATGCATGAATCCACAACAGCCATTCAGAAAGAAATCGGCAAGATACAGACCTATGACCGGCAGAATCAGACATTCTTTCGCATGCCTTTCTGGAGTCTCAGCCGCACGAACAGACGGGTAGTCCACCAACTTGACCGTGCTTTGGAGAAATATAAAGAAGCCTCCGATAGTCTGCTCAATACCTAAGACTATTTGTTCAAGTATTTTTTAACGCATTAAACTCCCTGCTCTTTCAATTTCTATCTTCACGAAAAAGTTGGTAAGTTCGTGCGCAAACCACAATTTCAAACCCATCCCACATTACCTCAAATAGTCGCTTTATGCACCTCATTGCCAAAGCACAGGATTCCAGTACTGATCGTTCATAGCCTACCTAAAATATATCGATATGAAATAAAACAGGAACTATATCCTACCTTACTGTTTGCTTGTCTCTACTTTTATAAGTACTGATTTGTAAAGAAAATGATTTCTATTTTATATTATTTAATACAAATAATATATAAACAACCATTTTTTTGTAAAAAAAATCCAAGAATGGTGTCATATAGCAACAAAAATCTATTAGCAGGTTTTATCCGCGCACAAGGTAAGTTCATCACAAAACTGATGATAACAGTCTTTTATAGTTCACTCCGACCCGAATTAACAACTAAACAAAACTTTGGAGGCACTTATGTCTAGTTTATCCCCGATAGCAACAAACTTTGCACACAGCGCGACCCAAGCAACCAAGGAGGCTGGCCAAAAGATAGGACAGGAAGTCACCAAGGTAGGACAGGAAATCGCTGATGAATTCATCCAAAAAACTGGTAACGAAGCCGCTAAAGGGGAAAAGAAAGGCTTTTTGAATTCAATCAGCGAATTCTTTAGCTCAATCGGGAAGCATATTACTGAATTTTTCAATAAATTAGCTTCCTTCTTCTCCAGCAAAAATGCTACAGCGGCAGAAACTACCCAAGCCGCCAGCAATGCAGCAGTAGAAACTGCATCTAAAACAACCTCACAGGAAGATGTCAAAACTGCTACGCAAATTAGTAAGGGTGAAGACACTAAGCCAAAAACTCCTGAGAAGGAGACTAAAGAATCCACCCCCCAAGCGACACCTCCCGAAGGAGAAGCACCAAAAACCACAGAAAAAGCTGAAGAAAAAGTATCCACTCAAAATGCAGCGACAAACAAAGAGGTAGAAGTGCCTCAAAAAGAAGCATCTAAAAAAACAGAGGAGGCTGTCACTCCCAAAACTGTTAAGGAGGAAACGCCTCAAGCACCAGCGTCTGAACAGACTTCCTCAACCTCTCAACATGGCGCTGAACAAAAGATTGACCAGGCAAAAGACGAAGTAGCCCAGCCCTCCAATAATGGCGAGTCTAAAAAAGCAGCTTCCTCTAAAAAAGGCATCAGCCCTAAAAAGACTGCCGGATGGGCACTCTTAGCGGCAGCTGCGGGAAGTGCAGGAAAGACGATGTCCCAAAACCCAGGAGTACGGGATTTTGCCGTACAAGGTTATGAGGGGATGCAGAATTTAACACATACGGTGCAAACCGATTACATTATGCCCAACTATAATAAAGCTTGGAACTATACCACTGGTAAGTTTGGTAATCTGTGGTCGACTGAACACTCCGGCCTTAATTTTTCTAGTGAAGGTATTCCCCTCTATGATAACAGTACCCAGTATATTAAGGTTACCATGCCTCACTCTGAATCCTTTGGTACTTCTTATTACCCGCATCAGCCTGCTCAGGGGTTGGATTTTTTAACCAATCCTGCAGGACAGGAAACGTCTCAAGCCGGTACAAGTTACTGGAATCAAATTCAGGAATATGGCAATAAGACTTATAACTACTTAATGGGGAAGACAGGCAACCAGCCCCACACCTCGTCAGCACAAAACTCAAGCACCATAGCGAATGTTTCGGCTCAAAACGAAACGACAGCCCCCTCCTTCAGTAGCAATATTCCTACTACAAAAACCCCAAGCCCAACTAATACCCAGCCTAGCCCATTCACAACCAGCAACTCCACCTGTGCAGCCGACACAGCAACTACTACACAGGCCCTAAGCCCAACGAAGACCCAGGGTAGCCCAGTAAAAACCAGTAACCCGACCAGCGTAGTCGACAATAAAATCAGCATGGCCAAAAAGCCTGAAATCAGCCACCCAGCCTGTGACAAAGAAGACGAATTCTTCGATGCTCCACAATACCAAACACCCTAGTAATTAGACATTAAGCAAAGCATAACTGAAAACAATCAGTCAAAAGTAAGAAACTGATTCACTACGCTAGAGTCACCGTACGGCATTACAGCCCTAGGTGACTCTAGCAATTTATTAAAGAGTCAGAAATGTCTAGCCAGTTTAAAATCTACTGCAACTTAGTCAATCAAAATCAGATTATATAAAGTTAAAAAATTTCTCTGCACAATTACAGAAAGATTCCTCAACTACAGTAGATACCCATAGGCATATTTATTTGTATGCATTACGAATGCCTATCATTAGCAGCAGATATGCTTCATTTTCAAATTTATTTCTTGCCTGGAATCAGGGATTTCGAGGTCTTAAGCATTGACTGACCTTTCTGGATATATTGCTCGCCCTTCTGGATGTATTCGCTACCCTTCTCTATCATATTGGTAGGATTGGTAGGATTGGTAGGATTGGTAGGTTTAGACTGAGCCGTATCAGGAACTGACGTGGTTTGACTGGTCGTAGTGGTTGTCTGCACAGCGGATGAACCGGTTCCTGTAGCTGATGGTGATACAGTGTTCACTTTGCTGGTACCGCCTTGCTGTATCATCTTTTGTCCGTTCTCAACCATAATCTGACCTTGATGAATCATATCCTGACCCTGCTGCACCATAATCTTACCCTGCTCACTTGCAGAAGGTGTTCCCGATTTTCCGGGCGGAGTCTGAGCCAATGCTACCAGAAATAGCAGTAGCAAAATCATATTTGCAAGAATGAGCGTTACATTGCGCATGATTCTCTTCTCCTTTCTCATTTCCTACATAAAGTGATTATGGAGTGACTACCATATAGCCTTTCTGTCCGTTCTGGATGGTTGGCTGGTAGTAAACACCCTGGACTTCATAGAGGGTTTGCTCCCCAACTTTGACAGGTTTTGCTCCGCTGGGAAGCTGGGGCTCCAGTGCCCCGGTAGGAGGTGGCACAACCTTGTATTGACCTTCACCGGAAGGTGAAAAATACATCCCGTTGGATTCATAATAGGGCTGTCCCTGAACGACCACCGGTTGGCTATTGGCAGGCAAGGAGCGCACTACACTGCCAAGGGCGAAACCGGTCAGTCCCGCTGCAGCGCCTAGTCCCCAAGGATAATTCTCGCCGTAATAGCCTGAGTTGCCGTTATAACCTTCTACATTGACGCTCTTAGGCGCATTGATCTGATTGACATTGCCTGGACGGTTTGGCTGGTTAGGCAGATTACCCTGCTGTAGGGGCCGTTGGTTGGGTAACTGGCTTGGGGCATTCAGTTGACGGTTTGTTGGTTGCTGTCCGATGTTCGGCCGTTGCGCTTGCCCGGCAATAGGCTGGGAAGGCCGAGACTGCTGCGCACGGACACCGGAACGGTTGCCTGTTCGGGGTTGTTGAATCTGTTGTCCGAAGTTTGACGAACCCTGACGACTGTTCCCACTAGAGCGTCCCATAGAGAGCTTGTTGGAGGATGAGCGAGACATACCCTGTGAACGCATGCCGGATAGCCCGCCTCCTCCCGAAGGACGACTCATTCTTGAGCCACCGCCAGCTCTGGCACCTCCACCCCTGCCACCGCCGCCGCCACCTCTTCCCCCTCCTCGACCTCCATCACGGGCAATCAGTATGTCATCGGAAGCATCGTTAGAAATTCTGCTGGAAAAAATGGAAGTTTGTTGGGCTGGTGTTACCGATAGGAAAAAAAATGTCATGGTCAGGGCAAAACCACAAGCAGCCAATCGGCTGCTCAAACGAGTGAATAACATTGGTTACCTCCTGGCTTCGAATTTTTTCAGCTAGAATCAGGGTAGCTAATTTAATTGGAAATGCTATTCTCTGGGTAGGTAAATTGTGCAGGGCAGCTATTTTTATCTTGAGAAGTATAATAGACATTCGAATCTAAACCGGATTGAAATGGGTTTGTCGGAAATTCAATGGACTGCCGGCAGAGGGGTATATGAATGTCGAAATTTCAACAATCCATACTCTTTTTAGTATTGGGTTGCTTAACTCCGATGACTGCCCAGGGACAAGTGGCCAATGTCCTCACCAATGTAGGCGCAGCAAGTCGAGGCGCAGCAACTGCCATGCCACTCGACGCCTCGAATTCGCAATATTGGAATCCAGCCAGCATTACCGATCTTTCCAGCACAGAACTGGATATTAATACCCAAGTCGCCTTGCCCTCTGTCAAGCTGGAAGCTTCGCTTCCAGTCAACACCCAGCCTCAGGAATTGCCTGCTACAGTCCTTGCTGGGGGCATCGAAAGTGGTAACAAAGTCAATACATCTCCCAGTTTCGGCTTTGTTAAAAAATGGCCTCATAGCCATTGGACAGTCGGTATGCTGGGCTCCACCACGCTGGGGGCAGGGGTGATTTTTCCCCAAGGAAAGAATCCCATTACCGCAAACCGAGGAGTTAACGTATCCGGAGATTTAATTTTTATTGCTCCCACGGTTGCTTACCGCATCAATCAATACTGGTCCGTCGGCCTTCAGCCTAGCTTGACGGTTGCCTCTTTACAGGCATCTCCTTTCACCCGAACAGCACCCAATGATGCCAACGGGAATGGCATTCCCACCTATCCCAGCACTAACCGGGCCTGGGCAACCGGATTTGGCATTCAGGGCGGGCTTTACTACCATAAACGAAACCTTCACTTGGGAGCCTCGCTGAAAAGCCCTCAGTGGTTTACACCATTTCACTTCACAGGAGAAGACGAATTAGGACACACCCTCCATTTCACCAGTACAATCGATACACCCATGACCTTATCCATTGGGACCGGATATTCAGGATTTTCTCGTTTGAAACTTTCCTCCGATGTCCGGTATATCAACTATGAAAACTCGGGATTGGGTCAAAAAGGGATTTCTGAGTCTGGCAGCGTCAAAGGTCCTGGATGGCGCAACATCTGGGCATTTGTACAAAGCGCGCAACTTCAAATCACGAAAAAATGCTCTCTGCGCCTTGCTTACTCTTATAATCAATCACCCATTCAAAACCGGCTTACCTCCTTTAATATTGCCTCTCCTGCCCTCATCCAGCATCAAATGAGTGTCGCGCTGGCATACCGCTTCAGACCCAACATGGCCTTAGCGGTTTCATACCAGCACGGTTTCTCTGGCTCCAGTTCAGGCCCTATTCAACGTCCTCAAGGACCAATTCCCGGATCGTCCATTCAATTAATGAGTTCACTAAACAGTATTGCAGCCAGTTTAATTTTTCTGCTGAAATAGTGGAATTTTAGTGGTAAACAATTTCCATCAGCATCCATTCATTTGAAAAATAAACGTGCATTTACTTTAGCACTATGGTGCCAGATTATAATTTGTCTCTGTTAGGTCAGTAATTAGGCACTCACACTGCAAAGCAAGATCATCATTTGACAGCTTCCAGAATCACAATACCGCTTTCAGTGGAGATGACTTGATTCAAACGAAAACCTGCTTCTTGTAACAGCGCTTGGTATTCATCTTTTGTACGATCACGCCCACCCGGCGCAAATACCATCATGTTCACGTCCATCAGTTTCGTTCTGGCTGTTTCTGGTTGATTACCCGGTTCCAGCAAAAATTCCATCATCAGCAGTTTGCCTTCCGGTACCATGGCACGGTGAATATTTCTGAGAATGAGGACAGACTGCTCATCGCTAAAGCCGTGCGCCACACGGGAAAGAATATAGCCGTCTCCACCCGCCGGAACAGCCTTGAAAAAGTCGCCCGCTTCTGTGTGACAACGAGCTTCCACCCCAGCATTCTGTAAAACAGGGCCTGCATTTTCCACCACTTGGGCCAAATCGAACAAAACGCCCGAAAGATGGGAATAGCGCTTGAGAATGGAAGAAAGCAACATGCCATAGCCGCCAGCCACATCCACCAGCGTAGAAAATTGTCCGAAATCATATGACTCCAGGATTGAGGCGTTGTCGTTGCGAACCAGCGCAACCATAGCCTCGTTAAATAGCCCTGCGGATTCCGGATTTTTACTGAAATACTCATAAACAGGCATTCCGTAGGCGCTCTCAAACGGAGATTCACCATATCGAACCGCCTGAAATGCCTTACCCCAAGCCGTATAGTTTTCACGACCCAACATAAGGGCAATGGCCCGCATGGAATTGGGTGAGTCGGAACGCAATAGATCTGCCAGCGGGGTCGATTCAAACATCCGGCCATCCAATTCTCGAAAAACGCCGAGACTGGACAACGCTCGCATCAAACGGTACAGGTTATCCTCATGGGCATTCAAAGCCTTGGCCAAAGCCTCGATAGACTGAGGACCGTTTATCAATTGATCGGCAATCCCCAACTCCGCCGCCACGCATAAAGACTGTGAAACCCAGAAGCCGGTCAGCATCTGCATCATTTGGCCGGAGAGCTGTATATTTTCACATTTTACTAACTCAGCCACTTATGTGTCCTTTCACTCGTTTAAATACATAATATAAACAATTTAAATCTCAAATCAGCAATTCGAGAGATACTGCGGAACAGTCTTTCTTTGCGGTACAGATCGCCACTCTAAAGATAAAGGATACCACCTGAGCAGCCGATAGGCTATATATCCATTCAAATTTTGATTTTGATGGCATCAATCTTGAGATTGCTTTTGTCAATTTTCATAATCAACCCGGTTTTATTTTTATAGTGCAGTAAGTGGTTCGGTGAGTTTCTGATATAAGCATAAGCTTATACGGTCTCTTATTATCTTTGAGTTTAGGCGATAGGAGAAGCCGGCACAATGATGAATGAAAAGGCGTTATCTATAAGGAAATTGAATAACTTTGAAACATTTGCAATTGAAAGATTACGAATGTTTCGAGAACAGTTTGGGAATCCAAATACACACGAATTCCCACCTTCCCATGAATTAAAAATCAGTTTTTTATCCAGAAAATTTCAAGTATTTATTATTGACATACTGCTTAACATCGACTTAATCTGCGATTCAACCTTGCATACGGATCTCAAAAGCTTAAGAATGTATTTGAACACGAGACGAAAATGGAAAAAAGCAGCTCTGAAGTTTGAGTCGCTCCAGTGATTTTGATGATTCTGACAGGTATTCTCAATATGAAATGTTTTCAGAAAGTTAAGTTGCGAGAGAATAATAAGTAAGTGCATCCATACAGTCTCTGCTAAGCAGAGTCAGTAATAGAGCAATTTGTGTCAATTGCAGGCAAAGCTAGGTCATTACTTACTTTCATCATTGATTGATAGAATAATGGTTCGATCACTGTTTCCATTTAAAGATTAAAGAATTTGATGACTGGAAATGCTTTCATTGGGTATGAGCATTTTTCGCCCTAGCAGGGCAAACAGCGAATCTGTTTATGCTAGAGTGAGTCAACAGGCAGGCGGGATAAGATGCTCACTCGTTTGATGGAAAAATTAAAAATCAACGTGCCCATTATCCAGGCACCGATGGCTGGGGTCAGCACCCCTGCTTTGGCTGCAGCAGTTTCCAATTCAGGTGGCTTGGGTTCTATCTCCGTTGGCGCCATGACGGTAGAGACAGCTCGTCAAGCCATTCAAGAAACCAAAGCATTAACCCAGCAATCATTCAATGTAAACGTGTTTTGCCATGAAATCCCTTCCCCCGCTCCATCCAAACATACAGCCTGGTTGAAAATGTTAAGCCCGTTATTCAATGAGCTCGGCACGACCCCACCTTCAGATCTTAGCGAGATATACCTTAGTTTTAACCAGAATGAAGCCATGCTAAAGCTGTTACTGGAAATGCGCCCTGCTGTGGTCAGTTTTCACTTTGGCCTGCCTCCACAGCACATGATTAAAGCCCTGCAGGAAGCGGGCATCCTTCTTATTGCTTCAGCAACAAATTTGCATGAGGGAAGAATCATAGAAGAAGTCAACCTGGACGCAATCATTGCTCAGGGATACGAAGCGGGAGGACATCGCGGTATCTTTAATATCACAGAGGAAGATAACGCTTTAGGTACCTTTGCGCTGACCCGCTTGCTAGCGACAAGGCTGAAAACTCCGATTATTGCCGCTGGCGGCATTATGGATGGGGCGGGTATTCACGCGGCTTTAATCCTAGGTGCTCAAGCCGTTAGTATGGGAACAGCCTTTATTGCATGCCCGGAATCTGCAGCGGATGATAATTTCAGAGCCGCTTTGCAAAGTCCACGTGCTGAAAGCACCATAATGACTTCGGTTATTTCAGGAAGACCTGCGCGAGGGTTGCCCAATAAATTGACGGATTTTGCAACAAAAGTCGATTGCCCGCCTGTTCCAGCCTATCCTTTTGCCTACGATGCCGCAAAAGCCCTGAATTTAGCGGCAAAATCCACAGGCTCCACTGATTTTGCCGTACAGTGGGCGGGCCAAGGAGCGCCATTGGCTCGGATTATCTCTGCTGCTGAACTGATAGAAATATTAAAGACCGAACTATCTAACAGTTTGAAGCACCATTCGCCTGTTTGCTAATCCCCAGACTACAACTTTTTGGGATTTGTCCCACTCAAGCTTGGAATACATTCTGGTATTTCGAGAAAAGTGTGCCGAATCCATAGAACTTATCCCTGGAAAACCAAAGGAGCACCCAACAGTAGGATGCTCCTCCTTGTATATTGAGTGCTTTATGAAGCAGTAGCCCAAACAATCGGGAGTTCAGCCATCCCCTCAGAAAGTGCTATTTCCTCAACGTTAATGAGAGGGACAACCGGCTCAGCTTGCTCCAGAGAAGATAAATTCACATCAGCAACCTCCAGTTCAGGCTGATCAACTGTAGATTCTGGCTCATCTACTAGTTTAGGGTTTACTTTTAAAGTTTGCCCGTGTTGGATTTCTCTTAACTCAAAGGCTTCCAAGAATGCCTCTAACTCAGCTTGTGTATCAAATACGATAGCCACGTCTCAAACTCCTTCAGCAATTCAGCAGTGTAACCAACATAGATATAATACTCGAAAATTTATTCTATAGCAACTCCTAATCAAAACATTCTGATTGAACTCTGCTGATATGTATTTGCGCTCCAGTTAAGCCAACAATCCATATACTAACTCCCAGCAAAATAGAAGAGCTTCGCTATAATTGATACTGACTCTCAAGCAAACAACACATGGGACCTCTGCATAAGTAGGATTCAATTTCCGGGATGTCGAGGTATATTTCCTGTAAAATATGATGAGATAAGAGATTACAGGAGCAGTACGGTATGCGGACCAAGCCTCACGGCCAGAAAA
>Ga0157374_10004242_pt1 | contig 12050 bp, 11 predicted proteins | sample M25metaG_FD_115308 | JGI IMG/M metagenome (GOLD analysis project Ga0157374, IMG submission 115308) | Miscanthus rhizosphere microbial communities from Kellogg Biological Station, Michigan, USA - M2-5 metaG | ecosystem: Host-associated > Plants > Roots > Rhizosphere > Soil | place: USA: Michigan...
CATCTGCACCTTCTCAAGCAAGAAAACTAAGATTGACTACGAAGATAGCGGGTATCTTACTCGCATACCTATCCACATCAATAGACAAACTACAGATAAGCATGTAGTGATCTATAATGGTTTGCCGGAAATCCCCTGGGTACGGCAAACCACAATTCCAGGAAAGATCTTCACCGAATACTCCCTAGATTCATCACCCAACGTGATACTAGCTACGGAAGAAGTAAGAGGTAATTTCGGGGGAGAGCTGAAGTGGTCACCCGATCTTGATCCGGAGTGTCCACCCCTAACTTGGGACGAGCGTATCGAGGGCAATCTTATACGTGTTGGTAGATTTGCCAGCTTCACCCCTGGCTATCTATCCCACATGGCACAACAAGACACCAGAAAGTTTCTGAGCCAGCTATGATAGAACCCAAACCAACGCTAGAAAGTGTATGGCGAAAACAAGGTGAGTATAACGGCGACATGATGGATCAACGTCCAATGGACAGCGCATCATGGATGACCAACTACATCTTAGGTGCAATCAGCGAGCTAGGCGAGCTACTAGAGCAAACTCGCTGGAAGAAACACCGTATACAATCTGTACAACAGTACGGCCCCAACGTAGAAGAGGAACTAGCTGATATCACCAAGTACATCTTCAGCATGTGGCAGATAATGAACTTATCACCGCAAGATATGTTGAATGCTGTAGATCAAAAAAGCGATATCCTACAGCAGCTTATGTTCCAAGAAACACGCTCACCTCTTATACACAAGCGCATTATCATGCTTGATTTAGATGGCGTAGTTGCTGATTTCCGCTTCGGTTTTATGGAGTGGGTTGCCGGAACCAAGTGGAAAGATCTCCTTCATATCAAAGAGGAACAGATTGGCTTACATCTGGATATCAACAACGGTTGGGATTATACAGAGTACAATCAAGCCAAGCTAGAATTTGAGCGGGATGGTGGATACGGCAAGCTCCCCGTAATCAATCTTATACGGGATACCGTTAATACATTGCATGACGTGGGTTGGTACGTGATCGTACATACTGCCCGACCACAAGCAATGTTCAAGCGCATCTGGGGAGATACGTGGAACTGGCTACAGTTCTACAATGTGAAGGCAGATGAGCTATACTTTGGCTATGATGATCGCATCACAATGGCACAGCTCCTATCCCAGAACAATAGGGTCATAGCCCTTGAAGATGATCCTACGCTCATCAAGCGTTATCTTGGTTGCAATATCCCTGTTTACATATATCCGCAACCATACAATATCACTACCTTCAACGATTACACCCTAGCTCGTAAGATTGACGTAGGGAGTGATCATTGGGAAGTGTCTGAGAGCATCTACAGCACACTAGAGAGGCATCATGTCAAGCAGGGACAAAGAACTTAAAGAAGAATATCAAGAGCTGGCGTCTATGGTAGCGGCTATCCCCGCTACCTACCGTCATCAGCAATATATCACCATAGTAGAAGAAGCTAAGATCATCTTTGAAGATCGTAATAAGATGTACAAAGATGCGTTTGTAGCTCTAGGACTTATCGGTACAATATCTACACTTATCGGGGATTGCTTCCGCTTGAAGTTCATGGTGTATGATAGCCCTGATCACGGCAGACAATATAAAGCTCAGATACGGGATAAGCTCCTAGACATTATCAACCAAGCAATCATATCCATCTTCGTTCTCGATGACGACAACTACACAGGAAGGTAGTATAATGTCCAGCTCCAATATGTCCAAGCGGGGAAGTAATGATTTCAACATAGCTCCAGGTCAAGAGGGTCGTACTGATATCGGGTACGAGAATCTAGAAGTAAATGTCATTCTATGGCCTGATGAAGATATCGTAACCAAAGTTCTCAGTAAAGCCAGCGTCGCTGTGCGAGGCAACATTGTAGGTGATGAGCAAATAGATGAGGCTATGGTTGCCGATATGTTCAAGGGCGGTCTTAATCAAGCTCTAGAATGGTTCACAGTTGCCTTCGAGGTTTCTGGCGTAAGTCGTGGCGTAACCCACCAACTCGTAAGAACTCGCAAGGCCAGCTTCGCACAGCAATCCCAGAGATACGCAGACATGGGAACGTTCAATGTTAGAATGCCTGTTACGATGCACTCTAATCATCCCTTCTACAGCCTTGATCCAGATAAGTACCCTGGTCTCTATTCCATGTTTTTCGATCAGGGAAACATAGAAGCCTCGATAGAGGAAGTATGGAGAGCTTCTATGCAGATAGCTAGAGAAGCCTATAACTTCCTTGCTGATAGGGGGCTTCCCATGCAGGATGTTCGCACGGTCACGCCTACGGCGGTAGAAACCTATATCATCTGCGAATACCCTCTTAGCGAGTTCATCAATACATACGCTTATCGTGCGTGCAGCATGTTCTATCCCGAGACCGTAGCCCTCTTCCGACTTATGCGTGAAAAGCTACTTGTGAAATGCCCCTGGCTAGAGCCTATCTTAAAGATCAGTTGTGAGAAGACTAGAGGCGGAATCAATGGCTTGCCGCATCGTTGCACTTATCAGGGATGGGAGAATGTGGAAGGTCAATGTGACTTCCCCTGGGCGTTAGAGGAGAACCGCACTTTCAAAAGCAAGAAAGTCGAGGGCTAAATGGAATATCTAACAATAGACCAGATTAGATCCTGCAAAGGTCATACTCTAGTCATAGATACGGAAACAACAGGATTGCAATGGTGGAGCGATAGCATCATAGGGGTGGGCATCTATTGCCCATCCCTAGATATCGCAGGTTATCTTCCTACCTGTACCTACGAAGAAGTAGCTTACGGCAACCCAGTCAAAAGGAAGATGTGGTTAGGTAAGCGTGACTACAGTCGTAGCAGCATAGGAAGTAAGGTCTTTGAGTACGTAATCACCGAAAAGAAGAGACCAACTGCCATCCCAGATGAGGACTTGGTTGCCGAAGCTAAAGCTGCTGTCCTCTATATGGCAGATGATCCCAACACTACGCTCATAGGTCATAACCTCAAGTTTGATGCACATTTCCTAGATCTCCTACTGTGCGATCTTCCCTGCAAAATCCTAGACACAGCCGTTCTTGTGCATCTCTACGATTCCCGCCTTAAGAAGAGCCTAGAAAAGTCAGAAGAACACTTTCTTCGCACAGACAGCAAGCGCACTCACGTAGAACTTGCAAAGGGCGAAAGTAAGCTCATGCCCTGGCATTGGGATCTTGAAAACTTAGCTAGTTACTGCGTTAATGATTGCATTGTCACAGAGCAACTATCCCAAGTGTTACTTCCCAAGCTAGACATGATGAAGCTCAACAACCTTCTATCTCTGCAAATGAAGTTCCTACGTGTATTACAGAAGATGGAACGTCGGGGCTTGCTATTGGATAGAGTATTCATGAAGCAAGCAAAGGAAATCCTAAGCAGAAATCTAGCCCACCTAGAGAAGGATCTATATGAAGCATGTGGAAAGGAGTTTAACTGGCGAAGTGGTCCTCAGCTTTCCAAAGCAATCTATGACGATATGGGCATACCAAAACCCGAAAACCCCTTCGCAGATCCTGATGGCGTTGATCGCTCCAGAATGGCTCACGTTAATAAGTATAACAAATACAGAACCAGTAGTTTTATTCTCATGGAGAAAGGTTCACATCCCCTAGGAGGGCTGATCCTTGAGATGCGTGAATGTGCCAAGTTGATTGGCTTTCTGGATGAATACAAGGAGCTAGCTGATGACGACCACATCGTTCATGGAAGTTTTAATATCACTGGTACTAGAACCGGAAGACTTTCCTCCAGTCGTCCTAACTTGCAAAATATACCCTCTAGCCACAGAGCCCGTGAAGACACAGGTGTTTTTAGCGGTGGGGGAGTTAGGCAAGGAGAATACAATCTTCGTCAAGCCATCATTTCCAAGCCAGGATTCAGCCTTGTTTCGATTGACCATAGACAACAAGAAATGCGAATGTTTGGTATCTTGGCTCAAGAACCCGTAATGATGGCTGCGCTTAAGAACCGTGAAGATATCCATCTACGGGTTGCGCTCAGTGTGTGGGGTGATTGCGGTGAGGAAGACAACGCCCTACATCGTGAATGGTCAAAGGCTATTGGCTTCGGACTTATCTATGGCATGACTACGGGTTCATTGCAATATAAGCTCAACAAAACACCCGAAGAAGCACAACGCATCGCACAGCAATACTGGAAAACATTTCCCCGTATCCAGCCCTGGCTCAACGAGGTAATCAAGAAAGGAACGAAGCAAGGCTACATCAGGTATTGGGATGGTAGAATTTGGAAGGAAGATGATCCCTTGAAAATGTACAAGGGAGCTAACGCACAAATTCAGGGAGGAGCAGCAGGTATCATGTCCGTTGCTATTGTGAGAGCTGATAAGGTCGTTACAGCCCAAGATTGGGGCGGCGTTCTAAGCATTGTCCACGATGAAGCTATCTTTGAAATCAGGGACGAGTGCGTAGAAGAAGCTATCCCCGTTCTGCTACGTGTTATGGAAGTAGAAGATATATTTGGTCTTCCGTTCAATGCCGAAGCGAAGGTAGGCAGGAGTTACGGCACGATGGAGAAGGTCAAAGATAAGTTTGATGTAGCCAGTATAGATTGGAAGGTATACTTAGAGAAAGTCCACTCTCCAGTCCTAGAGGTGGCGTAATGCCCTCACTGTCCAGCCTTATTCTCAAGAAACTGTTCACGGGAAATAACTACTATGCTATAGGCAGAAAGCGTCAGGACGACAACGGCAAGTTCCATACCATGTACAATCCTGTTATGGAAGCTCCCAAAGAGACTACGGTAGAAGCTCATCTCTCAGGTGATTACGCGATTGGGGCATATACACTACGGCAAGACAACACCGTTCTCTGGATGTGCTTTGACGTAGATAGTATCGAGCTTTCCAAAGCTAGGGATTTTACACTGAAGCTATCCAATCTCTTGCAAGATATTCCCCACTCCATAGAGTTCTCTGGCGGCAAGGGTTATCATGTATGGATCTTCTTTAGCAAGCCAGCTCCAGCCGAGAACGTAAGAGCCTTAGCTGTGGAGATGCGGGAAGCTATAGGCGCAGACACATCAGGTGATACGCACGTAGAGATCTTTCCCAAGCAAGATAAGCTCACTGATAGCAATCCACTAGGTAATCTAGTCAAAGTACCTTTGGGACTTCACCCCGTAACAGGTGCGAAAAGCGTATTTGTACTTCCCGACGGTGGCTGGGAAGAGGGTATCATACAAGATCCCTTTCGTAGCTTAGAGAAGTTCACAACACTGGAAGACTTTGCTTCCTGCTTACAAGGCTATGAAAATCCGTTTGACGTCATCGTAGCATCTCTATCAGGTTTCTGGGTAGAAGGACAACGGCACGACCTAGCCCTCTTCCTGTCGGGTTGGCTGGCTACAGCAGGATGGGATGAGGAAGACGCTATAAAGGTCATAGAGCAGCTTAATTCTGTAGCTGGCGGTGATCTATACAACCAGAAGCAATGTGTTACGGATACCTACCAGAAGCATCGTGACGGTGGTCAGGTCTTGGGCTTGCAAGCTCTTACAGATAGACTACCTGGTACAATCATCCGCAAGCTGGCTGATGCGATATCCAAGCAAAATGTGACACCCATCATGACCTTGTTGGACAGGATAAGGTTAGGAAAGGGCGTCACCTATCTCAAGAGTCGGAGTGCGGCAACAACAGTCCTATCTTACCTCAGAGAGAAAGGCAGGGTCGTCATAGATACAGCTACAGAAAAGCTCTTCTGGCTTGACAAGACCAGTCATCAGCTTCACAGCATGGAAGATAGCTATTGGGATTCTATCCTCTATAATACCTTTGGTCTTAATACCACAGATAGCTTTGGGATATCTACCGCAAAGGGCGTTTACCATAGTGCAAGGGAAAGCGCATCCAAGATCAAAGCGTACAATCGTAGCTATTGGGATGGCGAAAAGCTCTTCATTAACTTAGGTAGTTCCTACAACTATGTTATATCGGGTGAAGATAGCTACGCAGATGTCTGGGGCAATAAACATCTTAACGGGGAAGAGGATATAGTCTTCCGCAATAGAGACAGCAGCTTGCACCTAGATTTAGATGTAGCAAGGGATAAAGGGATTAAGGCATTGAATCCCTGGAACTTTTTAGTGAATGACCTCAGCTTTGGTATCGGCTCTACGGGTGTAAGTCCTGGTCAACAGAAGGAGCTCATCAAGGCTTGGTTCCTAAGTACCTTCTTCCCCGACATCATGCCTACCCGTCCCTTGCTCACCATCATTGCTGATCCTGGTGCTGGCAAGACTACGGCAGCCCGTAGATTCCTATATATTCTGGAAGGCCCGCACAGCAACGTCAACGGTGTACTGGCAGATAAGCCAGACAGCCTTCGCGCTACAATGGGCGCACACAAGTTCATAGTGTTAGATAACCTAGAAAAGAACAAGAGCTATTGGCTCGTAGATATGCTTAATCGCATTAGCACAGGAACCCACATTGAACTCCGTAAACTGCACACAACCAACGAAATCCAGAGAATACTTCCTGATTGCTTCGTTATCATCACAGCAACGAGCTTACCATTCGCAGAAGAAAGTCTTTTCACTCGGCTCTTACCGATTGAGCTTGCAGCAATCAAGAAGCCAACGCCAGAGTATTCCATGCAGAATAAGATCCTCCACAACATTGACGGCATCTGGATGGGAATTATGGATATGCTCAACAAAACGGTGGCAGAACTTCGTAGAGTTAAGACAGCCCCCGCTCCTACCGAAAGCCGACTTGCTGACTTTACTGTTTTCTGTAGTCGTATTCGTGGGATGCACAATGGGGCGGATGGCGTCATAGATGGCGAGCTTCTGATTAGGGGTTTGGAGATGATGACCAATCGCCAGAAGGTCTTACTGCACGAATCTAGCCCAATGATAGCCATCTTAGATATCTGGCTCAGGGAAGATCAAGTCAAGAGCGACAAGCTATCCGAGTCTACGAAGTGGCATACGGCAGGAGAGCTGAACGGGATGTGGCAACAGATAGCATCAAGGTTACACTACCAATGGATCTGGGAAAGCGGTCAATCCCTGGCTAAACACATCCAAGCTCTGGAACCCAATCTTATCCGTAACTACGGGATGGAAACCGTTCCGGCAACCAACAACGCTCCGAAGAAGTATAGGTTCATACAGAACATGGTAGATTTCAGTGAGCAGGAGGAAGAGGACAAGCGTATAGATCAGCAGGAAACTGAAGGCTACACAATAGATCTAGATAGATTCCAGGAAGAATAGACTAGCATGAATCTCAATGAAGAAATTTCAGAGTTATCCAAAGAGCAATTTAGATTCTTCTATCTCACTCTCTTAGGGAAGCTCAAGGTCAGTAAACATAGTTGGTGTGATATACAGGTGTGGGCCGTCCTTACGGCCCACCCCTCCACAATCCAAGAGGCTCTCAACGAAACAATAGAAAGGTTTAGAGATGAGTAAATGGGTTCACGGTGTACACGATACAGATGGTAGCAACTTAATGTCAGATGAGCCAGGGTGGATTGTAGTTACGGAAGCTATCGGGTGCGATCCCAAAGATCATACAAGCCGTGACTACACACAATGGTCAGATAAGGGCTTCAGCATTTTGGTGCGTCTTAACAATGGCTATTCTCCTGCGGGTACGATACCAAGACCAGAGCAATATGATGACTTTGCTACCAGATGCGCCAACTTCGTAGCGGCGAGTAAAGGTATCTACGCTGTAATCATAGGCAATGAGCCAAATCATGCAAATGAGCGTCCTCATGGCTTACCTATCATTCCCACGCAATATGCGAAGTGCTTTAATCTGTGCTACAGGAACATCCGGAATCTACGGAAGAGCGTCTTAGTCCTCCCCGCTGCCGTCGCTCCGTGGGACGCTACTACAATCTACTCTGGGAATTCTCTAGGAGATTGGGTGATCTACTATATAGATATGTTAGATTCCATATACATCTGCGATGGCATCACAGTCCATACCTATACTCACGGAGCTGATCCAGCTCTCATCACTGACGCTAAGAAGATGAACCCACCCTTCCAAGATAAGTTCTACAACTTCAGAGCCTACACTGATTTCCTAAGAGCTACTCCTACGAGCTTAAAGCATCTACCTGCTTTCATCACAGAAACAGATCAGGTGGAACCCTGGTTAGATGCTAATCGTGGATGGGTTCAGCGAGCGTATGAAGAGATCTCTTTCTGGAACAGCTCTAGAGATCTTCCTAAGATCTACGCTCTATGCTTATACAGATCCAATGCAGATGACCAGTGGAGCTTCAAAGATAAGAAAGGAGTTCAGAGAGATTTTATGGATGCCGTAGAAGTAGGACACCAAATCCCAGACGGTGGCTTCACGCCACCAAATCCTGGCCCAACACCTCCCAATCCTGGCCCCACCCCACCACCGGATTCTGGAAGATATATAGATCCTGATTTGATTAGGAGGGGCGTTACCTTCGCTTTCGCCACCCCTCCGAAGGGTGTAGCCTATTGGAAGATCGTAAGAGCTGAGTGGTATGACGAGGAAGAAGCGGATCAAGCGGGACCAGATCACCATATTTTTGGCACGGTGAAGCAGAGCGGGAAGCAAGTAGCAGGCGTCGTATTTCAGGTGACGTGGCCCTCCGGCAGCACAGAGGTCATATCAAAGAACGAGCAACGTCTGGTGAGCTATAACTATGACTATCCCATGAGCGCATCATTGAATGAGTTCACCATTTGGATTAATGATCTAGTGCAGTCTGACTCAGCAGCGGGGATTGGAATGGGGAAGGACGGCAACCCCAGAATTCATACTTCCACACGTATAGATTGGGAATGGACTATCTCGTCGGGAAGTGACGTACCCATCACACCACCCATCGTAATCCCACCCACACCCGTTCCCAACGTGAAGTTAGTGCATCCACTAGGAGGTGCGTGGATCACACAACACTTCTATCAGAACCCAGAAGACTACGCTAGATTTGGATTGATAGGACATAACGGTACAGATCTTGGAGGGAAAGAGCAGAACACACCAGTCTTGTCAATTTGCGATGGTGTTGTAGCATTTTCTGGTACGGATGTAGATTACGGGAACTACGTTCGTGTGAAGCACAATCAGGAAGATATGATCTGCTATACGATGTACGCCCATCTTTCAGAGCCTGGCCTCGCTGAAGGTGTAGTCGTAAGAGCGGGGGATATGATTGGTAGATTGGGGATGACGGGAAATGCGACTGGAGTACATCTACACCTTGAAGTTAGATTGATGCGGCGGGATGGTACTTATCGTGATGACACACCCATGCCGAAGGGACGTGTAGATCCTGAGAGCTTCTTCGCTGAGCGTGGGTTGAAGTTAGGATGATCACATATCTACCCTGGTACGTAGAACTGTGGATTGCCTTCACACTTGGGACGTTGATCTTACTTACAGGATTGTGGATTTCTGAGGTGAGGGCTGGGAGGTATGATCCTACTATCTTCGATCTGGAGGGAGATGATGGGGAAGGGCGGGAGCGGGATTTTGTCTTCCAACCACCTGACGCTGATTACGGCAACCCAGTCAAGATCAAGAGGCAATCCGTATATGATCTTATAGATATAGGAAGAGGGGATGATTAGGATCATGATTGCTGCGGAGATCATGTCATTGATGGGAGCTGCTGTAGTGGGATCTATACTCTTGGATTGGTGGGTTCGCGAGAGCCGGATCATATGGTGGAAATCTTGGCTACTCTTCATATTTATGGACGTTTTGATCTTGTATATTCTATGGAGCATCTTGGAGGTAATATGATTGGACACGAAGATATGATTAAATTGATGGAACTAGCTTCTGCGTTTGTGATGATAGCTTCATGGAGAGCGGGAAAGCTACGGCCAGAAGACAAGGAAATCATAGACGCACACGAGGTGATTGTATCTGGAGTTGGGGATGCTGATTTCGTGACGAGGGTGGAGATGGCGACGGGAAGGAACATCCGTGACCAGATATCTGTGGAAGGATTAGAAGAGTTGGGTCGTGAAGTTAAATTGTTGAAGATGGGGAATCAGAGGAACTAGAGGACGATATGGCGAAGATAGAAGATATGACCTTAGATGAGCGAGAAACGCATCTTAATCTTGGAGCGGGGGATAGACAAGATGGGAAGGATTGGGAAGTCATAACGGATGATGTAGTTATGATTAGGAAGTTTGCTTCTTTGGGGATAGATGGGAAGGAGCTATCGGCGGGAGGAGCGTGGAAGTTTATGATTCCCCAGAACCAGATCACCTTCCGCAAGAAGAGAGTGCTCTCTGAAGAGCAACGAGCTGAGCTTTCACGAAGAGCTCGTGTGAACTTCACACGGCAGGACACGGCAAGACCGGAGCTATCTTCTATCAGTGACGTTGGGGAGGATGAAGAGTACGTAGAAGAGCAAGATGATGATGAGGTGATGACCTACGGCGCACCGTAAGCTGTAATGTAGTTTTGCCGCTAGGGGTAAGCTGTAGCGGGGCCACAATTGCACCCAAACGCCGTGTAGCGTGGGCGTTTGGGTGCGTTGCGGGGCAAAGTAGTATATACCTACGTGCGGCGCATGTAAACCGCTATAAACGGGGTAAAAATGATAAATTCTGCAAAATATCGAAAAATTTTATTAAAATACAGATTAAATTGGAATATATTATGGCGGGAACGTCGAAAAGTAAAACCAAAAGTTGCGGTTTGGGCAAAATAAGGGAATGAAAGGGATTAAGGTATTGTTTAGTCGAAAATTTTTTCGTACATATCGGAGATGGGTCGGATCGGCGTAGCGGTTATGTAAAGCTGCGCAAAAATGCCGCAAGTACCTAAGCAAATTGCACCCGCTGCGCAGCAAAAGCTGCACACGCCGCAAACGCACCCGCACGTTTTATACGCCGTGCAGCACCGCTATATGCACCCGCTGCGCACCGTGCGGTGTGTTTAATACACTTTGCACAAGCACGCCGCACGCCGCACCTGTACACAGGCACGCCGTACTGCACAGCGGCGTATACGCACGGCGTGCTGCGCACAAGCACTATGCGCAAAGTGCAGCACGGTATAGTAAGGCAATAAGGTATTGTATGTGCGCAACTTTTTTGCAACTTTTGCTGCAAAAAAAGCAAATAAGGTATTGTAAGGCAAAGTATTACACTTTGTATTATTTGCAGTACCATATACACCTATAACCTACCCTATAAAATTATAACCTTTGTATAACCTTATTACCTTACAATACCTTATTTACACCTAAAAAAGTTGCACAGCATATTACTACACGCAGTAAAGTAATACCATACAATACGGTACTGCGCACAAGCTTTGCGCAAAGTGCGTACTATGTGCCTGTGTGCCGTACCTGTGCAGCACCCTATACCATACACACCATACATACACACCATACATACACAAATACACAGCGTATAGCAAACGTATATTGTGCAAAATACTACAATTACCCTATTGCCATACAAAACACCTAAAAAGCACCTAAAAACACCTTATATACACAGCACCTATACCCTATACCTACACAACACACAAAAGTATGTGTGTATTTATTATAGGTGCAGCATACCACACCACACCACACCAAAAATTGCCAAGTTTTGTTGGCAATGTGCATACTATACAACACCTGCACGTATTGCCTGTGTATTAAAAATTGCACCCGCACGCCGCACCTATACACCTATAAATACACCCGCAACTTTTGCTGCACCCTAAAAAGCAACTTTTTACAAAAAAGCTGCAATAATAATTGTGCAACTAAGCCATTTTTGGCGCAAAGCTTATACAAAAGCTTGTACAAAGCTTGTAAAAAAGTGCTTTACATAACGCTTTACAGGTGTATTTGCAACTTGGTTTGCCGTAAAGCTAAACTAGCTTAAAACTTTTGCGCAATTGTAAGCTTTTGTTAACATATGCACTTATATACTATGTATAGGTGTGCTTAGTTATACCGCACTTTAAGTAAAACACCGAACCGCCACACACCGCACAGCACCGTACAGCACCCGCAGTATGGCGCAC
>Ga0157374_10004244_pt1 | contig 12047 bp, 6 predicted proteins | sample M25metaG_FD_115308 | JGI IMG/M metagenome (GOLD analysis project Ga0157374, IMG submission 115308) | Miscanthus rhizosphere microbial communities from Kellogg Biological Station, Michigan, USA - M2-5 metaG | ecosystem: Host-associated > Plants > Roots > Rhizosphere > Soil | place: USA: Michigan...
AAGTTATACCTGCAAAAGAATTCACCCAAAAACACCGCGTAACCGTTTTTTCTTTCAGAAAAAGCCGACACGGATTTTTGGGGCCCAATTCTTTTGCCGGCAGTAGGCAAGTTTTGGGTTTTTGGGAGCTGGTTTTTACGAACGCAAATGCTTGGGGGGTCAGCTTAAGCAAAGCTTATTGAGCATGCGGCACTTTGCATACCGAAATGGGGCTGGCGTTGACGCCTTGCACATAGCCAATTTCGGCGTACGGTACAAAGGCTATGGAGTTAGCAGTTCCTGCATTGGCTCTGTATACCGCCATCCAAGTGTTAGAGTATGTGCCATCCGTGCCTTCAAACAACTCGCCTTGCACCATGCACATACCCATATATTCCGAAAGGTACGGTGACCTGTTCGGATTCGTTGGTGTTCCAAGGTCTATAGCTGTTGCTTCGACGGTTGGTTTGCTAAAACCGATAAAATGCTTGCTTGTTACATCGCCAGCGCTATCTGGCACGCCGTTCGCATGGCCGGTAAAGTCAGCGCAACGTAAATCGAGCATTCCAGCGGCTACGGTGAGTGTTTGGCCGTTCAGCTTTATAGATTCAGATGACGCCAATTGTGGGTCCGCCGGCACATAAGTTGGCGAGGAAGGGCAAACGTTTTGGCCAATGTGACCGGTTTGCTTTACGGAGTTTGCCGGTGGCGCGATAAAACTCTTCTGCCAGCCTATGCCATCGGGCTTAGGGTTCACCACCAGCACTGTGCCCGGCGGTGCAATTTCGCTAGATTGCGGATACGGGTTAGGCGCCTGGTCGCCAGGCCGGTGTTGGTGCACGTCGACACAGCCAGCTAAAAGTACCGCGCTTGCCGCAACTGCCGTCGCCTGCAAAACACGCGTCTTAGGGCTTTTTTCTACATTGTCTACATTAGTTTTCTCGGCCGCTAGCTGTCTACTCATTAGAATGATACTATAGCATTTTTGGGGTCAGATTCAAAAACGATAAACCTTAAGTGCCGGGCGAGCGCAGCAACACCTACACACCAGCACTTACCTTAAGCAATATTTTCTTACGAAAGGCGGGCACGGCCTGTATAATCATAATTATGACAGATCAAACTCCTCAAACACAGCACCCAAGCAAACCTCACATTTTAGTCGTTGGTGGCGGTTTTGCCGGTGTAAAAACCGCACTAGAGTTGAGCAAGCACCACACTGGCACCATAACCTTGCTTTCCGACAAGGAGACGTTCAGCTATTACCCGGCGCTGTATCACACGGCCACCGGCGGATTGTATAAGCAGTCGAATATCCCGCTTAAACGCCTTGTGAATGAGCAAAAAATCAACTTCGTGCAGGGCAGCGCGCACTCGCTCAGCCGCCAGGACAAAATCCTCACTACCGACCAAGGCCAGCAACTACACTACGACATTTTGGTGTTGGCTTTGGGCGTCGTTACCAATTACTTCGGCATTAAGGGTTTAGAAGAAAACAGCTACACTATCAAGTCATGGGAGCAGATTCAGAAGTTCAAGCACCATCTGCATAGCTTGCTGACGCCGGACACGCCCGAGCAGCATTATGTTATTGTAGGCGCCGGGCCGACCGGCATCGAAGTGGCCGGGGCGTTGCCTGCATATCTACGTAAAATTATGAAAAAGCACGGCGTCACCGACCAACGCTTCAAAATTACTATCATCGAAGCCGCGCCGCGCTTGCTGCTGCATTCGGCCGAAAAAGTTTCCCGGCAAGTCTCTAAGCGACTAGCCGCATTGGGCGTAGACCTTCAGCTAGGAATGGCAGTGCAGGGTGCCAGCGCCAACGAACTTATGGTGAATGGCTCGCCGATTAAAAGCAGCACTATTATCTGGACGGCAGGCACCAGCAACCACCCATTCTGTAAAGAAAACAACTTCACGCTTACCGAGCACGGCAAAGTGCAAGTTGACGATTATTTACACGCCGAAGACGACATATACGTTATTGGTGACAATGCCCAAACTCCATTTAGCGGGTTCGCCCAAACTGCTGTACGTGATGGCATGTACGTCGCGCATGACATTGTCCGCCGCCTTAAAGGCAAGCAAACGCCAGCCTACAAACCGAAAAAACCAATCGCGGTTATTCCGGTGGGTGAAGGCTGGGCAAGTGTAGAGTGGGGCAAAAGTGTCTACGCCGGTATGTTTGGCTGGTGGCTGCGCTCGGCAGCCGATTGGGTAGCGTTCCACGACGTAGAGCCGTGGTGGCGTGCAACCACGCAGTGGGCAACCGAATTCGGCGGTCAAGAAGACTGTGCGATTTGCAGCAAGCAATAGCTACGCTTACAAGCTCAGCCAAAGGTTTAAGTTTTAAGCGGGCGAACTACTGGCAGCGCTTTAGCGAGGCCGCTCACCAAAACAGCTCGGTCGATGTGCGCAGCAGGTAAAACCGACCAACACCGGCGTTTGAGAGGGATATCCTCCCTTCGGCGCTTACTATTAAGTATACTAAACATATGAACCGCTATCAGGTCAAAGGCAGCATATTGCGCTAGCCCTTCCAGTGTGCCAGCGGAAGTATGCAGCGTTAAAGATTGCCACCATGTAGCAATACCTGCTGTTGGCGCATCCTTAATAATTTCACGAATATTTGTACGAGTCACCAAATGCTGCCAAGCGGCAGTACTCACGCTGTTGCCAATCGCCGTGCTTAAGTGACCAGCCCAATTTTTAGGGTCGCGTGTATTTCTATTTTTACCTGAACTCACGAGGTCATCTAAAGCAGTACGATTAACGCCCACCGTCAGGCTTACCGGCCAATGTGCGCTAGTACTGTAATCTTCCGATGGGTCAAATTCAGGTTGGTCAAATGATTCGTCATACGTCGCTTTAGATAGCGGGGCACGAGTCGTTTTTGTAGCGCCGCCCAAAGCCGTATTGCCGACATGCCCGACAATTTTCGTATCATGGTTACTACTTTCACCACTATACACATCAAACTGCACTTCAGGATCAAAACAACCAAGCAAAGTAAGCCGGTTGAGCCGCCGCATGTCCAATGCTAGCTCATTTTCCATATACTCCGGCACGGCGGCACGTAGTTGTGGGTGTTCGTTAAAAGGTACGAGATATGATGGACGTTGCATGTATTAAGACTCTTTTTTGGGTTAGAAAAATATTTCCCTAATATGCTACGCGATTTCTTTTCTGTCAAATTTTGTTTATTTAAGGTTGTGCTTTTGGCGTAGAAGCGCACCACAGACGCCTGGGGTGCGGTATACTGTAAGCACTGGGAAACTATGAAAAGGCCTTGGCCGGCCTGAACACCGCACAAATGCAGGCTGTTACCACAATTGAAGGGCCAGTTTTAGTGATTGCCGGGCCGGGTACTGGTAAAACCCAGCTTTTGGCTACGCGCATCGCCCACATTTTGGCCACTACCGACACGCTGCCCGAAAATATCCTGTGCTTAACGTTCACCGACTCTGCTGCCCACAACATGCGGGAACGCTTAAGTAGCATGATCGGCCAAGCCGCTTACAAAATCACTATTAGCACTTACCACGCTTTTGGTAGCGACCTTATAAAGCGTTTTCGCGATTATTTTGCAGCCGACGGCGATCTAGAGCCAATCGATGACCTGGGGATCGACCGTGTTTTCCGCGAAATTATCAGTGGTTTGGCATATGACAACCCGCTTAAGTACAGCGACCAATACTTAAACGACATAAAATCGTTTGTTAGTGATGCCAAGCGCGCATTGCTAAGCACAGGCGACTTACGCACGCTAGCCGCGCAAAACCAGGCGTTTATAGACGCTGTAACGCCGGCCGTTTCACAAGCGTTGCAGGGTTTTACACGCATGGGTGGTAATTCTGTAGCCAAATTCCAAACCCTGGCCGACAATTTGCCACCGTTACCGGAACTAACGGCTAATCAAGAGGGCGGGCACCTGCCGCTTAGCCATATGTTCGCTGTCAGTTTACATAATGCTCTGGCCCAAGTTGCCGAAAGTGGCAAAACCACCGAACTGACCAAATGGAAACATACCTGGCTTAGTAAAGATGCGCAGGGTAATTTTGTGCCCGATGGCTCCAAAACCAACCAAAAACTTTTAGCACTGGCCGATGTGTACGAAAAATACTTAGCAGCACTGGCCGAACAGCATTTGTTCGATTACGACGACATGATTTTGCGCGCTGTGCATGCGCTTGAGCACAACACCGACCTCAAATTCACTCTGCAAGAACAGTATCTATATATTTTGCTTGATGAATTTCAAGATACTAACGGCGCTCAGCTGCGTCTGGTTGAATTGCTCACCGACAACCCAGTGCTTGAGGGCCGGCCGAACGTGTTGGCGGTGGGCGACGACGACCAAGCGATTTACGCTTTTCAGGGCGCAAACTATTCGCACATGTTGCAGTTCCAGCGAATGTACCGAGACGTTTTACTGGTGCCGCTCACCCAAAATTACCGCTCGCACGCCGACATTCTGCATCTTGCCCAAGGTGTTGCAAGCCAAATAGACGAACGTTTGCACCACCATTTTAAGGGCATCCAAAAAAAGCTCATCGCCAGCAACCCAGCGCTGCCGCAGACCGCAATTATTGAGCGTTACGAAGCCGCCAGCGAGGCTAGCCAGTTCGCTTGGGTAGCTCGAAGCATACACAACCTCATCGCCAAGGGCGCGCAGCCGCATGCAATTGCCGTGCTTGCGCCGCAACACAAATATTTGGAGCCGCTTGTGCCGTACTTGCAGGAACTTGACATTCCAATAAAATATGACAAGCGCGAAAATGTTTTAGATGACCCGGCGATTAACCAGCTGCTGCGCATGGGTGAACTGGTCACCTCGCTGGCAGCCGGGCAGTTCGAAACCGCCAACATGTTATGGACCGAGGTGTTAAGTTTTGACTTCTGGCAATTACCCACCAGCCTTATATGGCAGCTCAGCTGGCAAGCGGCCGACGATGGCCAAAACTGGGCAGAAAGCTTATTGCAAAATGAAACATGCAAGCCGATCGCCTTATTTTTTATGCGTTTGAGCCAGCTCGCCCAAACCGAAACATTGGAAACCATGTGCGATTATATAGCCGGCGTAACGCCGCTCGATTTGCAGGAGCCAGGCTTTAAGAGCTACACTTCGCCATTTTACGCGCACTACTTTGGCAAAAACTCGGGCGATATGCTTCAAAACATGGGTACGTTTTGGGATTTACTCAGCAACTTGACGGTACTGCGTTCGCGGCTGCGCGATTACAACCGCGGCAGTGAAACGCCGCTCGTGCTCGCCGATTTACTGCATTTCGCGCACGCCCACCGCGCCGCCAACATCAAGATTTTAAATACCAGCCCCTATCAAAATAGCGACGATGCCGTGCAGCTCATGACCGCTTTCAAAGCCAAAGGCATGGAGTTTGACGCCGTATTTCTGTTGGCTGTAAACGACGAAGCGTGGGGTGACGCCGCGCGCAATCAAACCAGCCGCTTGAGTATTCCCCCACACTTAAACTACATTCGTTATGCCGGCGCTACGCCAGATGAACGTCTGCGCCTGTTTTACGTGGCCATTACCCGCGCTCAAACCCAGCTGTTTTTGGTAAACTATACGCGAAACTTCAGTGGCAAAACTTTCAATCGGCTGCGTTATCTCGAAGAGACATCTCAAGATGGCCGCATTATGAGTCCGTTATTGCCAGGCGGCGAGCAAACCGTCCGGGCTATCGCGCCGGACGCCGCCAGCGAAAAGCAGCGCGCAAACGAACTTTCGGCCTTTTGGCAACAGCGCCACCAATTAGCCTTCAGCCAGGAGCATTTACGGGCACTCCTGCGGGGACGTTTGCAGAGTTTTCAGCTCAGTCCGACCCATGTAAACGCTTTTATCGACCTTGAGCATGCCGGGCCGCTACCATTCTTTATGAGCACTATTTTGCGGTTCCCCAAAGCGCCAAACGCTGGCGGCCAATTTGGTAACGCCGTGCACGAAACGCTGGAATGGCTGCACACCCAAAATAAACAGCAGGGCAGTGTGCCTGATATTTCTGCAACGCTTGCGCACTTTGAGCGGCGGTTGAAGGCCAAAAAGCTGAGCGTCCAAGATACCGTCCAAATGCAGCCCCGAGGCGAAGCCATCTTCCGCGCGTATTTGCAGCAGCGCTTGCACACCATTAGCGCCCAAAACGAATGCGAGCGCAACTTTCGGTTTGAAGGCGTGTGCATTGGCCCAGCACACATGGCCGGCAAAATCGACAAGCTCATTATTGACAAGCGGGCACGCGCTATTACCATTGTTGATTATAAAACCGGCAAAAATCGTGAGCGCTGGGACAGCAGTGTTACGCTACACAAATACCGGCAGCAATTATACTTGTACAAGGCGCTCGTGGAGCGCTCGGCGAGATTTAAGGGCTATGCTGTCACCGACGCCTACCTGGAATTTGTTGAGCCTAACGAAGACGGCAACATCACCGAACTCCATTTAGCATTCAACCAAGATGAATATAGCCACATTTGCAAACTTGCCGAAGCGGTGTGGAATGCCGTGCAAACCATTCATTTGCCAGACATTTCTGCATATTCTACCGATATGAAAAGCATACAACTGTTTGAAAACGACCTTATTGAGCAATACGCTAACACGGCAGCCAGATCGTCAGCAAAGACTGATGCTCAAACTGCGTTATTATAGTTACTGTGTAAAAAGTGCTCGATAAACAAATTGAGCCCTAATCGAAGGGCTCAATGTATCGTAACTTCTTTCGAAGCCTTAGAAGAAACTACTTCTTGGCTTTTTTGGCACTATAGTCTTTAAGGCTTGCAGCCGGTGCGAACAGCAAGGCGTACAAATTAAAGCCGATTACAGCACCCAAAATTGGGCCGAGAACGTAAGTGCCCCATACCCACGAACGTACTCCCAAAGCAACGGCCGGGTTCAAAATGCCACCCGATGCAGCTGAAGCAGCAATCACGCCCAAGGTTAAGCCCATGCCGATTACAGCGGCAGCTTGGCCCAGCGGCAATTTCTGAAAGGCGGCGGAAGCCCAGGCAATACTAAAGATAAATGCCCCGACAGCTTCGCCAGCCAGCACACGGCCATCAAACTTGCCGGCGTTTGACCAGTGTTGGCCTACAAAGTAGGTGTACAGCCAGTAAGCAGCGCCAGCACCCAAGAATTGGGCGGCTATATATGTAACAGCGGGAACAGTCTTAATTTTGCGCGTTGTCCACAAACCGATAGTGATAGCTGGGTTGACATGTGCTCCGGAAACCTGGGCAAGCGCCAAAGTCACCGCTGCAACCACCAAGCCGGCAGCAATTGCTACGAAGTAAGGAATGCCGATTGTTGACTTACTTACCCCTAAAACAATTAGCGTTAGAATACCGGTTCCCAAAAATTCCGCCACAATCATGGCGATCTTTTTTCTACCGAACATATGCCCTCCGTGATTTTTTTACGTATTACCTTTAGCGTACGTCATAGTGCCAGCCTTGTAAAGGGCGGCACTATTCTAAAAAAACTGATACCGGAATTATAGTTTGCAAAATAATTAAGTTTTGGGTATAATGTGGTGGTCAATTTAGGGTGATTAACTTAACTGCTTAATAGCCATACCAGTAAGGTCAGGCTTTAAGTTGTTTCCTTACCTCCTATATTTGGTTCTATAACGAATCAAAAAATTCAAAGGATACGTCGCATTTAACAGATGTAATTTATTATGTCCCAAAAAAATAATCACTTCGACGAACTGCACCTTTTGCATGTACTAAAGCATTATCTGCCTACCCAAGGCCCGCTTAAGGATTTCATACACCACAACACCTTGCATGCCTTTCAAGATATGAAATTTTATGATGCGATTTACAAGACATCGGCGATTTTTGGGTACCAAACGACTTTCTCGCTTACTGAATACAGAGACCTTTACGCTGTCAAACGGATAACCCCGGAAATTCTAAAGCGTACGATACGCGAGAGAAAAGGCAGCAAGAATTTCGAAGATTGGCAGACAAAAGTACTCGATAAAGAGTACGATTGGGCTATTGAACCGCGTATTGGAAGGTTGCGGGCCGAGTGGGCGCGGTTATACCCGATCGACATCGATAATGCCGTGCAGCCGCTCCTCTTTCGTATTATCTGTAGCTATATTGATCAGGGTATTGCTATTTCACCTTTCCCGTTTGAAGACAAAGGTCTGCTGCATGCGCTACGAAACCTAGAAGACCGCAGCTTAACAAGCTTCTTTAAAACGAAACGGGCACGCAGGCTGCTCCACAGCGAATCGTGCACCATGACTAAACTCCTCGAAATACTGGTGGGCAAGGGCAAGGAAGCGTACTTTAAACAGTACATTTACGACCAACAGTTTGCACACCAGGGATGGTCGGGTATCGTATCGACTCTCGAAGATAAGCCGGAATCACTTTTATACCCTAAAAAGGTCGCTTTGGAAGATATGATAATCCTTGAGCTTTTGATGGAGATCGATGCATTAACAAGCCGGCTCGGAGGAGATTGGAAACCGCTTGGAGACAGTGTTACGCAGCCGCCTATCGATATGTTCGCCGACGAACCGCCTACCGAACTCCAAGAAGTTATTAAAATATGGCAAGATGCGTTTGAGTGGAGCTATTACGACACCGTGCTTTCCGGTCTAACGCAGGCAATGCCTGCAAGCCCAACGACGAAAGAGACAACTGCAAAGACTTTTCAAGCTATATTTTGCATTGACGAACGGGAATACTCATTGCGGACCTATTTAGAAAGAATGGATAACCGTGCCGAAACGTTCGGTGCACCTGGATTCTTCGGGGTAGAGTTTTATTTCCATCCGGCAAATGCAAAATTCTATGACAAGCTTTGTCCGGCCCCAGTTACTCCTAAATATCTCATCAAGGAGATTGAGAAACATAGCACGCATGTACATGAAAAAGAAATCATGTACACCAAGCATTCCCATAAATTAGTGAGAGGCCTGCTTTTTTCTTATGTGCTGGGCATTCCGGCGTTAGGTAAACTCATTGCCAACCTCATAAACCCCTCGATGAGTCCGGCCATCGCCGACGCGTTCGCACATATGGACCCGACCGCTGACTTAACTATTGTACATAGTGGCAAACACGACCGCGAAAGAGGTTTACAAATAGGCTTCACGGTAGAAGAAATGGCTGACCGCGTTGAGAAATTCCTTCGGTGTATCGGCCTTACCAACAACTTCTCGCCACTGATATATATTGTTGGGCACGGATCGAGCAGCGCGAACAATCCGCACCATGGGGCGCACGACTGCGGTGCTTGCAGTGGGCGGCCAGGCCTGGTTAACGCTCGGGTTTTTGCTTACATGGCAAACTACCCGCCAGTACGGGAATTGCTCAAGGCACGCAATTTGCCTATACCTCATACCACGCAATTTGTAGGCAGCCTGCACGATACGGCAGCCGATGAAGTCAGGTTTTATGACGAAAGCACGCTTACAGAAGAAAACAAAGCGCTGCACGACAAAAACACGCAGTTATTCGAAGATGCGCTTGACCTTAACGCCAAGGAACGGTCACGCAGATTTATGTCCATCAATACAAAACAAGGCATAAAGAAGATTCGGAACGACATCAAGAAACGGTCGGTCTCGTACTACGAGCCACGGCCCGAATTGGGGCACGGCACCAATGCGCTGTGCGTGGTGGGCAAACGGGATCTCACCAAGCATCTGTTTCTTGACCGGCGGGCTTTTTTGAATTCTTACGATTACGCAAGCGACCCAGAAGGTACGTTATTGCTGGACGTGCTTGCACCGCTCGGAACTGTTTGCGGAGGCATAAACTTGGAATATTTCTTTTCGCGGATGGACAATTACAAATTAGGCGCCGGCACAAAGCTGCCTCATAATGTCATGGGACTTATTGGGGTGGCAAACAGCAGCGACGGCGACCTTCGCTCGGGGCTTCCCTTGCAAATGATCGAGGTACACGACCCCGTGCGTCTCCTTATGGTTGTGGAACACCGCCCTGAAATTATTAAGCGGGTCATACAATCAAATCCCGACCTATACGAATGGTTCGCAAATGAATGGATCCACTTGGTCGCTATTCACCCCAGGGAAAAAGTACTATACGTTTTCAAAGAAGGGGAGTTTGTGCCATACACGCCGCTCACTAAAAAATTACCGACTGTACGCGACATATCCCGCATGTTTGAAACAACCCCTAAGATGAAGACAAATCACATTCTGGACGCCACGCGGGAAAACCTGCCAGTGCACATAATAAAATAGCCATATGTTAATACACCTTCTTACCACACTAGTACTTATCCCAATTCTCGGCTTTATTTGCTGCGTGTTAACACCGCGGAAGTGGGAGCGCACCATTTTTTCTATAGCTATCACTGCTATGCTTTTAGAGCTTGCAGCATTTTTCGCTTTTGGATACCAGTGGCTTAGTGCAGGTTCTGTACCGGTTTCCACACATATCGGGTCGCTTTATGCAAGCCGCCATTATACCCTATCGCTTGACTTATATTTCGATAAGCTGGCGGCAGTATTTTTGGGAATGACTGCGGCAATGACAACCCTTATTTTTATCTTCAGCAAATACTACTTGCACCGCGAACAGGGCTTTAAAAGGTTTTATAGCACCGTCTTACTCTTTTTCATTGGGTTGTCGCTGATAATCCTTGGCGGCAATTTTGAAGTGTTATTTTTGGGTTGGGAGTTCATTGGGATAAGCTCTGTACTGCTGATTGCTTTTTACAGAGACCGGTTTTTGCCAGCAAGAAACGCGTTGAAAGTTTTCTCGGTATACCGCATTGCCGACGCTTTCTTGCTTGCTGCCATTTGGTATGCGCACCATCTTTTTGAAAAAAGTGTGAGTTTTGCTGATCTACCCGCAGTAGTCGCACAATACGGGAACCACCTTGCTATACTCGGTGGTTTGTTATGCATAGCCGCTTTGATTAAATCCGCGCAATTCCCATTTTCGTATTGGTTGCCGCGTGCCATGGAAGGCCCAACTACGTCAAGTGCGATCTTTTACGGCGCACTTTCGGTACACATGGGTTTGTTCTTGCTGCTTAGGACGTATCCGCTCTGGCAAGGCAGCGTGTGGCTCCGCATTATTATCGCGGGGATTGGCTTACTTACTGCAATTGTCGCTTCATCGATCGCCCGGGTCCAATCATCTATCAAAACCCAGATTGCGTACGCGTCGATCACCCAGATCGGTATTATGTTCATTGAAGTCGCCGCCGGGCTGCAATGGCTTGTGCTGTTCCACTTTGTAAGCAACGCCGCTTTAAGGACATATCAACTTCTCATTTCACCATCGGTTGTAAGCTATCTGGTACATGATCAGTTTTTCTATTTCGTACCTCCGCCCTTAAAAATCAAAAATACTTTTCTTGGGAAAATCCGTGCCACATTCTATGTTTTGGGCATTAAGGAATGGAATATGAACACGGCAGCGAGCCATTATCTTTGGAAACCATTGAAGTCATTTGGGCGAATAGTCGCTTTCCTTGATAAGCCGCTTGCTCAAGTAGTTTCTTTGGTGCTCTTTTTAGCTTCCGCAGCGACTGCTGTGTTTGCAACGTTACCCGCGCGCTCAATAGCGGCTATTTCTACCACTCTAGGTGCCGTAAGTGTTATCTTTTACATGCGGGCTTACACGACGAAAGGCTCTGCCAGAGTGTGCTGGAACCTTATAATGCTAGGCCATCTTTTTGGGGCACTTTTCTTGGCCGTATCCGCCGCGAAAAACTGGAAGTATCTTATTATGTACGGTACGGGAGTGGTTGCAGCATTCGCAGTAGGCCACGTTTGTCTTTGGTACACACGAGCAAAAGGCGAACCGAACATGCTCCGCGAGTATCATGGCTTAATTTATCCGTTCCCAAAGTTGGGCCAGCTCTTTTTTATAGTGTCCTTGCTTTTCATGGCGTTCCCCATTAGCCCTTCCTTTTTGGGGCAAGATATCCTTTTGAGTTCGGTCGCTGGAAGCCATGCCGCTTTTCAAGTAGCCCTCTTTTGTTTCTCGTACTTGCTTGTGGGGGTAAGCGTAGTACGCCTATACACCAAAGTGTTTTTTGGACC
>Ga0157374_10004248_pt1 | contig 12041 bp, 11 predicted proteins | sample M25metaG_FD_115308 | JGI IMG/M metagenome (GOLD analysis project Ga0157374, IMG submission 115308) | Miscanthus rhizosphere microbial communities from Kellogg Biological Station, Michigan, USA - M2-5 metaG | ecosystem: Host-associated > Plants > Roots > Rhizosphere > Soil | place: USA: Michigan...
AATATCCAGACATTTGGTGACGCTGTTCGCATTCTTGCGCGCAGAGGCAGTTGAGCTGCTCACATGATCCCTTGCCTACACTAGTAGCAAGCATCGACAAAGCCACTTGAGTCATCTTTAAACATGGTGACTGCCGATAATCGTATATGCAACTGGATTTACGGCGACCCGGGGCGGAGAAAGAGCGTATGCGGCCAATAGAGTTAATCTCTTTTCAGTGCCCTCATTGTTCAATATATTTTGGGGTGGCGAGCCAAAACACATTTTACTTGTCCACGCTTTAATAGCTTTCTCGAATCGAATTGAGAGTTTGCAAGCGTCAAATGTTTTGTTGCGGTTCTTATCACCCCCGGTTTTGATACCGGTTGCCGCATGGCTCACTTGTTTTTATTAGGATCGAAGGCTAGATTTTCCGGACTGGCGGTTTATTTTGGCGCTACCGGAATTTGCGGTCGTGGCACTGACCTATCCAAGAATGTTAAAGGTATCGCGTTGTTGATAGTTTACGACATGCAGAAAAAGTATAACCAGGTAATCAGTCAGTGCTTTCAGCTTTCAGTGAGGCAAATAGACATTTTAGTTCTTTGAAATATTTCCAAGTAAGGGTGAGAGCAGGCCGGCATGTAACGCATCAAAAATTTCAAGCGGGCGAGAGGGTAGGTAATCTCGAATTCGCTTATCGTATTCGTATCGACCCAAAAGCTTGCAGAATGGGCAACCCGTATTATCCTTTGTATGACTACATAACGATGAAAGATACTGGGATTGGCAGGTTGTACATGTCAGAAGACTCATATCCGGTTTTGTGCAGCTCCATATTCCATCTATATGGCAGACAAGATCGAATGCGCGGTCGAAATTCAATCGTGCATCGGTACCGAAATGAGCGTGGTAATGTTTGAAGGCTGCTACCAAAGACTCGGACGGGCAGATCCCGAGACTTCTAAAACGGCGATATATCGAAACAAGCGTGGATGCCTCGACTTGAGGAAATAGGTTGCACTTATACAACCACTCTGAGGATTCCGGATGTTTGCCGGATTTTGGAGAAACCCCTTCATCAATCAAGATACTCAGTACTTCGCTGCGGCTTAAGCCAGTAATAAGCATCACGGTACGTACCCTTGCTTTGAATATGCCGCACTCTTTAGCTATTGAAATCGCGCGCAAACGGCGATCGGCAAATCTCGCATTCATGTTTGTTTTCCTTATTCAAGCAGCTTCGCAATGTAGAGGAGCCTTGACGCTGATAGACGGAAAAGTATGAGGTTTCCCCACGGTGGTGTTATCGGTTCTGCGAACGGCGGCAAGGACTCCTGCCAGATTAGGGGGGGTACGAAAGATGTCGAGTATTTCTGGACGTAAACAAAATAAGCATTGATCAACATTCGCAACGATTGCCTGAATTTGTTCAAGGCCGAGATCTTTTATTCGCGATATGTCTTCTGTCCGAAGATTGAACTTATAGCATGCGCTTATGGGATCTTTATTCGCACTGCTATGAATAGCCAGTAGCAGCGTTAGGTTGATTAGCTGTACATCTGATATTTGTACCTGGGTCGTCATTTAGTTCCCTTCCTGCGGTGAGCTTCTATGAAGAAGCATGGTCAATTTGGCTGCTGCATGCACCATCCTTAATTGCGGCTGTCCTAAAGTCATGAAAGGCGATGCGGCAAAAAATGCAACAGTGCTGAGCATTTCATTACGTAGCATTAGCTGATGCTGCTTGCAGCTCGAATGTTTCACGTGGAGCAATTGCTCTGTGATTAATATAGTTCAGAGCAATTGCTCTTGTAAAGTGGGTGGCGCAGAAATGTTGCTCATATTTCGATTGCTAAAATTAAACAAAAGTCGTCTTGCGACTGGACAAAGATGCTTTTGCTCGCGAAACTACCGGTTTATGGAGCTGTAGCTCCAAGCTAAATTGAGTCGTCTCGTCTCATATGGGGGGGCGAGGCGTTACAGTTGGTAACCTCTTAGGATGGGTAGGTAGGTGAAAAAGACAAAGGATGGGCGATCTAGTCAAGCTACAACTAAGGCAAGAAGCACAAGCGGCGGCGCTAAGAAAATCGCGTCTAAGAGCTTACATCTGGATATCAACCCAGGTCTGCGAGACCGATTGGTCTCGCAATTGGATGAGTCTGGCATACCGGAAGAGGGGCGTTTATCGTATTTATGCGCAATGACAGGGCGTGTTCCTCAGACTGTTAGAAGATGGATAGAGCCGGAAAAGCCAGGATTGCCGGATTTACAATCGTTTGCCGTTCTATGTGTCCGATTCGATACCGATGCCAACTGGTTTTTGGGATTAAGTGACGTCAAATATAGGCTGCCCGAAACCGGGGAGACCAAAAGTTCTACAGGTATTCTTAATAAACCAACTACACAGAATAGCGGATGGCTTGATTACCTTTCTCGCCAGACGACGGAAAAAGTTGCGGGCTGCGAGGTGATTTATATGCCTGGCGATGAAATGGAGCCTCGAATTCAAAAAGGGGCGCCAATTTTTGTTAATAAATCCATTAAAACGATCGAAGGCAATGGAATTTATGTTCTCGAATATCAAGGGCGGACCGTGGTGCGAATAGTCGAGAATCGTATCGGTGAAGGGCTGGTGTTGTCTTGTGAAAACATCAAATACAAAGATACGGTGCTGAAAGATCAAGATGCGGTTAAAAAGATGGGATTAACTGTTATAGGAAAGGCTGAGCATTGGGTTCAGCTTGTATCGGGCTGACGTGGCTTGATGGTTTTTTGTGAAAAGCGGATGCATAGAAGTTTGAGGGTGATCTTAGCGGAGTAAGAGTTGAGCCTAGTGCAGACCTGAACTCCTTGAAGAATGCGATTTCCAATTCCATGCGGAATAGTCTGCTTGGGCCACTAAAATAATTGTCAGGAGTCGCTGGGATAAGGGGAGCGTATCCTGCATAGCGGCGAACGACTGAAAGAAGATCCTTCTCGAAGGTCAGGTGGTCAGATCCATAGGTCAGTTTGGTCCGGCCTAACAATTCTTGATGAAGGGCATGGGTGGCGGTACGGTGATTTTACATTAGACCGGTGGTAATGATTAAGATGGAAGAACCACCGGCTGTGCTGATGTTATAAAGATGCGGCAGTGGCTGATGAAGTTGAGCCAATACAAAAGGTGATCCCCTAAGATTTTTGACAGGATATGGCGAATGATGGCTGTTGGCTAACTCTAAATTGGGCGATGAGCGAAGCACTAATTTGAAGCAAGTGAAATTGCTGAAATACTAATTAAGTACATCGCTATAAAAGTATATTGTTTTTTCTAAGATTGATTAAGGAGTATTAATGCGAACACTTATTGTTGGCCATGGCGGTCGTGAGAGTGCATTAGCTTGGCGTATGGCGAAGAATAGTCAACTGTATGCATTTATGGGACATGAGAATCCTTCCATTATTGAATATGTAGAGGCAACCGGCGGAATATGGTCAGTTGGAGATGTACTAAACCCTGAAGAGGTTTCTTCTTTCGCTGCTAGAGAAAGAATTGACCTCGCCTTAGTTAGCTCTGATGAACCATTGGAAGCCGGAGTGGTGGATGCTCTTTTGAAAAAAGGTATTAGAACTGTTGGACCTACGCGCATGGGAGCAGAGATTGAGTGGAATAAGATTTTTGCGCGAGAAATACTTGAAGAGATAGCTCCTGAAGCAAATCCTTTTTATCGAATTGCTCATACGAAAGCGGAAGTAGATTCTGCTTTCGCCGAAGTGGGAGATATGCCTTTAGCGATTAAGCCGATTGGTCTTACCCGCGGCAAAGGCGTTAAGGTTATGGGACCTCATCTGCGTGATAGTACTGAAGCTAGATCTTATGCCTACGAGATTCTTGACGGCAAAATTGGACAAGGAAATGCAGTCATTATTGAAGAACGCATTGTTGGCGTCGAATTTACCATACAAGCGATTTCGGACGGAGTAAATATAGTATTCCCCCCGGCTACGTATGATTATCCTTATCGCTTTGAAGGTGATGCTGGTCCTGGAACTGGAGGGATGGGATCTTATTGCATGTCGTCTAATAATCTTCCCTTTATGCAGTTAAGTCATTATGACATTGCTGCTGATATTGTGAAAAAAGTTATAAAGAAACTTCATGATATGGGGCGCCATTTCAATGGGGTATTGAATTCGGGGTTTTTTATTAACTCGCAAGGTGACATTAAGGTTATCGAGTTCAACGCACGATTCGGCGATCCTGAATGCATGAATATTATGTCAATTCTAGATACGGATTTTGTGCAAATATTGACTTCGATTGCTAATGTTTCTCTTGACCGTACCGCTGTGAAATTTAAGAAGGTTTCTTCTTTGGTCGCGTATTTGGTTTCCCCAGAGTATGGATTATCTAATAGTCGAAATTCCCATCGCTTTACATTGGATGTAGAGACTATCCGTCGACTAGGATGCGAAGTCTTTTTTTCTTCATCGCGACGTGTGGATATGAATAAAAATCTGTTTGAGTCAGTTGGTTCTTCGCGTTGCGTTGCTGTTGGTGCAACAAGTGAAACTTTGGATGACGCATATCGTCGAGTCTGTTCAGCTATTGAGGCGGGTTTGAGTGGGCCATTAGAGTGGCGCACAGATATAGGTACTGCAGGAAATATCGAGAAGCTCCGACAATTACTAAGGAAGGCTTAGCAAGGCAATTGGCCAAACCATAACTGATCATGTTTGCTTATGCAAAAATGCATCACTGCTTTTGCTATTTTTACTCTTCACCAACAGCAAATACCGCTCTCGGTATTTTTGTAAACGGTATTCGCTTGCGTCGCAACATTGAAGACTTTGAGTTTATGTTTGTGTGGCTGAAAAACGATGGAGTCATTCAAGTCATATACGAGCGCGCCATTTCAGCAATTTTATCGTCACGGTCGGTTTCTCTTGATGGGGCATCTGCGTCTGAAGTGGTGATCAAGAAACGCAGGTCATTTGATTAGTGGGATAACTGCTTGTGCCTTTATGGAATATTACTAAGGGTACAAATTTCCCGCTCAGTATTTTTCAAAGCGGACGTTGCCGACTTGACTGCTTATTGGAACCACTACTATTCGATAAGTCACGTTGGCGACAAGTGTGACGCTAAAATGGGAGCTTGCCAAAGCAACATAGAATTTGGTGGGCATACTGGGGCACTTCTTAGTGAAATATATCGCATACGGGGTAATGCTATGCGGCATAGAATACATTGCTATGAATTTAATAAGAACCATAATATGTTTGGCGGGGCTTCACCATGCAAGTATTGGTTATTGATGATCACACGCTATTTCGACAAGGGCTCTCGTCCTTATTGCGCAGAGAATCTTCTAAAATTAATGTCTCTGAATGCAGTAACTGTATAGAAGCCTTAGAATTTAAAGGGAAAAATCGCTTCTTTGATTTAATACTTCTTGACCTAAAGCTACCCGGCGTTAGCGGGCTTGAGGCGGTGAAGCTAATACATCAAGAATATTTAGGATCTCGATTGGTCATTATTTCTGCAGATGAGGAGCCGAATATAATTAAATCCTGTATTGAAGCTGGCGCGATGGGGTATGTTCCAAAGACTGCCAGTTTTGAAATGCTGGAATTGGCAATCAGAAAAATACTCGATAACGGTGTATATCTGCCTGCTAGTATTATTCAATCTAGTCAAGGCTTGAGAATTAAACGACAAACGGGATTTGGCGCTAAAGTTAACGTTTCATCAGATCCCGTCAAACAGTTCACTGCACGTCAACTTGCTGTCTTAAAATTACTAGTGCGTGGTGAGTCTAATAAGCGAATTGCAAAACAGCTTGAGATAAGTGATGAAACTGCAAAAACACATGTCGCTGCGGTTTTAAGGATACTTGAAGTATCTAATCGAACCGAAGCTGTTTATGCAGCGGCTGCCATTGGACTAGATTTCGAATAATACCAACTCTTTCTTTTATAGATCACGCTTTGCTCTGAGCGTGCCCCCAATTTTTAACAAAATTATTTTGTCTCAATCATGACAATAAGTAATTATTGGTATTTTGCATACGGAAGTAATTTAGATATCGAACGCATGGCAACACGTTCCGTCGAGGTCTATGAATCTGTGCGATGTCGATTGCCTGGATATCGGCTTGTCTTTAATAAAAAGTCGTCAATAGTGCCTGGGCGCACCTTTGCCAATGTTATTCCGGATCGGAATCATGAGGTGTGGGGTGTTGCTTATCGTTGCTCAGCTGCTGCTATTGAATCCCTAGATCGTTTTGAAGGAGTTTCTGAGGGGCATTATCAGCGCATACCAATTGATGTTTTGATAGAAGATGGGACGTCATTGAATACTCAGATATACATTGCTTGTGCAGACTTTATTGCCGACTATGGTATTCCAACGGATGATTACATCAATTTAATCATTGCAGGCGCTATATACCATCGTCTACCGGAAGAATATATCCATAAAATTAAAGAGCAGATTACAACTCTAAAAATGGCGGGAAGCAAGTAAGATGAGAAAATGCTTCTATATATTTTTTTGCTCCTTAATTCTTGCCCTGGTTACTTTTCCGATAGGCGCTCGCAGTGAACAACTGACAGTAATGGTGCTACGCAATTCGCCGCTCATGAGCTTTTATAATGAATCAGGGGAACTGGTTGGCTTTAATGTTGATGTTGCAAGATTACTTTGCACACTAATTGGTGCCGAATGTGCTATCAAAGAAACAACATTAGCCGAAATCATTCCAGAAGTTAGTAATGGTAAAGCGGACTTTGGTATTGCCTCTTTAACCGTTACTCCAGAGCGGTCAAAACTAGTCTTATTCACTTCACCATACATGCGGGGGAAAACTGTTTGGATTTCTAAGAGACCAATTAATCATTCCAAGAAAGCAAAGGTCGCGGCTGTAGCAGGTTCTGTACAATACAAATGGGTATTTGAACAAAGTACTCGTCGTCACTGGGATGCAGTATCGGTGCCATTCAATAATGACCTGGTGCAGATTCTATTAGCCGGAAATGCTGATTCAGTTGTGGCGCCCATTGCGACTGCGATGCAAATAATGCAAACAAAGGAGCTACTCTACGCAGGGTATGGTATTACCGCTATTGATGCACCTGAATTCAGTGGTCCTTTGTCTATTGCCGTGACACCATCGAAAGTTGATTTGCGGAATAAATTAAATGCGGCTTTAGGAAAAATAAAAACTAATGGCCAGTTAGATCGGATTAATTCGAAATATTTCCCTTTTAGAGTGTTTTGAACTTTATCGTTGGTTCTCGGCTTCGTTGATATAACAACTTACAATTATGAACAAACGGCATTGGCCTGTGGGCCCGATAGTATTTTTGATTGGTGGGCTATTTGTCCTTTTGTTTGCCGGAATATCTTTGGGAATCCTAGCTATCCAACAAAGCATTGTTGCTTCGACGGTAGAGACAAGAGATGTTATGGTTCCCGAGTTTCTTGCTCAGGTCCGTAATATCCGTAACCTGGAAATATTGAGGAATTATGGAAACCTTGCAGTTAAAGCTGCGGATGTTAATGTTCGCCGTGAGGCTGCATTTCTTGCGACGCTTATAGCGGCCCACCCTAGTTCTCAAGGTAATGAAAATATTCGATCTCTTGTTGCTAACGCTAACAATAGAATTCATGAGATCAATATACAAATGCAAGTAGATAGCTCTGAAGCAGGTCGCTTACACGCATTAGCGCTATGGCAACCTGTCGATGATTCATTAAAAGCTTACGCGGATGAATTGTCCGTTGCTACGAGCAATCTGATTCTTGAACGATCCACTCAAATACGAGACTCGGCACGTCTCGTTCGTTATTTCGCATTCGCATTGGTGCTGTTATTCTTGGTCAGCAGTATCGCGATTATATTTTTCGGTCGTTTTCTAATTGTGCCAATACAGACTATTGCACGAGTGTTAGATAATCTTTCTGAAATATCCACGACTCCGCAATTGCCAAAAAGCCGCTTGCGGGAAATTGATGGATTATACAGAGCAGCAGAACTATTGGCCGACGCGATACGCGAACGTTCGGAAATTAATACGCAGCTCTCCTTGCAAAAGGAAGCGGCGGAAGCCGCCAATCTCGCTAAATCAAGATTTCTAGCGGCTGCTAGTCACGATTTACGACAGCCAATGCAAGCGTTGACTGTGTTTGCGCGTTTATTAGATGGCGCATCATCAAATGATGTGCCTTTTTATATAGCCAATATTCGTCGTGCCGCCGATACCTTAAACGGCCTATTTGGCGGATTGCTTGATCTTTCAACATTGGATGTTGGTGCCGTGCGTCCAAATATAACAAACGTGAGAATTAAACCGCTAATAGAAGAGATTATTCATGAGTTTTCTCCTAAAGCAGTAAACAAAGGCTTGATATTAAAGTCCGGCTTATTGGATATCGCAATAAACACCGATGCGTCCTTATTTCAACGAATAATTCGTAATTTAATAGATAATGCAATTAAATATACTTCAGACGGCTTTGTTTCTCTCGATGTGATTTTTTCGACGCCAGATGTCTTAATTAAAATTAAAGATACTGGGATAGGAATTGGTTCTGAAGATCAATCAAAGATATTTGACGAATTCTATCAATTAAACAATCCATCCCGAAATATTGAAAACGGTACTGGACTAGGACTGGCAATTGTTAAGCGGCTTTGTAATCTACTAGGGCATCGTATTGCTGTTTCATCGAATTCGGATCAAGGAAGTACCTTCTCATTATTTCTTGGACCTCCTACATTGATTCCAATTTATCATTCGACTTCATCTGTTCATGAATCGAAGATGGAAAGCTTAAAGGGGCTTACGGTCCTTGTTATCGATGACAATTTAGATGTATGTATCTCTATGGAGCATTTGCTTAAATCATGGCAATGTGTGCCGTGTACCGTCAGCTCAATTGAGGATGCTATTAAAGTAAATTTATTCGATGTCGTTATTGCGGACTACAGACTACAAAATAATGAAACCGGCTTCGAAGCGATAAGCCTACTCCGTCAGCGTTATGGCTATTTTCCTGCCGCCATCATGACAGGAGAATTCCCTTTGTCTATGGTAACGCCAGCCGATCTATCTGATGTGCAGATATTTCAAAAGCCATTGCGCCATGACGATTTAGCTTTGTGGCTTACCAATATTTGCAACAGATATGCGCAGTAGTCGAATATTATCAAACTCCATTCTTGAGGCGTTGTTGACTAATTCGTTGTTGCTGAAGAATTGTGCCAAGCTTCGGCGGCACTGAGCTTAGCAGAGAATCCGATGCCGTATAAATATGAATGAGAGCAGCCGGATAAGATCAAGAAATTTCAGTGTCGAGTGACGAATTAGAAAGACTACAACTATGCATTGCGTCGATGTGGCGATATCACGTCTGGTTTATGGAAGGCGATTGCGACTTCTTCTAATCACTATAGTCGCGTGATAAATATCGCCGAGACGTACCAGTGCGCAATATCTAGAATACCGCGTTGACGAACCATCGGTTATTTTGCACTTTCCCAATGTGCCTTTCCATCCTGACAGATGCGACTCCAATAACTCCATAGATGGTCTGAAATATCATGCGATCGGTAGACAGCTCGCAATCAAGCTTCTATGAAATCATAGAGCAGCTGATTATCGCGGATTCAAACATCTTGTGACGACACTTTTCGGCTATATCGTTATCCATTTGTCTATCACCCATCCGGGGGATAGGCGTTGAGGCCATTCGGCAATTAGTCTTGTCACTCGTCTCAATTCAAGTGAAGTGATGCTTTAATCGCGGCTTTGTTCGGTAGGTGTTGTGTTAACGCAGCCTAATTTCGCTCGCAATTTAGAAACTGAGAACCGGCCGAACACCCCTTTTTTTGAGGTGCTCATCCAATCAGCCCCTGGATTTGCCGGCGGTAATTTAACTATGCAGCTATGCATACAAGAGTGACAGAAGATTAGTTATCAGTATGGCAATAGAAAAATACCTAATTTACATAAATGGTCGACGCAATTCTCACGAGAGAATCGCCGAAGTAATGGCTGCTCAAAATGTGGGCTGTAAGATTATCGCAATCGGGGACAATATTCCCAATTATATTAAGCCACTTGTTTCGATCTGGGCTGAGATTGATACACAAAATATGCCAGCATGCGTGGAGCTGGCGAGACAATATGCCGAAAACCACAAGGTGGTCGGTGTAGTGAATTGGTCTGAAACAGATGTCTCATTACGCAATTTAATTGCAAGAGATTTGAATTTGCCGTTAATGACTGACGATGTCGTGAGGCGTTCACGGAATAAAGTGGAAATGAAGCGTGCGCTGGCGCATATCCCAGACCTCATCCCGAAGTTTGCTTGCGTACGAACCGAGACTGAACTTGTGCATGCTTTAGAAGATATTGGATTCCCTGCAGTTATTAAGCCAGTTGGCGGATCGGGGTCCAAAGGAATTTTTCAGCTACGGTCATTGGAAGATATTGCTGCCGCAATGAGGTATCTACCATTGATTGCCAATGTCGACCATGATCCCGTATTTGCTGGGACGGTAGGGGAGTATATTGTTGAGGAATATTTGGATGGGCCTGAAGTTAGCGTAGAGGGTTTTGTTAGCGATATCGGAGTTCACCTTGTTGGAATCACTGATAAGTGGACTACCGAACCATTCTGTCTTGAACTCCGACATGTTTTTCCGTCCAATAAGCCCCTTGAACTCCAGGAGGAAATTAACTCGAAGGCTAAGCTAGCTGTGGCAGCTCTTGGCTTGGCTAATTGTACATTTCATCTTGAGGGACGCTGTACTTCACGAGGATTTAGATTTATAGAATGCGCAGCACGCCCAGGTGGTGATTACATTACGACTCACTTATTGCCAATTAGCCTTGGTGGAGTTCATTTGGAGAACTGCTTACGAGTAACAATGGGTGAGGTTCCAAAAGTGAATGTAAAGCCACTGATTCATGCAACGGCACGTTTTGTTTTTGCTGAACGTTCAGGCACTTTTGTTGGTATAACCGGCAACGAATTGGCGCAATGTAACTCAATTGTGGAGCACATCTTCATTAACACTCAACCAGGAAGTAGAGTTCGACTGCCGCCAGAATATTTTTCCGAGCAGCGCGTCGCTGTTGTTATTGGAAAGGATTCTTCTTACGACAATCTAATTGTAGAGACAGAAAAGGTCGCAACAAGACTCCGTGTAATCATGGCGGAAGATAATCATTAGAATCCCGTTACTATAAGCATATCTTCTTTTTTAGGAAGAATGCCAAAACCTACAGAAACAGATATATATTCCATGGAAGTAATAATATCGAGTGTGTCAAATGCAGAATTGTCTACTGCTGCTGTTGAGGCGTATGGAGCCACTCCGCGCTTCATGTGTTTGCAAGAGAGACGAGATCAGATTGAAACCGATTATCCAGTGACATTTTACTCGGATGAAAAAGAGTATAAGGAGGATCTGAAAAAAGTTTTTGAAAGTCGACCTCACACTGTAAAGTTTTTATCCACCGCGGCAAATGATCAACTGCTACTTAATGATGCAAACCTGAGTAGCTTTATCACGAATGCTGGCGTCGAGTTTATAGGTCAATCCTCAAGAGCTGCTGGAATATCGGTAGATAAAATTAGCACTCGCAATATTGTAAGTGGTATTGGAGGGAAACTAGTTCCTTGTTATCGAAATCTATCGGAAATTCCACGAACGAAAAAGTTATATGTTGCAAAAATGATCGTTGGGGAGCGAGGGAAGGGGCAAAAGATATTTGAGATGAGGAGTTCTGGACCAAGTATCGTAGTCGCTGATCATTCGGAATTCTATTACGAAGAATTCATAGATGGCATAGAGGTTTCGGTGATTGTGTTTCGCACATCGGATATTTTTTGGATGTGTCCGATCGCTGTAAAGGGAGTAACCAGCCATGAAAATATTCATGCTGTGGACAAAGTTCGTGGCATATATCCAGGACGCTATCGCAATATTGAACAAGCATTAGAACCATTTTGTAGAAAGTTATGTGAGTCGCTTGATGTAAACGGGTGGGTAGACATTGAATTC
>Ga0157374_10004251_pt1 | contig 12041 bp, 16 predicted proteins | sample M25metaG_FD_115308 | JGI IMG/M metagenome (GOLD analysis project Ga0157374, IMG submission 115308) | Miscanthus rhizosphere microbial communities from Kellogg Biological Station, Michigan, USA - M2-5 metaG | ecosystem: Host-associated > Plants > Roots > Rhizosphere > Soil | place: USA: Michigan...
AGCCGTCGACGGTGGAGCTGGCGGACGGGGCCGACGTCAGCCGGGAGCACGCGGCGAAGCTGATCGCGGTCGACCAGCCGGAGCGTCCGCTGGACGAGCCGGTGGCGGGGGAGGAGGGGAGTCTGGGGGCGTTCGGTGAGCTCCTGGTGGATCCCATGGCCGACGACGAGTACGAGCGCGTCATCGCGAGAATGGAGGTCGCCGAGCTGCGCAGCCTTTTGAGCGGCCTCGACGACCGGGAGCGCATGGTGCTCCGCGCGCGCTACGGGCTGGACGGCGAGGAGCAGACGCTGCGCGACGTCGGCAGCCGGCTGGGGCTCAGCGCGGAACGCGTGCGCCAGATCGAGCAGCGCGCTCTGGGAAAGCTCAGAGCTGCCGTGGGCGCCTGAGCCGCGCGGGTCGATCGGCGCCGGAATCGGGATCGGGAGTGAAGAGCTCCCAGCGCCCCTCCGAGACGACTTCGACGGCGCCGGCGACCACCTTGATGGCCGTCTGCTCGTCGATCGCGTAGGCGGGCACGCCGATGTCGGCGGCCCAGCGCTCCGCGTCGGCCATGGTGTTGGTCGGGAATGCCTCCAGGTGCGGGAAGATCGAGAAGTCGACCACTCCCAGAGCGCGGTCGTCCGGCGCGGCCGGCCACTCGACGAAGTACTCGCCGATCCGGGGCGTCATCACCATGCTCCCGGCGCTCACTCCCACCCAGACCGTGTCAGGCAGCGAAGGCAGCAGATCGGCCAGGCCAGATTCCCACATCCAGTGGGCGAGGTACGTCGCGTCGCCGCCATCGACAAGGAGCACGTCGGCGTCCCGGACCCAGGGCACCCATCGCTCCGCGCCGATGGCGGGCAGCGCGGTGAGCTCGAGGACGCCGAGCGACGCCCAGCCCAGACCGGACAGGTGCCGGAAGTCCGGTTCGGCGGCGACGAAGCCCCGCACCGATGTAGGACCGCACAGCGGGTGACCCCACTGCGCCGTCGGAACGCAGAGCGCACGGCACTGGCCGATCGGCTTGGGGAGAAGCTCCACGAGCGCCGAGTGGATGCGTGGATTGGTGACGCCGCCGGACGTGAGAAGAAGCTTCACGGTGCCTCCGAAGTCGTTGCCTCTGGGAAACGTTGCTTGCGGGTACGGACCCGTACGCGGTCAAGACTCCCCGACCGGCGAAACCTCATCGGCTCCGTCCGGACCCGGCCCTACGCGTTCAGGCGTTCGCGGAGAGCGCGTTGACAGCCAGTGGGGCGCCGGGTTTACCGCGCAACGTCGCCGTGTACATCGCGCGGCATGAGCTCCAACGATCGACAGCGGTTGGCGCGGGCTGAGAAGAACGAGCAGTCGTACAAGGAGTACAACGAGCGTCGCGCCGCGCTCGAGGAGGACGCCGGCGTCCCCGAGGACGAGCGGGTGCCGTTCGCGTGCGAGTGCGACGATCCGGAATGCTCGCGGGGGATCGATCTCACGATCGCCGAGTACGAGGCGCTGGCCGAACCAGCCGACCAGTTCGTCGTCGCGCCCGGTCACGAAGACCCCGACGTGGAGGTGGTCGTCGAGGACCACCGATCGTTCCTCGTCGTCTCCAAGCCGGATCTGAAGCGCCCGGACCACTCCTAGCGGCGTGCCTCACTCTGCGCCGCGCCGCAGTCGGGCGGCGGCGGCGTCCTTCAGGTCAGGCTCGACGTCCTCGGGAATGGTGGCGCCGCCGTCGCTGGTCGCGTCGGCGTGGTCGCCCTGAGAGGGGTCGATGCCCTCTCGCGTCGCCGGCTCGTCCGACCCCGTCGTCTCGCCCAGCACGTCGCTGCCGAGCTCCGGGTCGTCGCCGAGCATCTCGTCCGGCGCGTCGCTCCCGCCCAGCTCGGCGGGGACGACGCCCTCCGCCGCCGTTGCCGCCCACGGCCCCTTGCGGGCCGCTTCGGCGTCGCTGGGAGTCGAGCCTCCACGCTGCTCGCTCGGCTTCACATCCGGCTCGTCTGTGTCGCGCCGCTCGTCGCTCACCTGTCTCGCCTCCGCTGGTCGGGCCGCGCTGGCCTGCACGGCGTGCAACGGACATGCCCGTGGAGGCGACGTCGCGAAACCGCGAGGTTCGCGCGGCGGTCCGGCGGGAATGAACGCCGCATGTTCCCGATGCGGCAGCTCGACATCTATCTGAACGACCACCTCGCCGGCGCCATGGTCGGCGTCGAGCTCTCGAGGCGGGCCGCGAACAGCAACCGGGGGACGCCGAGCGGGGAGTTCCTGGAGCGGCTTCAGCAGGACATCGCCGAGGACAGGCGAACGCTGCTCGCCGTCGTACGGGCGCTCGGAGTCGACATCTCGCCCGCCAAGCCGTCCCTGGCATGGATCGCCGAGAAGGTTGGCCGGCTGAAGCTCAACGGTCGGCTCCGCGGCTACTCGCCGCTCAGCCGCCTCGTCGAGCTGGAAGGGTTGGAGGCCGGCGTCGCGGCGAAGCGGTCACTCTGGCAGGCGCTCGCGCGGGCCTTCCCCCAAGACGCACGGCTCGCGGGCTTCGACCTGGACGCGCTCATCGCCCGGGCCGAGCAGCAGCTGGAGGGCATCCACGAGCAACGTCTGATGGCCGCCCCGGAGGCGCTTGCCGCTGACAGGTCGGGTTCGCCGGCCTAGGAGCGCGGCGGGGCGGGCGTCCGGCGCGAGGCAGAACCGGCGTCCTGGTTCGTGCGCCGGGCTCGTGCCAGTTCCCGTTCGGCCTGATCGATGCGGTTCATCGCGTCGGAGAGTCGGCCCCGCGCCACGGCTCCGTTCCTCCTGGACTGCCGCCGCAGCGTCATGGTCCCGGCGTCGGTCGGGGGTGGCGGATCCGCGGGGAGCACCATCACTGACGCGTCGAGGGTCAAAACCCGCCACCTCAGGAGGCGGGCGATGATCGAGGCCTCGACCGCGACACCCTCCGAAAGCCGGTGCGTGTGAAGCGTTCGGGCGGCCCGTGCTCTGCCGGATGCCGAGGCTCGTCGAGCCACGTGGACGGACTGAGCCGAGGCGTCGCGCTGGCGCTGGGAGGGTCGCGCTTCCCTCACGAGCGGCTCACGTGTCCAGACGATCCCGGAGCGAGGAGATGCCGGCGCTCGCCGCCGTGACGAGAGCAAGGCCGCCGGCGGCGTAGGCGGCGCGGCGCACCCTCCGGTGGCGGGGCCTCTTGGCCACGTCCGGCTCGAGGGATTCGATGACCTTGAGGAACTGCTGGGACTTGCTCTGGCGAGGTCTCATCTCACGCTCCTGATGGTGATCGCGATGCGCGTGACGCTTCCCGGATCGCAGTGATGAGCTCGCTCTTGGCCATCCTGGTGCGTCCCTCGATGCCGATGGTGGACGCGAGCTCCACGAGATCCGACTTCTTGTACTCCCGCAGGTCACCGTTTGCCTTCACGTGGCCGGCGTCGCCGGCGGTCCGCCGTGCCGTCGCGTTCGACCGCCCCCGAGCGGTCTCGGCGCGGTTCACCTGGGCTTCCGCCTGCCGAACCTGCTGCTCCGCATCTCGCGCGAGCTGTTGCGCGTTGCGTTGCGCCTCGTCAGCGGCGGCGTGCGCTGCTTCGGCGGCTTCCTCCGCCAACCGCTTCGCCTCGAGCATCGCTTCACGAGCGTCGCGCACGAGGGCCTCGGCTCGCTCCTTTGCCTCTTCCGCGTCGCGCTGGGCCGGCTCGGTTTCCGCTTCGACCGCCTCGTACGCCTCCTGCCGCTCCCGCTCGGCGTCCTCCGCCGCGGCGAGCCGTTCCCGCTTGACCAGCTCCTCGGCCTCGCGCTCGGCCTGGCCGATGCGGCGCGCCAGCTCCCGCTGCGCGTCGCGGTCGACCTGCTTCATGCGGGCACGCCCGCGCTCGGTGACGTCGACGGCGTAGTCGGATCGATCCTTCGCCTCCTGTGCGGCCTCGACCGCCTCTTGCTCGGCCTCACGAGCGCGCTCCGCAGCGTCCTCCGCGCGCTTCAGCCGGAGCTCGATCGAGTCGTCTCCGAACGGCACCACGTCCCCCGCGGCCTCGCTGAACCGACGACCCTGGTCTCTGGCCTTCGACAGCGCGCCCTCTGCGGCCGTGCCCACCGACCGGGTGGATCCGCGGACTTGCGAGACCGCCCACTCCGCATTCGACGGGAGCTCGGTAAGGCCCCTTCGAGCCCGTTCCAGTAACGACATCTCAAACCTTCCTTGAACGACGACGGAAGGCTTCACTTCCCCGCGGAGCAAAAGCCAAACCTGTGGCTCGATCAGCTGCGGCCGGGAACCGGTAACCCCACCCGGACACTGAGGCGCGGCGAGGCGGTTGCCGAGCGAGCTCTGCGATGAGTTCCGCGCGCGAGCGGCGTCCAACGCACGAAGGGGCCGACCACGCGTGCCGCGGCCCGGATGACGCGAGACGAGGGAGTTCGATGCGGAAGGTGATCGCGCTGGTGTTTCACTACTCGGTGAACGGCCTCGTCGCCGACGAGGGCACCGACTACCTCCGGTTCTGCTTCGACCTCCTGGAGGAGGCCGGCGGCGCGAGCTCGGATGACGAGTCGCTCGACGTTCTCCAGGGCGCACACGCGCACGTCATGGGCCGCAACGCCTACGCGGGCATGTCCAGGAGCCTGCCGAAGAACCCGGATCACCCCTCGTCGGGCATCCTGACGGCGGGGCGCAAGGTCGTCTTCTCCCGAACGCTCGAGGCCGCCGACTGGGACAACACGATAATCGCGTCGGGCGACACGACGGCAGAGATCGACAAGCTCCGCCACGGCGGCGACGGCCACATCATCGTCTGGGGAGGTGTCACCCTCTGGCGATCCCTGATGCGGCTCGACCTGATCGACGAGTGGCACCTCGGGTTGCACCCCTACATCGCGGACGAGGGCACGCAGCTCTTCGACGACGTTCCCGGGGGCTACCGGCTCGACCTGATCTCGAGCACCGCCTTGCAGAGCACCGGGATTCTCGAGCTGCAGTACGGCCGGCACCGCTGAGCCGAGGCTGGATCAGAACGCTGCAGGTGCGCGACCTGACGTGTCCTGCGGGCTCGTTCCACCCGGTCCTGTGAACGGCGCGGCTCCGTGTCGTGCCCGCACGCGGGTACAGTCGACCCATGCGAGCGTTCTTCAGTCGCACCGTTCGCTCCGTGCGGATCGTGGTGGCGGATGGGCGGATCCCGCGGCCGCTTCGGTGGGGCGCCGCGATCGGCCTCATGCCCGTGCCGGGGCCGTTCGACGAGCTCGTCCTCCTGCTCGTCGCCGCCGTCCTTTGGCTGTTCTACCGGAACCGCCTCGTCGAGGCGTGGAAGCGCGCGGGGACGGCGAATGCCTGACGTGCGTCGCCTCGAGACCGTCGCCGATCTGCAGCGGGCGGAGAACGCCCGCGACATGTCCGTGTCGGCGCGGCTCGACGCCGTCCTCGCCGACGGGCGCCGGATCGTGCTGCTCGACGGCCGCGGCTGGACCGGGAGCCTGCGCGGAGCCGGGGCCGACGACATGGACGTCTGGGCAACCAGCTCCGAGGCCGAGATCGCCGAGACGGCCCGCGTCGTCGTCGGGCCGGACGAGGCCTACGGCGGCCGATCGCAGAGCGAGATGGACGCCGGCCACTGGAACACGCTCGCGGAGACGCTCGCCGCGCATGGCGTCGAGGCAAGCGCCGACGATCTGCGGCGGCTGCCGCACGACGTCGTGCTCAGCGAGCGGTTGAGGGCCCGGCTCGCCTAGCAGCCGCGGGCAGCGAAAGCCCGCGAGCGGTGTCCTATCCGGCGAGTGCCCTCCCGGCGGCGACGCCGAGCGAGAGGGTGAGCAGGCCGGCCGCAATCGTGATCAGCGGCAGTGCCACGCTGGTCGCGTACCGGCCGGCCCCGGCCGCGTGGTACATCTGGGCGACCAGGGTCGAGAAGGTGGTGAAGGCCGCCAGGAAGCCGACTCCGAGGACGATCCGCGTGCGACCGTCCGGGTGGATGCCGATGAGCAGCCCCAGCAGGAGGGACCCGATGACGTTGACGGCGAGCGTCACGTAGACCTGGTGGTGCGGCTCGAGATGGTCGCCGGCGTAGTAGTCGAGGGCATAGCGCGTGAACGCGCCCGCGCCTCCGGCAAGAGCAACCGCCAGTCCAAGGGGCATGTCCGACTCCAATCGTCCAGGAGCCATCAGCCGGATCGGCGGTTCAGGGCGAGCCCCATCGCCCGCACCCAATATACCCCCACGCACCCCGCGAACCGACGCGATTAGGTCCGCCTTAGTGTATGCTCGCCGGGTGAATTTCCGACGGGTGGTGGAGAGCCGCAACCGGTGGCTCGTGGTCGGCGTCCTTACAGGCTTCGTGGTCGCCGTCTTCGCGGCCCAGGCGGCTGCGGGCGGGGTCAACGACCCGACCGATCCGACGACGCGGATGAGCCACGGCGCGGTCGTCTTCGACAGCGCGCTGCTCGTGTTCCGCGAGGGGCTCGAGTCGATACTCGTGCTGGCGGCGTTCACCGCGAGCTTCATGGGCTCGAACCAGTCGCTGCGGCGGCCGGTGGGCGCCGGTGCGGCGCTCGGGATCGCCGCGACGGTCGCCACCTGGTTCGTCGTCATCGCCGTCATCGGCGGGCTCGGTCTCGGCGCGCTTCAGCTTCAGGCCGCCACGGGCCTGGCAGCGCTGATCGTGCTGATGATCGTCCTCAACTGGTTCTTCCACCGCGTCTACTGGACGGGCTGGATTTCGAGCCACAATCGCACCCGCAGGCGGCTCATGAGCGGCTCGGGCCCGAACGCGCGCCGGAACCTGACGCTGGGCCTGGCCGCGCTCGGCTTCGCGAGCGTCTACCGCGAGGGCTTCGAGGTCGTCCTTTTCCTGCAGTCGATGCGGCTGCGCTACGGGACCGGCACGGTGCTCGAGGGCGTTCTGATCGCCGCGGTGCTGATCGCCGCGGTCGGCGCGCTCACCTTCATTGCCCACCACCGCATCCCCTACAAGCGGATGCTGGTCGCGACCGGCGTCCTCATCGGGATCGTCTTCGTCGGGATGGTGGGAGAGACCGTGCAGGAGTGGCAGCTGGCGGGCTGGCTGCCCACGACGCCGGTCGGCGTCCACATCCCCGGCTGGGTCGGCACCTGGCTGGCGACGTTCCCCACGGCCGAGGGACTGATCCTCCAGGGGCTCGCGCTCGCCTTCGTGGTCGGCTCGTACCTGATCGCCGAGGAGCTGCGCTACCGGCGGCCGGTGCGCAAGGGCGCCCGGCCGGCGGCCCGGCTCGACTCGCCGCCGGACGCCGCGGCCGTCTAGGGCGCGGGCACCGCCCCGGCGACGATGTAGGAGAGGCCCTCGTCCCCGGCGACCACCTGGCGGGTCTCGTCAGCCGACACGAGCACGAATCGCCCCGGGACGAGTGGCACCTCCTCGGAGCCGATCCGCAGGCTGCCCGTCCCGGAGAGGGGGATGTAGAGCTCCTCCTGGCCGGACTCGCGCTCGTCGTGGGCGAAGCCCTCCTGGCCCGGCCCGGAGTCGAAGCGGTTCAGCTTCACGGCGCGGGCACCGATGGCCCGCGCGATCGGCTTGCGCCGGCCCTCGAGCGATTCGACGTCCAGCACCGCGAACATCACCCCTCCTTCGACGTGCACGCCGACGCCACGGGAATGGTGCCGCGGACGCCGTTCGCGCCCACTCGGCACCCCCCGAGGGGTCACGCCCGAAGGACACCGGCGGAACGACGCCCGCGACGCTTCAAGTCTCCCCTGTTGTTCGCCAAATGGCAATATTTGGCAGGGAATTCGTCGCAACCGGCCGGCACCGCGGCCTCCACGCGGCACCGACCGGTCCGGCTGAGAGGCCCGGGGAGCGGACCGGGCCCGCACCGGCGACGGCCTCCGCCGATCCGGTCAGGCCTCGGCCCGACCAGTAGCCGCACTCTCCCTGGCCGGCCGGATCATGAGAGCGTCCTCGTCGGATGCCCGTTCCACTCCCTGTCTCTCTGCCTCGGAATTGACCGTACATGTTCCGCACAGGGCGCCCGGGCATGGTATGAAGTGTCTTTACACAATACTTGCGAACGGTCGAGCGGCCCGTTGGGCCTCGGAGCATCGGGCTCCAGATCGTCAGCCGTCCGGCATCCGGCCCGGAGGCTACGATCAGGAGCAGCATCCGGAGGGTGGCGTCAAGACTGGATGGGAGGCTCGGATGCGACGCTTCGGACTGATCGTCGTCACCGTCATGGTGGCGGCGCTGACCCAGGCCACGACCAGCTTTGCCGCACCCGTTCGGGTGCACGCGGGATCGCAGTTCTACTCGCGGACGATTCCCAGCCCGTGCTTTGCGCGCGTGCCCAAGGGATTCCCGCACCGGCTCGCGATGGGCTGCAACTGCCCGCGCGGCCAGTTCGCGCCCAAGGCTCCGACGGCCACGTACCGGTTCGCCATCGCGGCGGGGACACGGTTCGCCTTCGCGGTCAAGTGGGCGGGAACGCACAGGCCGCGGGTGAGCACGAGCCAGGCCGGCCCGTGGTCGTACGTTCGGGTGCGGGGCCCGCGCCGGTGCGCCGTCCTGAGCGTGGTGGTGTCCGTCAGCGTGACCCCTCGCTGAGCCGCCGGGCCGGCCGGGTGCCGCCGAGGCGCCCCCGGTAGACTTGCCTCGAGTGTTGAGGCCGATCGCCAACGTGCTGACCGCGGTGCGGCTCGCCGCCGTGATCCCGTTCGCAGTGCTGCTCGCGTCCGCCGGGCACGACCCCAGCTGGCCGGCGGCCCTCGTCTTCGCCGCCGCGTGCCTGACGGATTGCCTGGACGGGTTCCTGGCACGGCACACCGCCCGGCCGTCCCGGTCCGGCCGGATCGCCAACCCGCTGGCCGACCGCCTCCTGATCAACATGGCGCTCGTCCTGCTCTGGTACGAGGGCCGGCTGCCCTGGTGGCTGGCCCTGCCGGTGCTCCTGCGCGACCTCTGGCTGATGCTGCTCTTCCGCGCCCGTCACATGGGCTCGCGAGTGGCCGTGAACATGACGGGCAAGACGGCGACCGCGGTGATCATGGTGTCGCTCGCGCTGCTCATGGTGACGACGGCTCCGTGGCCGCAGGTGCTCTTCGGGTTCGGGATCGTGCTCTCGCTGGCGGCCGCCGCCCGCTACACCCGGCGCCCGAGGGAGGCCTGACGTGAAGGCGGTCGTGATGGCCGGCGGCGAGGGCACCCGGCTCCGGCCGCTCACGTCCAACCAGCCCAAGCCGATGGTGCCGGTGGCCGGCAAGCCGTGCATGCAGCACATCATCGAGCTGCTGCGCCGCCACGGGATGACCGACATCGTCGTCACCGTCGCCTACCTGCCGCAGGTGATCCGCGGCTACTTCGACGACGGGGAGGCCCTGGGGGTAGAGCTGCACTACTCGGTCGAGGAGCGCCCGCTGGGCACCGCCGGAAGCGTCAAGAACGCCGAGGAGCTGCTGGACGAGACGTTCCTCGTCATCTCCGGCGACGCTCTCTGCGACTTCGACCTCGACGAGCTCGTCTCCGCCCACAAGTCGAGCGGCGCCGCGGCCACCCTGGCGCTCAAGTCGGTCGACAACCCGCTCGAGTTCGGGGTCGTGATCGTCGACTCGGACGGGCGGGTCGAGCGGTTCCTGGAGAAGCCGTCCTGGGGCCAGGTGTTCTCGGACACGATCAACACCGGCGTCTACGTGGTCGAGCCGGAGGTCCTGCGGGCGGTGCCGCCGGGCATGCCCTACGACTTCTCAAAGCAGCTCTTCCCGGACCTGCTGGAGCGGGGCAAGCCGATCCTGGGCCACGTCGCCACCGGGTACTGGCAGGACATCGGCAACCTCGACCAGTACCGGCAGGCGAACTTCGACGCGCTCGACGGCAGCGTCGAGCTCGAGCTGTCCGGCATCCGCCTGCGCGACAATGTGCTGCTCGGCGAGGGCGTCCAGCTCCCCGACCTCGAGCAGATCGAGGGGCCCGCCTTCATCGGCAACTTCTGCCAGGTCGACGCCGGCGCCCGCATCGGGCCCTACACCGTGCTCGGCCCCAACGTCGTCGTCAAGGAGGGCGCAACCGTCGTCCGCAGCACGGTCGACTCCGGCAGCTACGTCGGCCGCAGCGCGCGCGTCGAGGGGACGATCCTCGGCAAGGGCGTCGACGTGCGCCCGCACGCCGTGCTGAACGACGGCGTCGCCGTGGGCGACGAGTGCTCGATCGGGGCCGAGGCGGTGCTGGCGCCCGGCGTCAAGGTGTACCCGTTCAAGACGATCGAGGCGGGCGCCGCCATCAACGCGAACCTGATCTGGGAGTCGCGCGGCATCACGACGCTCTTCGGCCGCGACGGCGTGACCGGCCTCGTGAACGTCGACGTCACCTCCGAGGCGGCCGCCCGGCTCGGCGTCGCCTACGGCACGACGCTGTCGCGCGGTGACCGCGTCGTCTGCAGCCGCGACGCCCATCCTTCCTCGCGAATGGTGAAGCGGGCGATCATCGCCGGGCTCGTGTCGACGGGCGTGAACGTGGCCGACCTGCGGGTGGCGCCGCCGACCGTCAACCGGCACGAGCTGAAGGTGGGGGAGCGGGCCGGCGGCCTGCACGTGCGCGTCTCGGCGGACGACCCCGACGTGATACAGGTGAGCTTCTTCGCGCCGCCCGGGATCCTGGTGGCCGGGCCGGCGCTGAAGGCGATCGAGCAGTCGTACTCGCGGCAGGAGTTCCGGCGCGTCAGCCCGGCCGAGATCGGCGGCCTCGTCTATCCCGCCCGGGCCACCGAGAGCTACGTCCAGGAGCTGCTGACGAAGCTGGACCAGGAGGCGATCCGCGCGCGCGAGTTCCGCATCGTCCTGAACTACGGCCTGTCCGCCGCCTCGCTCGTCCTGCCGACGCTGATCGGCGACCTGGGCGTCGAGATGGTGGCGCTGAACGCGTTCATCGACTCCTCGACGACGCCGCGGGTGCTGGACACGGCCCGTGCGCTCGAGGACACGGGCGGCCTCGTGAAGGCGGTCGGAGCCGATATGGGCATCCTGATCGACAGCGCCGCCGAGCGGCTGTGGCTCGTCGACGAGCACAGCAACCCGATCGCCCCGGAGACGGCGCTGCTCCTGTTCGTGCGCGAGCTGGCGGCCTCGAACGGCGGCGGGCGGGTGCTGGTGCCGATCAACGAGTCGCGCATGGTCGAGGAGATCGCGGCCTCCGACGGCCACAGCCTCCACGTGGAGCGCACGAAGGCCTCGCTGGGCGATCTGCTGGCCGCGGCGGCCGCGGGCGACGTCGTCTTCGCGGGCGCATCGGGCGGGGGCTACGTGTTCCCCGAGTTCCTGCCGGCCTACGACGCGGTCATGTCGCTCGGGAAGCTGCTCGAGCTGGTGGCCCATTCCGGCCGGTCGCTGTCCTCGCTCGTGGAGGACCTGCCTACGAGCACGCTCGTGCACGTGCGCGAGCCCTGCCCGTGGTCGGCCAAGGGCCTTGCCATGCGCCAGCTGATCGAGGCCGTGAAGGGCATGCAGGTCGACAACATGGACGGCATCAAGGTGTACGAGCCGGACGGCTGGGTGCAGGTGCTGCCCGACCCGGACGAGCCCGTCTTCCACGTCTACGCCGAGGGCGAGTCCTTGGAGGATTCCCGCCGCCTGGAGCAGAAGTACCGGGCGTTGCTCGACGGGTTCGTCTCGGCAACTGCCTGACCCGGCCGGCCAAACCCTCAACCAGAGCTTGAGGAAATGGTCCGGGCTGGGTAGACTGCGACCTGGTCAGAAACGACGGAACGGATGCTGCCAATGGACGTGCTGCCCGACTTCACCACGATCTCCGACGACGAGCTCAAGGCGCTCATCGAGCGTTACGTGCGCGAGGAGGAGGAGGTGTCGTACCGGCGCCGCCTGCTGCATGGCAAGATCGACATCCTCCGCGCCGAGCTGGTGGACCGCGTCAAGCGCCGCGAGGCGGGGTCGTCGACGGCCCTGTCGGAGATCGATATCGACCGGCTGACGGAGATCCTCGCCCACCGGGGACCGCCGCCGGGCCTCGACCACGAGCCCGGTTCCCCGCCAGGAGGGTGAGGGCGAGGAACGGCATGAACGCTGCCCGGTTCGGCAGGGGCGGGTAGGCATGTCCTACTGCCCGGAGTGCGGACACCACAAC
>Ga0157374_10004252_pt1 | contig 12040 bp, 10 predicted proteins | sample M25metaG_FD_115308 | JGI IMG/M metagenome (GOLD analysis project Ga0157374, IMG submission 115308) | Miscanthus rhizosphere microbial communities from Kellogg Biological Station, Michigan, USA - M2-5 metaG | ecosystem: Host-associated > Plants > Roots > Rhizosphere > Soil | place: USA: Michigan...
ATCAATGCCCTGCAAGGATCTGGCGCGCTTGATGCCGTGGTGACCCACGGTCATTGCGGCGTGTGCCTCATGCATATGCAGGGGCAACCTCGATCGATGCAGATATCTCCCACGTACGCCGACGTGGTGGCGGAAGTGGGTGACTATCTGGCGGCAAGGACAGACTGTCTTTTGCGGCGAGGCGTCGCACATGACCGCATCGTTTTGGACCCCGGTATCGGTTTCGGCAAGACGGTGCAGCACAACTTTGATTTGCTGCAGGGCCAGCAGGAACTCGAACGGCTAGGCTTTCCTTTGCTGGTGGGCTGGTCGCGAAAGTCGTCTTTGGGGCAGCTCACCGGAAGGGTGCCGGATCAGCGGCGAGCGGCCGGCGTCGCGGCGGCGTTGGCGGCCGTGCATCGGGGCGCGCACATCGTGCGGGTGCACGATGTGGCCGACGTGGTCGACGCGCTCAAAGTATGGCGAGCCGCCGGACTGACGCCCTGATAGCAGACAATTCCACGATCATGAGAAGGGAAGCGGGAACATGAGCAGAAGCTACTTTGGTACGGACGGAATCAGAGGTACCGTGGGCCAGTCGCCCATAACGCCGGATTTCATGCTCAGCCTGGGGAATGCAGTAGGACGGGTGCTCAGGCGCCATGCGTCGCGGCCCACAGTCCTGATCGGGAAGGACACGCGCATTTCGGGCTACATGATCGAATCGGCACTTGAGGCTGGATTCGCGTCGGCAGGAGTCGATGTGCTGCTCACCGGTCCCCTGCCGACGCCCGGTGTTGCTTACCTGACGCGTGCGCTGCGACTGGATCTCGGTGTCGTTATCAGTGCGTCGCATAATCCCTTCGGCGACAACGGCATCAAGTTTTTTTCGGAGCGTGGCGAGAAGCTTCCAGACGAATGGGAGATCGAAGTCGAGGTCGCTTTGGCGCAACCGCCTCAATGGGTCGATTCGGCAAGCCTGGGCAAGGCGCGTCGACTCGAAGATGCCAGGGGGCGCTATATCGAATTCTGCAAGAACACGTTCTCGAACGAGTTGTCTCTAAAGGGTCTGAAGATCGTGATCGATGCGGCGCATGGCGCGGCATATCACGTGGCCCCAGACGTCTTCCATGAACTGGGTGCCGAGACGGTATGCATCGGCTGTCAGCCGGATGGCCTCAACATCAATGCCGGCTTCGGTGCAACATCGCCGGCGAAGCTGGTCGAGGCGGTGCGAGAGCATCGCGCCGACTACGGCGTGGCGTTGGACGGCGATGCCGATCGGCTGCAACTCGTCGATGGGCACGGGCGCTTGTACAACGGCGACGAACTGCTCTACATCATGACGGCCGACCGCCTTGTGCAGGGGCAGGCGGTGCCGGGGGCGGTGGGTACGCTCATGACCAACATGGCGGTCGAATTGGCGTTGAAGTTGCGCGGCATCGAATTCGTTCGTGCCAAAGTGGGTGATCGATACGTCTTGGAAGAATTGACATCCCGTGGCTGGCTTCTTGGCGGCGAAGGTTCCGGCCACCTCCTGGCGCTGGACAAGCACACCACCGGGGACGGTATCGTGAGCGCGTTGCAAGTACTGCAGGCGGTCGCGCGCGGTGGCCGATCCTTGCCGGACATGCTCGACGGCGTGTCACTCTTTCCCCAAGTGCTGATCAATGTCAGGCTTCAGCCCGGCCAAGATTGGAAGACCAATCCGCATTTGGCAGACATGCAAGCGAGAGTTGCGCGAGAGTTGGGCGATGCCGGGAGAATCCTGATCCGACCGTCGGGCACGGAGCCGCTGGTTCGAGTCATGGTGGAGGCGCGGGACGCTGCGGTAGCGCAAAGCTGTGCGCAACGCTTGGCAGACATCTTGCGCCATTGAGCGTGGCGGTATTTGCGAACGCGCCGATAAGTCACGAAGCATATGACCGATATATGACGCCAACGGCTGGTATCCGGGGGGCACTGCACGACAATGACACGCGGCCGTGTCACGTGGATGTCACACAGCACTTCTACAGTGCGCCTTGTCACAGACAAACCCGCCTTGAAAGGTGCGCTTCATGAAATTTGCCTCTCTTCGACTGGCCGCTGTTGCTGTCGGAATCTTTGCTGTCGCTGCCGTGCATGCTGAGGACGTCACCGGTGCCGGTGCATCCTTCCCGGCACCTCTTTATGCCAAGTGGGCTGACGCATACAACAAGGCCACGGGTGTTCGTGTGAACTACCAATCCGTCGGATCGGGCGCGGGTATCAAGCAGATCACGGCGAAGACTGTCGACTTCGGCGCATCAGACATGCCGCTGAAAGACGAAGATCTGCGCAAAGACGGCCTGCTGCAGTTCCCAACCGTCATCGGCGGCGTGATTCCTGTAGTCAACATCAAGGGCGTTCAGCCAGGTCAAATCAAGCTCACCGGTGAATTGCTGGCCGACATATACCTTGGCAAGATCACCAAGTGGAATGACACTGCACTGACCAAGCTGAATCCGGGCGTGGCGCTGCCCGATGCGACGATCTCCGTCGTTCGGCGCGCTGACGGTTCGGGCACCACTTTCATCTTCACGAACTATCTGTCGAAGGTGAGCCCGGAGTGGAAAAGCAAGGTCGGCGAGGGCACGGCGGTTAACTGGCCGGCCGGTGCGGGTGGAAAGGGCAATGAGGGTGTCGCTTCCTACCTGAGCCGTCTGCCGAATTCGATTGGCTATCTCGAGTACGCCTATGTCAAGCAAAACAAGCTGACCTACACCCTGCTGAAGAACAAGGAGGGCCACTTCGCCTCTCCCGATGCGGTCAACTTCAAGGCTGCTGCCGCTGGCGCGGAATGGAACAAGACGTTCTATCAGTTGCTGACCGACCAGCCGGGCAAGGACACGTGGCCGATTACCGGTGCCACCTTCATCCTGATGCACAAGCTGCAAGACAAGCCGGCACAGGGCGCTGCGGTGCTGAAGTTCTTTGACTGGTCGCACATGAACGGCGACAAGATGGCTGACGAACTTGACTACGTGCCGCTGCCTGATTCTGTCAAGACGCTGATCCACAAGGAGTGGGCTGGCATCAAGGACGCGTCGGGCAAAGCCATCGCGGCGCAGTAATCCCTCGGTGACGTTTGACGATGGACGCCCGTTTCGGGGGTCCATCGTTCGCGTCCGTCTGGAGTCATCGTGGCCGCTACACTTCCCGCATCCCACTACGGTCAGAACGAGATGTCACGTGCGGACCCGCTGGGGCAGCCGCCGACTGTCAGGCGGCAGGCGACTTGGCCTGACAAGCTGTTTTCCGTGCTGGCACATGCGGCTGCAGTGCTGACCTTGCTTCTGTTGCTGGCGATCATCGGGTCGCTGATCGTGGGGGCGGCACCGGCCATCAGGGAATACGGCCTGTCCTTTCTGTGGCGCAGCGACTGGGATCCGGTGAAGGACCAGTACGGCGGCTTGGTGATGATCTACGGCACGCTGGCCACCTCGTTCATCGCCTTGCTGATTGCCGTGCCGGTGAGCTTCGGCATCGCGCTGTTCCTCACCGAGTTGTCGCCGAACTGGCTCCGGCGCCCACTGGGCGTGGCGATCGAGTTGCTCGCGGCGGTGCCGTCCATCGTTTATGGCATGTGGGGACTTTTGGTGTTCAGCCCGATGCTGTCCGAGTTCGTGCAGCAGCCGCTGCAAGGCTGGTTTCAGAACACGCCTGTGCTCAAAGAATTGGTGTCAGGTGCCCCGGTCGGCATCGGTATCCTCTCGGCTGGAATCATTCTTGCCATCATGATCATTCCGTTCATTGCCGCCGTGATGCGCGACGTGTTCGAGGTGACGCCGGCGATGCTCAAGGAATCGGCCTACGGACTCGGCTCCACGACCTGGGAAGTCGTCTTCAAAGTTGTTCTGCCCTACACGAAGACGGGTGTCATTGGCGGCATCATGCTGGGGTTGGGGCGCGCGCTAGGCGAGACCATGGCCGTCACCTTCGTGATCGGCAATGCCAATCAACTCAACAGTCCTTCTCTCTTCGAAGCGGCCAACAGCATCACCTCGGTGCTGGCGAACGAGTTCGCGGAGGCGGGCGAAGGCCTGCACCAAGCGTCGCTTCTGTACCTTGCGCTGGTGCTGTTCTTCATTACCTTCGTGGTGTTGGCCTTGTCCAAGATGCTCCTGGCCCGGCTGCGGCGTGGTGAAGGAGTACGGGCATGAATACCGCCGTTTACGCGGCGAACGAGACGGCACGGCTGGCCAAGCATCGCCGACGCAAGGCGATGAATATCGTCGCATTGACCCTGTCCATGGCCGCCATGGCTTTCGGCCTCTTCTGGCTCGTCTGGATACTGATCGAAACGATCAAGCTCGGGGTCGGCGGCATGTCGTGGAGCATCTTCACCGACATGACGCCACCGCCGCAGTCCGGCACTGGGGGTTTAGCCAACGCCATCTTCGGCTCCGCGATGATGGTGTGCCTGGCCACGCTGGTGGGCACGCCCATCGGCGTGATGGCTGGGATCTACCTGGCCGAGTATGGCCAGAAGACCTGGCTCGGCAGCGCCACGCGCTTCGTCAACGACGTCCTCTTGTCGGCGCCATCGATCGTGATCGGTCTGTTCATCTATGCGGTCGTCGTGGCGCGCATGAAAACGTACTCCGGCCATGCGGGCGGGTTGGCACTGGCGCTCATTGTCATCCCTGTGGTCATCCGAACCACGGAGAACATGCTCAGTCTGATTCCGAATGCCTTGCGTGAGGCGGCCTATGCCTTGGGTACGCCGAAGTGGCGGGTGATCTCCTCTGTGACGTTGAAGTCCGCGCGAGCCGGCGTCATGACGGGCGTCCTGCTTGCCTTCGCGCGAATCTCGGGTGAGACCGCTCCGTTGCTCTTCACCGCCTTGTCCAACCAGTTCTGGTCGGGCAATTTGAGCGGGCCGCTGGCCAACCTGCCGGTGACGATCTTCAAGTTCGCGATGAGTCCCTACGAGAACTGGCAGAAGCTGGCATGGGCGGGCGTCTTCTTGATCACGCTCGGTGTGCTCGCGTTGAACATCCTGGCGCGGGTGTTGTTCCGCAACAAGCATTGATAGAGGGGTCCGACCATGGACGCACGAGTCGAACAGCGCGTGACGGAAAAGCCGAAGCTCTCGGTGCGCAACCTGAATTTCTATTACGGTCATTTCCACGCGCTCAAGCACATCAACCTCGACATTCCGGAGAAGAAGGTCACCGCGTTCATAGGGCCATCAGGATGCGGGAAGTCGACGCTGCTTCGCACTTTCAATCGCATGTTCGAGCTCTATCCAGAGCAGCGCGCCGAGGGTGAGATCCTTCTCGACGGTGACAACGTTCTCGACTCCAAGCAGGACGTGTCGTTGCTGCGTGCCAAGGTCGGGATGGTCTTCCAGAAGCCAACGCCATTTCCGATGTCGATCTACGACAACATCGCATTCGGCGTGCGGTTGTTCGAGACCTTGCCGCGCATCGAGATGGACGACCGGATCGAGTGGGCATTGAAGAAGGCGGCCTTGTGGAACGAAGTGAAGGACAAGCTGCATCAAAGCGGCTCCGGCTTGTCGGGCGGCCAGCAGCAACGCCTGTGTATTGCCCGCGGTATCGCGATCAAGCCGGAGGTCTTGCTGCTCGACGAACCCTGCTCGGCGCTGGACCCTATTTCTACGGGCAAGGTCGAGGAGCTGATCCATGAGCTCAAGAGCGACTACACGGTGGTCATCGTCACCCATAACATGCAGCAGGCGGCACGCACGTCGGACTACACCGCCTATATGTACCTCGGTGATCTCATCGAGTTCGGACCGACCTCGGACCTCTTCATGAAACCGAAGAAGAAGGATACCGAGGACTACATCACTGGACGCTTCGGCTGAGCAAGGCGGTCACCATGGCAGACAAACATCTTTCCACCCAATTCGATGCGGAGCTGAGCGGCATCTCGACTCGCGTGCTGGAAATGGGCGGTCTCGTCGAGTCGCAGGTCGCGCAGGCGATTTATGCGCTGACCAATTTCAGCGGGGAGACGGCCTCGCACGTGCTCACGCAAGAGGAAGTGGTCAATTCGATGGAGATCGAGATCGACCGTGATCTTTCGACCATCATCGCCCGCCGTCAGCCGACGGCACGCGACCTTCGTTTGCTGATCGCCATCAGCAAGACGATCGCCAATCTCGAGCGCGTGGGCGACGAGGCAGCACGTATCGCCCGCACCGTGCAACGCTTGATCAACAGCGGCGTGTCCAGCCGCATGCGTCTGCCGGTGAGCGATCTGGCCTTCGAGTCGGAACTTGCCATCAAGCAACTGCGCAAGGCGCTGGATGCATTCGCCCGCCTCGACATCGAGAAGGCGCTTGAAGTGTTGAAGCAGGACGACCAGATCGACCAGGAGTTCGAAGGCCTCCTGCGAAAGCTCATCACCTTCATGATGGAAGATCCGCGGACCATCTCGTCGAGCATCGACCTCGTGTTCGTGGCCAAGGCCATCGAGCGTGTGGGGGACCATGCCAAGAACCTCGCCGAGGTCATCATCTATGTCGTCAAGGGCACCGATGTTCGGCACAACCCATTGTCGACAGTCGAGAACATGGTTCGCTGAGGAAGCTGCCGATGAGTCGAGTTCTTGTTGTAGAAGACGAGTCGGCGATTGCCGAGCTGATCTCCATCAATTTGCGGCACGCGGGCTACGAGGTCACGATCGCGGCAACAGCCGATGACGCGCAGGCCGCGGTCGACCGTGTGCTTCCCGATCTGGTGATTCTCGACTGGATGCTGCCCGGCCAGTCCGGCTTGGCCCTGGCCAAGCGTTGGCGCGGGCAAGCGCGGACGCGCGAGCTGCCCCTGATCATGCTCACGGCGCGTGCCGAAGAGGCTGACAAGATTGCCGGGCTCGACGCGGGGGCTGATGACTACTTGGTCAAGCCGTTCTCTACCAACGAGTTGCTCGCGCGCATCCGGGCGGTGCTTCGCCGCAAAGCGCCCGAAGCGCTGGACGTCCCAGTCGATGTGGGCGGTCTGCGGCTCGACCCGGCGACGCGTCGGGTCACGCGCGAGAACCGCGAGATCCGCCTCGGCCCCACCGAGTTTCGCCTGCTGCACTTCTTCATGACGCATCCCGAACGCGTGCACAGCCGGGCGCAATTGCTCGATCGGGTCTGGGGCGATCATGTGTTCATCGAAGAGCGCACTGTCGACGTTCACGTGAAGCGCCTGCGCGAGGCGCTTGAGCCCGTGCAGTGCTCTCGCATGATCGAGACGGTGCGTGGTGCAGGCTATCGGCTGACGCAGCAATCACAGGCCGTCTCGGGCTGAAGCGATCCAGCCAATCATGGAGTGGCTTGCCTCCCGCCTTCTGTCGGCTGTTCTGGCGGTGCTTGCGGGCTCGATCGTCGGCATGCTCGTCGGCGGTGCTTCGCATTGGGTGGCACTGGGCAGCATGCTTGGGGCTGTTGTGGCAGCCTTCTTTCATGGATCCTACGACGCGTGGCGGGCGCAGCGCTTCATGAAGTGGCTGCGATCGGAGCGCGATGGCGCCGCTCCGCGCGACTCGGGTTTCTGGGGTGAGCTCGGGTACCGTGTCGAGCGGTCGGTCCGACTGCTCGAGCATCGAGTCGAGTCGGAGAACGAACGGCTCACTCAGTTTCTGTCGGCCATCGAAGCTTCGCCGAACGGCGTGTTGCTGCTCGACGCGAACGACCAGATCGAATGGTGCAATTCGGTGGCGGCGGATCACTTCGGACTCGACCCGCAGCGCGATCGACGCCAGCGTGTGACCAATCTTGTGCGGGCACCAGCCTTCGTGGCATACCTTCAAGCCGGCCTCTACGACGAGGCCGTGAGTTTTGCTGGGCCGGGTTCGCGCGGCACGGTGTCGGTTCTGGTGCGGGCCTATGGGGATGGACAGAAACTGGTGCTCTCGCAGGACGTGACGGAGCGCGAGCGCAACGACGCCATGCGTCGCGACTTCGTGGCGAATGTGTCGCACGAAATCCGCACGCCGTTGACCGTGCTGTCGGGCTTCATCGAGACGATGAGCAGCTTGCCGCTGAGCGAAGCGGAGCGGCGGCGCGTCCTCGAACTGATGTCCCAGCAAACCGTGCGCATGCAAACGCTTGTCGGCGATCTGCTCACCTTGGCGCAACTAGAGGGAAGTCCGAGGCCGGCGTCCGATCGCTGGGTGCCCGTGCGAAAGATATTCATGCAAGTCCAGGCCGACGCAGAAGCGCTCTCGGCAGGCCGTCACTCTGTCGAGTTCAGCGGAGCCGATTCGGTGCAAGTCGCCGGTGCAGAGGGTGAGATCCTCAGCGCGGTGGCCAATTTGGTCAACAACGCCGTTCGCTATACCCCAACCGGTGGTCGAGTCGACGTGTCGTGGACAGTGCGCGCCGACGGCCACGGGGTGCTCGAAGTCCGCGACTCGGGGATCGGCATTGCTCGGGAACACCTGCCGCGATTGACCGAGCGCTTCTATCGAGTCGACGGCAGCCGATCGCGAGACACTGGCGGGACGGGACTGGGCCTGTCGATTGTCAAGCATGTGGCGCAAAGGCACGGGGGAGAACTCGAGATTGAAAGTGAGCCTGGCAAGGGCTCGTGTTTCCGGCTCGTGTTTCCTGCGGCTCGAACGCGTGTCGACAATGGTCCGGCCGACACACGGCGCACGTTGGACCGTGTGGACAGTATCTGACTCGACCGGTTTCAGCGGGCCGCTAATTGGCGGCGATAGATGGCCGTGACATCTTCGTTGTCGCCGGGGCGGCGTTCACGGCCCACCAGTTTCCACGCGGGCAGTGGCACTGCCGGGCCCGCGCTGCGCGGTTCCAAGCGCAGGAGGAAGCGGCATCCGCTGCGATCGGGTGAGGTGACCGCATCGACGCGATAGCCGCCCATGTACTCCAAGGCCACGAGTTGTCCTCTCGACACGCCGACGGTGGTGATGCAAGCATCGGCAGGCACATGCTTGGCGATCCGGTCGACCAAGGGCCGGTAGCTGCGCGCGTAGTTCAGTGCGGGTAGCCACAAGGTCATCAGAAGCAGCCAGCACAAGGCGACGCCGCTGGCAGGCAGCACGAGGCTCTTCCACAAGGCATGGCGGTGCCGTCCGGTACGCCATCGCACAAGCCAAACCCAGGCCAGCGTGCCGCACAGCGCTACCACCAGTGCGAACGCCGAGAAGCTCGGTGTGAACCCCGGGATGCGCCGTTCGACATTGGCTGCGGGCTGTGCGGGGATGCCGGTTTGCATCGCGACGTAGATTACCCACACCAAGATGGCGCACAGGCTGAAGAAGAACACCGAAAACCAATCGATTGCCGAAGCCGTGCTGCGTTGCAGGGTCGGCAAGGCAAATGAGGCCAAGACCGCAAGCGCAGGGAGGGACAACATCAACGCGCGGTCCCAACCGCCCATCACGATCGACGCGCCGATGCCGACAATCGCGCAACTCAGCGGCACGGCGATGTGCGTGCGCAGCAACTGCCGCCGCCAACGCCACAATGTCCAACAGGCCAGTGGCCAGGCCGGCCAAAGGAACCAAGTAAGTTCCTTCAACAATGCCGCCACCTGTGCGCCCGATGTGTATCCTGTGGCGCGCCAGCCCCAGGCACCGAGTGCTGAGGCGACGGCGATTCCCAGTAGGGTTGCGATGCCCGCCCACGGCGTCAGTCGACGAACCTCCTCATCCTTCGACACTCGGCACAGCACGATGCCGACCAGCCCTAACGCCAGCGCAACGCTCGGTGCTCCGCTGGCCGCCAGCGCCGGCAAGGACGTCAGCAGCGCAGCCCGTGAACGGCGGGAATGAAGTGTCGCGGAAGACAACGCGAACAAGAACAACGAGACGCTGGCCAACTGGGCAAGCTCCGGCGTGGTTTCGTGCCCCAACTGCAGCAGACCGAGCGTGGCGATCAATGCGAGCAGGGCGCCGTCGGCGATGGCGCGTGCGTAATCCTGTGGGGTCGCTTCGCCTCCGAAGGCGAAGGGTAGCGGCTGCGCCGCTTCGGTTCGCGCCAGATAGTAGGTGCTGTACCAGATGAGAACCAGGACTATCACGAGTAGCAGCGCAAACGGAATCCGCGCTGCAAGCGGTGGGCCCAGCCATGAGCCGAGTATGTTGATGAATGCCGCGCCGATCCAATAGGGCAGCAGAGCAGGATCAGACGGCAGGCCTGCGACAGTCGGCGACCACCACGACGAACGTCCTTGCGCCAAGTTCACCATATAGCCAAAGGCCGTGATGTCAGCGTTCTTCCAAGGGTCGCGCCCAAACAAGCCGGGCAATACATACGCTGCGCAGAAGAGGTACAGCGCCACCCGCGGCAAGCGCTGCGCGGCGCGATGGGTGACGAGTGCGGGATTCGGGGAAGAGTTCAAGGTGCCGGATTGATGTCAGCGCAGATGATGCAGCATTTGCGGCTACCTTCCGGTGTGCTCTGCGCGCGTCTCTTTGCGGAGAGTTTCAAGCGAAGTGTGGCTCGTAAACAAAGGCAGCCTCGGCTGCCTTTTTGTCGACGCGCGATGCGTCTTACTTTTTCATTCCCACGCGGGCGAACTTGTTGCGGAACTTCTCGACGCGACCGCCCAGGGAGTCCACGCTCTTTTGCGTGCCGGTGTAGAAAGGATGCGACTCGCTGGTTGTTTCCAGCTTGTACAGTGGTAGCTCGCGGCCATCGTCCATCTTCACGGTTTCACGGGTCTGGGCGCACGAACGCGTGACGAACCTGAAGCCGTTGGACAAGTCAACGAAACAAACGTCGCGGTATGCGGGGTGAATGCCTTCTTTCATGGAAAACCTTTGTTCAGTTGCGGGAGCCACGCCGACACTTCGGCGCACTTTCCATGGGGCGGAAAACCGCGAATTATAGGGCTAAGCGAACTCGCATCTCGCGATTTGCCGTCAGCCGCCGCGTCGCATCATGTCGAAGAAGTCCAGGTTGTTCTTGGTCGATTTCATCTTGTCGAGAATGAACTCCATTGCCTCGATCTCGTCCATTGGGTAGAGAAGCTTGCGCAGGATCCAGCTCTTTTGCAGGATCTCCGGCTTGAGCAAAAGCTCTTCACGCCGGGTGCCCGACTTGTTGAGCAAGATCGATGGGTACACCCGCTTCTCGGACATGCGGCGATCGAGGTGAATCTCACAGTTGCCGGTGCCCTTGAACTCTTCGTAGATCACCTCGTCCATTCGGCTGCCCGTGTCGACCAGAGCCGTGCCGATGATCGTGAGCGAGCCGCCTTCTTCGATGTTGCGAGCCGCGCCGAAGAATCGCTTGGGACGTTGAAGCGCGTTGGCATCGACGCCGCCCGTGAGAACTTTGCCCGACGAGGGCAGAACATTGTTGTAGGCACGCGCCAGGCGCGTGATTGAGTCGAGCAGGATCACTACGTCCTTCTTCAACTCGACCAGGCGCTTGGCCCGTTCGATGACCATTTCGGCCACCTGCACGTGGCGGGCCGCGGGTTCGTCGAAGGTGGAACTGATGACCTCGCCGCGTACCGTGCGCTGCATTTCGGTCACTTCTTCCGGCCGCTCGTCGACGAGCAGCACGATCAGGTAGACCTCGGGGTAGTTGGCGATGATTGCGTGCGCGAGGTTTTGCATCATCACCGTCTTGCCGCTCTTGGGCGGCGAGACGAGCAAGGCACGCTGGCCTTTGCCGATCGGCGCGATCAAATCGATGATGCGGCTGGTGATGTTCTCGTCGGCCTTGATGTCGCGCTCAAGCTTGAACTGCTCCTTGGGGAAGAGCGGCGTCAAGTTCTCGAACATGATCTTGTGCTTGCTCTCCTCTGGGGTCAGGCCGTTGACGCGATCGACTTTCACGAGTGCGAAATAGCGCTCTCCGTCTTTCGGAACGCGAACCTCGCCCTCGATCGCGTCGCCTGTGTGCAAATTGAAGCGGCGGATTTGGCTCGGACTCAAGTAAATGTCGTCCGTGGATGCCATGTAACTCGCATCGGGCGAACGGAGGAAGCCGAACCCGTCGGGCAGCACCTCCAGCACGCCGTCGCCAAACACCTGTTCGCCGGCCTTGGCGCGCTTCTTCATGATCGCGAACATCAGCTCCTGCTTCCTCATGCGGGCG
>Ga0157374_10004256_pt1 | contig 12033 bp, 8 predicted proteins | sample M25metaG_FD_115308 | JGI IMG/M metagenome (GOLD analysis project Ga0157374, IMG submission 115308) | Miscanthus rhizosphere microbial communities from Kellogg Biological Station, Michigan, USA - M2-5 metaG | ecosystem: Host-associated > Plants > Roots > Rhizosphere > Soil | place: USA: Michigan...
CTCGTGATGGAATCGCCTTCGAAATAGATCTTGATGTGACCTTGCCTGGCTTTTTCCAACAACTGTTCATGAGCAATGATTGAGTTTTGATCAGTTCGTGGAGACGGTTGGTCAGTTCTCTGGTTGTTTGCTGCCATCTGAATCGGTCTTGCGCCGGCGAGAGCACAAGTCATCATCAAAGCACCGACAATAGTGTGAATGAAAATGGCTTGTTTCACTTACTTACTTCGCCCACTCGCAGCTTTGCTTTCAGCCGCCGTTGGTACAGGCAGATCAGAACTGAACATATCCGCCACACACTTCCAACTACTATCCGTTTGCTTTTTCCAAGCTTCGAGGTACTTGCCCTTTTCCGTCATCGGCTTGCCGTTGGAATCATTCTGCGTCCATTCATACGATCCGCTGGTGTAAGCGATGTCACCCGAACGAGCGACTTCAACTTTTGTAGCTTGCCAGTGGATGCTGAAACCTGGGGCTTCCTGCATAGTCTTCCACATTGCACGAATCGATACTTTGCCAGTCAAAACAGGACTGTTTGGCGGTAACACAACTGCATCGTCGCCGTAAAAGGCCACCGTCTTTTCTACATCCTTTGTGCCGGCAGCTTTGGACCATTCATTCTCAGTAGCCTTAAGTGACGCTTCGTCAGCCGCGCGTGTATCTGTGGAAGTCGCAGGCGCCGACTGTGTTTGACATGCAGTTGACAGGGAAACGATGAGAAGGAATAAGGCCACGCTGATTAGTGTTCGACTAACAATATCTGATCTGAGCATGTGAGACCTCGTGGAGTTGGATGGAGATAGCGAGGTAAAACTATTGGCTGCATAGAGGATTGTCAATAAAAAGGGCACAGACAGAATGAGTCTGTGCCTCTTAGGCGGCATTCTGAGTGCCGTTCCGAAGCCAGGTGCTTTACGCTCCATTTGACTTTCCGAGACTATGAGTCATAACCGAACTTGTACTTCTATTTCTGATCATTATCGCCGCGATTGCGTTGACTTTCCCGTTACTCGTTAGTAAAAGGTCTCGCAATCGACGGCCTGCTGCAACGCTTACCCCTATCCAGGAGAACAGTCATGAAATTGATAAAAGTAACTATCCTTGTCGTCTTGTTTGCCACTGCAGTCTTCGCACAGACCACCTGGGATCCGGAACTTCAGATAAAGATTCGAGTTGTAGGCGCTCCCAGAGTTTCGCCAGATGGTAAGCGAGTGGCTTACACCGTTTCTGAGGCCGCGATGACCCCGGATCGCAGTGAGTATGTAACTCAGATTTGGTTAGCTACCACTGATGGCAAACAGAACACTCAGCTAACATTTGGAGAGAAGTCCTCTTCAAATCCGCGATGGTCGCCGGATGGTAATTGGATAGCCTTTACTTCAAACCGCAAAGACAACAAGAACAATCTCTATCTCTTGAGCGTGAATGGTGGCGAGGCTGAGGCTTTGACGGATGTCAAAAGCAGCGTGACAAATTTTGCCTGGTCACCCGACGGGCGTTCCATAGCCTTCACGATGTCTGATGCAAAAACGGAAGAGGAGGAGAAGAACGACAAGGCAAGGAACGACTTTCGGTGGGTTGATGAAAATGTGAAGATGTCGCGGCTGTACGTCCTGTCTGTTAACAAAGACGCGAACGGCAAGCGCGAATCACGCAAACTCACGAACGGCAACTACAACGTCGATAGTTTTGATTGGTCTGCCGACGGTTCGCGAATCGCTTTTGGTTTCACAAAAACGCCGGTCGCCAACGACTGGACAACTTCAGACGTTTCCATTGTCGAGGTCGCAACTGCGAAAGTGACACCTCTGGTCAGTACTGCCGCTGCTGAAAGTTCGCCGGTTTATTCGCCGGATGGAAACTCGATCGCCATCATCGTGACGGATAATCCGCCACGTTGGGCGCAGGCCGCAGTGATTCAAGTCGTGCCGGCAAACGGTGGTCAGCCAAAGACTCTCGCACCGTCATTCGATTCACAACCGGGGATCGCTGGTTGGTCTGCCGATAGTAAGCGGATTTATTTCAGTGAACCTAAGGGCACGTTGTCGCAGATTTACTCGGTTGACGTTGCTGCCGATCGAATTGAGGGACTCAAAACTCCGCCGGCCGCATACACTGCTGTGGAGCTCAACAGCTCAGGCAACACATTTGGCCTGGTACGTCACACGCCAGATACACCGGGCGAAATTTATGTGGCTTCGTTGTCGGACCTGACTCCTAGGCAGATAAGTCATGCTAACGCTGACTTAAAAATCCCCGTTGTTGGTCGAACAGAAGTTATCCGTTGGAAGTCGAAAGATGGGCGCGATGTGGAGGGACTGCTTACGTATCCGGTTGGCTATCAAACTGGCCAGCGTGTTCCGTTGATACTAAATGTTCATGGTGGCCCTGCAGGTGTCTTCCAGCAGACGTTCATTGGCGGCCGTGGAGTCTATCCGCTTGCGACTTTTGCTTCGAAAGGCTACGCGATCCTTCGTGTGAACCCGCGCGGCTCGAGTGGTTACGGTGCAGAGTTCCGGCGCGCAAATTTCAAAGACTGGGGCTTCGGTGATTATCAGGATCTAATGACTGGCGTCGATAAGGTGATTGAGATGGGTGTTGCGGATCCAGACCACCTTGGCGTGATGGGTTGGAGCTACGGTGGTTATATGACGTCGTGGATAGTCACGCAGACGAAACGGTTCAAAGTTGCTTCGGCAGGTGCTCCAGTAACAAACCTGATGAGCTTCAATGGCACTTCAGACATTCCAAGCTTCATTCCCGATTACATGGGCGGCCAGGCCTGGGAAGCGATGGACATCTATCAAAAGCATTCACCGATGTTCAATATCAAAGGCGTTACGACGCCGACAATGATTCAGCAGGGTGATGCAGATATCCGTGTTCCGATTTCGCAAGGCTACGAGTTTTACAGTGCGCTCAAAGCTCAAGGCGTGCCGACGCGAATGCTCGTCCTGCCGCGTCAGCCGCACGGACCAACGGAGCCAAGGATGCAGTTGGCGGCGATGAAGGCGAACCTGGAATGGTTTGATAAATACCTGGGTGGGAAGACGGACACGTCTAAGAATTGAACCGGTAATTAAAATAAATGGGCAAACGATAGGGCAGTAACTCGACGTAAAGGGGAGGCTCCGATATTCAATCTCTTGAGCCCTCCTTAACAGTCGGGCTACTGCCCCGACACAAGCAAAGGCCGCCTTAATCTAAGGTCATGCACTGTGCGCTTTGTGTGCCGCAGCTATTCGTTTTTCCATTTCTGCAGGAGACACATCCTCTTTGTGAGTGGCAATGTGCCAAACGTGACCGAATGGATCCTTCAGTGTTCCTGAACGATCCCCATAAAATTGATCCTGCACTGCTTTCACCTCGGTCCCACCAGAGGAAATAGCCTGTTTGTAGACCTTGTCCACATCTTCAACGTAGATCATGAGACTAACGGGGGAGTTGCCCAGTTTCTCTGGCCCTACGTATCCCATCGATGGCTGCTCATCAGCGAGCATCACTGGAGAGTCGCCGATCTTTATCTCGGCATGCCCAATCTTTCCTTCGTGTTCCATGCGAAACAGTTCAGTAGCGCCGAATGCTTTCTTATAAAAGTCGAGAGCCTTGGTAGCGCCGTTGATGATTAAGTAGGGAGTGACGGAATGATAACCGTCCGGAATTGGTTTCACGTTCGCCATGGTATGTCCTTTCTAATGTATGTTTGGTGGTCAGTATTACAGTTGAACTCTGTTGCACAGATGTCACCGAAGCTCGTCAATCTCGCAAAGAACCAGGTCAAAGTGCCCGCAGAGCCTACAGCTCCGTGGTTTCTTATTGCGAAAGATTGATGGATAGGAAATATGATACGCCGCGGATTTTCGGTTGTGTACCCGGAATGTCCGATAAGCTTTAGCCTGTCGGTTTGAGGGTCTGAGTAGGCTTTGATTTGCTACGCAGTTTAAGCGACAAGGCTTTTATAGCGTCTTGCAAATATAGCGCCTTGCAAGAGTCAGAACGCGAACAGAACAATGTGAGGTCCCACTCCGGAGGAGTGCAATGTTTATAGTTAGCAAGCCATCCTCCTCCGGCTCTGTTCGGAAGAGCGGCATGGCGATCGCACCCAACTTCGAACGAATGCCGCTCTTCCGAACAGAGCAGAGTTCCGAGACGCGTCGAGCTATAAACATCACACTCCTCCGGAGTGAAGAAAGAACTGCTGAAGAGGCGGACATCCTACTTTAACGACTGGGGCATGTCGGCGACCGTGTAGATCATCACGGCCATTGCCGCTACACATGACGCGACGTCTTGTGGGCTGATCTTGTCGAGCGTGTCAGAGTCGGTATGATGAATCTCGAAGTAGTGCGTGCTATCAACGTCGAAACTTCCAGTTACGACTCCTTCTGTCATTAGCGGTCCAATATCCGAACCACCTCCATCAGCCGCTATGTGATCAGCTCGGATGCTCGTCAGAAGTTTTGCAATCTCCTGAAGGTTCGCACGCGCTTGCGTTGGAGCGCTCGCTGAAAGTCCAAAGCCGATCGGCCGATAAGTACCTAAGTCCGACTCGATTGCCAGAACATGTCTGGCCAACTCAGCGCGGTGTGCATCTCGATATGCGACGCCACCACGACCACCGTTCTCCTCATTTGTATACAGCGCGACGCGAATGGTACGACGCGGTTTCAAACCAAGTTCTTTGAGTAACGTCAATGCATGCCATGCCACAATGCACCCGCCACCGTCATCATGCGCACCCTGGCCAACATCCCAGGAATCAAGGTGCCCACTGACAAGCACGATCTCATCAGCCTTTTCCCTGCCTTTGAGTTCTCCGACAACGTTTGCAGACTGCGCGTCAGGCAAAAACTTCGCGCCCATCTTTATCCGCAGTGTGGGGTGTTCGCCTCGATCGTTCATGCGCTGCAAGAGTTCAGCAGTTTCTATGGTGATGGCTGCGGCTGGTATTTTTGGCGAAGTCTCGTCGTATCGCATCGCACCAGTGTGAGGTGACTGAAGACTGGTTGGTGTAATGGAACGAACGAGGACCGCGACTGCTCCATAGCGCGCCGCTCTCGAAGCACCCGATACGCGATAGGCGACCGTGTCACGGTAATCCGTAAATACAGCGTTGTAGACGACGATCTTTCCGCGAACGGCTTCTCCTAATTTGTCGAGCTCATCAAAACTGCGCACCACAACAGCCTCCGCCGTGGTTCCTTCAGTTTCGGTTCCAATGCTGTTACCCAATCCGAGCATTGCAAGCCGCAGGGTAAGAGGACTCATTAATTCAAGGCTCTCTGCGCCTCGTACCCAGTGAGGCACCATAACTTTTTCGGCCCGGACATTGTTCAATCCATCGCGTTTCATTTCTGCCACAGCCCAATCGATGGCGCGTTCCAACCCTTTTGAGCCACTTAACCGGTTTCCGATGCGGTCGGTCAGATAAGCGAGACGCTGGTAGGCCTTGTCGCTTTTAAGTGCAGCGCTAATGATGCGTGATGTTGACTCGCGGTAGTCGTCGATATGAACCGTTGGTGGCGGCAACAGTGTCGGCGGAGAAGTTGGAATTGGTTGCGTGGGATTCTGCGGTGTGAGAATCAGAAATGACAGTGCCAGTGTTAAAAAAACTCTCAAGCGCGCTCAATCCTTCCTGGTTTCGAAACCACTATCCACAGATTACGCAGATTTTGCGATGACCGTTTGGAGCACCATCCCATCCTTGCTGAAGTGAATCGGTGTAATCGGCGTAATCTGCGGATGATCAGAAGTCGTCGATGAAAGCGATCTCGGCAATCTTACTTTCCTTCGTCAAACTCATTTTCAAAAACCGACTACCATTTTGGAACGTGAGCTGATAACCATAGACTCTGAAGTTTCCCTTTTCGCCGCGCTCAACCAACTCCAGCTTGTTCAACGTGCCCAGGGATTTTAGAAGGCGCGCAACCCGCTCAGCTCGCGCAGGAAAGATCTCGCCATGTAATTCCGTTGTGAACGAATTTGGATCGGAAGTTCCCTCCGAAAGCTTTTGCACAAGGTCTTTGACGAAGGAGGTGACTTCCGGCTCTTTGTCGGCAATCGCCTTGCGCGCAAGTTCGGGGTTATAGAGCGCAGCGACGTGGCGTCCGATCTTGCCGGCGTTGCCGCCAGTCAAATTGTCGAGAATGATGACGGTGACTTTATCGTCAACATAGCGCCCAATGTATGAAGTGAATCCTTGCCACGCGCCTCCGTGCTCGATGATTCGATGACCGTTGATCTGCGCAAACCCCCAACCAAATCCGTAATCATAAGTAGTGTTGTTGTTGAGTCTGACCGGTGTCCACATTTGCTGAAAACTGGTTTTCTTGAGAAGTCTCTCCCCGTAAAGCGCGGCATCCCACTTCGCCATGTCGAGAACGGTGAAGTACAACGCGCCGTCAGCGGTTGTGTTGAGTGAAGGAGAAACCCAGTCTTGATTTTTGAGTTCGTCTTTAACGAGGCGATATCCGGCTGCGCGATTAGGAATGATGTCAGCTTCGCTAATGATCCGCGTTGTGGTCATGCCAAGTGGTTTGAAAACTCGTTCTTGTAAAAAATCACCGTAAAACTCTCCGGTGACTTTGTGAATAAGAATCCCAAGCGTGAGATAGCCGAGATTGCTGTACTGCCATTTATCGCCTGGTTTGAAATCGGGTTGGATCGCTTGTGCGCGTTTCAGTAATTCATCTTCTGTGTAATCGCGACGAAAATCGAAATCGTCCGGATAATCGGTGAGTCCCGACGTGTGCGTCAGCAAATGACGAACAGTGATGTTCTGCCAGGCTTGCGGTACCTCACCAAGGTACTTACTGATCTTTTCATCCAGACTTACTTTACCTTCTTCAACGAGCATCATTACCGCCGTTGCAGTGAACTGCTTGCCGACCGAACCAGACTGAAAAATGGTTTCAGGTTTAACCGGCACTTGATGTTCGACATTTGAATAACCATAACCTTTGGCATAGACGAGGGTGCCGTCTTTAACTATGGCGAGTGAAACGCCGGGAAGATGTTGTCGTTGCATCTCGGCTTTGACGAACTCGTCGATCTGGGCAGTGCTACCATTCTGTGCGGTCGCGGTGACGAGGAAGATCAGAAGCAGCGCTGCAGCACACGTAATATTTTTAGTATGGAAGGGCATGACTATTCTCCCGGGGGTTTGGTATGTATGCGGTTGCGGATGATGCGTTAAATGATCATTGGGATGCAAGTTTAAGAACTCGGGCCACTTCAATTTGCGGCTAAATCAAGTAAGATTTCTCTGCGCAATCTCTGCGTACTTTGCGTCTCCGCGGTAAACGATTGGGCCCATATGACCGCCGAGACGCAGGGGGACGCAGAGATTGCTCAGCGGAGCAGAGCCGCAATCAAAGCGATCCACGAACCCACACGATGCAACACCAAATCAAGATTTTTTGGGGATTTGGGTTTCGTGATAATTCGTGTGATTTCGTGGATCGTTATGTTCCGTCAAAACTTTGCTCAAATAATAAGAAGTTTCGCAATTGCTTCGCAGAGAAACCAGGTACCGCACTCTACTGATGAACCACCTCTTTAACAATTGGGATTGGCAGCCCTCGCAACACTGGACCAGGATCACCACGATCGAAATGCACACTGGTGGCGAGCCGTTGCGCGTTTTCGTTTCCGGTCTTCCTCCAATCGAAGGAAGGACCGTACTGGAAAAGCGCCGCTATTTCCGTGAACACTACGATTACATCCGGACAGGAACCATGTGGGAGCCGCGGGGCCACGCAGACATGTATGGTGCAGTTGTAACGCCCTCGCTCGATGCAGACTTCGATGTCTTCTTCCTTCACAACGAAGGTTACAGCACTATGTGCGGCCACGCGATAATTGCACTGACCAAGCTAGCACTCGAGACGGGCCTCGTGCGGAAAGGTGGAGATAGTCCTGAACTCACCATCAATGTCCCCGCCGGAAAGATTCAGGCTCGAGCTCGAATCGAAGATGGTAAAGTAATTGAATCATTCTTTCAGAACGTTCCGTCTTTTCTTTATCTACGGGATCGACAGGTGGAAGTGCCGGAAATCGGAATGGTGACATTTGATGTAGCTTACGGGGGTGCTTTCTATGCGTTTGTTGAGGCGTCAACGCTTGACCTCAGTTTAGTTCCCGCGAACTCAGCCGAACTCATTGATTACGGACGACGAATCAAACATGCAGTGATGGCAACGTTCCAAATCAAACATCCGTTCGAAGAAGATCTGAGTTTTCTTTACGGCACTATCTTCACTGGACCGCCCTTTAACCCTGACCATCACAGTCGAAATGTGTGCATATTTGCCGACGGCGAACTGGATCGGTCGGCAACGGGTTCGGGTGTGAGCGCGAGAGCTGCGCTTCATCATGCAAAAGGCGAATTGGGGCTCAACGAGAAGATCACAATCGAAAGCATCCTTGGGAGCACTATGAATGTTAAGGTCGTTGAGTTGACTCAGTTTGGTCCTAACGAAGCTATCGTGCCTGAAGTGAGCGGTACGTCGTCGTTCACTGGACGGAGTGAATTCTATTTCGATCCCGAGGATGATTTGCGAAGCGGATTCATCCTGCGCTAGCACGGATCATGTCCGATATGCTTTAGCTTGTCGGAGGGGCGGTGTGCAAAAGCATTCCGACAGCGAAAGAGCCACTTGCAAAATTAACTTCTCATTCTCCCCTGGCTTTAGCCCCGGGCTCAGAGCTCGCATGAATCTTGGAACCGTTTTAACGGTTTCCGAAAGATTCCAGTGATTCTTTATAAACCGTTGAAACGGTTAACTGGTTTTTCGAGTCGCCGCTAACCCCAAGCTGAAGCTTGGGGAGAATGAAAGCTTGGATTTTGCAAGAGGCTCTGAACCATATCGATAAACCGACAAGCTGAAGCATATCGGACATTAACCGACAAGCTGAAGCATGTCGGACACCGAAAGGAAACTATGCACCGTTCTCTGATTACACTTCTCCTCGTACTTACTGTCTCAGGCTCTTTCGCCCAACAGACGGCGGCCCGATACTCTACATCACACGTAGTCGCATCCGCTGGTTCTCAATCTTTACCGAGGAGTACACCAGAGCGGCAGGGAATTTCTTCATCTGCAATTCTTGATTTCGTTGAAGCTGCCGACAAGCAGATCGACACGATGAATAGTTTTATGCTGGTTCGGCACGGCTATGTTGTTGCCGAAGGCTGGTGGAGCCCCTATGACGCGGGCACACCACACATACTCTACTCGTTGAGCAAGAGTTTCACTTCAACTGCGGTGGGGCTGGCAATCTCGGAAGGGAAACTGAGTCTCGACGATGAGGTTTTGAAGTTCTTTCCCGACGATGCTCCAAGTGAACCTTCTGCAAACTTGAAGGCGATGCGCGTGCGCGATCTTTTGCGGATGGCCACGGGAAATCAGACCGAGCCACAAATCAGAATAGATGGCGTGCCCTGGACAAAGACGTTTCTTTCGCATCCAGTTCCTTTCAAACCTGGCACGCACTTTCTTTACAACTCGGCGGGCACGTACATGCTTTCGGCCATCGTTCAGAAGGTGACCGGCATGACGGTGTTGGACTATCTCAAGCCAAGATTGTTTGAGCCACTTGGCATCGAAAATCCGACATGGGTAGCAAGTCCGCAGGGCATCACGGCTGGTGCTTACGGTCTGTCGGTGCGAACAGAAGATATCGCTCGCTTCGGACAACTCTATTTGCAAAAAGGGACGTGGAAAGGAAAGCAATTAATTCCTTCAGCCTGGGTTGAAGAGGCCACAGCGAGGCAGACGGCGAATGGCTCCTCGCCAAACAGCGACTGGGACCAAGGGTATGGCTATCAGTTCTGGCGGTCTCGTCATAACACCTACAGAGGAGATGGAGCGTTTGGCCAGTATTGCATGGTGATTCCGGAGTTTGATGCCGTGGTGGCGATCACGAGTGGTGTGCGGGATATGCAAAGCGTGATGAACCTGGTGTGGACCAAGCTGCTGCCGGCGATGAAGCCTGATCGCGTTCCTGAGAATGCTGTCGACCGAAAAAAACTTGAAGCAAAGCTCACAGGCTTGAGCGTCAAACTACCACTTGGTGAAGCGACGAAGCCGTTGGCGCAGACTGTCTCTGGTAAATGGTTTGAATTTCCGAAAAATGAGCGAGGGATTGAAGCGGTGTCATTTGACTTCAGTTCGCCAACTCCAATGCTCAGTGTTCGCAATGCGACTGGAGTGGTTAAAACAGCGATTGGGATTGGCGCGTGGCGGAAAAGTGATAACGGCTTCGCAAATGGGTTGGAAGGATTCTTGAGTGTAGCTGAGCATCCTCTGGTGGCAGCGAGTGGCGCATGGTCAACGGAGGATGTGTTCAATGTGAAGCTGGTCCTTTACCAAACGCCATTCTATTCGTCGCTTAACTTCAAATTCGATGGGGATCGTTTGTTATTTGACGCGGAGCACAACGTCGCGTTTGGTCCGACAAAGCTGCCGCAGTTGGTAGGAAGAGTAACGTCGACGCGTTAGGCAAATTTTCAGGTAGGGAAGGGGACCCTGTCCCCGCAGTTCACATACCTAATCAACACCAACAAGTCTTTTGACTTCACCTTTGCAAAAGGAAGATTTCAGAATCCCGGAATGGCTCACTGCTCACCCTTAGCGGTGACAGGGTCCCCTTCCCAATCGAAAATTTGCTTTCGTTGCAAAATCTATCGAATCTCCATTTGACTTCACGCGACGGCGGCGGCCCGTGTTAGTACGCCTTTTTCCAGGTGCATTTCATGGGTCGCAAAACTGGCGGCGTGCGGATCGTGAGTCACCAGCATGATGGTCTTATTCAATTCGCGATTGAGGGTTGATAGGATTTGGAGAACCTCTTCTCCGGAACGCGCGTCCAAATTGCCGGTTGGTTCATCGGCGAGAATCAAGTCGGGATCCGTCACGATCGCACGCGCTATTGCGACACGTTGTTCCTGACCTCCTGACAACTGTTTGGGCTGGTGATTCATTCGATCTGAGAGTCCCACGAGTTCCAATGCCGTTTCAACGTTCTTTCGTCGCTCGGCTTTGCTTAGTTTCGTTAGCAGCAAAGGCAATTCAACGTTTTCGAACGCTGTTAGTACTGGAACGAGATTAAAGGTTTGGAAAATGTAACCGATGTGTGCGTTGCGCCAGACAGCAAGCTGACTCTCACTAAGCCGCGCGAGTTCAGTCCCCATAACAACGACCTGGCCTTCAGTGACGCGATCAATTCCTGCAAGCAGGTTTAGCAGCGTCGACTTTCCGGAGCCGCTTGGACCCATTAACGCGAAGAAGTCTCCCTGCTCGAGGTCTAAATCAACGTGATCCAACGCGACGACTTCAAAGCCATCACGAGAGAATCGCTTGCTGACATTGTGAACTTGCACTACCGGTGTGCCCATAGTTTCTCAACTCTCCTGTGCATTACTGCTACTGTATCTTCACGCGATCGCCATCGCGCAACTTATCAATTCCTGTTGTTGCTACTGATTCGTTCCCACTCAACCCATCCAGGACGAAGAACGCATCGCCATTTTCATCGCCCGTCCGGATGGTACGTTGCTCCACTCGATTGTTCTTGATGACGAAGACAAATGAACCGCCATCCTTTCGCACCACGGCTTGTTTGGGTACCAGCACACGAGCCGCCACAGGCGCGTTGCTTTGCGGCTTATCGGAAAGGAAATTAACCCGAGCGTTCATTTCCGGTTTCAGCTGTTCGTTTGGATTATCGACCTTAACTTTTATCTGAACTGTAGCCTTGGCACGATTGGCTTCCGGCGCAATCTCCGCGATGTAGCCCGAATAACGCAAACTCGGAAACGCGTCGGGAATAATTTCTGCTCTTTGGGACATCTTCAAACGTGCAAAGTCTGACTGACTTATATCGATTTCGATTTGCAGGTCAGAAAGATCTGCGAGGTCGACAACGGACGTACGTGCACCCGAGCCGCCGAAAGCAGAAGGGCTGACCATCTCACCACGTTCGACGATTCTCTCCAGAACTGTCCCTGCGACGGGGGCTTTGATCTCGGTA
>Ga0157374_10004257_pt1 | contig 12033 bp, 11 predicted proteins | sample M25metaG_FD_115308 | JGI IMG/M metagenome (GOLD analysis project Ga0157374, IMG submission 115308) | Miscanthus rhizosphere microbial communities from Kellogg Biological Station, Michigan, USA - M2-5 metaG | ecosystem: Host-associated > Plants > Roots > Rhizosphere > Soil | place: USA: Michigan...
AGGATCCGCGTTGAACTGGGCGTGCAGAGTGATGATCTTGCAGGTCTCCTCGTCGAGCACGGGTTGACCGCTGCTGTGCGTCACCTGGCAATTCGTGACATCCCCTTTGCTATCGAGCGTGACGAGGAACGCGACGGCGCCCTCTTCATGTGCCTGGATAGCCCTCTTCGGATAGAGCTTTTGAAAGACGTCCCAGTTGATCGCGTTTCGAGCCGCCGGGGATTCTGGTGACGGGACCTCGGCAAGTCCCGGGCGCGCCACGGTTATCAAACCGGCTGCGATGACCGAAAGGCGAACGTGCATCTTCAACCTCCCGAAGGGACCGACTCAGTGCGGCGGACCCGGGCCGCGCGCATCCATGGAGCGGCCCAAGGTGCTGTCGTGATCGCCGATACTGATGGTGTTTGATGAACCCTTTCTGCCCTGCATGTCGTCATAGACCTGCTTCATATCGTCAGACTGCTTGGCCCAGTCGGTTGGGGTCATGCAAATGCGTTCGTAGCTCGAAAGCGTGCCCATCCTCAGGTTTTTCTTGCAAACGGTCTTTTCTGGCCCCTGACTGACGACGACGATCGGTTCAGGCGGGGCCAGCACCGTTGCGGATGCAGGCAGCTTCCACGTGATCAGGCCCTCATGCGTCCTTGTCTGTGAGGGGCTTAGTCCCGGATCCGCATTGAACTGAGCATTCAAGGTGACGACCTTGCACGTCTCTTCGTCCAGCAACGGATGGCCGCTGCTGTGCGTGACCTGGCAGTTGGTAACGTCGCCCCGGTTGTCGAGCGTGACGACGAAGCCGACCGCGCCTTCCTCATGGGCCAGCAAGGCGCGAGGCGGATAGAGCTTCTGGAACACGTCCCAATTGATCGCGTCGCGCGCGGCCTTGGTTTGCGGATCCTGAGCGAACGCGGGGACTGCCATGATGATCGTAGCGGCTCCGATCAATCGAAGAGCGACCATGGCTACCTCAGTGGCGGCTTGGGGTGCGTGTTGACGAACATGCCGACTGTCGTGTCGTCGCAATTGACGCCGCCGTTGCACATCTGTTCGGTGGTGGCGCCTTTCTTTCCCTGCATGTCTTCATAGACTTGCTTCATGTCGTCCGACTGCCTCGCCCATTCGGTGGGGGTCATGCAGATTCGTTCGACGCCGGCAATGGAGCCCATCCGGGCGTTCTTCTTGCAGATCTGCTTCTCTGGCTTGTCGTTGCCGGTGAGGAGGATGGGCTTGATCGGCTCGGGCGTGCGACCGGGAATCGTCCAGTTGACCACGCCTTCGGTGGTCTGCTTCGCGATATGGCCGTCCGCGTCTCGGGCGGAATTGAAAACCGCATATTGAACGATCAGCTGGCAGGTTTCCGCATCGAGCAATGGATGACCGCTGCCATGCGTCACTTCGCAGCTGGTCGGATGCGCATCCTTGTCCAGCGAAACGACGAAAAAGACGGCACCCTGCTCGCCGGCCGCGAGCGCACGCGGCGGATAGTTCTTGAAGACGATTTCACTGAGCTGGCGCTTCTGCTCCGCCTTGGACGCCTGATCGGCGGCGAACGCCGGCTGCGCGAGGATGGTCGCTGCTGCGAGTAGAAAAATGCCCCGAACCATATCGACAGCCTCCTCATGGAAGGCAGACACTATACTTCATTTTTCGGGGATTTTCGCCGATAATTTCGTGATCGGGTGCTGATCGAACCTTCGGATGTTCGCTCACTCAGCGCGGGTAGATTCCTCCCGGTTCAGGAACCATGCTAACCTCCGTGGCTCGAGCCCTTCTTCCCTTGGACGTCGCCCCACATTTCGTTCCCTTGGTCGGACTGAAGATTCCAGTCGCTCTGCGTCATGCAGGTCCGCTCGTACCCGGCCAGCGTTCCAGTCTTCAAAACCTTCTTGCAGATCACAGGGTCCGGCGCATCGACCGCTGCCACCGCTCTTGGGGCCTGGAGCAATGCAGTGCTATTGGGAAGTTTCCAGGTGATCACCCCTTCACGAGTCCGGGTTTGCGAATCGCCGAGTCCTGGCTCCGGCTTGAACTGGGCGTTGAGAGTGATGATCTTGCAGGTCTCGGCATCGAGCAATGGATGGCCGCTGCTGTGCGTGACCTGGCAATTGGCGACGTCGCCTTTCTTGTCGATGGCGACCTTGAAAGCCACTGCGCCCTCTTCATGCGCTTTAATCGCTCTTGCCGGGTAAAGCTTTTGCAGGATGTTCCAGTTTTCTGTGTTTCGAGCTGCGGCTGCCTGGGGAGTTTCGCCAAAGGCGGGGGCGGTCGCCAAGACAGCAGTGATCATGATTGCAGTTCTTGCGTCCATTCCCTGTTACCTCGGCAGCGCAACTCACCTGCCAATGAGACCCAAGGTGGTGTCACAGGCGCCGGTCGTACAAAGAGTTCTCGTTGAGCCCTTCTTTCCCTGAACGTCGGCCCACACTTCCTTCGCGTTGTCCGACTGCCGAGCCCATTCGGTCGGCGTCAGGCAGGTCCTCTCGAATCCTGCGAGCGTGCCGACGCGGACGGTCTTCCGGCATTCGACTTTCTCGGGTGCCGCATTCGCGACGGGTTTGGGCGGCGCCAGCACAGTCGCGGACTCAGGCAGCTTCCAGGCAATCATTCCTTCGCGGGTCCGCTTTTGCGATGGGCTGAGATCGGGCTCCGGGCTGAACACCGCGTTCAAGGTCACGACCTTGCACGTCTCTTCATCGAGCAAGGCGTGGCCGCTGCTGTGCGTCACCCGGCAGTCGGTGACATCGCCTCCCTTGTCGATCGTGACGATGAAACCGACTGCTCCCTCCTCATGCGCGGCGACCGCCTTTTCCGGATAGAGCTTTTGAAAAGCCTGCCAGTTCACCGCGTTTCGGGCCGCCGTTGCTTCAGGGGTCTCGGCATAGACGGGAACAGCCGCAATCAAGCCTGCGGCAAATAAAAAAGCTCGACCGGACAATGCTCTCTCCGCCACTTGGGTGCGCGTGACCTCATGATGGCGACAAGCCGCTCATCGAAAAGGACCAATCGGAGCGAGTTTGGGGGACCAAGCCGCCGGCGGAATGATCGTCAGTAGCGGAGGAAGGGCTTTCGTGCTTGTTCCCAATCCCGCTCATCGGACATCGTCAGCGCATCGAAATCCGCCGGGGAAGCGTCGGGATCGTCGACCCATTCGCGTAGCAACGGCGAGCCGTTGATGACGTCGATCGCGAGTTTGTCGAACACATATTCGTACGGAAAGTCGCGCCACAGCGGATAATCCGGGTACAGCCGGCGGATCGCCTTGAATGCCAGCGCCTGCAGACGCCACGGCCTGAAGGCCTCGTGGTCGTAGAAATGCCCCTCCGCATGGATGAACAAACCGCGGCACATCTCGCCGACATGCTTGTGGAACGTCGGCTGGAATGTGACGTCACGCAGCTTGCATCCGGCGAGCCAATCGGGCGCGAGCTTCTGCATCTCCGCCATGATTTTGAAGGGATCGATGTCCGGCGCTCCGAACAGCTCGAGCGCTCGGGTGGTACCCCTGCCCTCGCTGAGCGTAGTGCCCTCGAGCATGACGGTCCCGGCATAAGCGCGCGCCATGTTGAGGTTCGCCGCATTCGGGCTGGGATTGATCCAGACGCGCTCGGGCGGCCAGCCGAAGCCCGGCGCCAGGCCTGGACTCCAGCCTTCCATCTCGATGACCCGATAATCGACGTCGAGATTGAACTGATGGATGAACCACAGGCCGAGCTCACCAAGCGTCAGTCCGTGGCGCATCGGGATCGGTCCCGCTCCCACGAAGCTTTCCCAGCCCGGCCGCAACGTCAGCCCCTCGATCGGGCGGCCAGCCGGGTTGGGGCGGTCGAGAACCCAGACGCTCTTGCCATGCTCGGCCGCAGCCTCAAGCACGTAAAGCAAGGTCGTGATGAAGGTATAGATCCGGCAGCCAAGGTCCTGCAGGTCGATGAGGATCGTGTCGAACGTGCCCATCGACTGACCGGTCGGACGGCGGACCTCGCCGTAAAGGCTGAACACCGGAATCTGGTGCACCGGATCGGTGAAGTCGTCGGACTCCACCATATTGTCCTGCTTGTCTCCCCTGAGGCCATGCTGCGGACCGAACGCTGCCGTCATCCGAAGGCCAGTCGCCGCAAGTGCGTCGAGGCTGTGAGTCAAGTCGCGAGTCACGGACGCAGGATGGGCGAGCAGCGCCACCCGCCTGCCTTCGAGAGGGCTGCGAAGCTCCGGCTCGGCAAGAAGCCGATCGATACCGAACAAGGTCATGGGAAGCTGATTAGGGAAGGTGAGCGGCGAAGCAAGCGGCGTCGTGGAAGTCCGGCTTGTCGCCCGGCGCGTGCGCCAACGCCCAATAGGATTTGGTCCCGTCGCGCTCCTCGAGGATCGCGGACAGGCCGAGCGCCCAGACGGCGTCGGCGTCCACCGATATGGTCGCTCCGAGCGCCCACCAGGTGAGATTATCCTCGATCCGGATATATGGCGCGGCAACGTCGGACTCGGTCCTGCCCTCACGGTGGCTGGTGAAATCGTACGCCGCCCATTCGCCCGACGGAGCGAAATTCCACTCCTGATAGGAGTCCATGCCGGGAATCCGCAGAAAGGCCTCGAAGCAAGTCGCTTCCCAAAGATTTTCGGCGCGCTGAGGCTCTTCCAGAGGCTCGGGAATCACAAAACGATCTGCCGGGGCGCCAATGCAGAACCAGATGTTGGTCGTCGCCTTCGCGCCGAAGGCGCCCGAATGGTCGACGTTGACCCATACCTTGAACGGCGGGCCCGACGGCGGCGTATCCGGATGCGGCACAAGATTGAGCTGCATTGCGACTCATGTAGCAGGGTCAGGTTAACGAGGCTAAGCGGCACTTATGACATCGTACAATTCCTCTCTTCTGAAGCTGCTCGAGGAGCGCGGCTACATTCATCAGGTTACCGATGCGGAAGCGCTCGACGCGCTCGCGCAGAAGGAGGTGGTTAGCGCCTATGTTGGCTTCGACGCGACGGCTCCGAGCCTTCACGTCGGCAATCTCGTCTCGATCATGTTGCTGCGCCGCCTTCAGCAGGCAGGGCATCGCCCGATCGTGCTGATGGGCGGCGGGACGACCAAGGTCGGTGATCCAAGCGGCAAGGACGAGAGCCGCAAATTGCTGACCTCCGACGTGATCGATTCGAACATCGCAAGCATCCGGCGCGTGTTCGGGCAGTTCCTGAAGTTTGGCGAGGGCCCGCAAGATGCGATCATGGTCAACAACGCCGACTGGCTCGACAAGCTCGAATATATCAACTTCCTCCGCGTCGTCGGGCCGCATTTCACCATCAACCGGATGCTGACCTTCGACAGCGTCAGGCTGAGGCTCGACCGCGAGCAACCGCTGACTTTCCTCGAATTCAACTACATGATCCTCCAGGCCTACGACTTCCTGGAGCTGTCGCGACGCGCCGGCTGCCGGGCGCAGTTCGGCGGATCCGACCAGTGGGGCAATATCGTCAACGGCATGGAGCTCGCACGCCGGATCGATGGCCGTGAGCTGTTTGGCGTCACGACGCCACTGATCACGACCGCCGACGGCACGAAGATGGGCAAGACCGCCCAAGGCGCCGTCTGGCTCGATGCGGAGATGCTGAGCCCTTACGATTATTGGCAGTTCTGGCGGAACACACAAGATGCGGACGTCGGCAGGTTCCTGAAGTTGTTCACCGATCTTTCGCTTGAAGAAATCGGCAAGCTCGAAAGCCTGTCGGGTGCTGAGATCAACCAGGCCAAGATCGTCTTGGCAACCGAAGCGACGGCGATGTTGCACGGTCGCGAGGCGGCGAAGGCGGCGGAAGCGACGGCACGAGAGACGTTTGCAGGCGGCGGTGCGGGAGAAAGCCTCCCCACCCTGAACATTGGCAATGGCGTTACCATCCTGGGGGCGCTGACCGGATTGGGCTTCTGCGCATCCAACGGCGAAGCGAAGCGCAAGATCGCCGAAGGCGCAGTCCGGCTTGACGATGTAACCGTGAACGATCCGGGCTTGCTGCTCACCCCATCTGACGACGAGCCGCTGAAAGTCAGCCTTGGCAAGAAAAGGCACGGACTGCTGGTCCGCTAGCCGCTCCGTATCAGCCCGATCGCCTGATCGCGCTCGAACAGATAGAGGCAAATGCGCGCAGCCTGTCCGCGCGAACCTGAGAGGCCTCCGTCGCGGTCGAGCAGCAATTGCGCGTCGCTCTGCGCGATGGGTGCGAGCTTTTCGACATCCTCGGGCGTTGCAGCTCGGAACGCCTCCTCGCCGGACTGGCGGGTACCCAGGATCTCGCCGGGACCCCGCAGCCGCAGGTCCTCCTCGGCAACTCGGAAACCGTCGCTGGTCTCGCGCATCAATGCCAGGCGCGCCCGCCCGACCTCGGTCAAATTCTGGTGCCTGATCAGCAGGCAGGTGCTCTTTCCGGTGCCTCGCCCTACCCGGCCGCGCAGCTGGTGAAGCTGGGCGAGGCCGAAGCGCTCTGCGCCCTCGACGATCATCAAGGTCGCGTTGGGCACGTCGACCCCGACCTCGATCACGGTTGTGGCCACCAGGACCGCCAGTTCGCCGCCGGCGAAGCGCGCCATGACCGCGTCCTTTTCCGGACCCTTCATCCGGCCGTGGACCAACCCCGCCCGGTCATCGCCGAAGCGCTGCTTAAGGACTCGCGCACGCTCCTCGGCGGCGGCCGCGTCCGTCTTCTCGCTTTCCTCGACCAGAGGACAGACCCAATAGGCCTGGCCCCCACCCGAAATGTGCCGCCCGAGCCCGTCGACGACCTCGGACAGGCGCTCCTCGCTGATCACCCGAGTTTCCACCGAGCTCCGGCCCGGCGGCATCTCATCGATGCGCCTTACCTCCATCTCCCCCTATTGCGTCAGGGTCAGGGTGCGCGGGATGGGCGTCGCCGTCATGACGAGCAAGTGCGGTGGATGCTCGGACTTGGATGAGAGCAGCAGCCGTTGCGAGACGCCGAAACGATGCTGCTCGTCAATCACTGCGAGGCCTAGTTTCTTGTACGCCACCTTCTCCTGGAAGATCGCGTGGGTACCGACGAGAATGTCGATCGACCCATCGGCCAGCCCCATCAGCACGCTGTCCCGAGCACGGCCTTTCTCGCGGCCGGTGAGGATGGCGACACGGACTCCGATACTATCGAGCTGATTGAGCAATGTCGCATGATGTTGGCGAGCGAGGATTTCGGTCGGAGCGAGCAAGGCCGCCTGCGCGCCGGATTCGACGGCTGCGAGCATCGCCATCAGCGCGACCAATGTCTTTCCGGAACCGACGTCGCCCTGGAGGAGGCGAAGCATCGGTGCCGACTGTGACATGTCGCCGCGGATCTCCTCGATCACCCGCCGCTGGGCACCGGTCAGCTGGTATGGCAGCTTCAGCTTCGCAGTGAGCTCGCCGGTTCCGGCAAGCGGCTGCGTCCGGCGGCGGCGCTGGGATTGCCGAAGCAGCAACAGCGCCAGCTGGTTCGCGAAAATCTCATCATAGGCCAGCCGCTTGCGAGCGGCCTCTGCGCCGGGCTCACGATGGATCAGGGCCAGCGACGACCGCCAATCGTTCCAGCATTCCCGCGTCGCCAGGCCCGGCTCGATCCATTCGGATAGCTCAGGCGCGCGTTCCAGGGCTTCACGGGCAAGCTCGCCGAGGCGGCGATTGGTGAGGCCCTCGGTCAGCGGATAGACCGGTTCGCGCACCGCCGGCTGAGGCCCCTTCCCGGGTTCGCTGACCTCGGGATGGATGATCTGCCATTCATCGCCATAGGCCTCGAGCTTACCCGAGACGGTCCGGACCTGCCCCAATGGCAGGCTGCGTTTCGCCCAGCCCGGATTATTGAAATAGATGAGGCTGATCGTGTTGCCCTCTCCGTCCGAGGCAAAGACTCTCATCGGCCCGCGGCCCGACCGATTCTCGCGCGTGTCGATGGGCGTGAGGTCGAGGATCACGTTGCGGCCGAGCAATGCGGCAGAGGCGGCTGGCGCTCGAATGCGTTCGATCGCTCCCGTCGGCAAATGATAGAGGAGGTCGACGATCCTGGTGAGATCCAGCTTTTTCAGGAACTTGGCGACCTGCGGCCCCACGCCTTTCAGCGCCTCCACTTCCGTGAACAGCGGGTTGAGGATTTCGGGCCGCATGATTGATTGTTAGCGACTGTTACGGCGCTCGCAATGACGCTCGATCATGACTACATGGCCCCGCATGCCCTCCGATCTGGAATTGAAGCGCCTCGCATGGCGCGCGCATCATCGCGGCACGAAGGAAGCCGACCTCATGATAGGTGGCTTCTTCGACGCCCATCATGCGGCCTGGGATCGCGATGAACGCGCGCAGTTCGAGGCGATTCTCGAGGAGCAGGATGTCGACATCATGGCTTGGGCATTAGGAACCGCGCAACCGCCCGAGCGCTTCCAAGGTCCCATGATCGAAGCACTCCAGAAGCTCGATTACATCCGGATCGCGCGATGAGTGATCCGCTGCAGGGCGTACTGCGCGCCGACAAGCCCCTGACGCTTGCAAGCGTTCCGACGGGCTTCCTGCCGTGGCTCGCGGCCGATCTCGCGCGAGCGGCGCACGGATCGAGCAAGGGCTGCCGTGCCGTCGCGATAGTCGCCGACGAAGCGGCAATGCGCGCGCTTGTCGAGACGGTTCCGCTGTTCGCGCCGGAAGTCGATGTGCTGCCTCTCCCCGGCTGGGACTGTCTGCCGTACGACCGTGCCTCCCCTGCCCTTCGGGTCATGGCCGAGCGTCTCGCCAGCTTGAGCGCGCTCCAGGCGAAACGCGACAAGCCGCAGTTGCTCGTCGCGACCGCCAGCGCCGCCACCCAGCGGCTGCTGACTCCATTCCGGATTCGCCAGCTGACGCGCCGGATTGCCGAGGGAGAGCAGGTCGAGCGCGAAGCTCTGGTCCAGCAGCTGAACGCGCTGGGCTACCAGCGATCCGACACCGTCGCGGAGCACGGGGAATATGCGGTCCGCGGTTCGCTCATCGACCTTTTCCCCGCGGGCGAGGAAATGGCGCTCCGCCTCGATTTCTTCGGCGACGAGATCGACAGCATCCGCCGCTTCGACCCGCAAGACCAGCGCTCGACGGACAAGGCAAAGGCCTTCACCTTGATGCCCGCATCGGAAGCACTGCTTGATGACGAGGGGATCAAGCGCTTCCGCTCTCGCTACCGCGAAAAGTTCGGCGCGACGGCCACGCAGGACCCACTCTACCAGGCCCTGTCGGAAGGGCGCCGGATGGCGGGGATGGAGCATTGGCTCCCCCTGCTTGAAGAGCGGTTGGATACTTTGTTCGATCATCTGGACGAGAATGACATCGTCATCCGCGACGCGCCCGCGGACCAGGCGTTCGAAAGCCGGCGCGAGGCTATCGAGGATTATTACCAGAACCGCGTGCGCGCCAATGAGGGCGAGCCCGGGAGTTACCGTCCGCTGGAGCCGGATGCGCTCTATCTAGCCAAGGACGAATGGGCCGGGTTAATGAACGACCGGCCGGTTCATCTGGCCTCGCATTTCCCCGAGCCGGAATCCGATCGGGTAATCGACTTCGGCGTGCAGGCGGCGCGCGACTTCGCGCCCGAGCGCGCCCAGCAGTCGAATGTCTACGAAGCCGTCGCCGCTCACGTCGCCAATCTGCGCCGAAGCGGCCACAAAGTCGTCCTTGCCAGCTACACGCGCGGTGCGCGCGAACGCCTGTCGGGTCTGCTCGAGGACCATGGTCTGAAGGCCCAGAAACTCGTCGATTCGTGGCAGGAAGCGTTGGGCAGCAAGTCGCAGCCATCACTGCTCGTCCTTCCGCTCGAGCATGGCTTCACCACGCAGGATGTCGCCGTCCTGACCGAGCAGGACATGCTCGGCGACCGCCTGGTCCGTCGCCGGAAGAAGCGAAAGGCCGCGGACGCATTCCTCCAGGAACTCGCGACCCTCTCACCAGGGGACCTGGTCGTTCATGCCGATCACGGCATCGGCCGTTACGAAGGACTGACTCAGATCCCCGTCAGCAAGGTCCCGCACGACTGCGTGGCGCTGGAATATGCGCGCGGCGACAAGCTCTACGTCCCGGTGGAGAATATCGAGCTGCTTACGCGCTACGGCAGCGAGAGCGAAGGCGTGGCCCTGGACAGCCTAGGCGGCGAGGCATGGCAGCGGCGCAAGTCGCGGATGAAGGAGCGGATCCGCGAGATTGCGGGCGAGCTGATCAAGGTCGCGGCGCTCCGGGCCACCCGGCCTGGGGTCGTGGCCGAACCAGACGGCAGTTATCCGGCCTTTGTCGACCGTTTCCCTTATGAAGAGACCGACGACCAGGAACGCGCGATCGAGGACGTCCTCCAGGATCTCGAGGCCGGCCGGCCGATGGATCGCCTGGTCTGCGGCGACGTCGGCTTCGGCAAGACGGAGGTCGCGCTTCGAGCCGCCTTCGTCATGGCCATGACGGGCCGGCAAGTCGCACTCATCTGCCCGACAACGCTGCTCGCGCGACAGCATTACAAGAATTTCGTGGAGCGCCTGCAGGGCTTCCCGCTGAATGTCGGGCGACTGTCGCGGCTGGTCCCCGCAGCCGAATCGAAGAAGACGAAGGAAGGCCTTGCCAACGGAACCGTCGACATTGTCATCGGAACCCACGCGCTTCTTGCCAAGAGCATCGAGTTCAAGCGTCTCGGTCTCGTCATCGTCGATGAGGAGCAGCATTTCGGAGTCACGCACAAGGAGCGGTTGAAGGCGCTGCGCGCGGACGTGCACGTGCTGACCCTGACGGCCACCCCCATTCCGCGCACCCTCCAGATGGCGATGAGCGGCCTTCGCGAGCTTTCGGTGATCCAGACCCCGCCGGTCGACCGGCTTGCAGTCAGGACCTATGTCACACCGTTCGACGGCGTCGTCCTTCGCGAGGCTTTGCTCCGCGAACATTATCGCGGAGGGCAGAGCTTCTTCGTCGTCCCGCGGATCGCGGACCTTCCCGACATTGAAGAATGGCTGCGCGAGCAGGTCCCGGAAGTGAAGTTCGTCACCGCGCACGGCCAGATGAGCCCGGGACAGGTCGAGGAACGGATGAGCGCCTTCTACGACCGCAAATATGACGTCCTGCTTTCAACCACGATCGTCGAAAGCGGGCTAGACATCCCTACTGCCAATACACTGATCGTCCATCGCGCCGACCGCTTCGGCCTCGCCCAGCTGTACCAGCTCCGCGGGCGTGTCGGGCGAGCAAAGACTCGCGCCTATGCATATCTGACGATGCCGGCGACCCGTTCGATCACCGAGGCCGCGCAGAAGCGCCTGCAGGTGTTGGCGGAGCTGGATAATCTCGGCGCGGGCTTCCAGCTTGCGAGCCACGATCTCGACATCCGCGGCGCCGGAAACCTTCTTGGTGACGAGCAGTCGGGGCACATCAAGGAAGTCGGCTTCGAGCTTTACCAGTCGATGCTCGAGGACGCGATCGTCGAGATGAAGGCCGGCGGAATCCCGGCTCGCGAGGAATTCAGTCCGCAGATCAGCGTCGATGCGCCGATCATGATCCCGGAGGCTTATGTGCCGGACCTCGACCTCCGCATGGGGCTGTATCGGCGCCTTGGAGAGCTGGAGGACCGGCAGGCGATCGATGCTTTCGCCGCAGAGATGATCGACCGTTTCGGTGCACTGCCCGAGGAAACGGCGAACCTCATGAAGATCGTGGAGGTGAAGCTCAATTGTCGGGAAGCGTTCATTGCCAAGCTGGATATCGGTCCGCGCGGCGCGGTGGTGACGTTCGCGGATAGCGGCTTCCCCGACCTGCCCGGCCTGCTCGGCTATATCGACCGATTGAAGGGCACAGCAAAGCTTCGGCCCGACAGCAAGATGGTCGTCAGTCGCGACTGGCCAAATTCGGATGCGCGGCTCAATGGCGCGCTCCAGCTTTCGCGCGGGCTGGCGCGTGTTGCTGCAGCGGGCGAGAAGAAGAAAGCGGCTTAGATCTAAGCGGCCTCGGCGTTCGACGCTGCAACGAAGCGCATCAGCTCTTCGTGATTAAGCGCCCCGGCGCCGAGGAAGCCCTGGTAGAGGTCGCA
>Ga0157374_10004258_pt1 | contig 12032 bp, 11 predicted proteins | sample M25metaG_FD_115308 | JGI IMG/M metagenome (GOLD analysis project Ga0157374, IMG submission 115308) | Miscanthus rhizosphere microbial communities from Kellogg Biological Station, Michigan, USA - M2-5 metaG | ecosystem: Host-associated > Plants > Roots > Rhizosphere > Soil | place: USA: Michigan...
AGCGGCATCCACAAATCCGCCCGGTCCGGAAATACCGCGTCGCGCGGCAAAATTCCAATTACGGTATACGGCTCGTTCGATAGCCGGATCACGCGTCCCACCGCATTACCGCCGGAGAATAGCCGCTGCCACAAGCTATAGCTGAGTAGCACAACCTTTGCGCCGGGCGGGCTGTCCTCCTGTGGCGAAAAATTGCGCCCCGCCACAGGTTGCAAGCCAAGCCCGCCCAGCATGTCGCGTGTAACGCGCACACCCAGAATCCGCTGTGCTGCTCCGAACCCAGTGAGGTTGACACTGTGGTATTGGAAGAACCCCATGGACTCGAACGTGGAATTTTGCTTTCGCCAAAGATTGCAATCGAAATTCGAAACGCCTACATATTTCAGATTCCATTTGGGCGCGGTCTCGTCTACGTCCACCAGCCGCTCCGAATTCGGAAACGGCAGCGGCCGCAAAAACATCCCATTAAAAATGCTGAAGATCGCCGCATTTCCGCCGATACTCAGCGCGAGCATGCCAGTTGCCAGCAATGTGAACAGGGGCCGCGCTCGCATATTGCGCAACGCCAGCCGCACGTCGTGCCGGAATCCACATAAAGGCGCTGCTGGCTCGAGCGGTGCGGTAAGTAGTTCGCTGTGCCCTAAAACTTCCTCGGCGCGGCGCCGCGCGTCGGTCTCTGGCAATCCTTGCGCGCGCAACTCACCATAGCGCTCTTCGAGATCCTGAGCCAGCTCTTCCACAATTTCCGCTTCACGCGCCCCGCGCAGCCCAAGTCCCGCCAGTCGCTCCCGAACAATTGCTTTCCAATCAGGCATACTCGATCCCCGTAATACGCCGTATCGCTTCTGCAAACTGCAGCCAACCCTGCCGTTGCGCCGCGAGCACCTTCCGTCCCGCTGGGGTCAGCCGGTAAAAACGCCGCCGCCGTTCGCCCGCCTTCTCCACCCAGCGGCCCTGAATCCAACCACGCCCCTCGAGCCGATACAACAGCGGATACAAAGACGCCACCTGAAACGTGAGCGTCCCCTCTGACCGCGCCGCAATCAGCTTGCTGATCTCATAGCCATGCCGCGCGCGCTGTTCGACCAGTGAGAGGATCAGTAGCTCCGCGCTGCCCTTCTTAAGTTCACGCTGAGTCATATATATAGTTATACAACCTATAGCAATGAGATTTAAGCGAGGCGCAACCGTAAGAGGCTGCCTGTCCGTAATTTCTTCACAAACCCGTAAGCGCGAGCAGTGTGACTCCTGCTGCCTATCTCTCCTGCCGGTCAATCCACTTATCCACCACCGGCACGACATACTCAGTCAATCGATCCAGCAGCCGCGCCGGATCAGTATCCGTCAGTACAAGCTTTCGATGCACGTCGCGCAAGAAGCCCTCCTCTTGTGCCCGGTCCGCCATCGCCAACAAGGGATCGTAATAGCTATTCACATTGAGCAGCGCGCATGCTTTACGATGCAATCCAAGCTGTGACCACGTCAGCACCTCGCAAAACTCTTCCCAGGTGCCGAAGGCGCCGGGGAGAGCGATAAAAGCTTCGGCGAGATCGGCCATCAGTGCCTTACGCTCGTGCATTGATTCCACAACGTGCAATTTCGTCAAGCCTCGATGTGCAATCTCTTTCTCCACCAACGCCCTCGGTATCACTCCGGTAACGCGCCCACCCCGCGCCAGGCAAGTGTCCGCCAGCACGCCCATCAGCCCGAGATGCGATCCGCCATAGATCAATTCGGTTCCGCGTTCCGTCAAAACCCTCGCAAGTTCTCGAGCCGCATCCACATAAACAGGCCTCGTCCCCGCGCTAGACCCGCAAAACACGCATACGCGTTGCAACATCCCTCAAGTGTAGAAACGGCGGGATGCCGGAACATAAATATGAGGACATGAAACCGTCGATACTGGCTCGCGCTCTGGCCGCTTCGATTACCTTCCCGCTTTGCGCCAAGGCGCAAGCGGACTGGCAATCCACAACACCCGAGGAAGCAGGCTTCGATACCGCAAAACTCGAAACCCTGCGGCGCGATCTCGCCACTCGCAAAACATCCGCTTTCCTGATCGTTCGCCGCGGCAAAATCGCTTACGAATGGTATGCGCCCGGCAACGGCCCGGAGAAGCGCCAAGGCACCGCATCGCTTGCCAAAGCGCTCGTCGGCGGATTGTCTCTCCTGATCGCCATGAACGATGGCCGGATCGCGGCGGACGATCCGGCCGCGAGATACATTCCCGTCTGGAAAAACGATCCAGTCAAGGCTCGCATCACCATCCGCCCGCTTGCAACCCACACTTCCGGTGTTGAAGATGCGGAACAGGATAGCCTTCCGCATGACAAATTGCCCGGATGGAAAGGCGCATTCTGGCGCCGCGATCCCAATCCGTTCTCGATCGCCATCCATTAGGCGCCCATTGTTTTCGAGCCGGGAAGGAGCTATGCATACAGCAATCCCGGAATGGCGGCGCTCTCCTATGCGGTGACTGCCAGCGTATGCGGAAGCGCGACACCTGACATCCACTCGCTGCTCGAACAGCGCATTATGCGGCCGCTCGGAATTCCGGATTCGGCCTGGTCGATCGGATACGGCCGCGCACCGCTCGCGAATATCGTGCGTCAGGCAATCGGCAGCGACAACTGGCCCATTACTTGGGCTCCGACAACTCGCAATATGCGGCATACGGCGATGGGAACGGCTTCGAACCCTACGTGGACCAAAAACTAAGCCTGGGATTCGCCCGCATCCAAGGCTCATCAACTCGCTTTCGAGGCGTTAACGTCCGGTCCGGGAGCGGGGAACGAACCGGCGAGGGTCCCAAAGGACTCAAGGCCAGCGGCACGCTCATGGTCGATGGCATCTTGTATCTCTGGGTGCGCAACGCGCACAATGCCCAGCTTGCTTGGTCAGCGGACCGCGGCAAAACCTGGCAGTGGGGATTCCGCTTCGAATCCGGATTCGGCTCTCCGTCGTTTTTGAACTTTGGAAAGAACTATCGCGGCGCGCGCGATGAATACGTCTACACGTATTCGCAAAATGGCCCAAGCGCCTACGAAAGCGACGACAGTCTGCTGCGGGCTCGCGCGCCAAAGGACCGGCTGCGCGATCGCGCCGCCTGGGAATTTCTGGAACGTCTGGATCCAAACGGCAATCCCGTTTGGACCACTGACATCCGGCAGCGCGGCGAAGTCTTTCGCTACGCGCGCCACTGCCGCCGCGTGGATGCTGTCTACGATCCGGCACTGAAGCGGTATCTGTTGGTGGTCGCCTACAACCAGGAGAGCGGCTGGGGCATCTATGACGCGCCAGAACCTTGGGGACAATGCACAACGGCATTTCACACCAAGCGTTGGGATCTCGACCACACGCACGGCTACCGTCTGCCCGCGAAATGGATCGATCGCAACGGTCGCGCCATGGCGCTGGTCTTTTCCGGCCTTGCACCCTATGACGCCTTCTGCGTTCGCCGCATGCTCCTGGAGCTTTGGTGACGTAAATAAGTGAAGTGCAGACTTCGTTTTAGAGCGTACCGCCAAAGCTCCCCATTCCCTTAAGGCGCGGTATCGCCCGCCTTCTCGGCGATTGGCCGCGCGGTTCGCACAGCGAGAGGAAGAACTTTCCCGGTTCTTCCGTCATCGGCAGATGCCCCGAATGCTCGAACCAGACGAGATTCTTTTCCGGCGCCTCCACCTTGTCAAACCAATCGGCGGCAACTTCCGCATTCACATTCCAGTCATGCCGGCCCTCAAAAAGAATGAGGGGAACCGCAAGTTTGCGGATCTTGGTGAGATCGAACGCGAGCAGTTCAGGGAGCAGACGCGGAGTGACGAACGCATTGCCTTCCCAAATGCGGCGGATTTCCTCGTCGCTGTAGTCGGGCGAAAGTTTGGCGAGCGCGCTTTCGGCCGAATTGTCGCGCCGATAAGCCATAACGCCGCCATAAAAACCAACCCATTTGCGCTGGACATATAGATCTTTAATAGGAACGAGTTTGCCAGGCGCCCCATAGGGGGCGATTGCCTCCAACTCACGCACCGCCTGAGCATTGCCCGCACGGCGCGCCGCATCTATCGCGAAGCGCCAGCCTCGACGTTCGCTCTCGGGGCCATCAATCAATTGCGCAACGCCTATATAGGCGTGCAGCCATGCGGGATGGCGCCTTGCCATCTGAAGACCAAGGAAACTGCCCCAGCTATGTCCCAAAACAAAGATCTTGGTCTTGCCGAACTCGCGGCGGATCCAAGTAGCCATTTCCTCGGTGTCGGCGATCATCCGCTCGCGCGTCAGCGTGGGCGCGATCCTGGCCGGATTTGTGAGCAGGTGGGTTTTTCCCGCAGCGCGCTGATCCCACTGAACGACTGTAAAATATTCTTCCCAGCCGCGGGTAAACCACCAACTCATCGGGATCGAAACGTATCCTGGTCCGCCGTGGATACATAGAAGGATCGGATTTCGGCGATCGGCCCCGCGGATTGACACCCATTGCTCGATCCCGCCGATACGTACCTTTTCCAGCCGCTCCACACCGTTGGGCGTAACGATTTTGCGCGCATTGGCGATGACGGCAGCCACCTCGGCACGGTTAATGGGTTTCTCCGGCTCGTCTGCTCCGAAGGCCCTCGCGACTAACACGGCGACAAGAATGAGTGAACGCATATATTTTCAGAACACTGAATCCTCAAAAAGCGGTCCAGATGGATTGAATTGGCGCAATGTGTGCGGAAATCTTTCCGGCCTGGCCGCCTTTGGCGTAGACCTCAATCCCGTTGGCGTCTGCCGGCGGAAAAACGAGGTTTGTAGCCGCAAGCCGCCCATCATCTGCAAAGATCTCAACGGAATTGCGATCTACCAGCACATTCAACCGCAAGACAGCCTTCTGCAACACCAGCGTCGCCTTCGTCCGCTGCGGGAAATATTTACTAATGTTTATCAGCCCCGAATGAGTCCGGTCGAAAAACAACCTCCGCGTTTTCCGCTCATAACCTAGGACGGTGTAATTGCCATCGCCCTGGAGAATTCGCCAGCCAACCTCCTGCGCGGTTCCCAGCGGAATTTCTGCCGTAAGTTGAAAGGCGCCGCCCTTCGTGAGGTCTGAATTGCTAGCTAACCAGCGATTCACGATCTCTACAGTTCCCGTTTTGCCTGCTTCACTTCCTTTCTGTTCGAGCCGGCGAAGCTGATCAACGGGCATCTGTACCAGCCGCAATCCTTCCGGCGTTTTTCTCAACCGGAGGCTGCGCGGAAAGGTCATTTGCCCGCGCCATGGGCTCGTCGGCAGATCCTTCGCGTACTGCCAGTTATTCATCCAACCGATCGTTACAGTCCGGTGCCCGGGAGGTAGATTATTGAACGTAAGCGAACAGTAGCAGTCCTTGCCGTAGTCCGTCCACATCGTCTCGGAGAGTGGATTGTCATTGATAAAGCGTGTACCATCGAAACGGCCGACGAAGTACTGCTCGCCAGACCCTCCTTGAAATGCGCCCGGATTCAAACCTATCTTTAATACCCAGCGCGTCTCGCCTTGTCTGCCCTCAATTGGCAATTCGAACAGCTCCGGACATTCCCACTGTCCACCGGTTGCACCGGCAGGCCCGAAATCACTTAGCGCCGACCAATGCTTTAAATCCGCTGAGCCATAGATCCGAACCTTATGATCGTTTGGAAGCGACACCACCATCACCCATCGCCGCGTCTGCCGCGACCAGAAAACTTTCGGATCGCGAAAGTCCGGCAGGTGCAAATCGAGCACCGGGTTCCCCGAGTATTTCGTCCATGTCCGCCCGCGATCGTTGCTGAAAGCCAGGTTCTGCGTTTGCAATGCTGGGTGTCCGCTGTTCTTCGGCGTATGTCCTGTGTAAATTGCTACCAGACAGGACTTGTTATTCGTACAGAATCCGCTTGTATTGCGTTCGTCTACAACTGTGCTGCCGGTGAAGATCATGATCCCGTTTTTCTCGGGAATTGCGGGCGGCAGTTGTACCCAGTGCACCAGGTCATGGCTTATGGCGTGCCCCCATGTCATATGTCCCCACTCATCCCCGAACGGGTTGTATTGAAAGAACAGGTGATACTCGCCCTCGAAGTACACTAGCCCGTTCGGATCATTCGTCCAGTTTTCGCGCGGCGAGAAGTGGTACTGCGGCCGGTAAGGCTGATCATAAGGAGCCAATATCGCGACCGGCTGACCAAGCGCCAGCACTGGACCGATCGCCAACAATAGAAGAACGAGTTGCAATCGAATCTCCTCTTTCGGAAGCATACGTCAAAGCGCGCAGCGCATGTGTCCCCGTGCGAAACAATGGATTGGTATAGGGATCGGGCCGAAGCCCGATAGCAAAGGAGAAGAAATGGGATTGTCCTGGCAACAAGGCCCGCTCTCACCGGGAGCAATCGGCCGCTTCCTAGTGCCTGAATCGCTGCCCAAGAGACTGTTGTACGCCGAGCCCTTGCGCCGGCGCATGCGCGTGCGCTTCGGCGGAATTTGGATCGCCGACAGCGAAGACGTCCTCCTGCTGTTCGAACCCGGGCACTATCCGATGGCCTACTTCAGAGAAGCCGATATCTCACCGGAAGCTTTACAACGCACCAGCCATACCACGCGACATCCCGACCTCGGCCTCACGTCCTGGCACAGCGTGCGCGCGGGCGAGCGAAGCACACCGCCAGGGGCGTGGCAGCACATCGAGCTGCCCGCCTATGCGAGCGAACTGCAGGGACGGGTCGCGTTCGCATGGCCGGCCATGGACGCTTTCTACGAAGAAGACGAGCGCATCCTGGGCCATGCCGCTGACAGCTATCACCGTATCGATATCCGGCAGTCTTCGCGCCGGCTCGTCGTGCGTCATCGTGACCACATCATCGTCGATACCGGGCGGCCGCTAGTTCTCTACGAGTCCGGCTTCGCTCCGCGCTGGTACGTTTCACGCGCCGATACCGATGAGTCCGCCCTGACGCCAGTGGAACATCAGACCTTCTGCCCCTACAAAGGGCTGTGCAGCTATTACGATATCGGCGACGCACATCTGGCGGCGTGGTCGTATCGGGACGCTTACTCTCAGGTCGGCCGTATCTCCGATCTGGTCTCGTTCGAGCCGGATATCGTCTCCGTACAGCTCGATGGCATCCAACTCCGTCTCGAGCCGGGTCAAACCGTGATTCCGCACGGACCCGATCGCGACCTCGATGTCCCTGCGGCGACCGGGACGCAGCCATAAACGCGCGCCATGGCTCGACTCCTCTCAGTAAATGTCGGACTTCCGCGCGATATCGAGTGGAAGGGCCGCACTGTGCACACTGCAGTCTGGAAGTATCCCGTGCGCGGCCGCTGTCGCGTCTCCCGGCTGAATCTAGACGGAGACGGTCAAGGCGACTTGGCCGGGCACGGCGGTGAGCAGCGCGCCGTCTTCGTCTACCAGATCGAATCGTATCGCTATTGGCAGCAGCAGTTGAACAGGACGGACTTCGTCGACGGTCAGTTCGGCGAGAACTTCACGATCGAAGGATTGCCCGACGATGCCGTGCGTATCGGCGACCGTTACCAGATCGGCAGTGCGCTGTTCGAGGTCACTCAACCTCGCGTTACCTGCTATCGCGTCGGCATCCGGATGAACGAGCCTCGAATGCCCGCATTGCTGACATCCAGCGGACGGCCGGGATTCTACTTTCGCGTCCTGCAGGAAGGCGAAGTGGGTGCCGGCGACGAAATCGTGAAGGTGGGAGAGGCGGGAGAGCGAATGACGGTCGCAGAGATCAATGCGCTCCTCTATTTTCCTAATCACGCACGGGATCAACTCGAGCGCGCATTGCGGATCGAGTCGCTTTCGCCGGGATGGCGCGCGTCGTTCGAGGCATTGTTGCAAAGCCAGACGACTGCCACTGGGAGTGGTAACGCGGGGCTTGCGCCCGCAGCAGCCGCGCATCCGGTCGCGCCAGGATTTCGGCCGCTCGCCGTGACGGCGATCGAGCGGGAATCTGCTGACGTCCTCTCACTGACCATGCAGAGCACGGACGGTCAGCCGCTGCCAACGGCTCTGCCTGGCCAGTACGTGGTCTTGCGGCTTCAAACGTCCGCCGCCAGCGCGCCACTTTTTCGCAGTTACTCTCTCTCAGGTCCCCTATCTACGGAGCGCTATCGAATCAGCGTGAAGATCGAACCGGATGGGGCGGCTGGAATTTGGCTGCGGGAGCATGTCCGTGTGGGCGATGCTCTCGACGCCAGCTCGCCGCGCGGAAGCTTCATTCTGCAAACCGGCGAGCGGCCGCTGGTGTTGCTCAGTGCAGGAATCGGAGCAACGCCGGTTGTGGCGATGCTGCACGCGCTGGCGGCAGCACACTCCACACGGCAGGTTTTATGGCTGCATGCGGCTCGCGACCGGCAGCATCATCCCTTCGTTGCCGAAGTTCGCCGCCTGATGCTCGCGCTCCCGCACGGCCGCAGCTATGTTTGTTACAGCAGACCCGAACCGCGGGACAAATTGGGACCGGATTTTGACGCTATCGGTCACCTGTCCCGATCGGCATTCGGCGAGATCGGCGTTCCAAGAGATGCCGATGTATACCTCTGCGGGCCGACTCCCTTCATGACAGAGATGAAGGAGGCGCTCGCAGCCCTGGGCGTGGAGCCGGGGCGGATTCACGCCGAAATCTTTAACGGTAGTGAGCCAATGACCCCCGGGGTAGTCGGCACCGCGACGCGGCTTCCGCATCTGCCCGAAGACGACGCCAACACCGGCCCGTTGGTATCCTTCGCGCGCAGCGGCATCGCCGCACATTGGAAAGCCGCAGCCTACCAAAGCATTTTGGAACTCGCCGAGGCGTGCGACGTCCCCGTCCGTTGGTCGTGCCGGACCGGTGTCTGTCACAACTGCGAGAGCGGTTTGGTTTCGGGGGATGTTGTGTACGGCCCGGAGCCACTCGAAAAGCCCGCCGATGGAAACGTTCTGGTTTGCTGCTCACAACCGATTCGCGACGTTGTCATCGATTTGTGAAGCTAATTGCTCGCGTCGGACAGGAATCGACAGCTTCTTCGACCCGCTCCAGTTCCGCGTCACTGGCCTCGAACGTGTATTCGGTTCCGTGTGAAACGCCGCTCGCGTCATTCAGCTCGACATAAGCCTCCTGGCCGATCTGAAACAACTTCGGTTCAATTCCAACGCAGTTTGCGGCGAGGATACAAGCGGACGGGTCGATTTGCACGGTGACCTTTGGCATATAGTGCTCTTATCTTGCCACGGGTGGCAGCTACACCCGTTCCGGCCCCCGCCGCCTCGAAACTGAGCCGCGCACGTAGTAAGCGGTTTGTACATGCTAACGAACTCACCAAGACATGACGCTAGAACAAAATCGACGGCAGCCAGGCGCCCGCAGGCTCGTTGTAAAGCCCTAACGTCATCAGAGTCATCGGCTGCACGACTCGCAGGCCGTTCGCGAGGCACCAGCGGAAAAGGGCGCTGTTTCGTGAGGGCACCAGGATTCCTGGACCTCCGAACGAATCCGCGGACGCAATCAGGGCCTGCAGATCGATATTGGTTTCGGCGGTTGCGTGACCGAAGAACGACAACGACGAAGCATAACCGGAGATCCGGCCGCCGCGCTCGACCACCACCGCCGTACTTTGCTGAACAGCTTCACTGAGCTCTTGTCCGCGATCAAACCCGTGCACTTGACGCGCAATGGCATTGCATGCACCGACGTCCTGAGTCTGAGCTGCGCGCACAGTGCATCCCGCTACGCTCCTTTGCAGTGTCCTCCCCTGCATGCAGGAAAGCGCTTCCCGAATATCGAACCCGAGACCTGCATAGAGCGAAAGAGATCGGCTGTGAAAGGCGGCTTGAACCAATCGGACTCCCGCGATCGCGCGATCTGCAGCGCGATCCAGCACTGCGTTCATCAGCTTCCTGCCGATCCCACGATTCTGCAATTGAGGATCGATCGTGATTGGCCCCACACCGGCAACTATCGACCGCTCATCCAGGCAGTTACTACCTACGACCCGGCCTTCGGATTCTGCAAGTAGACAATAGAAGTGGGGGTGAGAGAACATCATTTTGAGCACAGAGATTGCAACCTCTGGCCCAGGAAAATCGCAGGGAAACCCATGACGCATATTTATGCTGTTGAATGCGTCAAAACAGATCGCTCCGCATACCTCCGCGTCGCCGGGCTGTGCCTTACGCATAGCCAATCCCTGCAGCACCTCTGTAGCCATCTCCGAGCGTTCCCGGGGTCTACTCTATCATTCGGAAAGTGAAACCAAATATTCGTGCAGTGCTTTGAGGTTCAGACGATTCTGCGCATTAGCAAACCTGGCCCGAAGCGGGTCTCAGCCGCCCCGGTCAATTGAAAACCGCACGCAACGTAGAAATCTTGAGCGTGAGGATTGCCGACTACGTGGAGAAAAGCAGATCCCTGCAGGCGCGCTACTTCGCAACAGTGCTCAACTAGCCTGCGGCCAATGCCACAACGCCGCATCGTTGGCTCGACAAATAAAGTGTCTAGTTCAGCGCCACCATCAGCTCTGGGCAGCAAGGCAGCAAATCCGGCAATTGCGCCGTTCCTTTCCGCAACGAACACCGATCCAGCCGCGATTTGTTCTGGCGGCAGTTCAATGGCATCGGAATGCGCGAGCAACGCATCGCGATCACCAGCATTGGTGAGGGATGCACGCATTTGCAGGCCCTCAAGCTCCCTCTGTTCGGAGACAACCGCGCGGCGAATAAGGAAATTCTCCATGTCCCCCTGGCGCTCAGGAGTCTAGCCTACCATCCGCGCCTCAGCCTCGTAAGATCAATTTATGGAATAAATGAACTATGCCGTTCCCGGTTGAGAATCTGCCCGAAGCCATTCGCGAACTTAAGAGAAAGCTACGGAGGGACCTTCCCGGCTACTCAACCGTCTTTCAGGAAGTCGCTGGCGAAATGCGCGCCAAGGTAGCTCAAATCGCCAAAGAGCGGGAGGCGGGGCAAACAGTCATTCCTGTTCTTCAATACGAAGACATCGCCGCGGATTCGGTTTCCCCCGAGATGCTCTCGAAGATTAAAGATCGAGGTGCATGCGTTGTTCGTCAGACCTTCGCGTTCGAGCAAGCCCGCGCATGGGATGACGAAATCGCCAGGTATGTCGAGGAGAATGGCCTCGATGAGAAACTCGCGCATGCTGCCGAGGACAAATACTTCGGCACTCTGGCATCGGCCAAGCCGCAGATCTACGGCGTCTATTGGTCACGTCCGCAAGTCCAGGCAAGACAGTCCGAATCCCTCACCCGTGTCCGTACATTTCTAAACAGGTTGTGGCTGGCCGAGACTGAGGGCCGCCGCCATTTCGATCCCGATCAAGTGCCGGTGTATGCCGATCGCATTCGCAGGCGTCCTCCCGGATCGGTTTCACTCGGCCTCTCGCCTCATGTGGATGGCGGCTCCGTCGAGCGCTGGCTGGAGCCGAATTTCCGCAACGTGTACCGGCACGTTTTCTCCGGGGACTGGCGCAGGTACAACGCTTTCGATGCCGCCTGGCGACCCCAAGTGCAGGAGTTCCCGTCTCCCGCGGTTTGCTCGATGTTTCGAACTTTTCAAGGCTGGACCGCACTGACTCGGCAAGGCCGCGGCGATGGCACATTGCAGTTAATCCCGATCGCCGGCAGCATGATCTACCTGCTACTACGAGCTTTGCAGGACGATGTCCCCGAGGCAGCTTTGTGTGGCGCCAAACCGGGACGTGCTCTCTCCGTTGAGCCGGAATGGCATGCCCTTCTTCTCGAAGGTTTGACATCCATTCCGCTCATGCAGCCTGGCGACACCGTCTTCTGGCACTCGGATGTAGTTCATGCCGTTGAGAACGAGCACAAGGGCGATGGCTACAGCAATGTTATGTACATCGCCGCAACCGTCGGTTGCGAAAAGAACACTGCCTACCTTGCCAAGCAAGCCCCGACCTTTCTATCGGGAAACTCGCCGCCGGATTTCGCGCCTGACAATTTTGAAGTGGATTTCCGCGGCCGGGCCACAGAGGCGGATCTTACACCGCTCGGTCGAAGTCAGTTAGGC
>Ga0157374_10004259_pt1 | contig 12030 bp, 5 predicted proteins | sample M25metaG_FD_115308 | JGI IMG/M metagenome (GOLD analysis project Ga0157374, IMG submission 115308) | Miscanthus rhizosphere microbial communities from Kellogg Biological Station, Michigan, USA - M2-5 metaG | ecosystem: Host-associated > Plants > Roots > Rhizosphere > Soil | place: USA: Michigan...
GACGCCGATAAGCGCCAGCAGACCTAGTCCGGAAGACGCGCTGAACGGAGTGCCCGTAAGCTTCAGCGCCAGGAGCGCACCAACGGGTACCGTCAGTATCACGCCGATGAGAATGACGATGGGGAACTTGAAATTGTCATAGAGCGCGAAGAGGATCATGAATATGATCAGAACGGCGAGCGGCGCAATGATATACAGTTGCTTCTTGGCGGCCAGAAACTCGTCATATTCACCGCCCCACGTCAATCGATATCCCGGAGGCAGCGCTTTCTGAACGTCGGCGATTGCCTTCTGACCAGCGACGACGGTGCTCTCCAGATCCCGGTCTTCCACGCTGTACTGCACGCCTATGTAACGAGAGTTGTCCTCGCGATAGATAAACGATGCTCCGCCCTGTTGCTGTATGTTTGCCAGCGCGCTTAGTGGAATCTGCTGCCCAGTCGGCGTCCCTACCAGGAGGTTTCCAATCTCCTGGGCATTTTCGCGGAATTGCGGCTGCATGCGGACTACCAAGTCGAAGAGCTTCTCGCCTTGAACGACCTGAGTTGCCGCTTGGCCACCCACGGCAGCCTGTACGATCGCCTGCACGTCGGCGACGTTGATTCCATAGCGCGCAATTTTGTCGCGATCGACGTTGATGATGAGGCTTGGCTGGCCCAGTTCGCGTACCACGGTGAGCTCGGTGAATCCGGGGACTTGGCTCAGCCGGCGCTTGATTTCGAGCGCCGTGTCCTGCAACACCTTCAGGTCAGGACCGTAAACTTTTACTGCCAGCGCGCTTTTGAGCCCAGTCAGGGCTTCATCGACCGCGTCTTCGGCCGGCTGAGTGTAGTTAAAAATGACTCCGGGAAATGCCCTCAAGTGCTGTTCGATATCCGCCTGCAATTCGGCTTTGTTGTGAATTGACCCGGTCTTCCAAGACTTGTCGCTATAGGGCCTGAGCCCTACATAAAACTCATCGTTGAAGAAACCAGTGGCATCGGTACCGTCATCGGGTCGACCCAACTCTGATCCGACGTCGGTCACCATGGGGTACTTTAGAACAATGTCCCGCACCTGCGGAGAGAAATTGCTGGCCGTCTCAAAGGAGACGGTGTACGGCATGGTGGCGCGGATCCAGAGCGCACCTTCATCGAGGTGAGGCATGAACTCGCCACCGATAAATGGAACCAGCAACAGCGTCGTGGCGAAGATCAGGATACCGAAGACCACCGTGGTCTTCGGGCGACCGAGACACCAATCGAGCCACCTTGCATACCTCTTGAGAATCCACTGAAACGGCTTGTTCTCCTTCTCGCGTACGCCGTTCTTAAACCAGAGAGCGCACATCACGGGAACGAAGGTCAGAGTCAGGACGAGCGCGCCTACGAGCGCAATAGCCACGGTATCGGCCATGGGCTTGAAGAGCTTCCCCGAAGGTCCTGTAAGGACGTAAATGGGCAGGTATCCGGCGATGATTACCGCAACCGAATAGAAGATTGGCCGGTCGACGTCTTTGGCAGCATTTTTGATCACCTCTTCAAGGTCGTACTGCTGCCCTTCACGAGCGCCCAGTTCACGGAAGATGTTTTCGACCATGACGAGGGTGCCATCAATAAGGATGCCGAAGTCGATAGCACCAATGGAAAGCAGATTGGCTGGAATGCCGTCGGCATGAAGAAAGATGAATGAGAACAGGAGGGAGAGGGGAATGGTTAGCGCCACGATTATCGCTGCGCGCACGCTGACAAGGAACATCATCAGCACAACCAGTACCAGGATCATTCCCATGAGGAGGTTGTGTTCCACGGTATCGATGGTCAACTGCACGAGGTCGCTGCGGTCGTAGTAGGGTTGCACCTTTACGTCGGGCGGGAGTAAACGTTCGTTGAGGTCTCGAGTTTTCTCTTCGACGGCCCTGAGCACATTCTGAGTTTGCTCGCCCCGCCGCATCATGATGACGCCTTCCACGGCATCGTCAGTATTGTTGAAACCGAACTGACCAAGCCGTGGCGCGTTGCCGATGACTACCTGGCCTATGTCACCTATGCGCGTCGGCACGCCGTTCTGCGAGCCAACGACGATGTTGGCAATATCCGACGTATTGCGAACGAGACCAACGCCCGTCACGTAGTTGAACTGCTGGCCCTGCTCGTAGAATCCACCTCCGGCGTTCGAGTTGTTAACTGAGAGCTGTTGTACGACGGTGGGAACAGTCACGTGGTAGGCGTAGAGCTTCGCCGGATCGAGAAGCACCTGGTACTGCATCACAGTCCCGCCAAAGCCCGAGTCGTCTGCAACGCCCGGCACCTGTTTGTATTGGCGCTGGACCACCCAGTCTTCAATTGTTTTGAGTTCCTGCGGCGTGCGATCAGGACTCTGGATCACGTAGCGGTAGACCAGACCTGACGGGCTTGCGAGGGGAGACAGGGTAGGTGTGACGCCCTGTGGAAAGGTGACTTCGCTCAACCGCTGGAATACCACTTCGCGTGCGAAATAATCGTCCGTTCCGTCGTGGAACGTCATGATCACGTCGGAAAGCCCGTAGAGGGATATCGAGCGCATGACCGTCAATTGCGGGACGCCGTTCATCTCCAACTCAGTGGGAACGGTGACCAGGCGCTCGACTTCTTCCGCCGCATGGCCTGGCCATTGAGTGATGACTTCAACAATGGGCGGCGACAAATCGGGATAAGCATCCACGGGCATGCTGTGGAATGCCACGGCTCCTGCGATCGACATGAAGGCCACAAGGAAAAGAACGATCGACTTTTGCCGCAATGCGAAAAGAATAATTCGATGAATCATTGGGGTCTGTCTCCTCAGTGCTGGAACGAGTTCGCGAACTGCAGAAACAGACTGCCGTTACCCACAACTTTTTCACCCGGTGCAAGGCCCTTCGTGATTTGCAATTCGGTGCCCTGCGTTTCGCCGAGTTGAACGTCTCGGCGTGAAAACTGATTCTCGCCAGTGAGCACATAGATATACGGCTCGTTATTTTCGTCGTGCATCATCGCGGCGATCGGCACGGAGAGTACGTTCTTCAGAACTCCGGCGGTCACTGTCACCGTGCAATACATGTCGCGCTTGAGCCGTTCTCCAGGGTTGTCCACAACGATGCGCGCTTGAAGCGTGCGCGTATTCGGGTCGAGTGCCGGCGAAACATACGAGATCTTGCCGTGGAAGGTTTGCGGGAATGCGTCCGTTTGCACCAAGACGTCGTCGCCCTGTTTCACATATTCGAGATCGGACTGATAGACATTCGCCAACACCCACACGGTACTCAGGTCAGAGATTGTGAAGGCCTGGGTTTGACCCGCTTGCAGCACTTGCCCCGGAGACACCATCCTTTCGACAACTTCGCCGGAAATTGGCGCCAACACCTCGATCTGTGCCGACGACGGAGCCTTTGCCAGGTCTTGCGGACTCTTAATCCCCAAAATTCGCATTCCCTGCTCGGCTGCATTCAGATCCGCCTGAGCCTGCGTGCGATTGCTCTCTGCCTGTTCCAGATCCTGTTTTGCAATCGCCTGGTGTGCGTATAAATCCTGGTTGCGTTTGTAAAGTATGCTCGCCAGACGGAACGAGTCCGCTGCCTTCAGATAACCATCCAACAACTGCGCGTAGTCCGGACTGCTGACGTCGAGCATTGGCTGGTTGATCTTTACCCGATCGCCGGGGACCGCCATGATCTTGCTCACCGGACCGCCGATCTGGCTGATTACGGGCGTGGTTTTGAAGGCGTTGTAGGCGACTGTTCCCGTGAGTCGCAACGTGTGTGTCATCGTGGCCGGATTTATCGTCAGCACTTGCACATGGCTCATCTGGTTCGCCGGAATCGTAAAGAGCCGAGGGGTGGTGGCAGAATTTGCCCTCGACGAAAAGGACGTCATGCCACGGGCGTTGTCCTGCGAGTGGCAAGCTGCCATCATGAGCATTGAGGCAAGCGGAATCGCAGGCCACGCGTTCCGAAGCCGCCGCATACAATCGGTGATCCATACAGGTCTCATGGGAGGCTCCTTGTTCCAACCGCCTGGCGAAGCAGTTCCAGCGACACCAGATACGACGACAGTGCCTGCCGATAACCGAGTTGCGTCGATCGGAAACTTCGTTCTGCGTCGAGGAAATCCAGCAGGCTGGCGGCGCCGTGACGGTACGCGTATTCCGTGATATCGCGTGATTTCTGTGCCTCGTCCAGATAGCCTTTGCGGTACAGCTCAACGATCTCATCGCTGGCGCGCCACCCTTCGAATGCATCGCGTACATCGGTTAACACCTGGCCATTGGTGTAAAGCTGCAGTTGCTGCGCCTGGGTGATAGCGAATCCTGCGCGCTTGATCTCTCCCTGGTTACGATCGAAGATCGGCAACTGAATCTGTCCGTAGAGCGCAATCTGGTTGAGATCGGAGACATGCGTGTAGCTGATTTGCCCCGTCAGATCCCGCTTGCCAATCGACTTCTGCAGTTGAAACTGGCTATCCGCTGCCATTACTCCGAGTTGTGCCGCGTGCAAGTCTGGCCGGATTTTCAGCGCCATTGTTTGAAGATCTTCGAGGCCAGCGCTCAAGGGCTGGTAGTCAAATGAACTCTGTACATCGTAGTTCTCGCTTACAGATTCGTAGCCGACAAGTTGTCGCAAGTCTGACAAGCCCTGCGCACGTGCCAGCTTCGCCTGAGAGACATCCATCTGAAACTGCAAAAATTGCAGCTTCATCTTCAGGAAGTCGTCGTAGCCAATCTGGCCGGCCTTGTAGCGTTCCTCGGTAATGTTCACCGAGTTTTCGAAACTCTTCAGATCCTGGTTTGCCAATTCCAGCGTCGACTCGGCGAGTTCTATGTTGATGAAACTGTTGGCAACATTAAATTCGAGCGTGCGCTCAATATCGGAGACCTGTGCCCGCGACACAGCGGTGGTGGCACGCGCGGCCTGCAGACGATGCTGCCTCTTCTTGCCACGCTCGAACAGATAGCTTACCCCCAGGTCGAACTGCGCGGTGCTGTCGAGGTAATCAGAAGAGAGATGGTCTGGCTGGAAGATGGGGAGAAATTGTACGTCGCCCAAAAGGACCGGATCGGGCCGCAGATTGGCGGTGATCTCCTCCGCCTCGTTTTGCTGGACTGTTGTCCGGGTGGCCGACAGGTTGTGATTGTGGGCCACGGCCATTTGAATCGCCTGATCCAGGCTGATCAATTGCGATCCGGGGTTTTGAGACAGCTGGTTCGCCGGCGGCGCAGGCGTCTGCGTGCTGGGCGGTGAGCTCTGATTCGGGACGGGCTGCGTCTGTGCCGCTGCAGCATCGACCAGGCAGCAGAGCAAGGCCAGAATAAAGAAATGCAAAGGATACGAACGCATAAGCGCTCCAACTCCTGAAACAGGGAAAATGCCGACGCGCCATGCCTCTTGAGACATGGCAAGTAACGACGGCTATGCAGGAGGGGCGCGTGAGGGGAGTTGGTGGGGTGCGCAACGGGAAACAAGAAAGTCACTCTGAACCGGGCGATCAGCAGAAACCGGAGCGAGGTCGCAAATATCGGCATTCGTCGCCGTTGGTGCAATTACCAGGTGGCATACAGTGCACTGGTCGGCCGCATAGCGATCATGGTGAAAATGACAGGCCATTCCCGCCGTGGTCGCCAATATCGCAACGATCAACGCGATGGGAAGGACAATCCGCCAGATTCGATTCCAATTGGGCATGAATGAAGCAATTGCGCTTGGTTAGAAGAACGAGGAATCCTCACGCCTAATTCAAGCGCGTTTATTGTACGGTCTTCAGGTCACGATCGCCTAATGCCAGGTCCTCCTCATTAATTGAGGCGTATTTTGCAGATTGAGGCGCTCGAAACCGCGCTGGGCTCTGGTTTGGTGCTTCGCAGGTGTGGTCAATCACGTTGTTGTTACGACATAGGGCGATGTATTCGCCTCTCTCAGGTGAAGTCATGTTTTGCATTCACTGCGGCGCCCCAAATCCCGACAGCGCCCCCAGCCGACACGACGCCTGCGCCAGCTGCAGAGAACACACCGGCGCCCGCGAGCCCTCCAGTTCAAGCGCCCCCCAGCCCGTTCCCGCCTCTCCGCAAAACCCGATCGTCGGCGACTGGAAGTCAACCACGGTCATCGGCAGCACCATTGGTCTCCGCCTGGGCGCCGACGGCAGGTACGTCTTGAATCCAGGCTCAGATGAAGGGGTTTACTCCTTCAGCAGTGGTGACGGAACTCTTCGCCTCCAGTCGAATTCATTCTTCTCGAAAGGCATATGATCTGGAGTTGCACGGTGTCAGGAGATTCCTCGAGCTGTGTAGATCCCAACGGCGCTGGACACGTTTACACGCGCCCGGTAACAGAGAAGTGCGGTTGACGCTTGGCCACGACGCTACCGCCCACTATCGCGACTGCGGAAGAGGCCAAAGAAAGACTTCGCCGTCAGCGCCACCGGATGCCAGAAGATGACCGCCAGGACTGAACGCGATACAGTTCACCGAGTCAGAATGGCCCGACAACGTGCGCAGCTTGTTGCCTGAGGCCACATCCCACAGCTTGATCGTGTGATTCTTCACTGCCGGTAGCCAGCAGGCGGCTGTCCGGGCTTAAGGCGATACTGCGCACCAACGCAGCGTCGGAGAACCTGCGCACTCCGTTCCCAGACGCCACCTCCCACACAGTCACAACGGCGTCGTATTCGCGCTGGCCAGCAGGCGTCCGTCGGGGCTGAATGTAGCCTCGCCGATAGATGCAGCATCGTCCTTAAGCATTCGGATCTGGTTGTCGGAGAGCGCATCTCAAAGGATAACCACTTTCCTCGACGATCCTCCCCATGTCGCCACCGTGCGCCCGTCGGGACTGAAAGCCACCCAGTCCGTACTCGCCAGGGGATGAGCACTTCGCGTCTATCGCAATCGCTCAAAAGAAGCCGGAGGCGGCCACGCCCCCGGCTTTGTGATTGTTGGCTGCGTTATTGCACAACGAATGGGATGCTTACGGATGAAGTGATGCCGTTCAAGGAGCCCCGGACTTGCAGCGTGTAATTCGCGATCGTAGTGGTCTTCACCGTCTGAATGAACACGGTGCCTTTCACGGGTGACGTGCCGGTGATGGCGGGTGGTTGTGTAGAGACAGTGCATGTGGGAATGCTGACGGCACCCGCTGGGGCTGTTACGGTGCAGGTTAGTGGAACCGCGCCTTTGAATCCGCCGCTTGGCGTTACCGTGATCGGAATGTGAATTGAACCACCACGCCAAGTGATGGTGAACGTACTGCCGCTCAGCGCGAATGATGCGTTCGAAGTTGATCCCTGAATTACATAGGAAGCGGCAGAAACCACGCTGGTTCCCAAAGTCGGGCTGACAGCGATGGTCTTGATGGTCTCAGTGTTGGCGACGTTGACCGGGCCGGTGTAAAGCGTTGACGCAGCTGTGGGTGTGGAACCGTCGGTGGTGTAGTAGATGACGGCATCGGGTGTTTTGCTGCTGAGCTTGACGCTTTGTGGCGAGGAGTAAGTGCCACCGCCCGGCGAGAAGTCAGGATGTACGGCTTGCGTCGTGTAGGTCCAGCTGATGAGTTTTTGACTTGAGGAGAGCCCACCTGTACCGCCGGTAAAGCCGACATAAGCGGTGTTTGCCCCGACAATCGAGGGGATATTCATCGACTGCGAATAGGTGAAGGTTTTGTTGGTTAATAGATCAGTCAGTTTGAGATTAAGAGTGAGCCCTGTGTAGGAGACAGTTGCAACTATGGAGTCGCCACTGTTCAGCTGGATTCCGCTTGGACTGATGTCAACTGTAGGAGTAACGGGCGCTTGACCATTGGTGTAGAAGCCGGTGGAATCGCTGCCCTCTCCGTTGTAGTTGTAGAAGTTGAACTTGACGGCAACGCTCTTCGGTATACCCCCGTAACCGAGTCCAGAAGCGCTTCCACCAAGCGCAGTGGGAGCGTTGTTCTGAATTGTGAAAGTAAATCCGTTGGCCTGTGCGTTCGAGAGCTGGAATTGGAACGTTGTGGTGAAGGCCTGGATGTTGATCGGCGCGTTCCAGAAGACACTGCCGGCTTCGTTTAGGCCGCCATCGGTTAACTGTAAACGAGTGTCGTTGCTCGCGACTGCGCTGCCATTGAACTGAAGGCCTGCGGTGGTTGAGAAGCCGTTGGCAAAGTTGATGGTGTTTCCACCAACCTGAATGATATAGGCGGCCGAAGTAACGTTGCTGTTCTGGAGAGCGGGATCAATTGCGATAGCTTTGATGGTTTTTGAGACTGTGACCTGAATCGATCCTGTGTAAAGAGTGGACGACGCCGAGGGAGTAGAACCGTCGGTGGTGTAGTAGATTTTTGCGCTGGTGTCAGCGTCAGAGAGGGTGACAGTCTGCGCTGATCCAAAGGATCCGCCCGCGGGCGAGAAGTTGACGGGTGCTGTCTGCGAGGTGAAGTTGAATACTGCCGTGCTGACAATGCTCTGGAGATAGCCTGGCGCGCTGGCGATTGCTTTGAGGGTGGTGTCGGTGCTGATAGTGATGGGGCCAACGTACTCATTGGAGGACGGAGTGGGGGTCGATCCATCAAGCGTGTAGAAGATTGCGGCGGATGGAGTGGTGGAAGAGATGGTAACGCTCTGGCCGGTGGAGAATGCTCCTCCATTGGGGCTAATCGAGGGCGCAGCGGCTGTGGGCTCGCCATTTAGCAGCCCATATACATCAACTTCTTTTTGCGCGGCGACGTAGACCTTTCCGTTGGTCACAACAGGAATTGAAAATTTGTTGGCGGGTCCGACATTGTCGCGTGATGGATTGGAATCACTTTCGTAGATGGTGCTGGTGAGATTGTTTGCATCCCAAGCGTAAAGGACACCGGGACCTTTGGTATTGAATTGATCCGATCGAACGGCCCAGGCGATTCCGTTCTGAGTTCCATCGGAGGAGACAGAGAATGTCGGGTCTGGGAATGCGGAGGTAATGGGGGACTGGCTGTCAGGCTGCGCATCCATCACGCCGCCATTTAGCTTGAACAGCATGGGTACGTTGTTTTCAGCCCACATATAGACGTTGCCGTTCCAATAAGCAGGAGTGCTCCAGAAACCTTTGGCTTGGGGAACGACTCCGGTGATGTCCTGGAGTGCATTCGTGCTGTAGGAGCCGCCGGCAACGTATCCGCCGAGCTGATCTCGATTGAGTACGAGGATGCGTCCTTCTTTGCCGCTAGTGATAAGCATGTGCGGATGTGAGCCCGGCTGATCGGGGGTCATGAGAAGACCACCGGAGCCTTGGTCCCAATCGTGATCGTTCAATATCTGATAGTTGAAGGGCGTGAAGATATCAACCGGCGTGATTTTACCGTTGGCGAGACTGAAGGCGACAACGCTCTCGCCATATGAACTGCTGGAGCTGAATGGGGGAGTGGCGGAGCGCGTGCCATTGCCCGTGACGATGTACATGCGCCCGCCAGAGATCGTGGTGTCGATAGGCAGGCCTGCGCCGGCAGCCCACACGCCTGCACCTACTCCATTGGGAGAGAGGCAGAGAGCGGTGGTTTGCTGGAGCGTGGCGGCGTTGTATGCAAACAACCAGCCGTGCCACGGACCATTGTCGCCGTGAGACGAATATCCGATATATACGTAGCCGTTGTAGAAGTCGAGTGCCGGGCGCTGATTTTCCCAGAGCGCGCTGAAGGCAAGCTGACCACCTGAGCTGCCGTTACCGGTACCTGCTACCGTCGCGGTGATATTGACCGGACTGTTGGGCTGCTCTTTTCCGGTGATGATGTTGATGGCGTGCAGGCGCGAGAAGTAGGCGCCATTCTCTTTTGTGGAGCCCACCACGAACATGGTGTTCGTGGCGATATCGATCGCAGGTGTGCCGGTAATTCCCACTGTGGGCGCGACATCGGGTGAGCCATTGTCTTGCCACGGTACTGCTACCGCTCCGGAAGCCGCTCCGTAGGCGGAGGTGAGCAGGCTGATGTGCCAGATTGGATTCGCGTTGGCCCCGCCGTTGGAGTCGGCGTCGAAAGCATAGATGGAGTCATTCACCGTGGCGACAAACAGCACGTTGTGCACCTGGCCATCGCTCATCCTGATGCCAGGGACATAGAGTGGCTGCGCATAAACGGTGCTGTCCACGGGAAGAGAAAACAGCTTGCCGAAGGAACCTGAGTTAACATTGGCGGGGCTCAACGCAGTTTCACGAGTGTTCTGGCCCGCGTGGGTAAGATCATATCGCCATGTCAAGACGGGAACGGCAGTCGGATTCTGCGCGAAGAGTGTGGGCGCGAACCCGCAGAAGACTGCCAACAACAGGGTGTGAATTGTGAAGAGGAATTTGATCGGGCTGCGCTCCGCACGGAGCAGGGACTCAAACGGACACTGGGATAGAAACAGCTTGAATCGAGCAGACATTGGGTTTCACCTGGGGACGACAAAGGGTTTGATGCGGAGCAGGAAACTTGCGATCACCTGCACACGTGCATACTGGGGCCAACTGTCTGCCGAACGCGCGGCAGAGCAAGAAATTGTCGTGCCGTCGGGGCGCGACAATCACGGTTCAATTGGGAAGTTTGTCGGAAATTCAACAAAAGGCTGGCAACGAGCAAGGAAGAGCCACATCGATCACGGTGCTCAGCGAACAACTTGCAAAAGGAAGTCTCAGATTCGCGTTGGTCAGAGAACGACTAGCGGACTCGAGGAGAATTCTCAATCCACAGAGACTCGCTTACGAGTTTGAGGCCCTGGGCTCTTGATGCTTCCCCTTCTCGATGAGTACGAGGGGAAGTGGTGCGAACTTTCACAATATAGCAGGAAGGGGTTGTAGAGTGATGTTCCGCTTGTTGGAGGCGCAGCTGCTTTCCACCAGTCGCATAAAAATAGAAAGGCCCGGATGATTTCCGGGCCTTCTAGTCAAAGTTGTAAGGAATTCTTACTCGTCTAAGCGACCATGCTTGCAACTCGGTTTTTTACCTGGGTGTTGATCCATTCGAAGGTCTTGCGCATGCCTTCTTCCAGCGGCCGAGAAGGCTGCCAGCCAAGCTTCTCGGCGATAAGCTTGTTGTCGGAGTTGCGGCCGCGGACACCCAGAGGACCAGGAATGTGGCGGATGCGCAGATTCTTGCCTGCGATGCGCATAGCCATTTCCGCGAGTTGATTGATCGAAACCATCTCTTCGGAACCAATGTTTACGGGGCCGGCGAAGTCGGATTCCATGAGCCTGCGAACGCCTTCGACGCACTCATCAACGTAGAGAAACGAGCGCGTTTGTTTTCCATCTCCCCAGATTTCAATCTCGCCATCGGCAGGAGCTTCTGCGATCTTTCGGCAGATTGCGGCGGGAGCTTTTTCGCGACCGCCGTCCCAAGTGCCTTCGGGTCCGAAGATATTATGGAAGCGAGCAACGTGCACTTCCAGGCCGTAGTTGCGTGAGTAGGATGCGTAGAGGCGTTCGCTGAATAGCTTTTCCCACCCGTATTCACTGTCGGGGGCCGCGGGGTATGCGGAGGACTCGGAGCAGACGGGATTGTCTGGATCTTCCTGGTTGTAAGCCGGGTAAATGCAAGCTGAGGATGAGTAGAAGAGGCGCTTGACGCCGGCCTTGCGGCCTTCTTCGAGAATGTTCAGATTGATGCTGGCGGAATTGTGCATGACATCGGCATCGTGGTCGCCGGTGAAGATGTAGCCGGCACCGCCCATGTCCGCGGCGAGTTGATAGACGTCCTCGATTGTTTCGACCGCCTGGCGTGCGATCTGTGGATCACGGAGGTCGGCTTGCAGGAATTCATGACAGGCTGTCTTAGAGAATTCTGGATTTTTGAGGTCGACACCGCGTACCCAAAAACCTTCATTTGCCAATCGACGGGCAAGATGACTGCCAATAAAGCCGCCGGCACCACAAACTAAAACACGCTTCACAGATCGCTCCTTAACTTACCGCCATCCCGCGCTGCCGAGGATGCGAGGTCCATGACCTCGCGCCGGGGATGCCGATTGGTTTGAATGTAAGACACCTGGGCATTGAAGGGGAAGATGCTGCTTCGATACCCTTCGTTGCTTTCAAGCCGATACAAGTAGCGATGCC
>Ga0157374_10004260_pt1 | contig 12027 bp, 9 predicted proteins | sample M25metaG_FD_115308 | JGI IMG/M metagenome (GOLD analysis project Ga0157374, IMG submission 115308) | Miscanthus rhizosphere microbial communities from Kellogg Biological Station, Michigan, USA - M2-5 metaG | ecosystem: Host-associated > Plants > Roots > Rhizosphere > Soil | place: USA: Michigan...
CCCGCACCGCCCGCGCGCACAACTTCGTTCCCTACATTACCCGCAAGATTCCCTACTTCGAGGTGCTGGGGAACGATGGCCTGGAACTGCTCGAGCACAACGCCGACACCATCCTGGAAGAGATCGGCATCGACTTTCGCGAGGATCCCGAGGCTCTAAGTCTATTCAAGGCCGCAGGCGCGGATGTCAAAGAGGAACGCGTGCGCTTTCCGCGCGGCATGTGCCGCCGACTGGTGCAGGCGACCGCACCCCGGGAATTCACCCAGTACGCGCGCAATCCCGCGCACAACGTCGTGATCGGCGGCGCCAACACGGTGTTTGCCCCTGCCTATGGCTCACCCTTCATCCGCAACCTGGACGAAGGCCGACGTTACGCGCGCATCGAGGACTTCAGAAACTTCGTCAAGCTCGCCTACATGTCCAACGGCCTGCACCACTCGGGCGGCACGATCTGCGAGCCGGTTGACCTGCCGGTCAACAAACGGCACTTCGACATGGTCTACAGCCACATGAAATTCAGCGACAAGCCATTCATGGGCTCAGTCACCCATCCGGAGCGCGCTCGCGACACGGTGGAAATGGCGAAGATCCTGTTCGGGCCGGAGGCGACCGATCCTGCGACGGGGCGGCTGCGCACCATGACCATCAGCCTCATCAATGCCAACTCGCCGCTGACCTTCGATGCCACCATGCTCGGTGCGCTCAAGGAATACGCACGCGCCAACCAGGCGACGATTGTCACGCCCTTTATTCTGGCTGGCGCGATGTCGCCGGTCACGGTGGCCGGCACCGTGGCCCAGACGCTGGCCGAGGCCCTGGCCGGCATGGCACTCACGCAGCTGGTCAATCCCGGCGCGCCCGTGGTGCTTGGCAGCTTTGCCTCATCGCTTTCAATGCAATCGGGCGCTCCGACCTTCGGGACTCCTGAACCTGCCCTGGTGCTCTACATCATGGCCGCGCTGGCTCGCCGCCTGGGCGTGCCGTTTCGCTCTGGCGGCGGCCTGTGTGGCTCGAAGATCGCCGATGCGCAGGCCGCCTTCGAAGCGGCCAACACCTTGTTACCCACGTGTCTCGCGGGCGTCAACTTCGTGCTGCACGTGGCCGGCTGGCTCGAGGGTGGGCTGGCCATGGGTTACGAAAAGTTCGTCATGGACGCCGACCAGGCCGCGATGATGCATACGTTGATGGCGGGACCCGACCTGTCGGAAAACGGCCAGGCCCTCGATGCGCTGCGCGAAGTGGGCCCGGGAAAGCATTTCCTCGGCTGTGCGCATACCCAGGCGAATTTCGAGACTGCATTTTTCCGCTCGCCGCTGGCCGACAACAACAGCTTCGAGCAATGGGAAGCCGAGGGCGCGACCGACATGAACAAGCGCGCTAATGCACTCTGGAAACGCCAGCTGGCCGAGTACGAGGCTCCGGCTCTGGATCCTGCCGTCGACGAAGCCTTGCTCGATTATATGAACCGTCGCAAGGCGTCGTTCCCTGACTCCAACATCTGACCGGTCCGCTCCGCTACAACCGGCATCCGGGATCGAAGCGCTCCACGGCGGTACTTCCTGCCGACGAATGGCTGTTTCCCGGCTCTGGACTCCCCCCTACTACGAAGATCGCACCTTGATACACCACGGCGCGCGCAAAGCTTCGGGCTGTGGGAAGCGGCGGAGCGGCTAGCCACGTGTTCGTAGCCTCGTCCAATCGGAATACGTCGGCCAGCACTTTCGACTGTGGCTGTGATTCCCCGCCGAATACGAATATCGAACCGCAGGCGGAAACGGCGCCCGCCGTGCCGCGCGCCGGAATGGGAGGTCCAGCCTGCCAGCGATCGTTGACGCTGTCGTATCGCCAGACATCGCCGAAGTCTTCAAGTCCGCTACGCCCGCCCACCGAGTACAGTGCCCCGCGGTTGATCACTGCCGCCGGACTACCCATCGAACGCGGCAGCGGCGCCAATGCAGCCCACTGGTTCGTCGCCGGGTCGTAGGCCGAATGATCAGCCAGGGTGGATTCTGAATTTCCGCCCCCGATCGCGTGGATGTGCCCGTCCAGAACCGCGACCGCCAATCCGCCACGCGGCCGGGGCAGCGGCGCCGCGTTGCTCCACTGGTGCGTGGAAGTGTCATACACCAGCACCTGTGCCGTGGGCACGTTGGTCGTCGTATCAAACCCGCCGATGAGATAGATCCGCTGGCCCAGTACGGCGGCCGCAGGCGCATTGATACCGTGACCTGGAAGAGTAGCCTCCCGCGTCCACGCCTGCCCGTCGTAGCGTTCCACTTCCAGCACCGGGCGCCCGTCATTGCCGGTGCCCGCCAACACGTACAGGAATTTTCCCGCAACGACCACCGCGTGCGCCGCGCGTCCCTGGAGCATGGGCGTCGCTTTGCTCCACTCCATCTCGGCCGCGCCGGTCAGCAAGCTCACGGAAAGGAGCGCAACGCCCAGGGCAGCGCGCCTCATGGTCGCTCCAATACTTTTTGTTCGGGCCATTGCGCGGACTGCGGTACACCGTCGGCGATCTCGTAATAGTCTGATTTGTCCGCCGTGAAAATGTGCTGCACGGTCTTCAGGTTGGTCGGTGTATCAACCGTGCCGGCCATGATGCTGACGTGCTGCGCGTCTGGCGCCGTGCGCCGCCAAAAAAGATTCCCACCGCAACGCTGGCAGAAGCCGCGCTCGGCCGTGTCCGAGGAGCGGTACCAGCGCAAAGTGCTCGATTCGGTCAGCTCCAAATCGCTGGCCAGTGCCTGGGTGGCAGCCACGTAATGGCCGGTGGTCTGCCGGCACTGCGAGCAATGACAGGTGATGACATCTCGCAGCGGACTGGACACTCGGTATCGGACGCCGCCACACAGGCACTGGCCGGTGGCTCCCGAAGGCTTCGTCATGGCATGGCTCCGCTGGTCTGCGTGGTATCGGATGGTCGAACTCTTCTATTTTATGCGCCGCGATGTGGGTGCCGCAAAAAAAAGGGGCGCCCTGCGAGGGGCGCCCCGGTGAGTTTCGGCAATCCTATAGATTGCCGGTGGTGCTGATTACTGGCACTGGTAGAGCACGATATCGTCGACGTACCAGCCGGTGTTGCCGCCGCAACCGTCATTGCCAATATCCCAACGCAACCTTACGTTGTCGCCCTTCTTGGCGTACGGAACGAGGTTGATGATCGACTGGCCCCAGCTGCCGTTCACCACGCCGCCATCGGAGCCCGTAAAGGCAGCCTGCCCCGCCATCGGGTTGGTGTTGCCCTCATCCGCCGTGAAAAGTGTCCCGTTGTACGGGTTGTACACGTAGTCGGCAGCCTTGACGACTTTCCACGGGCCGCCATTGACACTGATCTTGAGGTTGCCGCCGTCCCAGCCGGTCTCAGTCGCCACGTAATGCGTGAAGGCCAGCTTGGGGGCGGTGACCGTGGCATCGAGCAGAATCTGCGGGCTGGTCAGGTGCAATACCGCAGTCTCATCGCCGCCAGGACCGCAGGTGCCGATGTCCGGATCAGGGCCAAAGTAGGCGCGTCCGGTGCGGCCACCGGGCAGGTTCCCGACAATGGTCCACTCGCGCGGCGTGAAATCGCGCGTCGTGCCGCTGTGGGTGGTGGTCCAGTTGCCCGTAGTAGCGGCAGGTGCATTGCCCTCAAAGCCGGTGCTGAAGATCCTCTGCACCTTCTTGGGCGCATCGCACAGGGCCGGCGGGTTCTTGGCCAGCAGGGGCTTAAAACCGCACTGCTGCACCGGGGACTTGCGCATTTCGACCGCGAGCAGGGCCTTGGAGATCTGCGCGCAGTCACCATTGGTGATCTTGTCACCTGACGGAGCGCCGGTGGTGAGCGACTTCAGGTTGACACCAATGAGGTCCGAGCAGGACTGCTCGAGTGCATCGGCGTGATCGGCAAAGTCTGTGGCCGGACCCTGATAGGTCGTTTTGGCGCGGAAGTACACATGCAGCGCCTTGTTCAGCCCGATGCCGCTGACGGACTGGCCGTTGTACTGACCCCCATCCACCATCAGCGCGTAAGCATGGTTGTCGACTCCGGAATTGGTATGCACGCCGCCCGCATCATCGGCCGAGCAGGCGTATTCCGTTTTATCGCTTACCTTGCCGGGATTGCCGAAGCACTGCGGGTTCCACATGTCGCGCAGTCCGCCCTGGTCGTCTTCTCCCAGGATCCAGCGCACCGAGTTGTCGGTGGAAGCGGCCATGGCGATGGTGGCCGTGGCCGGCAAGTGGCTGTGCAGTTTGGCGCCGTCGCTGCTCGAGACCTGCACTCCTGGAACCTGGTCGGTGCCCGTCAGGCCAATAAGGCCGGTCGGGTCGGCCACGATGATCGCGCCGATGGCGCCAGCGGCGACCGCATTGCCGGTCTTGGTGACCGATCCGCACAGGCCCCCGGCCCAGTCAATGAGGGCGATCTTGCCCTTCACTCCCGTGACCGCAGTGCAGGCATCCGCCGGGCTGGCTGCAGCCACTGTGCCAGTGACCGACAGGGGCAGCGGCGGGTGCAGCAGCGTAGACAGCGAGCCGTAGCTGCCAGCGATCGTAGCGGGCGAGCTGACGCTCAACTTAGGCGGCGGTAGGCCGGCGCTGCGCGCCGAGCAGCTGCCCGTGGTGCGCGGACGATTCGGCGTGTCGGTTCCGCGACCGTTAATCTGATCGACCGTCTCGCCAAAGATGTCCGAGCTCGCCTCATTTAGGGCGCCGGGCTGCCACTGGTAGATCAGGTCATCGGTGTACTGGGTGTACGCGTGGCTCCACTCGTGCGCCGTGATGTCATCAGTAGTAAAGCCGGGGCAGAATGAAATGAATATGCCGTTCCACGACGCATTCGGGCAGTCATAGCCGCGATTGAAGATGGAATCCATCGTGGCGCCCTTGCCGTCGAAGGAATCACGGCCAAAGGCATTCAGATACATGTAATAGGTATCCTTCGAATACCGAATCATGTTGTCGGCTTCCTGGACGCCCGTCGGGAACGCCTGGCCCTCTACCCAGAAGGGGTTGTTTGGATACGACGGCGGTACATTCGGCAGATTCTTGCCGTCGTAGGCGCGGCGTTTCAGTGAATCAGGCACGCCGCTGATCCGGTCGATGATCTTGCCGTTGTGCGCATCGACAAACACGAACTCGCGTACATTCGTGCCGTTGCCTATTTCCACCTCGTAGGCCAGGTGATTCGGTCCTGGCACGCCCTTGGCCAGCCCTTCGCGGAAGATCAGCAGCCGATCGCCGCGCATCGTCAGCGTATTACCTGGCTTGAGGCTCTCGATGTAGCGCAGCGCGGTCTTCTCGACTTCGCTGGTGCTGCGCGCCGCTGCGGATGAGACGGTGATGTCCGGAATCATGGTGCCGGTGACGACTGAGACCTGGCCGGCCGCATCCATGTGGACCTTGAGTACTGCGCCAAACACCGGTAACCCCGCGTACTGCTGCATATAGGTCAAGTGGGTGGAGCCCACATTGTCCGTTTCGGTGTTGCGCAGTTGCAGTTCAGCCATTCCGGTGGCGAGCCCAAAGGCCTGCGCGTGCTGGTTAATAAAGGCGGCTGCCGTCTCACGCATTGCCTGCGCGCTTGGCGCGGCGGCGCTTGCGGCCACGCCACTGGCGGGCAGACGCACAAAGCGCGCCGTACCCGTGGCCGGATTGATGCTCACCCGCGTACCGCCGCGTTCGGCCTCGAGTCGCTGGACGGCTTCGGGATTTCTAGCTTCCGTCGAGGCCGCATAGGCGGAAGCGCCCACTACGGTCAGTAACGCGGTGCTGACTAGAACACGGCGCAAAAACTGCTGCATGATTTTCCCCTTTTGCTTTGTGACTCTCGGCGCCCACACCGACCGCCTTTCCCAAGTCCAAGGCCCGGTGGATCGCCGCACCCAGCGGCACGCGTCTTTTGTGCTGTCGCCGCAGGGTCAGTGCGGTGACAGTACTACCGTCGAAGCCTTAGAGCAACGAATGCAGCCGGTGCTGTAGGAATTCGTAGGATATTAGGAAGAAGAAAAATCGCGCGCCGAGTTTTGCTTCGCAGTAAACATTTACCATAAACCCAGATTTTCTCGCGAGCTCAATTAGAAGCTGCGCGGCGTTTCTTTTTTAGGGTTTTGGTGCGTTGGGTCGCCGGCTGCGCGTGCGCTTGCCTTCCGAAGGAGCCGTGATCACCGGTTCCGGCAGGCGCATCGCGCTACGCAACTTCTCGTAGGGCGCAGTCTTGTGCGGTATCGCCATCGCCTCGACGAAGTGCTGCTGAAAGCGCGGTTCGATTGCAGTTTCAATTTTCTCGACGCGACGCACGAGCTGCTCGATCTGATCACGCGCTTCAGTGTCGAGCAGCGCGATGCGCGCCCCTGCCCCAGCGGCGTTGCCGGCCGAGGTCACGTTCGCAAGGTCGCAGTCCGGGATCATGCCGAGCACCATCGCGTACTTGACGTCAATATGAGCCCCGAACGCCCCGGCGAGGCGAATCCTGTCGACTCGCTCGGTGCCCAGGTGTTCCATGAGCAGCTTGATGCCTGCATACAAGGCCGCTTTGGCCAGTTGTATCGCGCGTACGTCGTTCTGGGAGATCTGCAGCGTCGTCGCGCCTCGATGCAGCACATACGAAAAAGTGCGCGCCGCGGGCACCACGCGATTGCTGCGCTTGGCGAGCTCGCCGACCACCACGCCGTCCTGAGTGATAATGCCAGCCAGATACATTTCGGCGATTACTTCGATGATACCCGAGCCGCAGATGCCGGTGATGCCAGTAGCGGCGGCAGCCGCTTCAAACCCGGGCTCATCACTCCACAGATCCGAACCGATGATCTTGAACTTCGGCTCGAGCGTCGCCGGATCAATCCGCACCCGCTCGATGGCGCCGGGCGCGGCCCGTTGCCCGCCGCTGATCTGCGCGCCTTCGAAAGCTGGCCCGGTCGGACTCGAGCAGGCCAGCAGCCGGTCGCGGTTGCCGAGCACGATCTCGGCATTAGTCCCGACATCGACCAACAGGCTGAGCTCGGGCCGCAAGTCCGGCCGCTCGGCCAGGATGACCCCAGCCGTGTCTGCGCCCACGTGCCCCGCGATGCAGGGCAGCACGTAGACGCGCGCGTTGGGATGAAGCTTGAGCTGCAGCTGTTCGGCTCTGACCGTCACGGAGCTGTCCGTGCACAATGCGAACGGTGCACCGCCCAGCTCCACCGGATCGATGCCCAGCAGCAGGTGGTGCATGATCGGGTTGCCGACAAAGGCCGCTTCGAGAATTTCATCAAGGGCGACTTTGGCCTCGCGCGACACATCGGCAATCAGCTCGTTGAGCGCGCCGCGCACCGCGGCGGTCATCTGCTGCGCGCCGTCCGGGTTCATCATTGAGTAGGACACGCGGCTCATCAAATCCTCACCGAAGCGGATCTGCGGATTCATGGCGCCGCTGGTCGCGAGCACGTTGCCGTTCAGCAGGTCACACAGGTGCATGGCGATGGTCGTCGAGCCGACATCGACGGCAAGTCCGAATATCCGCTCGTGCAGGCCCGGCCACACGCCAACGATGTTCTTGCGCGCGTGCACGGCTACCGTCACGGCCCACTTACCGGCGCGCAGCACCGGCTGCAAGGTCCGCAGCAGCGAGAAATCGCATTCCAGATCGACCAACTGCCATTCGCGCTCCAGCGCCTGGCAAAGCCGCTGCAAGTCACTGGCCGGATTGTGCATGTCGGGCTCGACCACCTCGACGTAATGCAGGCTCACCACCGGATTGAGGGTGATCTCGCGCTCGTCGGCCGCCTTGCGCACTACCTGCCGGTGCACCTGGCTGCTGCTGGGCACATCGATGACCACATCGCCCTCAAGCCGCGCCTGACACGACAGTCGCCGATCAGCCGCCAGGGTGCGGCGGCGGGCATAGTTCGATTCGGTCTCAGTCACACCCGAAAGGCTCTGGGCGCTGGACTTGACGCCGTGCTTGGCGAATTCCCCCTCCATCACCGTGACCTGGCAGCGCCCGCACATGGCGCGTCCGCCGCACACCGAGTCCACATCGACGCCGAGCTGGCGGGCCGCCGCGAGCACCGAGGTGCCGAGCGGAAAGCGCCCGCGCCTCCCGGAAGGTGTGAAGACGATCAGGGCGTCGCTGCTCACTGTGATTCTTCCATACCCGCCGACCGCCCGGTTATCCGCGACGGCGCATGCCGCCCTCGCGCCGCCCGCGCGGGGCACCTTCGGTCCCGGTCGCGCCCGGGGCCGGCACTTCGCGGTACTTGCCAATCCAGTTCGCGCAATGCGGGTCATGGCCCATCATCACATCCGCTCCCAAGCAGGCCTGCATGACCTCGGCGTGCAACGGATTGGTGATCGCCGAAGTGAGCCCGGCACCGATCGCCATGGTCAGGAACGCGGCGTTGATGCCGTTGCGATTGGGCAGGCCGAAACTGACGTTGGAGGCGCCGCAGGTGGAATTGACCTTCAACTCGGTACGGAGCCGCTGCAGCAGCTGCATGACCTGGCGGCCCGCCAGGTTAATGGCGCCGATCGGCATTACCAGCGGGTCGACCACCACATCACAGGAAGGAATGCCATGGTCGGCGGCGCGCTCGACGATCTTCTTGGCGATGGCGAAACGCACGTCCGGATCCTCAGAGATGCCGGTCTCATCGTTGGAGATCGCCACCACCGCGGCGCCGTACTTCTTGACCAGCGGCAGCACGGACTCGAGACGCTCCTCTTCGCCCGTGACTGAGTTGACGAGCGCCTTGCCCTTGTAAACGGCCAGCCCGGCTTCCAGGGCCGCAACGATCGAGGAATCGATCGACAGTGGAACGTCGGTGATGCTTTGGACCAGCTGCACGGCGCGCGCCAGGATCGCCGGCTCATCGGCCAGCGGGATGCCGGCATTCACATCCAGCATCTGCGCGCCGGCCTGAACCTGCGCCAGCGCGTCGGCCGACACTCGCGTGAAATCTCCGGCCGCCATTTCCGCGGCCAGAATCTTGCGGCCGGTCGGATTGATGCGTTCGCCGATCATCACGAACGGATGATCAAAGCCGATGATCACCTCGCGGCTCGCCGAACTTATCACCGTTTCTGTCATGGAGTAGTCCTCGTATCTGATGGAGTTTGATCGCGTCCGGGGTACCAGGGCTCACGGCCGGCGAGCACCCCCGCGCGCTCGACGATTTCGGGAACTGATTTTTCCTGGCGATAAGCCATGATGTGCGCGCCGGCCACGCCGCGGATCTCGCGCAGCTCCTGAAGCAGTTCAACGCACAGGGTCTGCCCTTCGCGCTGCGCGTCGGCGCCTGCCGCCGCCAGGCGCTGGATGATGGCATCCGGAATGTGCAGCCCTGGCACGTTCTGGCGCATCCATTCGGCGGTCTTCGCGGAGCGGAGCGGCCCGATCCCGACCAGGATGAAGACCTTGCCCAGCAGCCCCAGGTCCTCGACCCGGCGCATGAAATCGCGCAGCCGCGGCATGTCGTAGCAGTACTGGGTCTGAATGAACTGCGCACCCGCGGCCACTTTCTTGGCTACCCGCTGGGCGCGGAAATTCAGCGGCTCGACGGTGGGATTCTCCGCGGCCCCCAGGAACACGCGGGGCGCATAGGTGATCTTGCGCCCACTCAGGAAGTGATGCTCATCGCGCAAGGTGCGCGCGGTCTCGAGAAGCGTCACCGCGTCCAGATCAAACACTGGCTTGGCCTGCGGATGATCGCCGGCCTGGACGCCATCGCCGCTCAGGCACAGGATGTTGCACACCCCCATGGCGGCACCACCAAGGATGTCCCCCTGGATCGCGATTCGATTGCGGTCGCGGCAGGAGATCTGCATGACCGGCGCGTAGCCCACCCGGGTCAGCAGCGCGCAGACCGCCAGGCTCGACATGTGGCAGTGCGCACCGCTCCCGTCGGTGGCGTTGATGGCATCGACGTAGCCATCGAAGACCCGCGCCCGATCGTAGACTTCCTGCGGATCGGCGGAATCGGGTGGGGCCAGTTCGGTGGTGATGGCAAACTGCCCGGCGCGCAATACGCGCTCAAGGCGGCCGGGCGATGTGTGCCCAGGCAGAATCGGCAGCGGGTAACCAGGGACCGGCTCGTCGTCAAACCTCATGGCGGCGGCGCCGTCTTTTCCTGCACCACGCGCAGCCACGAGGAGCGGCCCTGCAAACGCCGATCGACCGGGGGCTGCCCAATGCTTAAGGCTTCGGAGCCGCCTGGAATGCGGGCCGCGCCGGCCACGGCTTCGACCCAAACGCAGCGCATCTCCGGACGAACTTCGCAATTGCCGTTATCGCGCACGCCACCGCAGGGGCCGTTGCGCAGCTGCTTGGGACAATTCATGGGGCACGACATGCCGGTGGCGCTCAAGATGCACTGGCCACACATCTTGCAGTCGAACAATGCTCCCTTGACCATGCGCTCCACGGCGGCCACGGGGCGCTCGATGCGCTGATAGCCGATCAGCCGCCACAGCGGGCTGCAGAACACCAACAGGCGCTCCAACCGCAGATAGAACCAGTTTAGGCCGCGTGCATGGCGCACCGACCAGCGGCGTAATGCGTACATCTTAGGGGCTCTCCGCGCCCGCCGGATCGGAAGCGGGCTCGAGCCCGTGGGCCCGAATCAAGCGCTCGAGATCCTCATCGCTGTAGCGCGCTTCGATGCTCTCGGCCTCAGCCTTGGCCAGTGCGTTAAGGTCGCCGGTAACCGGGCGCGGTTCGCTGCGCTTCCAGTCGGCGAGGTAGGCCTCTGAACTGCCCTTGCCCGCGCGCATGGCGGCGCGATCGACCGCTTCCTGGAACCGATGCGTCAGCTGGACCTTCGCGGTCTCGCGGCCCTGCTTGACGACGACCTGAGCCGGGATGTCGCGCCAGGAGATGATGATCAGCGACGCCATGGAGTGCGCTCTATCCGCTGTTCGGGCACTGCGCTCGCCACCCGCCGCAGGCTCGGCTCCAGATCCCCATACCCGGTGTTGCGAGTCTCAAACTCCAGACCGAGGCGCTGCGCAATCTGCGCTGCCTTAGCCACATCGCTTTGCGCCTGGTCCTGGATCAGGTACACCACGCGTCGGTAATTGCGGAAGTACTCGGCAATCAGCTCCGGGTGCCGGTCGATTCCCAGCGTCTGGGCCACCAGCCGCTCAAAGTGGCGCACCAAGAAGTCAGTCAGATAGAAGGTTCCAGGCTCCTGCTCCGCGAGCTCGCTGAAACGCTGGGCGGTGGCAAAGAACTCATAGCAGTGCGCGCCCGGCAGCCGCTCCACGCCCTCTTCTTTCAAGACCGCATCCAGCAACCCACCGGTGCCGCAGTCGGCATAGGCGATGAAGATCTTGCTGTAGCGTCCGCGCGCGGCGCGGATTGCATCACGCACGCGGCCGGGGATGAGGCGCGGCTCATTGTGCAACTCGGGCGGCAGGCACTGGATGTCCAGGGCCTCCCAGCCATTGATACGCCGCAGGGCGGCGATCTCCTGCGCCAGAGCTCCGCAGGCAATGATCAGGGCGCCGGGGGCCGAGGCGGTCACGAATTTAGTTTCCCTATCTAATGCGCGCGCGCCGCCGAGCGCCGTGCCTGCAGCAGCGTCTTGGCGGTCTCCACGGCGATGGCCGCATCGCGGCAGTAGGCGTCGGCGCCGACGGCCTTCCCGAATTCCTCGTTCAGCGGCGCGCCGCCCACCAGTACGATGAAATCGTTGCGGATGCCCTTCTCTTTCATGGTGTCGATTACGACCTTCATGTACGGCATCGTCGTGGTGAGCAGCGCCGACATGCCGAGGATGTCGGGCTTGTGCTCCTCCAGCGCGGCCATGAATTTCTCCACGGCGTTGTTGATGCCGAGGTTGATGACCTCAAAGCCCGCGCCCTCGAGCATCATCGACACCAGGTTCTTGCCGATGTCGTGGATGTCGCCCTTGACCGTGCCGATCACGACCTTGCCGATCGGCTCCACACCAGTTTCAGCGAGCAGCGGCCTTAGGATCTCCATCCCGGCTTTCATTGCGTTGGCGGCCAGCAGCACCTCAGGCACGAACAGGATGCCGTCGCGGAAGTCGATGCCGACGATTCGCATCC